>Ga0207674_10000823_pt1 | contig 40325 bp, 30 predicted proteins | sample KBSCornC72_FD_184303 | JGI IMG/M metagenome (GOLD analysis project Ga0207674, IMG submission 184303) | Corn rhizosphere microbial communities from Kellogg Biological Station, Michigan, USA - KBS Corn C7-2 (SPAdes) (version 2) | ecosystem: Host-associated > Plants > Roots > Rhizosphere > Soil ... | reverse complement strand
AGGCCGATGGAACCGAACGGCACCAGTCCGATTTCCACTTTTCGGCCGGAGAGCCTTTCGCACAGCAGCGAACCTGCGCCGATCCCCAGCGAGAACATAGTCAGGAGCAGCACGAAGACGCTGTTGTCGCCCTTCAGGTAATCCTTGGCGTAGACCGGGAACTGGGCCAGCACAATCGCGCCATAGATCGCCAGCCCACCCATCAGCGGGATCGGCGCGAGATGTACTTTGCGAGCGCTCGGCTTATCGACAACGCCAAGCCGTTTCGCGATCTGCCGCGAAAGCGGTGTCAGTCCCAACGACGCCGCGAAACTCAGCGCCAGCCACAAAGGAGGGCTCGAAACCCGCCAGGCGGGTTCCAGGCGCGCGTGCCAATCGGCGGTGCGCGCGGCAATTTTCAAGAGCCAGCCGGCAAGAGCCGCGGCGGCGTGCCACCCTGTGAAGATAGCCAGGAATCCAATCGGGACGGCGGCCTCAAGGAGCGGAACGATGATCACATTTGCCGTGAGCCCGGTGAACGAAACACGGTGGAAGTAGACCACCATCGGCAGAGCCAAGCCGATCTGGATCGCCAGCGAAATCCAGGCGATGTCGTACACATAAATCCCGGCGCGCAACAGGACCGCCAGTCCCATCGCGCACCATCCGGCCGGCACACGGCACCAGGCTTCGAGCGTCTCGGCCGCCAGCCGGATCTCGATGCGGAACTGGGCCACGCGGGGCGCAAGATAGGGATCGGCGTCGCGGTTCTGGATATCGCGCAGACCACGGGCGTAGGGGCCCGAAGTCGCTTCCAGCAGGGGCGCGGAGAGAGCGCCTAGGGCCGCGACGCACAGGAACGACAACTGGAAACTGGCATCGCCCAGGTCGCCTGGGTCGCAAAGCAGATAGACCATAGCCACCGCAGCCAGCAGATTGAGCACGCGTCCCCGGCGAAAGAAAAAACGGGCGATAAGATACAAACTGAATCCCGCCGCGGCGCGCACTACCGGAGGCGAGAATCCAGACACAAGCGCGTATAGCCACGCGGCCGCCGCCGTCAACGTCAGCGCAGGGAACTCTCCCAGCGAGCACATCCGCAGCAGGAACAGCAGCACCACGGCCAGCACTGCAACATGCGCTCCTGAGATCACCAGTGCATGAAAGGTGCCGGTGCGCCGGAAGTTTTCGGTCCAGATCTTTTGCAGCTGCGACGATTCGCCGATTAGCATCGCCTGCATCATGCCGGAGGTGTATGCATCCGCATACATCCGTTCGATGCGATCAAGGGCGGCGCCGCGTAGCGCAAAGATCCAGGCCATCGGACGCCAGCCGCAGAGACCCGGCAACACACGCGCCAGCGAGCCGCGGGTCATGCTGGCGGTCCAGAAAACCCTTTGCCGCGCGAGGTAGCCGGCGTAATCGAACGAACCCGGATTATTGAAGTTGCGCGGCGGCCGGATGCGCGCTTCGATTTCGACGCGCTGACCGTATTCGAGACGCTGCAGCGGGCTGTCATCTTCGACCGCCAGACTTACCCGAGCGCGAGCGCCCGGGTCGAGTTCGAGCGTGAACTGCTGCCGCCCGGGCGAAAGCACCGTGGGTTCGACCACGCAGCCCGAAAGTATAACGGTTTCGCGGGACCCCGCGTCGATCTGCGGCCGGGGTCCAGGACGATGCCATGCGTCGGCGAAGGCTCCTGCAAAAATCAGCGCCAGGAGCAGGCACCAGCGCCGCATTCGAGGGGTTGAGAACAGGGCCAGCAGGACGAACACCGCCGCCGGCCAAATCGCACTCGAAGGCGAAAAAGTGAGGGCACGTCCCAGCAAAATGCCAGATACAATGGCGGCCACGCACAAAATCAGCGGGTCAGTTCCGGCGGATCGGCATTTCACGCAAGCTAGTTCGATAAGGGCGGGAAAGTTCTCTGCTAAAGCTATTTCACGTCCAGGATCTGAAATAAGTTGCTGTAGTCGTCAGTCCAGGGACGGAAGCCTTTCTTCGCAGAATACTGAGAGACGGTGGCGTCCTTGAAAAACTTTTCCTTGTATAGCGCGAGATCGGAGGTTACCAGAACCCAGGTGGAAGAAGAAAGATAGCTGGCTTCATCACCTTCGTCTTCCACCACAAACGCCTCACGACCGACGGCGGCTGCTCCCCCCTCGCACACCGGCTTCAGATCCAGGTAGCGGTTTGAAATATGCAGAGCCAGCACGCCCTCGGGTTTCAGATGTCTGAAGTAGAGCTGAATGGCTTCGCGGGTGAGCAGATGAACCGGGATGGCATCGCTTGAAAATGCGTCGACTGCGAGAATATCGTAGTTCTGCGGGCCTTCGCTGGCGAGCTGGCGCTCGAGCGTCAGGCGCGCGTCCCCCATGAGAATGGCTTTGTCCGCGGCCGAATGCGGATAGAAGGTGAATAACGTTTGCGCGATGCGTTCGACCAGAGGATTAATTTCGTAGATGCGGAAGTAGTCGCCTGGACGCCCATAGTTGGAGAGCACGCCCGCGCCCAATCCGATTATGCCCGCGCGAATCGGACCCTTCGCCTGCAAAGCACCCATGGCGCGGCCGACACCCGATCGCTTGGCGTAGTATGACGTAGTGACATAGCGCAGCACTGGATCGAGCAATTGCGAGCCATGGTCGATGGTGCCGTGCAGCAGGGTGCGCTGCGCATAGTCTTCGGTGGGCAGATCGTCGCGCACTTCGAGCGGTCCGTAGAAATTGCGGGCCTGCAGCACCAGGTTTTTCGAAAGTCGGCGCTCTTGGCGTACGAAGTATCCCGCCAGCGAGGCGACCGCGATCAGGATGAGGGCACGGAGCGGCCAGGCTCCCAGCTTGGGGAGGCGCAAATTCCACACTGCGATCATCGCCAGGATGCCGCAGACGATCATTCCCAGGGGAAGTTCCCAATAGCTGTGAAACACGCGCGGCGCGACGAGCGCGACGAAGATGCCGCCCAGCGCTCCGCCAATCGAGACCATCAAATAAAAAAGCGTCAAATGGCGTGGCGCGGGACGGCGGCGCGCCAATTCGCCATGGCAGAACAGGCAGCAGATGAAGAGGCCGGCCGCGAATCCGGGTATCGCATATTTGATGTTGAAATTGCCATCCTCCGCATAGATCATATACGCCATGCCAGCCAAGGCTGGAGCCAGCAGCGGGATAAATAGCCAGCGGCGGTAAATGCGATCGCTTTCAAACGCCAGGATAAAGGTGAGCAGATAGAGCGCCAGCGGCAATACCCACAACAGCGGTATAGGGGCGACGTTCTGGCTCATGTGATTGGTCACCGAAACCAGCAGCACGGAGGCGCAGCTCCCCAACAGCACCCAGAAGAGGAGCTGCCACCCGCTGGGACGCTCGCCTGGCTCCAGGACGCGGGCATTCGAATCGTCCGGCGCTGCCGCCAGGCTAGAACTATCGGCGCTCGCCGCCCGGCTGACCCACGCCGTGAAGGCGCACAGTAGCGCGAACACCACGTAGCCGCCACTCCATGAGAACGCCTGCTGGCGCGTGGCCAAGCTCGGCTCCACCAGAAACGGAAAGCTCACCAGCGCCAGCATTGAGCCGAAGTTCGACAGGGCAAACAGCCGGTAAGGCACGCCCGATCCAGTGCGGCGGACGAACCACGCTTGCAAGAGCGGGCTGGTGGAAGAGAGCAGGAAATAGGGCAGTCCGATGGTCGCCGTCAGCAGCAGCAGAATGCGCGCCGTGGGATCGCCAGCTTGCGTGGGCCGCCACACCGGATTGGGCAGGATCGGCAGCAGTGCGCAGCTTCCGAGCAGCAGCGCCATATGCACCAGCACCTGCATGCGGGGTTTCAGAAAGCGGATGGAGACGTGTGCATACGCGTATCCCGCCAGCAACAGCAGTTGGAAAAAGAGCATGCTGGCACTCCACACTGCCGCCGAGCCTCCGAACCAGGGCAAAATCATTTTGGCGATGAGCGGCTGCACCTGGAACAAGAGGAAGGCGCTCAGAAAAATGGTAACGGCGTAGAGAGTCATTTATTTTGCGGCCACTATTTGATGATGGTAATGATATTACTGAAGTCGTCGGTCCAGGCGTGGAAGCCGGGCTGGGGCGCGAGCCGCGTGATCACGCTGCTTTCATCTCCGGCAAAATATTTCGTGTCGAAGAATTTCTCGTCGGAGGAAAGAATCACCCAGGTGGTCCCGGTGTAATACGGCTGATCCAGGCCCTCGTCCTCAATCACGCGACCGTGCCAGCCGATCTCGGCCATGCCTTGCGCCACTACCGGCTCGAGGTTCAGAAAACGGTTGGAGATGTGCACCGCCAGCACGCCATCCCGCTTCAGGTGTTTCAAATACACCTGAAAAGCTTCACGCGTGAGCAGGTGCATGGGGACGGCATCGCTCGAAAACGCGTCCATCGCCAGAAAGTCGAGGTTCTCACTGGGCATCTGTTCCAGCACCAACCTGGCGTCGCCCATGAAAATCCTTACTTCGGCGGGACAGCCCTTCAGGAATCCGAACTCATGCGACGCGACGTCCGGCACCAGCGAGTTGATCTCGTAATAATGCAAGGTATCGCCGGCGTTTGCGAGCGTGGCAGTTACGCCGGCACCGAGTCCGAGGATCCCCAGCCGCAGCGCGCCGCGCTGCTTCCGCAGTTCACGGATAGCGCGATTGATTCCGGTGGTATAGCCGAAATAGGAGGTAGTGATCCGACCTTTGGTGTCTTCCTTCAACTGAGTGCCATGGTCGATGGTGCCGTGCACCAGGACGCGCTCGGCAGGGACGCCGTAATCGTCTTCTAGATCGTCGCGCACGTGCATGACACCGTAGAAATTGCGCACGGAGCGGACATAGCGGCGGTCCTTTTTCACCGCGGTGAAGCCCAGGAACCCGGCGAAGGCGACGGTCACGAACGTAAGACCAAATCGAATCCACAGAGCCTGCGGTTCGCCATTCTCGCGGTTCCACAAGACACAAGTAACCAGCGCCGCGCATCCAACCAGTGCCACCGGCAGTTCCAGATAGTCGCGGAACAGCCGCGGCGAAACGAATGCGACGAAGAGCCCGCCCAATGCGCCGCCCACCGAGACCATCAGATAGAACTGCGTGAGATAGCGCGGATCAGGCCGCCGCCGCGACAGCTCGCCGTGACACACCATGCAGCAGACGAACAAGGCTCCGCACAGCGCAGGAATCAATTGCTTAATCGGATAATTGCCTTCGTAGAGCGAGATGCCCCACGTGAACACGCCCAGCGCGACGGCCAGCAGAGGCAGAAACAGCCAGCGAGGATACAGCCGGTCACTCTCAAAACACAGGATGAAGCTGAGCAGGTACAAGCTTAAGGGGGCGACCCACAGTAACGGAATCGGCGCGACGTTCTGCGTGAGATGGGTGGTCACCGCCAGCAGCAAGATGGAAGCGCAAGTGGCCAGGCCGATCCACAGCAACTTGTCCGTAGCGGTGGGCGCGGGCGCGCTTAAGCTGGAAGGCTGGCGTACGGGATCGATGCCATCCTTACTTCGCCAAGCGGCGAGCACACAGACCGCAGCGAACGCCGCAAAGCCCCAGGACCAGGCGACGGCTTGGTTGTGCAGCGCCATGCGCGGTTCGATCAACGTCGGGTAACTGAGCAGCGCCAGCATCGAGCCGAAGTTGGACAGCGCGAATAGACGGTAAGGGATAGCGCCGTGGCGTGCGCGCACGAACCACGCTTGCAGCAGAGGGCTGGTGGCAGAAAGCAGTGTGTAGGGCAATCCGACGGTGGCGAACAAGAGAAGAAGAATGCGTGGCGTTGGGTCCGCCGCGCCGGTCGCCTTGAATATCGGCGAAGGAATGATGGGCAGCTTTGCCAGGCTGATAGCGAGAAGGCCGGCGTGCATCCAGAATTGCTGTTTCGGTTTCAAAAAACGGATGACGGCGTAGGCGTAGAAATAACCGGCCAGCAACATCAACTGGAAGAACAGCAGCGCCGCGCTCCATACCGCGGCCGAGCCGCCGAACCACGGCAAGATGAATTTGGCGATGAGAGGCTGGACCTGAAAGAGGAGGAATGCGCTCAGGAAGATGGTGACTGCGTAGACCAGCATTCGACGGCTTAGGATAGCGTAAAAGCCCGCGTCGGCGAATGAAAAGAAGTTAAGGGAATGGCCGGGCGTGCGCGCCCCTCATTGCCGGTCCCGGTTCACCAGCATCAAGTCACGGAGTTCCTGAGCGATGGGATGTTCCTGTCCGGGCCACAGGAATCGAAACCTGGGCATGAAGACAATGGAAGTGCCAAAACCGATGTCGCGGTCGAAGGTGACAGTGACTTGGCGGGTTTTTACCCATCGGCTCCCGGTGACTTCGATAATATCCCGCCAGGGAACTCGAACTTCGCGCACATAGTTTGAGATCAGCAGGCCGTCGGAATCGATGGCAACCTTCTTAAGCCGGATGTAATACCAGTAGATGCTCACTACCACGAGTACGCCGACCGGAGCTAACAGCGGCAAGACGCGGCTACCGGCAAGGGAAATGCCATACGTTAAAATCGCGACGACGACAAAGGGAAGAATGAATTTCGTGATGAAGGTCTGCGCGGATGAGATGACTCGCGGCACCTAGAGCTTTTCTTTGAACATACGGTTGACCACCGCCGGATCGGCCTGACCGCGGCTGGCCTTCATCACCTGGCCGACCAGAAAGCCGATCACCTGCTGCTTGCCGCCTTTATACTGCTCAACCTGCTTGGGATTCGCGGCGATCACTTCGTCGATGATCTTGCCGAGCGCCCCCTCATCACTGATGGACTCCAGGCCTTCGCGCTGCATAATGACTTCGGGCGCTTCACCAGCGGCGGCCATCTTCGGAAAAATGTCTTTCGCGAGCTTGCCGTTAATCTTGCCGCTGGCGATCAGGCCAATCAATTGACCCAGGTGCTCGGGGGAAATCGGCGAGTCTTCAATCTCCTTGCCGGCTTCCTTAAGCAATGCCGCAAGATCGCCCATCACCCAGTTGGCAGCGGCGCGCGCATCTCCGCTCGCCGCCACTACTTTCTCGAAATACTCGCTCATCGCGCGAGTCGAGGTGAGCACTTCGGCGTCGTACTCCCGCAGGCCGTGATCCCCGATGAAGCGCTTACGGCGTGACGCGGGCAACTCCGGCATCTGCGCGCGGACCCGTTCTTTCCAGGCGTCGCTGATGCACAGCGGCGTCAGGTCGGGCTCAGGGAAATAGCGATAGTCGTGCGCGTGCTCCTTGCTGCGCATGCTGACGGTTTCGTCGGTGTCTGGATTATACAGGCGAGTCTCCTGCACCACGCGGCCGCCGCTCTCGATGAGCGCCACCTGACGGGCGATTTCGTGGTCCAGCGCCATCCGCAGAAATTTGAAGGAATTCAGATTCTTGACTTCGGCCTTGGTGCCGAGTTTCTCCGCGCCGTGCAGGCGGACGCTCACGTTGGCGTCGCAGCGCAGATGTCCCTTCTCCATGTCGCAGGTCGAGACGTTCAGATACTGCATCACCTGCTTGATCTCGGTGAGATAGGCGTAGGCTTCCGCGGAAGAGCGCATGTCAGGCTCGCTGACGATCTCGATCAAAGGCGTGCCGCTACGATTGAGATCGACATAGGTATAACGGTCGGAGTCCTTGAAGCCGTCGTGAATGCTCTTGCCGGCATCGTCTTCCATGTGGACGCGGGTGACGCCGATACGCTTGGTGACTGGGCCCGATCCCTCCGCGATCACGTCTACAAAACCGTGCTCGGCAAGCGGCTGGTCATATTGCGAGATCTGGTAGCCTTTGGGCAGATCCGGATAGAAATAGTTTTTTCGCGCGAAGATCGACTGGGGATTGACAGTGCAGTTGAGCGCCAGCGACGCTTCGATGGCCAGTTCGACGGCGTGACGATTGAGCACCGGCAGGGCGCCGGGCAAGCCGAGGCAAACCGGACACACGTTGCTGTTGGGCGCGGCTCCGAAACGAGTGGCGCAACCGCAGAAGATCTTGGTTCGCGTGGCAAGCTGAACATGGACTTCCAGGCCGATAACGGCTTCGTACCTGGCAATCACCTCAGGCGTGGCCAGCGTTTCGATGCTGGAGGGCATATCGAAAATTATAAAGGCAGAGCAGTTTTCTGTGCTTAACAAGGTGGACGCCCGATATCCAAGTAGGACTCGTACCTTAGTACTCCGTGGTTTATCACTTAGATCGTGGTTTTCGGCAAATCCTTGACCGATCTTTTCTTTGGGGACGGAAAGGTGGATTTCGCAAGGATGAAGCGAACGATTCGAGGAGTGATTCAGGCGTGGGCACTGGCGGTATTTTGCCTGTTGGCGTTGCTCTTAGCTCTGCCTTCGAAGGCATTTGGATACGTCGACCCGGGAACCGGATCCTTCCTCTACCAGGCCATCTACGCAGCGGTTCTGGGCGGGATCTTCTACCTGCGCAAATTTCTCAATCGATTTTTCAAGCGCGACAAGTAGCGAGGCTGAAGAAAAGCTATGCTCGCCACATGCGATGCCGCCGAACCCGGCGTGGTGTCCCGCTCTTTCCGCGATCCGGCTGGAATAGTGCTGCGGACCGCTGGCCGGATCCTGCGCTCTGTTGAGCCAAGCAGCCTCGCGGAGTTCGAGGCATTTCTTGCCACTCAGGCCGCCCGCGATGCCATCGAGGCGGGTCGACTGGTGACGTCGGTGAAGCTGTCGTCCGAGGAAACTGCTGGGCTGACTCCGGGCTCCGAGGCGATCTTCGAACACCAGCGAATTCCCTTCCCCAGCTATGCCCACGAGTGGCCTCCCGAGATGCTGGCAGCCGCGGGAGCGCTTACCCTGGAGCTATTCCGAAGCGCCTTGAGCGAAGGGTTCGGACTAAAAGACGCCACACCCTACAACATTCTATTTCGCGGACCGCAGCCGGTGTTCGTCGACGTGCTTTCCTTCGAGCGCCGCCAGCCGCGCGACGCAACCTGGAGGGCCTACGCCCAGTTCGTGCGCACATTTTTACTGCCGCTCGCGGCCCATCGTCATTTTGGACTATCCACGGCCGATACCTTCGCAGGCAAACGTGACGGCCTGGAGCCCGGCGAGCTTTACCAGTGGGCGGGATTCTGGAAGCGGCTGACGCCTCCCCTCCTGAGCCTCGTCACGCTGCCGAAGTGGATGGGCGGTAAAGCCTCTGCGGAGACCTACCATCCGAAGCCCGCGGCTTCGCCGGAACAAGCCCAATTCATCCTAGAGCACCTGCTGCGCAGTTGCGAGAAGCAGTTGAAGAGCGTGGCGCCGCGGCCCAATGCGCAGTCGGTCTGGTCCGGCTACCTGGACCATAAGTCACTGTACTCGGCAGCGCAACTGGAGGCCAAGGAACGGTTCGTGCGCGAAGCTCTGGACTTGGCCGGACCTCGCGCCGTTCTCGACGTGGGGGCCAACGAGGGCCGCTTTAGCTTGCTGGCGGCGCAACGGGGCGCAGCGGTTGTGGCCGTCGATAGCGATCCGGCAGTAGTGGGAACAATCTGGCGCCGCGCACACGACCAAAACCTCGACGTGCTGCCCCTGGTGGTGGACCTGACACGGCCGACCCCGGCGATCGGCTGGCGCAACCAGGAGTGCGACTCGTTTCTCCAGCGGGCGCAAGGACATTTCGATATGGTCATGATGCTGGCGGTGCTGCATCATATGCTAGTCACCGAAAGGGTGCCGCTTGAGGAACTCCTGAGCCTTGCGGCGGAACTCACCCGCGATTATTTACTGATCGAATTTGTAGCGCCGGCGGATCCAATGTTCCAGCGGATCGTGCGCGGACGGGAAGCACTTTACGGTCATTTAACTTTCGAGCAGTTTGAGTCAATTGCGGCGTCCCACTTCGAACTGGTGAAGTCTCTCAGAATTGAAGGATTGCATCGATGTCTATATCTGTTCCGGCTACGGCGCGCTATCGGTTAACAGACGCGGCGTTCTGCGCGTCTTTGGGATGCCTGTGCTTCATCCGGCGCTGGTTTGACCTGGAGATTCTTCAGGTACGCGGTCTCGACTTTTATCGCACGGCGCCACGCGACTCAGGGCTGCTGGTAGCCACGTTGCTTAGCTGTTCGCTTCTCGCATTAATGTTCTGGCTTCTGGCGCAATGGGTTCGAGGGGTAAACAACCCGCGTCTCACTGCCACCGCCCGCTGCGTCACCTTATTGGTAATCACGTACGCGATCGAATCAATGCGCCGCTATTGGAACTCCGAGTTTCGCTTGATCGATTGGACCAGCAATGGAATTTTGATCGCAATTGAATTTGGCTTAGCGCTCGGCGCCGGCATGGCCATCATGGGGAACCGCCGTATTCTCCAGATGGCGAGAAGTGTGGTCCTGCTGGCCGGCTGGCTGATCCCCGTAATGCTGTATGACTTCATTTGGGGACGCCCGCAAACCCAGCCTTCCGCGTTCCAGGCCAGAGGGGGCCTGGCGCCGTTGCCCCTGCGGCCTCCGACCGGGAAGAACCCGCCGACCCGAGTCGTGTGGCTGCTGTTTGACGAATTCGATCAGCACCTCGCTTTTGACGAGCGGGCTGTGGGATTGGAGCTCCCGGAATTAGATCGGCTGCGCTCGGAATCGCTGGTTGCTAACCGGGTTCTGCAAACTGCGGACGCAACCGTGGTGGCGGTTCCATCTCTCTTATCCGGACAGGTATTTGAGAGCACGCAGATAATGGATGCCAGAACTTTATTGGTTCGTCCGGCAGGCTCGGAAGCCATGCTGCGTTGGCGGGATCAGCCTAACGTATTCCAGCAGGCGCGGCGATTGGGTGCGAACACTTCGCTAACCGGCTGGCAACTTCCTTATTGCCGCATCATTGGTAATTCGCTGGTTCATTGTTTCGAGCAGCCCGGAGGTCATCCTGCAAATGCGCTCTTGCGGGAAATTCAAGCGTCGGAAGAAACTATTTGGGACAATCTCGGATTTTTGTTCTACATGCAGACGCAAAATCTGCTGGACCTGTTCCGTCCGATGGAGGACGCCGTCTCGCCAGATATCCGCGATGCCTTTGTGCAGCGGCGGCAACTTCGGCAGTTTCTAGCTATTCGCGATCACGCCTACCGGGAAATTGCCGATCCACAAATGGATTTTGTGTTTGCGCACTTCCCGACTCCGCACATGTTCGCCATCTACGACCGGCATCGCGCCGAGTTTGCACTCAGTCCCGACACCGACTACCTGGACAATCTGGCACTTGTCGATCGGACAGTCGGCGAAATCCGAGGCACCCTGGAAAAGGCTGGACTATGGGAGTCGACCACGTTGCTGGTTACCTCGGATCACGCCGTACGTCCCGCGATGTGGCACAACCGCTACAACTGGAGTTCGGCCTTCGAGCGGCTGATAGGCCCGGGGGCCTCGCGCACGGTTCCGTTCATTCTGAAGCTGGCCCGGCACCATGAGGGCACAGTGTACGAACCTTCGGTCTCCAATCTGACCGCGACGCAGTTAAGCCTCGCCGCCCTGAGTGGAGAAGTCGCGACACCCCAGCAGGCGGTTGTCTGGCTTACCCGTAAGGGCTCCCACCCGCTCGTTTCGGCGCGCTAGCCGTTTCGCAGGCGCTATTGGCCTAGAAACTTCTCGATCTTCTGCAGCGTGCCCTCGGCATATTGCAGGTTGTTGCGAGCGCCTTCCACGTCGCCGTTCTGAAGGGATGCACGGGCTTCCTGCAAAACATAGTCGAGCCGGATGGAAGCGGCTTTGATGTCGCCGCGGAGGCCGAAGCCTTGCTGTTGGACACCCTGTTCGATGGAGCGCACACCAGCCTGAGCCGCGGCAGCGCGAACAGATACCCGATTGATACGATCGCGCAGTTCTTTCAATTCCGGAGACGCCGTGGCGGCAGTGACGGGTGTCCGGGCGGTGGCTGGCGGGGCTTGGAAAGTCTGCCCCGATTGCACTGCCGGCTCAGGTTGGCCAAGCGGCGCGGCTTGAGCAACAGGCGTCGCTTGAGCAATGGGTGCTGCTCGGGCGGACCGGGCAGGTTGGGCCGGGGGTTGCGCCGGGCGGAACGCGTATTGCGCCGGGACGGGCTGCTGAATCGGACGGATCGCCTGCACAGAGGTCGGCGCGGGAGTAGCCACCGGCGTGGAAACCGCGGCGGCTGCGGGCGCGGGGGCTGGCGTCGACACTGGAGCAGGAGTTGATTCGGCCGCCACCTGGGGTGCAGGCGCTGCATCTGCAGCCGCAGTCTGAGTCGCCACCGGACTTGGTAAAGAGGGGGTAGCTGCAGTGGGTGCGGTGGCCGGAACGCCCTGAGCGTCCGCCGCCCCGCCGCGCATCAGCTTGGGGCCCTCGATGACGGCTGCCACTAGCACGGCCAGTGTTACCACCGAGCCTAGCGCCATGTAGAGGCCTCTCCGGCTGCGTGCGGCCTCCGGCGGAATTACCCACGGTGCGGCGGCGGCCGGGGGAGGTCCTTCTTGCGGCAGCGGCGGCGGCATTCTGCCGGGAAGCGGAGCCGCTGCGACGGGCACCGCTGCAACAGCCGGCATCGCGACGGGCAGCATCGTTCGCGTAGGCGACACGGCTGCGGGGAAGACGCTGGCGAGCGCGGCGCGGAACGCTTCGGCGGATTGAAAGCGGGCGGCCGGGTCCTTCTCGATCGCCATCAGAATAATATCGCTCAGCGCAGTTGGGATACCGGGGATAACCTCGATGGGAGCCATGGGCGCTTGCTGCAAGTGCGCCGACATGATCTGAAAATCGCTGTCGCCGAGGAAGGGCCGCCGTCCAGTGACCATCTCGTACATGGTGATGCCGAGTGAGTACAAATCCGAACGCCCATCGGGATCGCCGCCCTTGATCTGCTCGGGGGACATATAAAAGAGTGACCCGACGGTACTACCGGTCTGCGTCAGATGGCGGTCGGCCTGCACTCTGGCGATTCCGAAATCCATAAGCTTGATCTGGCCGCCGCTGGTCAGCATGATATTGGCAGGTTTAATGTCGCGGTGAATCACACCGTGGGCGTGCGCGTAACCCAGCGCGTCCAGCACTTCGGCCGCGTAGGCGGCAGCAGTGTTCGGCGGCAGCGGGCCGCTTTGCAGCACCTGCGATAGCGATGTGCCGTCCACGAACTCCATAACCATCACCAATTGGTTGCCGGCGCGCATGGCGGTGTGAAGCTTGGCGATGTTGGGATGATCCAGCGTCGCTTGCACCTTGATCTCATTCAGGAAGCGGTCGGCCAAGCCGGAATCCCCTTCGAGATTAGGCAGCAAAACCTTCATGGCTTCGATACGGTGCGAAAGAATATTACGGACCTTATACACCTGGCCCATGCCGCCGGCGCCCAGGATCTGAATGATTTCGTAGTCGCCGATACGTTCGCCAATATCCATGCTGCCCTCCTCCGAAATGCAATGTCCCTATCTTAACGCCGGACGCGGGCGGCGTCATCCCTGGCCCGATTGTATTGGGCCTGGGAAATACCGGCTGGTCAAGATGCAGGAATCAGACGTTACAGAGTTAGATGAACGCCATGGTCTTGACGCCCGAGATGTCGAAGCGCTTTCGGCAGCGCATGTTTTTGCACATGGCTTTATCGTCCAGCAGGACCATATAGCTGGCGAACTTGGCGAAGCGCGCCCGGTCGCGTTCATCCGCGCCGCGCGGCACCTGATCGAGCTTCTTACGCAACATCCAGCGCAATTCATAGGTATCCGCGGTGCGGCAGAACGGGCAATTCAGGGTTGCCGGCTTAGTAGTTTCAGACTCGCGGAAAAAAGCGCGCTCTTCCATAAAGGACAGTGCCCTTTATAGCACAGCCGCGCTTACACTGAAAGCGCGTGCTTCGCTGCTACATCACCGATCGTCACAGTCTCCCGGCCGGTGCATCTCTGATCGACAACATCGCCCGAAATCTGACCGACGGTGTCGAATGGATTCAAATTCGCGAGAAGGATCTTTCGGCGCGGGATCTGTTCGATCTCACCGTGCAGGCTCTTGGTCTCCCGAATCCCTATGGATCTAAGATCCTGGTGAACACGCGCATCGACGTGGCACTGGCCGCCGGAGCTGCCGGAGCTCATCTGCCCGCCGGCTCTCCCGCTCCGCGCCTGTGGCGGTGTTTGACGCCGCCGGGATTTCTAATTGGAGTTTCCTGCCACGCTCTCGATGACGTGCGCGCCGCAGAGGACCAGGGCGCTGACTATGCCGTCTTTGGGCCGGTGTTTCCGCCACGCTCGAAGACTTCCGGCCTCGAACCGCGGGGAATCGAAGGTCTCATGCAGGCGGTGCGCGCCGTGCGCATCCCGGTGCTGGCTCTCGGCGGTATCACCGCAACCAACGCGGAAGATTGCATCCGGGCGGGCGCCGCAGGCATCGCCGCGATTTCTCTTTACCAGTCCTGTTAGAATTCTTGCGTGGCCAGCAGTGCAGTGCGTCAGTCTTTCACCCGCGAAGCCGCCCGGCGTCTGCTCCGCGTTTCCGAAAAGCAGCTGAAGAGCTGGGAGCAACAGAAACTGGTGCAGCCGGCAGCCACCTATGGGTTCCGCGAGTTGCTGGCGCTGCGCACGCTGATCAAACTGCGCAACAGCCGCGTTCCTCCGCAGCAGATTCGACGCGCCATCCAGGCTCTGATTAAGAAACTCCGCGGCGTGGAAGACCCGCTCACCGAGCTCAAGCTATACGCCGATGGCAAGAGGATTCGCGTGGAACTGGAAGGCAACACCATGGACGCCGAGTCCGGCCAATTGCTGCTCGGTTTCGACCCCGGCGAACTCAGCCGCCTGCTGGAATTCCGGCCTAAAGAGAATCCTCGGGCCGAGCGCGAGCAGCGTCAGGCCGCCGAGCATTGGTTCCAGCGCGGCCTGGATCTGGAGGCCACCGGCGCGCCCGCCGCCGACATCATTGAAGCCTACGAGAAGGCCATTGAACTAGACCCGGCATCCGCGGGAGCGCTGGTCAACCTGGGCACTATTCATTTCAACGCCCGTAACTTCACTCTGGCGGAGCGTTACTATATCCAGGCGACCGAGACCGATTCTGAATATGCACTGGCGCGCTTCGATCTGGGCAACCTCTACGACGAACGCGGCGATCGCGCGCGGGCGCTGGAACAGTACCTGGCTGCCCTGCGCATCTCTCCCAACTATGCCGACGCGCATTATAATGTCGCACTGCTCTATCAGAGCGCGCAGCAGCCCATGAAAGCCGTACAGCACTGGACGGCGTACTTGAAGCTGGACCCCTCGAGTGAATGGGCCACCATCGCACGCCGCGAATTGGACAAACTGCGCCACGCCGCCGTAGTGCGCGGACGCTAGCGGCCGCAATCCACCCCGCAGGCCGGCGACGGCCTCAGTGGCTCATCGAATATACAACGTAGTTCACGCCGATGCGAATACCCAAAGCTGAATACTTCTCAGGATAGTTCGGCGAATCCGCCCATTCCCACGAATCCCCTACGTCGGAGTTGAAGTCCATGACCACCATCAGGCGGCCATGGTCATCGTAGATCCCCTTCCAAAATGCATGATAGCCGTCGTTGCGGTATGTCATACCGCGCCCGAGCGCCCACTGGCCCGGTATCTGGTAACGGTCGTCCAAGTCGTAAACCGAGTGGAAGACCGCATCCTCATTATCGATCTCAACAATAGGCCGGTCCGGAAACACCATCCGCATGGATTCCGCAAAGCGGTTCCATTCCTCAGTACCCCAGAAATCGTCCAGCATCAGGAATCCGCCGCGCAACAGATAGTCGCGAAGCCGGGCCGCTTGCTGCTCCGTGAGTTTCCAATCGCCCATTTCGCCAGCCGCGAGCCACGGCCAGTTGTACACGTCTTCACCGTCATCCAGATTCACCGGCTGTTCCACGGACCGCGCATTCAGCCGGGTCAGGCGGCGTAACGCCCGCACGAACTGGCGATCGGCGCGGGGGTAGTCCTGCGACCAACTGGTGCCCCCTTCGCGCCAATCGAAGCGCCCGCCTAAGCCCAGCGGCCGGCTGAAGCGCCCGCGCGGGTGCGGAGGATACATCAGGCGTCCGAACACAAACTCGCCCGGAATGCGGTAATCGTCCGGCAGAGCAATGTTGTCGTAACCTTCCAGACTGATATAGACGCGGAACTCACGTTGGAACGCGTAGAGCGCGGTGACGGAGGCCGCCACGCCGCACGCCGCCAACCAGAACCGAGTCCAGGCAGTCATCTCGACACTGTGAGGATATCATTATGAGGAGCAAGTAAGCCGGGCAAGCTAAAATAGAACTATCTTGAACCGAATCTCGTTCGCATTCCGCAGCTTTTTCTCCATCCTATTCTCAGGAACGCTGGCGCCCGACATTGCCCTCGCGTTTGGCTACTCCAAGGCCATGCCCGTGAAGGCCGCTCCTCCGCCCAAACCGCAGGCTGGACCCGCCGATGGCGCCGTGCAGATTCTCTCCTTACTGCAGCGCGACGCGCGCCTCGTCGACTTCCTGATGGAGGATATTTCCGCTTATTCTGATGAACAGGTCGGCGCCGCCGTGCGCGACGTCCAGGCGCAATCGAAGCAATCGCTCGAACGCTATCTCCAATTTCAGCCCGTCATCGACGGCGTCGAAGGCAGCTACACCAAAACCGAAGGCTTCGCGCAAGGTGCGATCAAGCTCATCGGTAACGTACCCGCGAACGGCAAAGCCCCAGGAGGTCTGCTGCGTCACAAGGGCTGGCAAGCTGCCAAGGTTGATCTCCCTGCCGCCGTGCCCGGCACCGTGCTCGCGCCCGCCGAGATCGAAGTCGAATAGTGGCCCTTCGTAAATGAATATTGGTATCGACCTCGGCACCACCAACTCCGCGCTCGCTTACATCGATTCCACCGACGAAGCGGATTACCCCACTATTCACGTACTCGACGTCCCCCAGTACGTGGCTCCCGGCCGCATCGAGTCGCTCCGCACGCTGCCGTCGTTTCTATACTTGGGCGATCAGGAATACACGGGAGTTTATGCGCGCGAGCAGGGCGCCATTGTTCCCACCAAGTCGGTGAACTCCGCTAAGAGTTGGCTGTCGAACCCTGCGGTCGATCGCACCGCCAAGATTTTGCCGTGGGACGCGCAGGAGGGCGGCCGCGTTCTCTCGCCAGTCGAAGTCTCGACGCGCATCTTGAAGCACCTGGCAGACGCGTGGCAGAAGCGGCATGGCTCGCCGGTCTCCGAACACGACGTGGTGCTGACCGTCCCCGCCAGCTTCGACGAAGAAGCCCGCGAGCTCACTGTCATGGCGGCGCGTGAAGCCGGCATCGAAAAGCTGACCTTGCTCGAAGAGCCCGCCGCCGCCTTCTATTCCTGGATTGCCAACGACCTCACGCGCTCTCAGAAGAGCCTGTTCGACGGCCAAACGGTTCTGATCTGCGACGTCGGCGGCGGCACCAGTGATTTCACGCTGATCCGCGTCGCGCGCGAAGGCGACCGCATCGATTTCACGCGCACCGCCGTAGGCCAGCACTTACTGCTGGGTGGCGATAACCTCGATCTCACGCTCGCGTGGCTGGTAGAGGCGAAACTCGGCAAGACTTTATCGATCCGCCAGCGCAGCGGTCTGCGACGTCAATGCGCGGCCGCCAAGGAGCGTCTGCTCGCCGACCCCACTCTCGCCAGCGCCGAGATCACCGTGCTGGGCGGAGGCTCCGCGCTGGTCGGCGGCACGTTCAAAACCGAAATCCTCCGCGAAGAAGTTCTCGAACTCGCCCTCGACGGCTTCCTGCCGGTGTGCGAGCTCGCCGATCGCCCCAAGGAAGAAGAGCGCAGTCCCTTCCGCGAGCTCGGCTTGCCTTACGTTTCCGATCCCGCAATCACGCGTCACTTAGCCGCCTTCCTGGCCAGCGCCGGCGATGCCGTGCCCGACGCCATTCTCTTCAACGGCGGCTTCTTCATCCCCGACATCCTGCGCCAGCGCGTCGCCGACGTGCTCGAACATTGGTATGGCCGCCGTCCCCTGATCCTCGACAATCGCGACCTCGATCTCGCGGTGGCCGTCGGCGCGGCGTATTATTCTTATGTTCGATCAACCGGCCAAGGACTGCTCGTCCGCGGCGGTCTGCCTCGGGCTTACTTCATCGGACTCGGGGGGGATGGCGATCAGCTCCGGACTCTGTGCTTGGTGCCGCGCGGCTCCGAAGAAGGTTCGACGGTCGAGATCGATCCTGGCAATCTGCAACTGGTGGCCAACAAACCGGTGTCATTCCGCCTGTATAGTTCGCGCACCCGCACCGAGGACCGCCCCGGCGACGTCGTCGAATTCCCCCGCCAGCCGCAAAACGGCGAGCCGCACCTGCACGCCCCGCTCAACGCCGTGCTGCGCTTCGGCAAAACCGGCGAGCGATTGGTCCCGGTAAAGCTCGGCGCGAAACTCACCGAAGTCGGCACACTCGAAATCTGGGCTGACTCGAAAGAGAGCGAACACCGCTGGCGCTTGCAATTCGAACTCCGCAAGGCCGCGAAAGAACAATCCGCCGTGCGCCCCGGAGCCGTCATTAGCGACGAAGCATTGGCGGCCGCCGAAGCCCTGATCCCGGCGGCTTTTGCTGGTGACACTATTGAGGCCGCGCAACTCCCCGCCCGCCTCGAACAAGCCCTCGGACTGGGACGCAACTCCTGGCCGCTCTCGGCCATCCGCAAACTAGCCGACCATATGCTCGAGCTCTCTGAAAGCCGCAAGCGCAGCGCGGCACACGAACTCCGCTGGCTTAATCTCTGCGGCTTCTGTCTGCGCCCCGGCTTCGGCTTCCCCGGCGACGACTTTCGTGTCGAACAAGCCCGCCGTGTTTACGCCTCCGGCCTGACGTTCGCCAATCAGGTGCAGAACGAAATCGAATGGTGGATCTTCTGGGGCCGCGTCGCCGGCGGTCTTAATAAAAATCAGCAGACCGACGTGTTCCAGCGTCTCTCGCCGACACTGCTGCCGCGAGCCTCGAAGAAACCACAGCGCGTGAACCCCAGCCTGCTGCGCGAAATGTGGCGCGCCGCCGCGAGTCTCGAACTGCTGCCGCTCCAAACCAAGACCCAGCTCGGCGATGAACTCCTTGCCCGCATCGACAAGAACGATTTCGTCGAAACCGGCCTGTGGTGCCTGGCCCGCCTCGGCGCACGCAAATTATTCTATGGACCCATCAACCAAGTTCTGCCGCCCGCCACTGCATCCCGCTGGGTAGACGCCTTACTCAGAGTTTCCAAAGCCGCCGACACCATCGCAGCACTGGCCCGCATTACCGGCGACTCCACGCGAGACCTGCCCCCGCACACTCTCGAAACCGTACGCCGGGCATTCCCGGATCTCAAGCTTGAAGCCGAACCGACCGGCGACCTCGCCGCCATGGGCAAGATTTTTGGTGAGGAACTGCCGTCCGGGCTTGTATTTCATGAGTGAGCTGGATATTGTCGAAAAGTTGCGCCGCCTGGCATCCCTCGGCCATCGCGTCGCTCTCGGCATCGGCGACGACTGCGCCATCTACCGCCCGCACGCCAACGAAGAACTGCTGTTTACAACCGACCAATCTATCGAGGGAATCCACTTCCTCTCCACACAGACCCCATCGAGCATTGGCCACAACGCTCTCGCCCGCAGCCTGAGCGACATCGCTGCGATGGGTGGGATGCCCCGCTTCTGTCTGGTCTCGCTTGCAGTGCCGGTCGAGCGAGGCGACAAGTTCATCGCTGCCTTTTATGGCGGTCTGCTGGCTCTCGCTCGCGGCACTGGAACCGTCCTTGCCGGCGGGGACCTCGCGCACAGCGACAAAATCTATTGCGACGTAATGGTCTGTGGGTCGACTCCGCGCGGCCAAGCCCTGCGGCGCAGCGGCGCTCGTCCCGGAGACCTGCTCTATGTATCCGGCCGCCTCGGCAAGCATTTTGGCGGACGCATCCAGCCGCGTCTCGCACTTGGCCGCACTCTGCGCGGCCGGGCGACTTCTTGCATCGACCTCAGCGATGGCCTCTCCCTCGACCTTCATCGCCTGTGCCTCGCATCCCGCGTCGCAGCCGTGGTCGATCGCGTCCCGATAGTGCGTGGCGTCACCCTCGAACGCGCCCTCCACGGCGGCGAAGATTACGAATTACTGTTCACTCTCCCGCGCCGTAAATCGCCGCCGCGCGGGACGACCCTTATCGGCAGCATTCTCAAAGGCCGCGCCGGGACGATCCAGTTTCAGGGCCAGCCCCTCACACCTCGCGGCTACGATCACTTCGTATGATGGTCACGATGAGGCAGCCGGTGCACGTGGTCTATGGCGGGGCGCACTTGTTCAAATCGGATACCACGCGCAAACTGGGGAGCCTCGCCCGGCACGCGCTAGGCGAATATGCGCCCGATCCGGCAACCTTGGCCGAAATATTGGGCATTCGCGATGACTTGGCAGCGACCGTTTACCAGCGCGTAGTGGAAAAGCTGCTGCGCGAACCGGTAGAGAATTATCGCATTGATTTCGAGGACGGCTTCGGGATTCGTTCGAACACGGAAGAAGACGCAGCTGTGGAGGCTGTGGCTGCGCAGCTCAGCAAGGGATTGGAAGACGGCACCCTGCCGCCATTCATCGGGCTCCGAGTCAAATCGTTCGCGCCGGAGCCCAAGCCCCGCGCGCTGCGCACGCTCAACCGGTTCTTCAAGGCCGTGAGTAAGCTGCCGAAGGAGTTCGTAGTCACGCTCCCGAAGATCACGGCGCTGCACCAAGTCTCGGAATTCATGGACGCTCTCGCGCCGTATCCCAAGGTCGGCGTCGAGCTAATGGTGGAGACATCGCTTTCGGTCACCAAGCTGACCGAGCTCGTGGAACTTACCGAGGGACGCTGCATAGGAGCGCACTTCGGTCCCTACGATTACACCGCCTCGCTTGGCATCACGGCGCACAGTCAGCACCTGCTGCACCCCGCCTGCCATTTCGCGCGCTCGATCATGCTGATGACCCTCGCGGGCAGCGGTATCGTCCTCTCCGACGGACCCACCAACATCCTGCCCATACCGCCACACCGCCCTCTCCCCAGCGGCGCCGCGCTAAGCGACAGCCAGAAGGCGGAGAATCGCGCCGCTGTGCATCGCGCCTGGAAACTGCACTACCAGCATGTGCGCGACGCGCTGTATAACGGCTTTTATCAGGGCTGGGATCTGCACCCGGCGCAGCTTCCGATTCGCTACGCAGCGGTGTACTCATTTTTTCTGGAAGGTGTGGACACGGCATCGGAACGCCTGCGAAATTTCATCCGCATGGCGGCCCAGGCGACGATGGTGGGCGATGTCTTCGATGACGCCGCTACCGGACAGGGCCTGCGTAACTACTTCCTGCGGGCGGTGAGTTGCGGTGCCATACCCGAGAGCGACATCCCCCCGCTGACCGGCCTGACCGTGGAACAGCTACGCTCAGCGCGGTTCTGATTCGGCCAGTGCGTCCACCAGCGTCGCCGTCCGGATCGGCTTCGCCAGTACCAGGTCGACCATCTGCGCCTCCGGCGTGCCCTCCAAGTCCAGCGGCCATCCGGCGAGTACGATGATGCGGACGCGAGGCGCCGCGGCGCGGAACTCGCGGATCAATGCCAGGCCGTCTTTGGCTTCAGGCAGTCTCAGATCCAGGACCACACAGTGGGGCTGCGTTTCGGCAAACCGCGCGCGCGCGGATGCCGGTCCGGTGGCAATCGATATCTGGTGTCCCTCGCGCTCCAGGATTATTTTGCGCAGATCCAGAGCGGCGGCATCATCGTCCACCAGCAACACGCGGGCCATCAGGAAAACTTGACGCCGGCGATCACCAGCTGCGGCATTGCCTGATTCCAGCTTCCCGGAAGATCGTCGAAGGGAAGCCGGAATGATTTCGTCTGGCCTGGTTTCAAGCCGCCCATGCGGGTGCTGACGATAGCCAGCCGCCGCCTGAGCACTAACTGTCCGTAGGGATCGCGAAAGACACAATAAATCTCCACCGTATCCAGCGGCCTCTCGCCCGCGTTGGCGATCTTCCCGCTGATCTCCACCACAGTCTGTTGAAAGTAGTTCTCGCTGGCCTTCATTTCGACGTCGCTCAACTGGAGGTTACGAGTGTATGCTCTGGCTTCGTCCGTTAGCGGGATGTCGCCATTGCCATGCCGGTCGAGGTACCGCATGTAACCCCACCCGGCGGCAGCTAGCAGAACCACCACGGCGGCCACATAGTACAGCGGGTTGGAACCCGCAGCCGCGGCGCGCTGATCGGCAACTGGCTCACTGGCCACTGATCGTCATCTCCCGAATTGAAATCGTGGGGGCGGCGATAGAGCCGCGGAACTCCAGATCGGAACCCACCTGCTCGATCCCCTGCAGCATCTGTTGCATGGTGCCCGCAATTGTGATCTCCGAAACCGGATACGTTAATTTACCGTTCTCGATCCACAGCCCGGCCGCGCCGGAGGAATAATCTCCGGTCACGGTATTCGCCCCACCGCCAATGAGTTCCGTGACGTACAGGCCGCTGGGAATGTTCGCGATGACGTCCGCCGGCGCGAGCACACCGGCCTCTATAAAAAAGTTGCCGGGACCAATGCCCGCGTTGCCGGTGATCCCGCGCGACGCGTTCCCAGTGGTTTTGAGATTCAGCTTGCGCGCCGAGTACGTGTTGAGCAAGTAACTCTTGAGAACTCCGCGCTCGATCACCACGGTGCGCCGCGACGCCACGCCTTCGTCGTCAAACGGAGTGGTACCGAAGAGGCCCGGAATGGTGGCGTCGTCAACCACCGTCAACGCATCGGAGGCGATCTTCTCACCCAGCTTGCCGGCCAGGAAGGACGCGTGGCGATAGATTGCGCCACCGTTGACGGCTCCGAAAATATCGCCCAGGAGCTGGCCCGCGGTGCGCGGCTCAAAGATGACGGGAACTTTCTGCGTAGGAACCTTGCGCGCATTCAGGCGGCGGATCGCGCGCTCGGCCGCGATGCGGCCCACGGATTCGGGGCTTTCGAGGCGTCCGGAGCTGCGCGCGGACGTGTGCCAATAGTCGCGCTCCATCGCACCGTCCTGCTTCGCAACAGGAACCACGCTCAAACTGCAGCTGGACGTGCGGTAGCTTCCCAGGAAACCGAGCGAATTCGCAAAAATGCGGCGGCCGATGTGCGAATCGAAAGACGCGCCTTCGGAGAGCTGAATACGCGCGTCAAAATCGAACGCGGCTTTTTCGGCGCGCATGGCCTGATCGATTTTCCACTCGGTGGTCATCTTGGCGATGGCGGCGTCGTAAAGCTTTAAGTCGCCTTCGAGTTTGCCGAGTTCGCTTGGTTCCGGCAGGCCACCAAAAGGGTCGACGCTCGTGATCTTGGCGAGTGCGAGCGCCGCCTTCACCATTTTTTCGATACCGTCGGGCGAAAGATCCGACGTGTAGGACGAAGCCGCCCGCTGCGCGCCTTTTTCCCCCGTCAGCACACGGATTCCAGCGCCGCGCGAGCCGGCTTCTTTCAAATTTTCGACTTCCTGCATGCGGACGCTGACTGAGAACTCTTCGCCCTCGGAGATCGTGCACTCGGCGTCCGTTGCGCCACCGGCGAGCGCCTGCTGCACCGCGTCGGAGGCGATTTGCTCTAACGTCAATTCTTGCACTGTCACGCGGCCGTTCCTCCCACCGTCATGCGATCGATCTTCACGGTCGGGATACCGACCCCCACCGGCACGCTCTGCCCTTCTTTGCCGCAGGTGCCGATGCCTTCGTCGAGCTTCAGATCGTTGCCCACCATGCTCACGTATTTCAGCGCTTCCGGGCCGTTGCCAATGAGCGACGCGCCGCGCACCGGGCGCGTGATCTTGCCGTCTTCAATGAGATAACTCTCGGTCGCGGAAAAAACGAAGTTGCCACTCGTAATGTCGACCTGTCCGCCGCTAAAAGTCGTGCAATAGAGGCCTTTTTTGACCGAGCGTACGATGTCGGCGGGATCGCTATCTCCGGCCAGCATATAGGTATTCGTCATACGCGGCATGGGAATGTGCTGATAACTCTCGCGGCGGCCACTCCCGCTGGAAGCCGTTTTCATAAGGCGGCTGGAGAGCTTGTCTTGCAAATAACCGAGCAGGACACCATTTTTTATCAGCACATTCTTCTGCGTGGGCATGCCTTCGTCGTCAACATTGAGAGACCCGCGCCGGCTGCCGATCGTACCATCGTCGATCACGGTGCACAGCGGACTCGCCACCTGCTGGCCGATCCGCCCGCTGAATGCCGACGTCCCTTTGCGATTGAAATCCGCTTCGAGTCCGTGGCCCACCGCCTCATGCAGCAGGATCCCCGGCCATCCGGCGCCGAGCACTACCGGCATCTCGCCCGCCGGCGCATCGATGGCATCAAGCTGGACGATGGCCTGTCGCGCAGCTTCCCGCGCGAAGTCCTCCGGCGTCTTCTCGTTCAGGAAAAAATCGAGAGTCACGCGCCCGCCCCCCCCGGCGTATCCATGCTGCGGAGGCCCGTCCGGCTGGCGTGCCAGCACCATCACACTCAGGCGCGCCATGGGCTGGCGATCGAAGCTGAGATTGCCTTCGCTCGTCGCGACCAGAACATTGCGCAAGCTGTCGGCGTAAGTGGCCTGCACCTGAAACACGCGCGAGTCGTAGGCGCGGGCCGCCACATCGGCGCGTTTGACCAGAGCCACACGCTCCTCCAGGCCCATTTCATTGGGGGCGTGGAGCATGGGATAAAGATTGTGCTGCTGAGCTTCCTCGAAACCCGTCTTCACGACGCTGGCGGGACCCTTGGCGATCAACGCGGCAGTGTGCGCGGCCTTGCGGATTTTTGCTGGGCTTAAGTCGTCGCTGTAGGCGTAGCCGGTACGCTCGCCCGCGATCACGCGCACCCCGGCGCCCATGCTGACACCCTCGGTCGCACTTTTGACGATCTGCTCGTCGATGCCGATGGAACTGGTGGCCAAGTACTCGAAGTACACGTCGGCATAGTCGCCGCCGGCGGACAGCGCCTCACTTAAATAGGACTCCAGATCGTGCTCGGTGATTCCGAACCGTTCAGCGAAAAACGACTGCGAAAAGCTCATACTTCGAGCGTAGCAAGAAAAAAAGGGCTGGAGCCGGATTTTCGTCCGGTATTGGCAACAACTCGATGCGGGAGCGAAATCAGGCTCCGTCCCTCTTTTCGTCCCGGGCTGCGCTCATCTTAAGGAAAAGTTTTGGCGCAACGGAAACCGATGTCCGGGCCGGAGAAACGCTCCGGGATGGGACTATATTCGTAAGTCACGGCCGCGGGAAGCGGCGTGTTGTAAGATCCACCGCGGATCTGGATCCATCGTTCCTCGCGCGTGGGCGCGGGCGTCACCAGCGCGGAGAACATCGCCACCGCCGCGTCGCTCGGTGTGACGGGGGTATCGATCATTTCCCAGGCATTACCCGCCATCTGATATTCGGGGAGCTTCGCGAAAGAACGGACCGGCATCAGCGCGTGATTCACCAGCGTGGGGTTATCCAATAAGTTGGCGCGCTTGGAGTCCTCTTCATTGCCCCACGGGTAGCGCATCGCATCCACGCCGCGCGCGGCGCGTTCCCATTCCTGCGCGGTGGGCAAGCGCCGGCCCTTCCACTGGGCATACGCGCGGGCCTGCGCGATGGTCACGCGGACCACCGGCAGATCCGGGGCGCCCGCAGGCGGCGGGCATCCCGTGACGCGGCAAAACTCCGCGAAATCGGCGTTGGAAACTTCGGTTTCGTCAATATAAAACGGTCCCAGATTCACCGGTTTCTTATCCGGGCCGAAGGGGAACGCGCCGCCCGGATAATAGATCATCCCGGGAATCGCCTCCACGCGATGAGCCCACAAAAAAATCGCTGCCGCGATCGCGATCACGCCGATGACGGCCACCAAACTCCACACGACTGGACGCCCCGCAAACGGTTTCTGCCGTGGCGCCGTAGGTTGGACGATAGATGCCGCCGGCGGTTGCGCGCTAGGCGCAGCGGACGCGGCCGGAGTCGTCACCAAAGTCCGGTCGGTGACGCCGCTAGCCACGCTTCCAGAAAGCGTCGCCCGCCGCAGCACTTCGATGACTTCGCGCAAGCTCTGCGGGCGCTGTTCGGCGGCCTTGGCCGTGCAGCGCAGGATCAAGTCGCGTATGGAGGGCGGAACGCCGGCATTATCGAGCGCGGCCGGATCCAGCGGCTGGTTCATGATCTGGTAAAACAACTGCTCCATGGTGTCGCCCTGAATGCCGCGGACCCCTGTGAGCAACTCGTAGAACAACATGCCGAAGGCGTAGATGTCGATCAGCGGCGTGGTCGCGCGCCCGGCTACCTGCTCGGGCGCCATATAGTAAGGCGTTCCCATGGCCATGCCGGTGCGCGTGAGCGAAAGATTCGCCGTCTTGGCGATGCCGAAATCCATCAGCTTCACTTTGCCATTCTTATCGATGTGAATGTTTTCCGGCTTAATGTCGCGATGGATGATGCCCCGCCCATGAACGTATTCGAGAGCGGCGGCGATACTCCCTGCGATCCGCAGACGATCTGCCAGACTTCCAATGTGGCCCTCGCGAATGGCCCCGCGCAAGTCCTCGCCTTCGAGGTATTCCATCACGATGTACGGACGGCCGCCGTGGTCGCCGTAATCGAAGACGCTGACGATGTTATCGTGCTGGATGCCGCCGGCGATCTTGGCTTCGTGCAGGAAGCGTGCTTTGGATTCAGGGTCCGCCGAAGCTTCGTCGGTGAGAATCTTCACCACCACTAGCCGCTCAATCACGGTGTCGCGCGCGCGATACACATGCGACATGCCGCCGCCCAGGAATTCCAGCAGTTCATACTTGCCGATCATCGAGGGAAGTTGCATGGGATCAAATGACGCGGGCGAGGCGCAAACCAAGGTAGATCACGACCATCATCAGCAGCGTGGCGATGCCGCCCAGCAATGCCAATCCGCCTTGCGTCCGCAAGGGCGCTGGAAGAGCCTGCAGAAACGGTGGCAGTTCATCGCCTGAAGCCGGCGGGATCGTTGGCTCCGCCGGCGTGGGACGGGGCTGTAGAGCGCCTTGCTTCAACGTTTCTTCGATCGCTCCACAGACAATTGCGAATCCCTGCGGACGCTCGGCGGGCGGCTTGGCCATACACTTGCGAATCAGGTCGATGGCGGCCGGCGCCACAGCCGCTTCGTGCAACGGCTCCAGGTTCAGTGGTTCGTAAAGGATCTTGTGAAAGATTTTTTCGAAATTCTCCGCCTCTATAGGCTTTTTGCCGGCAAGCAGTTCGTAGAGCAGCACGCCAAAGGAATACACGTCAGCTTGGGTGGTGACATCCTGCCCCAGCACTTGCTCGGGCGACATGTAATACGGAGTGCCCAACGTAAATCCGGTCTTGGTAAGCCGCATTCCGTCGGACTTGGCGATGCCGAAATCCATCAGCTTGGCGCGGCCGAGCGGGTCGAGGTGAATGTTTTCCGGCTTGATGTCGCGATGAACAATCTTCTTCAGGTGAATGTGACCAATAGCGCGGCCCACTTGCAGTGCAATCTGCAGACGCCGCGCGAAGTCGCCGGTACGCCGCTTCTCGATGGCGTCCCGCAGGCTCTCGCCTTCGAGGAATTCCATCACCATGAAGGGGCGTCCGTCTTCCTCGCCGAAATCATAAACTGCAATAATGTTTTCGTGCGCGATGCTGGAGGCGAGGCGGGCCTCCTGCAGGAATCGTGCCTTGGCCTCGGGGTCGCTGGCCACGGATTCTGCCAGAACTTTGAGCGCCACGCGCCGTCCGAGTACGCTGTCCTTGGCGCGGTATACACGCGACATGCCGCCGCCCAGGAATTCCTCGACTTCGTATTTGCCGATGCGCGAAGGATGTTCCATCAGCGTGTTACGGGCGCAACACACTTCAGTGTAGACAAAAAGTCTTTGCTGAAGACCGCCGGGCCGCCTCCGGTATCCACAAAAAATTCATAAATCAGCGGACGACCCTTCACCATCTGCGGTTGCTGGCTTCGGCCCGAGGTCACTGCCCAGGTAAAGGTGTAGCCGTTACCGGCGTTGGTGGTGCGGTTGGCATCGGCAAAGAAGCGGAACACCGCCCACGGGCCGTCGTAGGATTGCGCGCCTAACTGGCTTCCTCCTGCCACTTTGAGATCCAGGCGGAAATTACGCGTACCAGGACCGGGCCAAACATACTGCTTCGAAGCCCCTCCCTTAAGCTGCGCCAGTTCACCATTGACAGCCACTCCGAAATCGTCGACTTGATCGGTCGGCTGCGGACGCAGCGTGTAGCGCAGATTCGGCTCCTGCCCGCTGTCGCCATAAACCGCGCGTGAGAATTTCATCATCTGGCTGATGTAGCGTACGAAAACCGGATTGATGGGCGTGCTGCCCTGCGGCGAACACTCGCCGTTGGGGCATTGCATCACGTTCTTCAACGACGATTCATAGAAGGTCCACAGCTTGCCAGTCTGCGGGCGCAGGATTCCGCCCAGTTCGTCGAGCGTCACTTCGGCCGTGGCGGTGGGGTTGAACGGGAACTTCGCGGTGAGCGGATTGAATGCCGCGCAGAAAGCCGCTCCGCCCGCCCGCAGATCGCCGCCCGCCAGATTATCGAGATAGGTGATCGGCTGCAGCAAGAGTTCTTCGGTCCGCTGATCGACGTGGCCCTCGGGATCGGGCGGGAAAGTCGCCGTTAGCTGACGAGCCGTCAGCCGCGCGGATTGAGCGTTGTCGCGCGTCGATTGCTCGCCGCTGGGATCTTTGTTGGCGGCGCGATCGACAGCCTGCTGCAGGTTCATCAACCCGCCGTTGTAGCTTTGATTCGACTGCACGATGTACTGCTGCGCCGGGGACGGTGGCGCCACGACCTGCACCGCTTTGAATTTATCAGAGACTCCGGGCAGGTCGATCGCGGTATTCTGCGAAGTCCACCACATCAGCGCCAGCAGCGGAGCACCGCTCCCGGTGAGCAGCGTCAGCTTGCGCGACGCGTCCTGATAGCTGCTGTAACGATTCACATTACTGCGTCGCAGAACATTGCGCCACTGCTCCACGTAGTCTTTGGTATAAAGATCCAGAATGCCCTTCTCCATGGCGCCGCGGTCCACGCCCTGCGACTGATAGGGGCCCAAAACCCACTGCTCGCCGCCAAAGTTCTGGCGCTTGATTTGGTCCTGCATGAACTTCCAGCCGTCGCGCGTAAAGGCCCAGGCTACTTCCACCGTGCTGGTGACAGCGTCGGCAGTGCCGGGGAACTTCCGGTTGAAGGTGGTGGGGGGATTCTTCTTCGCGGCCTCCGCCAGCAGGAATTGATAAACCCGCTGCACACCCGAAAATTTCGAAAGATAACTGCGCGTGCGATCCACCGCCGCGCTGTCATTGTCGGAGGAGTACGGGTTGCCATGCTGCAGATCGCGAGCATAGAAATCAAACTGCAATTTCGCCAGATCCATGCGCACCGGACCAACTTCATTTTCGCGGCCACTCGACCAGCGCACGCGCAATCGCGAGCCGAGAAAGTCCTGGAGACTCTGATCGGACGAACGCTTCCATTCGGAAGTGGTCAGCAGGTAGCTTTTGAGGGAGTCGTAGCCGTAGCTGTAATCGTCGGACGGACCGGGCGTCACCGGCGTCCGCTGCAGGAACGCCACAATACCGGCTTGAGTCGAGCCGAACAGCAGTTGATTGAACTTCGCATAGTAAACCCGCCGCACGCTGGGCAGGACCGCGCTTCCGCTATACAGGCCCCAGCGCAGGCGCAGCGGCGCGCCATTGTATTCGTAATCGGTGAGCTCCGCCAAGGACTGCCGCAGCGTATCGAGTTTGCGCAGCGAATCCTCCGCCGGCACCGCGTTGTTGGCCGCGGCAATCCCGTTGAGCCCGCGCGAGGCGTCGAGCGCCCTTTGTTCCAGTGACCGGTTTCCGAAAAAAGAAACCAGCAGCAGGATCGCATACACCAAGCACAAACCAGCAGCGGTTGCGAACATCGCGCGCTTCAGCGTGCTGGTCTTGGTGCTGGAGCCGCTGGCGCGCCGCGCAGTCTCATCGGCCAGGATCACATCGTTGAACAGGTGCCCCAGAAACAACCACTGCGGAACCTTTCGCGATCCGCCTGCAGGCGCTGCCTGCGCCTGCTGCGAGCGCCTTTGCGCTTCGAGGCCGGCCCGGAACATGCCCGTGGCGCCACCTAATTCAGCCTGCTGGGCCGGGGTCGCGAGAGGCGCGGCGGCCACTTCGGTCATGGTCACCGGACGGACTCCCGAGAAATAGAAGCCTCGTAGAAACGGACTCGAGCGAAGCTGGCTGGGCCGTCCGATATCCACTAGAAACTGCACCAGGGCGCTGCGCAGCTTGCGGAACTCGCGCGGGAATTCGTAGGCCTGCGGCAACTTCTCGGCATCGGTTTCGCGCGGCAGCAGACGCAGCCGGTGTTCGCAGAAGGTGTGAAACAACTGGTTAAAGGCAGCGCTCAACCGCTGGTTCTCTTCCTCCCCGTAAACGCCTAACGCGTGGGCCGGGCGCATGGGCATCGTCGCGCCCACCACCTGCCCCGCTTCCTGGCTGCTCAGATTGCGGACGAACTCCGCAAAATAAGGAAGCCGGTCCGCCCGCGTGAACAGAACATACACCGGGAAGCTGATCCCCAGGATCTGCGAGACTTCACCCAGCCTCGCCTGCAGATAACGCGCCGCGTTGGCAATCGCTTCGGCTGCGCCCGGCCGCGTGAACGTTTCGAGATCGAAACAAAGCAGGACGCCGCGCGGCGCTTGACCGCCGCCCAGCGATTTCAACTTCCCCGGCTGCAGCCTGGCCACCAAACGCGACCACGCTTGAGGATTTCCCAGCACCGCGCCGCCCGCTTCGACGAACACGGTCCCGCGCGCGTAGAAAATATTCGCGGTGCGCGTCGGCGTCACGGCGTTGTCCTGATATACCTGTCCTGCGAGCAACTCCGGCTCAATACCGGATTGCAGGATGGTGCTGGTCTTGGCGGTGCCGCGATCGCCGATCACAAAAATCATCGGCAGGTTCGCGATTCCGGCCCCAGCCTTCGACTGCGCCAAGCGCGTGCTGGCATCGCGGATCAATGGATCGGTTTCGTTCGGCCCGCTCGCCGCGCTTCCACCGGATGACGCGCCACCTGCTGCCGAACTCTGGCCGCGCTGCTCCGCGCGTCTTTGGAAATAGTAGAACAGCGCCGCCGAAGACAGCCCCAGCGCGCTCATCAAGCCCAGAAAGAAGTACCAGCGGGGTCCTTCCAGGTGCAGCATGCTCCCGCCCACCACGCCAATCAGGATGAAAAATACGAACGACCCGGCCGACGCCCAATAGAAGTTCATAGCAGACGTCTCGCGACGGCTTCCAGATTATCCGCGCCGGAATTCAACATCAGGTAGAAGCTCACGTATAGCAACGCCACCAGGCCCGCGCACCCTGCCGCGGCCCATAGCAGCCGCGTGGCCCAAGGATCGCTGCCGGCGGTGATCGGCGGATCCTGGGGCAGTCTCCAACCCACCGACATTTCACCGCCGGTTTGCCGGATGCGCTGAATTTTGTCGGCCGTCTGCATGGTGATAGCCCGCAGGTCGCCGCGGCCGCCCATACTGTAGCGGCCTGCGAAGCCCAACAGCAGGCACAACTGATACACCTCGAGCAGATCGGCGGTTTCGTCCGAATCCTGGCGTCCCAGCAGTTTCTGCAAGTTCTGGAAGAAAATCTCGCCGGCGATATGGTGGCCGTAGCGCTCTTCCTGCAAAGGCTGGCGCGGCCAGTCCGCGAACACTGGCAGCCGCAAGTTCAGAATGGACTCGTCCAGAAACGCGATCACCGCGAAGGTGGCCAGCTCGATATCGTCCGCGCTGTAGCCGCGGCGGCGGGCATCTTCGTCAGCTTGTTTTACGGCCGCCCAGATCTGGGCGCGGAACGAAGGCGCATCCGCTACCTGCTGGCGGTTGGAACGCAAGCGCTCCCCGACGGTCAACAGTTCCTGAAAGACGAAGGCAAGATTCTCAACCCGACGCGGTGCTGCTTGCGGATGCATTTCTTTACGCCTCCAAAATCACCAGCAGCTCCACCGTCGGATCGGGCAAATCGCCCGGCACGTACAAGCCGAGCTGGCGGGTTTGCACGATGTGGTCCCAGCACGGCCCCGACCGGCTCACGCTGAAATACTGAAAGTCCGCCTTGACCGGAATCGCCGAGGGCGGCACCGGCAAATGCGTTAGCGCCATCCCCGGCAGCGCGCGCTTAACCAATTGCGGCACAAAATCTTTAGAACATAACTTAATCAACTGTGGCGTCTTGCCGATCAAATCCGGCTCACTTACCCGCGAGCGCACCGCGAAAATCCACCGCGCCTTGTCCAATACGCGCTGATCCGTCACCGCAGCTTCATAAAAGAAGTCGGCGCGCTTAATCAGCGGAATTTCCAGAAACTGCGTCGGCACGATGGTTTCGATGTGTATGCGGATGTGCTCGTCCAGCGCACCGAAGCACTTATCCAGGTTGCGATGATCGTAAAGCGGCAGATCACGGGGATGTGATTCGATAGCGAAAGTACAGAGCGCCCCACCCAGCTTCAGCATATCGACGAACAACTCCTCAGGATGGCCGCGCTTGGTCAGATATTGATGGCGCAGCGGCGCCAGCGACGAATTCACGGTATGCAGCAGCCAGAAGTTGGCGATCTCGCGCGTGGAGAATTCGGACCACGACTTTTCCTTGCCGCCGCTGGCCGCGCGCGAAAAACGCGAGCTTTTTTCTTCCAGAATCTCGATCAGCCTCGCCAGAATGGACATCAGCCGCTCGCTTGCGCTGATCTCGACCGACGGCGGAATGAAGCTTTCGTCGAAAATAAAATGTCCCGAGCCGTCCCGCATAATGCGCGCGATCGGTAGCGTGACCAGGTCGCCGGCCGCTTCGGTATCCAGCAGCAGTTTAATATTCTTGCGCCCTATGTGCACGGGCTTTTCATCGCGCCCGGTAGTCTCGTCGTGCAGCATCTGGATCTCGGCGCGGAAGCGCAACGCGCCGTTCTGCGCCGCCATCTCCTGCGACAGCGCCGCGGCATCGCCCGGCGTCAGAGTATTGGCGCCTTCCGGCCGCCGCGGCGCCACCGCCAGCATGATGGTCACTGTGTCGCGCACCGCCGGAAACAAGTCCGCGATATTGCGCGGCTCCGGGAGGGGATCGCACTCCGGCATGTGAAATACCATGCCGTCGTCGAAGATGCCGCGTGCGTGGATCAGCGAGACGGTGCCGTTCTTGAGCGCCTCCGCATCCAGCAGCGCGCCCACCAGCCCCCACGGCTCGAACCACAACGCGGCGGTGGTGAAACCAATCGAATCCTCGAAGTACCGGCTCTGCGCCTGAAAATGGTGAGGCCCAAGGTACATGCCTTCCGACCAGACCACCCGTGACAGGTATTTCATGACTCGAAGTCCCTACTGTATCAAAGCGGGAGCGCAACGGTCATGCTACGTAGGGTAGTTCCATGACCTGGGTGCCGATTGTCGCTTAGTGCCGGTGCGGGGTCCGGACCGTGGGCTGAATGGCGCCTTGCATAGCGGTGGTGCAATGCGTCTCCGCCAGAATGCACTTCACATGTTCGAACTGGATGGTGGTGTGCGTGATATGAAAACGTGCGCACAAGACATCGTTGATGCGCCGCAGGATCGAGTCGCTCTCCGATGGCGGCATGTCGTCGATCAGCACGTGGCAGCTCAGCGCGCGCGATTCCGACCCTAAACTCCAGATATGCAGGTCGTGCACATCGATGACGCCCGGCAACTGGCTCAGCTCTCCGGCGACCTTTTTCAGTTCCAGCCCCTTGGGCAGGCCCTCCAGAAGAATGTTGAGCGAATCGCGTATGATGCCCCAGCCGGACCACACAATGGCGATGCCGATCAAGATCGATAGAATCGGATCGATTGCCTGCCAGCCGGTATAGCGGATCAGCACCGCGCCCCCGATGATCGCCGCCGAACTGGCCGCATCGCCCGCCATATGCAGCCACGCCGCGCGTACATTCAGATCGTGGTGATGCTCCCCGTGCCCGCCCAACGCCCAGGCGATCCCCAGGTTCAGCACTAGAGCTACTCCCGCCACGATCATCATCGTGGTGGCGGCCACCTGCTGCGGATGAATCAGCCGGTCATAGCTTTCATAGAACAGGATCGCGGCCAGCACCACAAGCGATAAGGCGTTGACGAACGCCGCCAGCACTCCCGCGCGCTGATAACCGTAGGTTCTGGTGTGATCGCCAGGCCGCGCCTGCCAATAGATACCGAGTGCCGCCAGTAGCAGAGCAAAGGCGTCGGTGAAGTTGTGGCCCGCGTCGGAGAGCAGCGCCAGGCTGCGCGCGCTGAATCCGGCGAACGCCTCGAACACCACAAAGCCCACGGTCAGCACTAGCGAAACAATCAGGATTCGCTTCATCCTGGCGTCATCGCTGGTCGGCGGGCGCGTATGCGGATGCTGATGGGCGGCTACCACCACTTCCATCCTACAACTAGTTCTGACGGTGAAGGCGAGAGCTGGGCAGTTCTTATCCGTCCGAGTCTCCGGCTCGCTGCGCTCGGCCCGGACTGTTCCCAGCGGTGGCGGCGATTCGACTGGCTCGAGAACAGACGTCTAACGCAAGAAGACGGGGACATTTCTAAAGTGGGTTGACAACGCAAGCTGCCCGAATTGACTTTTGGTATCTGTGGCGATAACCTCCGGGGTAGGAATTCACCATGGAAAATGCTCCAGAAACCCCTCCTACGCCGCGTACGCTCACGCGCCGGCGACTGATTCAAGGCGTGATCGCGGCCGGTGCCACGGCCTCGGCGGCAGCTTATCTCTATCGGGGTTCGGGGCCGGTCAAGGCATCGCTGGCGGGATCGGTCGAGCGGCTCATCACTCTAAACGTCAATGGCCAGGAACGGCATGTCGACGTCATGAAGCAGGAAACGCTGGCCATGACCCTGCGCTACAAACTGGGCCTCACCGGCACGAAGCTGGGCTGCGACCGCTCCGAATGCGGCGCGTGCACGGTACTGATCGACGATGTTCCCCACTATTCGTGCTCCGTGCTCACGCATACCGCGCGCAACGCGAAAATCACGACCATAGAAGGTCTGGCCGCGCCCGATGGCACGCTGCATCCGGTGCAGCAGGCGGTGGCGGCGGGCCAGGCGTTCCAGTGCGCATTCTGCATGTCGGGATTCATCATGGCGACCGCGGGATTCCTGAAGACCAATCCTAAACCAACGCGCAAGGAACTGGCGCATGGAATTTCGGGCAACCTGTGCCGCTGCGCCGATTACAACAAGATTCTGAATGCCATGATGCACGCAAGCGAATTGACGGAGAGGTCTTGAAATGGCTTATAAGCTGATCGGACAAAATTATCAGACCCCGGACATGATCGCCAAAGTCACCGGGCGGTCGAAATACGCCGAAGACTATCGCGCCGACGGCATGCTGTTCACCAAGCTGCTGTTGAGCCCGATGCCGCACGCGCGGGTCCGCCATATCGACACGAGTGCCGCGCTGAAGATGCCGGGAGTGTACGCCGTTCTCACGGCGGATGAACTGCCGGTGGTTGCTCCTCCCACGCGTGGCGCCGCCGCAGCGGAAGAGGAAGGGCCGTCGTCAAAGGGAGGGCGCGGCACACCCATTAAACCCGAACCAGGGTTGACCAATGAGCCAGTCTTTCAAGGTCAGCCGATTCTAGCAGTGGCGGCCGATGACGAATTGACCGCCGCCGAGGCCATCGAGCGCATCAAAATCGATTATGAGCCGCTCCCGTTCTGCGTCGACCCGCTGGAGAGCCTGCGTCCCGGCGGCCCCAACGCGCGCACCGAAGGTAACGTTTATTACGGCACGGTGGCGAAAACGCTCAAGTGGACCGCGGAAGACTGGAAAGAAGTGGAGGCAGGCCGGCTGCCTATGCGCGAGGCGCCGGACACCTGGATGGTAGGCGACGTCGATGCTGGTTTCAAGGAAGCTGCGGTCATTATTGATGAGACGGTAGTCTGCCAGTCGACTTCGCATCAGTGCATGGAGCCGCGCACTTCGATGGCTTACTGGCAGAACGGGAAGCTGTTTCTGCACGCTTCGGCGCAATCGACAGCGCATGTGAGCCAGTCGATTGGAAACTGGTCGAAGGCCGACCGCAAGAATGTGGTTCTGCTGGGGGAGTATGTCGGCGGCGGTTTTGGCGGGAAGAACCCGGAGACGCACATGCACACGGCCATTCCGGCGCTGCTGGCCAAGAAAACCGGCCGTCCGGTGATGATGCGGATAACGCGCGAAGAAGATCATTTCATCGGCCGCGCGCGCGCCGGGTTAGTGATGCGCGTACGGATGGGTTTTCGCAAGGACGGCCGTATGGTGGCGCTGGATATGTTCGTGGTACAGGCTAATGGCCCTTACGCCAGAGCCGGTGATTACGGAACTTGCGCCGTGGTTGCGTCCGCCAATTACACTCCGCTGAACATGCGATTCCGCGGAACTGCGGTGCTAACGAACACGCCTCCCCACGGCCCTCAACGCGGCCCGGGCGGCGCGCAATCGACGGTGATGTTCGAACCGCTGATCTGCCAGGCAGCCCGCAAGCTGGGGATCGATGAGGTGGAGATCCGCAAGATCAACGCGCCGACCGCCGGCATGGCCTTCGGTGTTCCGGAGAAGAACGGATCGCGGCCATTTTTAACCAGTGCGTTTGCACGCGAAGCGCTGGAGCGCGGAGCTGAGAAATTCAACTGGGCAGAGCGCAGAAAGCGCAACGGCCAGGTGAGCGGAAGCAAAGTGATCGGCGTGGGTGTCTCGCTGGCCAACTTCACAGCAGGCACCATCGGATTCGACGGGATGATCGCGATCACGCCCGAGGGAAAGTTGAACATCTATTCGGGCGTCGGCAACATCGGGACGCTTTCCGTGCACGATACGGCGCGTGTGGCGGCCGAGTTCCTCGAAATGCCGTGGGAAAGATGCGAAGTCATTTGGGGAGATACGTCGAAGCATCTGCCGTGGAGCTCACGGCAAGGCGGCAGCCAGACCATCCACGGGACATCGCGGGCTAACTATGCCGCGGCCATGGACGCCAAACAGAAACTGCAGGAGATCGCAGCAAAGGAGTTCGGCGGCCGTCCCGAGGATTACACGATTGGCAATCAGAGGGTGTTTCGCAAAGGCAATCCCGGAAGCGGCATGAGCTACGCCCAGGCTGCGAAGCGCGCGATTGAAATGGGCGGCAAGTACGATGGACACGAAGTGACCAAGGACCTCAACGTGATGACCAAGGAGTCGGCGAAAGCGCTGGCCGGGGTCGGGTTGATGGGCGTCGCGAAGGACAACTACGGGCGCAAGGGAAACACGCAGGCGTTCGTGGCGAGCTTCGCCGAGGTGGAGGTGGACACCGAGACGGGCGAGTACAAGGTTCTGGATTATCTTTGCATCGCCGATTGCGGCACCGTGGTCAACCCGCGAGGCCTGGAGGGACAACTGCACGGCGGCGCGATTCAGGGGATCGGCTACACGCGCAGCCAGAAGTGGGTTTACGACCAGCAATTCGGCGTGGCGCTCGCCAAGCGCTTCCACCACAACCGCCCGCCCAGCATTCTTGACATCCCGGAGAAGATGGATTGGGATGCCGTCAATCTTCCCGATCCGCAGACGCCGGTGGGAGCCAAAGGAATGGCCGAGGCGGCAGTTGGGGCGGGCGCCGCGGCGGTTCGCTGCGCCTTGGCCGGCGCGCTGGGCGACGAGTACCTGCGGCGGACGCCGATCGGGATCGACATGATTCTGGCGTCAATCGAGGCCAAGAAGCGCGTCGACGTAGGATTGGCCTCGAATATATAGGCCGGAGCGCCGTTTTCAGCAAAGGCGTATAATTCAAGCGTAATGGAAGTGTACAAGAGTGAGACGAAGGAAGTGCTGAGTCGCTTTCTCGGCCGGCGTCTCAGCTTCCCAGCCTGTATTGCCGCCCTGGACGCGGCTCTTGCCGGGCTGCTCCCCCGGCTGCGGCCCGACGAGCTCCCTGCTCTTCGCGAATTGATGCTGGCCAACAATGAAGTTGTAATGAAGGAAATGGAGCGGCGCGGCCAACGCAAGAAGGCGAAGGCGCCCGCCACCGATACTGTTCCCGCGCCAAAGGCGGCGCCGCCCAGCCCGCTGGCTACTCTGGAGAAGGTTCACGATCTATTGCAGCAGGAGTTGAAAGAAGCTACCGAGCGCGCTGCCACCGCTTCGGCCGCATTCCTCGACGTCACCAGCCAAGTCCCGAGCGGGCTGCCCCACCCGGACGGCACGCAGCGCATTCGGAACATTGCGCATGAATTGGCGTTTGCCAGAACCGAGTTGATGCGAGCGCATTCCCGCATGAATGCGTTCCTAGGCAGCGGGATCGCGCCCGACGACCTTGGGAGCGGCGGCGAAAAGTAGCGGCGGCTACTTCACCGACTTCAAATACTGAAGAATCGCGGCGGCGTCCTGCGGCGAGAAGCGGTATTGCGGCATGGGAGGGTCGGCCGCGTGACCGCGTGGATTCAGGCCCGTCTCTAAAAATTTCTTAAAAACGTCATCGCCCCAACGTGTGAATAAGTTGGCTGGTGCTGGAAATATCCAGAGCGGTCTTGTGCCACCCGGGAACATCACCGATAGGCTGAAATCCTAGCGTCGATCCCTTCAGTTGCTCGGCGGAATCGGGCTTTCCATTCAGCATGGGCGTGTGGCAATCTCCGCACATGGCAGCATTTTCGACCAAATACTTGCCTCGCTCCACGGGCGTTTCCGCATGCACGAACACGGCCGAGGCGAGCCCGAGCAAAGAAATGCAGAAAGCACGAGTTTGGGCTGAACGCATGGAATCGATTCTAACAAACCCCTGAAAGGTGTAGAATGCGGAGCGATGCTTTTTAAAAAATTGCTATTGGCGATCATCTTCGGGGGCGTGTTCCTATCTGGACCGGGCCGGGCGCAGACGCCGCGCGCCGTTCTCTACGCGTCGGCGGGCGCTGAACTGACGCAGTATGACGTCGACGCGTCAGGTGCGTCGCTGGTTAAGAAAGGTTCGGTCCGGCTGCCGGCGAACGTGCAATACGCCTGGCAGCACCCTTCGCGAAAATATTTGTACGTCGCATGGAGCGATGGCGGCGCCGCAGCCGCAGCGGTTGGGTCCACTGCACCGCCCAGCGGGAAAAACCATGGCGTGAGCGCGTTTCGCATCGATCCGGGCACGGGAGCGTTGCAGCCGATCGGCAAACCCATATCGACTGCGGCGCGGCCGATTCACCTAAGTGTCGATATTACGGGCACGCACGTGCTGGTGGCCTACAACATTCCGAGCTCGATCACGGTGCACCAATTGAACGCTGACGGCTCCATCGGTGCGCTGGTGAAACAACCGTCCATGCTGGACACGGGAATCTACGCGCACCAGGTACGAGTGAACCCATCGAACAAGAGTGTGTTTCTGGTCACGCGCGGCAACGGTCCGACGAAGACCAAGCCGGAGGATCGCGGAGGAGTGAAGGTCTTCAGCTACGCGGACGGAGTGTTGAAGAATCTGGCGTCGATCGCGCCGAACGGGGGAGTGAACTTCCAGCCCCGGCATCTGGATTTCCATCCAACGCAGCCTTGGGTTTTCCTTTCGCTGGAGCGGCAGACCCAGTTGCAGGTGTACCACATGACCAAGGATGGATCGCTGGATGCTCTTCCGTTGTTCACAAAAGACAGCGTGGCGAACGCCGCGACGAAGGCCCCGCTGCAAAATTCGGGCACGCTTCACGTGCATCCGAATGGCAAGTTCTTGTATCAGGCCACGCGCTCGGCAGGTTCGGACGCGAGCGGAAAAGCGATTTTCGGCGGCGGTGAAAACAGCATCGCAGTATGGGCGATCAATCCGCAGACGGGCGAGCCGGCGCTGCTTCAAAACGCCGACACGCGGGGCGCCGAGCCGCGAACGTTTGCTTTGGACCCCAGCGCCCAGATGCTGGTGGTGGGGAATCAGACCGCGGTATCGGCTGGTCCGAAGATGGTTCCAGCCAACTTGGCGGCGTTCCGCGTGCGGGCGGACGGAAAGCTTGACTTCGTGCGCAAGTACGACGTCGATACCAGCGGCGGCAGCCTGTTCTGGATGGGAATCGTCCCGCTGCCGTAACGCTTATCTCAGCACCTTACTGACTTCGGCCTGCGAGATCAGCCGGTCGGCATCGTCTTGCAAGAGATATCGCCCGCGCACCATTCTTTCGGCGGCGGCGCGCACTTGCGCCACGTACTTATCGTGAGTGCCGTAGCGCTCTTCAAGCGACGGCCGCGGATCACCGGAGGCGAGCCGCTCCGCCTTCGTCTTGGCGAAGGGGATGAACGAACCGGTATTGGTGCGAATCTGGCCCTTATAAAATCCACTGCCAACCGTGTTCCAGCCAGTGTAGGTTCCGAGCGGTGCCTGGTGCAGCACGCTGGCGACGCCGGTGACTTCGTTGCCGTCGGAGTCCACC
>Ga0207674_10000821_pt1 | contig 40392 bp, 26 predicted proteins | sample KBSCornC72_FD_184303 | JGI IMG/M metagenome (GOLD analysis project Ga0207674, IMG submission 184303) | Corn rhizosphere microbial communities from Kellogg Biological Station, Michigan, USA - KBS Corn C7-2 (SPAdes) (version 2) | ecosystem: Host-associated > Plants > Roots > Rhizosphere > Soil ... | reverse complement strand
CGAGGGACGGCCAGCGCCTGAACCTAGTACACAGGCCGGCGGCCAGGGCGGTGGCCAGGGCACAGGAATGAGTGCGTCCTATATGCCGGTCACGCCGAATTACTTTTCGACGGTTCGTATTCCTGTACTGCAAGGCCGCGACTTCAACCCCTCCGACACGGCTTCGGCGCCGCTGGTGGTGGTGATCAACAAGACCATGGCGCAGCGGTGGTGGCCCAACGAAAATCCCATCGGGCAGCGCATTACGTTCGATTTCGTCCCGGATGAACGGCCGCGCGAAGTAGTGGGCGTGGTGGGCGACGTGCGGCTGAACCAGACGCAAACGCAGCCCGGACCGATCGCCTATCTGCCGCACGTCCAACAATCCCAGCGCTGGCTGGGACCGTCGTGGGACTATCGGTCGGCGATGTATTTCATCCTGCGAACCAACGGCAGCACGACCGGCATCGCATCCGCGGTTCGCAGCGCGGTGGCTGAGGTGGACGCCAGCAAGCCCGCGGGAAACATCCGAACGGTGGAGCAGAACTTGCGCGACCAAGTCAGCGGGCGGCGCGTCTACATGCTTCTGCTGTCGGTTTTCGGAGTGATCGCTGCGGTTCTGGCGGCGGTCGGAATTTACGGAGTGATGGCCTACGCGGTGACGCAGCGCACGCGCGAGATCGGCATCCGCATGGCTCTGGGGGCGACGTCTTCCAGCGTCTTAAGCCTGGTGGTGAAGCAGGCGCTCATCCTGGTCTTCATCGGCCTGATTCTGGGCGTGGGCGGCGCCATTGGGCTCACCCGTTTTCTCAAGAACGAGCTGTATGGCGTGGAGTCCACCGATCCGACTACCTTCATCGCTGTTTCTGTGGGGCTGGTGGCGGTGGCGATCCTTGCCAGCCTGATTCCAACACGACGGGCGGTCTCAGTGGATCCGACCGAAGCCCTGCGGCACGAGTAGTCGCATCCGAGTAACGGTCACCTGTAATAGAATCAGTCCTGAGCATCGAACGGAGGCTCCTTCTGATGACCAAGTGGTTCTTGTTGCCGAGCGTCTTCGTATGCTTCGCAGGACTGGCCGTTGCCCAAGTTCAGCCGACCTTCCGGGTTGGAACCCGACTCGTCCAACTGGATGTAGTCGTATTGAACGACAAAACGCCGGTGCGTGGGCTGACGAAGGACGACTTTACGGTACAGGACAAGGGAAAACCTCAGAACATCGCGGTATTTTCGGCTACCGAGGCGCACAAGGCCGCGAAGTCCGATCCAATCCCCGCTAATGTTGCGTCGAATCGGATGAACAACCGTGGAGAATCGACTTCCACCGCCACCGTGATTCTGTTCGACAAGATGAACACGCCATCGGCGTCACAAGTCGTCGCCCGCAAAGAGACGCTGGCCCTGCTTTCGTCCTTGAAAGATACAGACCGAGTCGGATTCTATTCGCTGGATACAGATCTGGCGATGGTCCAGGATTTCACCGACGGCGGAGACCGTCTGGCGCGCGCGGCGAAATTGCTCAGCACGTCGGCTCCGGCCGCAGCGGCAGCGGCCGCGACGCCGGAAGATCGTCCGCTGGTGTCTTCGCTGCAAAATTCCCTCACGGCGTATCAGCAGGGAGTGGACGGATCCACCAGGGTCGCGTCTACCATCGGAGCTTTTCGGACCATCGTTCGGCATCTGGATGGTCTGCCAGGGCGAAAGAATCTGATCTGGCTGACGGCCAGTATTCCGTTCACATTCGGGACCAGCGTGGAACGGCGGCAGGACGATCAAGCTGAGATTGACAGAATGATTCGGTTGATGAGTGAAGCAAACGTCGCGGTCTACGCAGTGGATCCGCGAGGTGCTGGCGCAGGGAATGACCTGGAATCGCCGGCCGACACGAATTCCGGCGGTGGACGATTTCTGGGAGGAGCGGCGGGCAAGACCTCGGATAGCAGCGTCAACACTCTGAGCGGAATCCAGGGGCTGCAGACGTTATCCGAGGATACGGGCGGCAAGGCGTTCTACAATTCCAACGACCTTGCGGGCGCCCTGCGAGAGATCCTGGACACGACCGAGGTTAGCTATACGCTGGGGTTCTATGTGGATGAAAAGGCTCTCGACGGGAAAATTCACGATCTGAGCGTGAAACTCGTCAAGAAGCCCGAGACCGCAAAAGCCTCCGTTCGTCATCGCAAGAATTACGCGGCGCTGAATGGGCAAGCTCTGGCTGTGCAGCAGCCTCGAACACAGATCGGCGTACTGGCAGCAGATGCTTTGGATGCTTCCGCTATCGGAATGATGGCGGCCACCGCGCCAAATCCTAACCAGCCGGGGACTCACTTGGTGCAGGTAAGAGTGGACGTGGCGGATCTGACCATGGAGCGCAAAGGCGACAAGTGGACAGCATCGTTCGACTTGGGCTTGGCGCTGCAAGGCTCGGGGCGGATAGCGTCGACCGACGTGAATGTGAAGACCATTCCCCTTAGCCTGAGCGACGATCAACTCAAACAGGCTCTAACCGCCGGCCTGGTGATCGACAATACGGTTCCGACTCCCCCGCAGGCGATGAAGCTCCGAGTAGTGGTGCAGGACAAGATCAGTGGAGCTTCCGGATCGGTTCGTATTCCGATCGCTCCGAAGTAGCTGTTTCATGCTGCGCTCGATTGGTTGGGTCGGTTTCGCCGGTCTGATAGCCGCTCAGGAACCATCCACATTTCGCGTCAACACGCGGCTGGTGCTAGTCGATGTAGTGGTCCGTTCGAAAGACCACGCGGTCACCGGATTAACCAAAACCGATTTCCGGATTCTGGATAACGGGAAGCCCCAGAGCATCGCGACTTTCTCCGTCCGGTCCAACGGATCGAACGTGAAGGCGACGCCCCTTCCCCCGGGAATAATCTCCAACCGGGTTACCAGCCGAGGCGAAGAACCCGTAGCAGCGACGGTGATTCTCTTCGATCGCCTCAACACCGCGGTCGAGGATCAGGCGTATTTCGGCAAAGAGCTGCTCAAATACTTGAGGACGCTTCAGCCGAGAGAGCATGTCGCGCTGTACTCGCTGCTAAAGACGTTACGGATCCTGGAGGATTTTACAGACGATCCGCAGCGCTTGATACTTGCGGCATCACGGGCGAAAGCGCAGCAATCGGTGTCGCTGGCGTCATCGGATGAATCTGCGCTCAAAGCGAACGTAAGCACCATCGCAGATCTAGCCGACCCCAACAATCCCGCCGATGTGGCGGCCATGGCGCTGACGGCGGAGATGGCGACCAACGCGATCACCGAGATGGAGGACGCGGAAAAGAAGAATCGGGCGCTGATCACGTCGCGGGCGCTGGAGGACATCGCGCGGCACCTGCGCGGATTGCCGGGACGAAAGAAACTGATCTGGGTATCCGGAAGTTTTCCCGTCGGCGCGCTGGAGGTAAACTCCCGGCATTACGATGAATTCGGCGCCGAAACCGCCCGAGCCGTGAACGCACTGAATAACGCGAACGTGGCCGTGTATGCGATCGATCCCCGGGGCTTGGTAGCGTTTGGCACGAATCCAACGGGCGCCGTGCAAAATCCGGTGACTCCGCAAGGCATGATGGCGCAGATCCCGCGGCCGGATCCTGTCGGGCTCAATGCTCCCAATATCGCCGCGATGAATCTATTCGCTTCGGGCACCGGCGGACGAGCCATTTACGCCACCAACGATTTGGTCAGCGCGATGAAAGCCGTGATGGAAGACGACGAGGTGATCTATTCGCTGGGATTCTATCCGAGCGAACAGAAAATGGACGGATCCTACCACTCGCTCTCCGTTAAGGTCGCGCGCAAAGGCTCGGAAGTGCATCATCGGCAGGGTTATCTGGCCGCGGACACCAAGGTGTACACTCCTCGCCAACGTCGTGACGCGATGACCGAGGCGGTTCAGAATCCACTGGATTCCACTGAGCTAGGATTGCAGGCCTCCACCACTCCGATTTCCGGACGCCCCGGAATCTACGCACTGGCGGTGACTCTGAGCTTGAATGAATTGCACCTGGAGCATCAGAAGGATCGCTGGGTGGGAACAATTGACTTCGGAACTCATTATTCCCTGGCGCTCGATTTCAGAGGCACCTTCGAGACCATCCGCATCAGTCTGACCGAAGAACGGCTGCGCGAAACGCTACGAGACGGATTCACCATGCGGCGGGAAATCGATCCAAGCGGATCGTCCGGAGAACTGCGGATCGTGGTGCAGGACCGGTCCACGGGCTCCATCGGATCGGTGCGAGTTCCCATCGGAAGCGAGCAGAAACCGGCGCCTTAAGGCTTCCGTCCAGCGCGCTCCACCCGGAACACCGCCGCGTGAGAAGCCCGAAACACCAGACGCACGTCCGCGCCCGACTCGACAGCGCTTTGCGCCTCATCGGCTCGCGAGAAAGATGCAGACCCCGAACATCACTGTGTAGTGCTGGGTGACTCGATTTCCCTGATAGTGAATCCATCCACGGAATAGATGGTCTTGTGTGCCGGGTTTGCTAACAGGAGCCGCATAATCTCCTGGCGGTCTACCGGCTCGAATTCGGTCATGTAGTCGCCCGGGCTGACAAGGATGTGAGTGATGCCGAAAGCACCGACCAGCTGGTCCAAGCCTGTGAAGTTGGCCAACATCGCGGCGTGATCGTTGGTATAGAACGCGACACTGTTGGGCACAGGCCGAACACTCTTTCGCCCCGTGTTCAAATACACCAGCGTGTCATTCGACGCCAGCACCACTGCAGACGGTGGGAGCGTGGCGCGCATCCAGCTAAAGACTTGGCGGCTGCGAGCCGTCGATTCGCGGCCTTGCTGTAACAGCGCAGGAATATCGCGCGCGATGAAGACTGCGTTTCGTCGAATGCCGTACACGCATCCGCTGAGGATGGCGATCAGGATTACATAGGCCGCTACACGATTCCCGAGATCCCTACCTTGCATCGAACGCCGGATGAGTCCAGTCAGAACTTGCCCTTCCAGATACAGCCCCATCGCCAGCAGAGGAAGTATCGGAAGCATGAGACGAACATTCGGGCTGAAATTCCACAGCCCGAGTGTCGCGGCAAGTAGCAAGCAAAATATCGGGTAGTCGGTCGAGCCGGTTCGCTTCATGATACGGACGGCGCCTGTCACCATCGCGGCGGCGATCAAGACGCAAAGAAAACGCCCCAGCATGGAATCCGGCAGATCGTGAACGAGCACGCTGCCGGCGGCAGCCATGATCGACCAAAGATTGTGCGGAACGATCTCCGGCAGTGCCTGGATCCCGCCGTTCTTCAAGAACGCGCCGATGTAGTCGGTGTAATACCAGACGATCGGCTGATCCGATGGCGTCCGGTGCGAGCTCGCCCAAAGCGTCCAGCCGGCGATGGCGGGCAGGACAGGAAAGAGAAACAGGCCTGCCGATTTCCAATCGTGCCGACGGATACATCCGATGAGAACGGCGGGAACGATCAGTAAACCCGCTGATTTCGTCAGATAGGCCGCAGCTGCCGTAAGGCCCGCTGCGAGGATCAGACCTCGGCTTCCAGACGCGCGATTCAGAATCACAAACGTGCCGGTGACCAGCGCAGCGAACAGATAGTCCGAGAAAGGCACCGTCGCCCAATAAATGATCCAGGGGCTCAAGGCCAGGAAGGCGGCCATCGCGGCAGATTCCAGCGGCGAAAATCGGAACGACCGGAACAATAGTGCAGATAAGGCGATGAGTGCCACGAACCCCAGCGCTTGATAGATCGCAACCAGGGTCAGATTGCCGGGGAAGTTTCCATTGATCGACCAGATCGCTGCCAGCACCAGAGCATGCACCGGCTGATACTTGGTCTGGCACGGCTCGCCTGGAAGGTTGGAAATCCGGTAGCCCTGGTGCTCGCTCAGAGATTTCGCGCCGATCAGGAACAGGCCGTCGTCCTGATAGGTACCGAACTGGGGAATATCGCGATTCGATTCCAGCACCCATAGCGCCGGCATCAGAGCCAAGGCGACGAGGGCTACGGAAATTGCGGATCTGGGAATTCCCACCACCTACAATTCGACCGGGAAGGCTTCTAGGATTAGTGGCTCGGCTAGACGCTAATCCGCCGGCTGGCATCGATCTTTAGATACAACGCAGCCGCGATCAGGCAAAGTGCCGCAGTCATCAAAAATGGCACGTTCCAGCCGTAACGCGCCGCGGTATACGTGACCACAGTGGCAGAGATGGCGCCCCCGAAATTGCCGAGCATGTTCATGACGGCGGATACCGACCCGGCATAGTCGCCGCCGATATCCAGCGGGACCGCCCAGGAAATGCCGACGGTCCACTCCAGCGCGAAAAAGGCCACGCAGTACCAGGCGACGGAAACTTTGGGGTCGGTCGCAAGCACAGCCGGGACAGTTGCGGCCGCCGACAGCAAGAATCCTCCGATTGCCGGCCAGCGCCTCGCCAGGTTGACGTTGCCTGTCCGGCGGAGCACGATGTCTGAAAACCATCCGCCACCAAGGTCGCCGATAACCCCCGCCATCAAGGGAAAGCTGGCATAGATACCCATCTTTCCAAGCGTCATGCCCTTGGACTCGCTCAGGTAGGTCGGGAACCAATCCTGGTAGACGTTCAAATTGTAGTTGTAGAAAAAATACATGACCGCCAGAACCCAGAGGTTCCCGTGAGAAAGAATCTGCCGCCATGGCACTGGACCTTTGGCCTTGCGCTTAATACCTCCCGCGATCAATTCGCGCTCAGCCTCATTTACGCCCGAATGTTGCTCAGGCGTGTCGCGATAGTAATAGAACCAGGCGACGGACCACACGACGCCGACCACGCCGAAGGCATAGAATGCGGCACGCCATCCGAAGAACGGGACGATGGCGAGCGTCACAATCGGAGGCGTGATGGCTCCGCCCAAGCGCGATCCCGCGTGCGTGACGCCCTGCGCGAATCCGCGTTCGGTGGGGCGAATCCACCTCGATAACGAACGCGTGGCAATGGGAAACGCGCCGGCTTCACCAAGGCCGAAGAAAACTTGGATCACGATCATCGACGTAGTGCTCCAGGCAAGAGCAGTGAACGCGGTGAACGCGCTCCACCAGCTCACAACGAGGGTCAGCGCGCGGCGCGGTCCGATGGTGTCTCCCAACATGCCGCCTGGGATCTGGAAAGAGGCGTACGCCATGCGGAAGGCGAAGGTGACCCATCCCATTTCGGTGAGCGAAATCCCGAGTTCCTTCATGATCGTGGGCCGCGTGGTCGCCAGAACCTGCCGATCCATGTACGTGATCATGTACGCAATGACTGTGAGTCCGAGAACTACGTGACGTACGTGGGTTGGGCGAGTGGCGGGCGCGTTCACTGGTTGAGCCATTATCCTCTACTTCAACAAACTGCGAATGAGGACGGCCGGATGCTGCGCGACGACACTGCTCAGGTCGGCCACCTGGTGACGGCAGGACGTACCCGGCGCAGCGAGCACGTCGCCCGGCTGCATCGTTTTCGCCGCCGGAAGAAGCTTTCGGTTAGCGATCGCGACGGAAACATCGTAATGCTCGCGCGTGTAGCCGAACGAGCCCGCCATGCCGCAGCAGCCTGCATCCAGATCGACCACGGTCGCGCCGGGAATGCGGCCCAGCAGCGCCTTCGACGCATCCAGCAATCCCATGGATTTCTGATGGCAGTGTCCGTGGAGCAGCACGCGCTTGGGGCCGGCTTTGAGCGGAAGATCGAGCTTTGCCGCGAATTCATCGAAGAGCATGCAGGCTGCGGCAACGGTGCGGGCTTTGGTCTGCATGTCGCCTCGAAGGAGAGATGGCGCGTCGTCTGTCACAGCCGATAAACAGCTCGGTTCTAGAAATAAGATCTTGCCGCCCCGACGGGCGATTGGGAGCAAGCCTTCCACGATCTTTTCCGCGTGCGCCCTCGCGTCGGCCAATAGCCCTTGCGAGATGAGCGGTCTCCCGCAGCATCCGGGCCGCACCACGTTGACTGAGCATCCGCCGCGTTTGAGGACTTCCACCGCGGCGATGCCGATCTCAGGATCGTAATGGTTGGTGAAGGTATCGTTGAAAAGAGTGACGGCTTGCGGGGATGAATCCCCGCGCGGGCTTAAGCCCGCCCTCCAAGAGCGAGCAAAAGTCTGACGTTTCCATACGGGGAGTTTGCGGCGTGCATCTATACCGATCATGCCAGAGACAGCGTTGGATACCCAGTTGGAAACGGGAGCGAAACGCGAGCCCCATGCCGACGCCTGGGCGACCCCGCCAAGAGCTCGTGCGCGCAAAGGTGTTCCGTGCCGGGACCAATAATCGGCCAGGAATTCACTCTTAAATCTGGCCACATCCACGCCGACGGGACATTCCGCTTTGCAAGCCCGGCATTCCAGGCACAAGTCGAGGACCTGATACACACCGTCGTCGCCGAGTCCGGCTTCTCCTAGTCGTCCTGCCATCGCGAGGCGAAGTGTGTTGGCGCGCCCGCGCGTCGAATCTTTTTCTTCCCGCGTCGCCATGTACGACGGGCACATGGTTCCGGCGAGTTTCTTGCGGCAGACACCGAGGCCGCTGCACATTTCTACCGCGCCGCCCAAGCCGCCGAATTCCGAATAGTCGAAAAATGTAGTGGGATTCGCGGTATGGTATCCGACGCCGAATCGCAGATTCGACGTTAACGGCGGCGAGTCCACAATCTTGCCGGGATTGAAAATCCCCTGCGGATCGAAGGTTCGCTTAATCTCGCGGAATGCTTCGTACAGAGTGTCGCCGAACATCTTGCGCATGAACGGTCCGCGGACCAAGCCATCGCCATGCTCGCCTGAGAGAGCGCCGCCGAATTCGAGCACCAGATCCGCAACCGCGTTCGCTAGGCTTTCGAATTTCGCGACGCCTTCCGCGGTTTTCATATTCACCACGGGGCGCACGTGTAGACAGCCCACCGATGCGTGCGCATACACTCCCGCCGTGGTTCCGTTGGCCCGGACGATTTCCAGAAATCGTCCGATATATGCGCTGAGCTTTTCCGGCGCCACGGCCGTGTCCTCGACGAAGGAAATCGATTTCGCGTCTTCCTTCATGGCCATCGAGAGTCCCAGGGCGGCTTCGCGGAGGCTCCAAATCCGCGCCTGCGTGACTGGATCCGTGTCGGAATAATAGCGATAACCGAGCTTGCGCTCGCGCAGGTCCTGCTCCAGCGCAGCCAGTCGCGGGGGCAGGTCTTCTTTCTTATCCCCGTAAAACTCGACGCACAGAGTCGCCGCCGGATCTCCCTCAATGAACATTTTTCGGATGCGATCGAGATTCGCATTCTGGCGCGTATTATCCAGAATCGACTTGTCCATTACTTCGACCGCCGATGGGCGATGCCCGACGATCACCGGGGCTGCGGAGAGCGCTTCTAGCAGATCGGCAAACTCGATCACCATCACGGCTTTAAATTTCGGCAGCGGGACCAGCTTCAGTTTGGCTTCCAGGACTACGCCCAGAGTACCTTCTGATCCGACCATCATCTTTGCCAGGTTGACCGGTTTCGCCGAATCGACGAACTCATCCAGGTTGTAGCCGCCCACGCGGCGAATCACTTTGGGATAGCGCCGGTCGATTTCTTCGGCATGCTCGGCAGCCAGGCGCAGCACGGTCTGATAGCAGCGAGCTTCCATGGAGTCCCCTGTGGGGACGTCCTTACGCGAAATTTCGCGGAACTCTGCGATGCTTCCATCCGACAGCAGTACCGTCTGCTCCAGCACATGATCGATGCTTTTACCGTAGAGAATACTGCGCGCTCCAGCCGAATTGTTGGCCATCATGCCGCCGATAGTCGCGCGGCTGGCGGTAGAAATATCGGGCGCGAAACGTAGACCAATCGGAGCGAGCTGGGCATTCAGCTCATCCAGCACCACTCCGGACTCCACACGAGCCCAGCGTTCTTCGGCGTTCACTTCCAGGACACGATTGAAATACTTGGAAATATCGACTTGCACACCTTCGCCGATGGCTTGCCCGGCTTGCGAAGTCCCGCCGCCGCGCATCGTAATTGGGCATCGAAACTTGCCGCAGATCTGGACCACGCGAATCACGTCTTCGCGCGTCTTGGGAATGACGACGCCTAGCGGACGGATCAGATAAACGCTGGCGTCTGTGGAATATAGAGATCGCGAGATGGTGTCAAAGCGGACCTCGCCTTGAATCTGGCTTTCGAGCTCTTTCTGAAGAGCGGCGGCATCCACTGCCGGCTCTGGCGGTACCTGCACCTGCACAAGTTTCAACGCACCGAGAATAGCATTTTGCATAATGGGCTGGTGCTCACCAAGCAGCAACTACCTACGCCCGCGCTCCTTCTGGATCTGGACAAATTCGAGATGAATCTGGCTCGCATGGCCGGCCGTATCAAGGAATCCGGCAAATCACTGCGTCCTCACGCGAAGGCGCACAAGTGCGTCGAGATCGCTCATCGCCAGATCGCCGCGGGCGCCATTGGTGTGTGCGTGGCCACATTAGCGGAGGCGGAACTGATGGCCGCCGCCGGAATCCCGGGATTGCTGCTGACCTCGCCTGTCGCCGATCCGTTCAAGATGGCGCGTATCGTAGACACCTGCGCGATGGTCGTTGTGGATCATCTCCAACAGGTCGCGTGGTACGACCAGGCCGCCGGCGCGAAGAAGCGAAAAATCGACGTTCTGGTGGATCTTGACGTCGGCGATCACCGTACCGGTGCGCGGACGCCGGAAGACGCCGCGGAGATCGCCGAAGCCGTGGATGTGGCTGCGAATCTGGAACTTCGCGGTTTGCAAGCTTACTCTGTGCTGGGATCGCACGCCGGAGGCGCGGATGAGCGCAAGAACGTCTCTGAGAAAACCTTCCAGGTGGCGTCACGAGCGCTGGGAATCATGCTTCGCCGCGGACTTTCGACGGAAATTGTCACCGGCGGCAGCACTGGGACCTGGCAGATCGATACAGGGGTTGCCGATCTCACAGAACTTCAGGCCGGATCGTATGCGCTCATGGACCTGGCGTATCGCCGCGAGGGTCTGGATTTCGAGAATGCCATGACCGTGCTAGCCACTGTCGTCAGTGCGAATCACGAAGGGTTTGTCACCGTCGACGCCGGGTACAAAGCGTTCTCCACCGACAGGGGCTATGGTCCCGAGGTCGTAGACTTACCCGGATCCACGTACCGTTGGGGCGGGGACGAATTTGGATATGTGGATCGGCCGGAAGGGCTTCCGAAACTCGGCGACCGCCTGGAATTCATCCCGCCTCACTGCGATCCGACCGCGAATCTCTACTCGACGATTTATGTCTGCCGTGGGCAGCAAGTGGAAGGCGTTTGGCCCTTAAAGACATTGTAATAACTTAATGGTTTGGCACATCGCGTATCAAATTTGCCTCCAATTTGACGCTATGACCGCCTCCTGTTATTGACCCTCGTACGACTGTGCTTTAGCATTCAGACTTGGTTGCATACAGGGGGTTACGGGTGCTGTGTGCAACCAACGGTAACCTGCACAAAACGGGGAGGATTCTCGAAATGCAAAAGTATGCGGTCGTAGTCTGCCTTTTTTTGTTGACGCTAGGGGCGTTTGCGCAAAGTGATCGCGGCGCGATCACCGGCGCCATTTCCGATCCATCCGGAGCGGTTGTGGCCAACGCCAAGATCGAAGCTAAAAATGTGGACACGGGCGCAACATATGAGGTCGGCAGTTCCACAACCGGTAACTACGTGATTTCGCAGTTGCCCAGCGGCAAGTATGAACTGGCTGTGACCGTTTCCGGATTCAAGAAATACGTCCGGCAGAACCTGGAAGTCCCGGTTGCGACTACAGTGCGACAGGACGTCAAGCTGGAGGTAGGCGCCACGTCGGATGTCATTACGATTTCCGATACCACTCCTCTCCTCAAGACCGAAGGCGGCGACGTGAGCCACAACATCACCTATGACCGCGTCAATAACCTTCCCTTGTTGACGCTAACTGGTGGCGGGACCGGCCTCGGCAATATCCGGAATCCTCTGGCGGTGGTAACTCTGCTGCCGGGAGCATCCTTCTCCGGCGACAACACGCTACGCATCAACGGCCTGCCTTCGAGTTCGCAGGCCATCCGTATCGAAGGCCAGGACGCCACGAACGGCATGTGGCGGCAGATCACGCAGATCAATCAATCCGGCGTGGACGCGATCCAGGAAGTCTCGATTCAGACGAGCAATTTCGCAGCGGAATTCGGTCAGGCCGGTGGCGGGTACTTCAACTACACGATGAAGTCGGGAACCAACCAGTTCCACGGCAGCGCGTACGATTACGTGAACGACGACGTCTTCAACGCGGGCACGCCCTTCACAGACGATGGCAACGGCGGTCATATCAAGAACGCTCTGCACCGCAATGACTACGGCTTCACGCTGGGCGGGCCGATTCTGATCCCCAAAGTCTACGACGGCCACGACAAGACATTCTTCTTCTTTAACTTCGAGCAGTTCCGCGAAAGCACGACCACTGCAACCAGCATCGCGACCGTCCCTACGGCAGCTTACCGCGCGGGTAGCTTCGCTTCAGCAACGCTTCCTTTTTTCCCGCCCATTGGCCCCGATCCGCTGGGACGGTTTTTTCCCGTGAACCAGGTTTTCGATCCCTCTACCCAGAGGTCCGCTCCGGATGGCCGCCTGGTTCGGGATCCATTTGCGGGCGATCAGATCCCGCTGACGCAGTTCGACACCGTGGCGCAAAAGGTCCAAAAACTGATCCCGAATCCGTTGGGGCCGAATGCGAATTCACCCATCAACAACTACGCCATACCGGCCTTCGACAATTTCAGACACACGACGATTCCGTCGATCAAGATCGATCATTCCCTGAGTTCGTCGATCAAGATATCCGGATATTTTTCGCAGACCCACACGGTTTCGCCCAACAGCATCGGATTGGATCCTTCGTTGGCTCCTGTGGCCCCTCAAGACGATACCTCGCGGACGGTTCGTCTTAACTACGATCAGACCTTGACGCCTACGCTGCTGCTGCACTTGGGGGCAGGCCTCCTGCACACGTATCGCCCCCTGATTTCGCCGCCCTATGACCAAGGCCAGCTGTGGGCTCCGAACCAGAGATTCGCGGCCGACTTAATGCCGTCGATCGGCAACCTAAACAACTTCTTTACCGGCGGCGTGTCGCTGGGAACGGGCTTCTTTGCGCCAGGCATTGGAGCAGGCGCGTTTAACGACATTCTCCTGACGGACATCAAACCGACCGGAAACGCCAGCTTGACGTGGGTAAAGGGAAACCATACCTACAAGCTGGGCGGCGAGTTAGTCGTCGAAGGTTTCCCGCAACAGAGCATGTCGCGGGCGAACGGAATCATCAACTTTGCGGCGAGCGAAACCGCGAATCCTTGGGAAAACGGTGTCACATCGTTCCCCTTCACCAGCGGATTCCCCTACGCTAGTTTCTTCCTGGGCCGAACCGACAACGTACAGCTTTCCGCGATTACCGATAGCCGGTTGGGCTCGCACGCCCTCGGGTTGTTCATACAGGACACGTGGAAGGTTACCCGGAAGTTCACGCTCGACTACGGTCTGCGCTGGGATTATCAGACTTTGCTGAAGGAGCAGTACGGCCGGATGCAGAACGCTTCGTTTGCCACACCCAACGTCGCAGCGGGCGGGCGGTTGGGCGCGGTGATCTATGAAGGCGACGGAGGCGGCCGTTGCAACTGCCGGTTCCAAAACAACTATCCGTATGCAATCGGACCGAGGATCGGTGTCGCGTACCAGATCAATTCGAAAACTGTATTCCGCGCAGGTTCTGCGCTCTCCTACGGAACCTCGGCGAACAACGCATTTCTTTCGTATAGCGTTCCCGACTTCTACACGGTGTCTCCCAGAGGCTTCGGCGACAAGGCCACGCAGTTGTCTCAGGGGAATCCCTACGCGCCCAACAACGTGTTTGGCAATCCTCCCACGATATGGCCGGACTTCAGCCCCCACTATCCGACTCAGGTTGCTCCGGGTGTGATCCCGCCGCAATCGCCGTTCATTTCGATCGACCGGAATGCGGGCAGGCCGGGACGAATCTTCCAGTGGAGCTTCGGCCTGCAGCGCGAGCTGACCAAGAGCATCGTGGTCGAAGCCAGCTACGTTGGAAACCGCGGAGTCTGGTGGACCGCACCGACGCTGGCCACGCAGAACTATAACGCACTGCAGCTCTCCGATCTGCCGAAATTCGGGCTCAACCCCAATAATCCGGCGGATCTGGCGCTTTTGACGACACCCATCAATTCCCCGGCTGTCCTGGCCCGCTTCCCGCAGTTTGCGAATCCGAATGCGGTGTATGCCGGATTCCCGAATACCCAGAACCTGAATCAGGCACTCTCGCCTTATCCGCAGTGGGGCCGTGGCGTTCCTCCGTTCCTAGGGCCGCCTCTGGGAAGCACCTGGTACGATTCGCTGCAGGCCAAGGTGACCAAGCGCTATTCGCATGGACTGGATGTCGCAGGGGCGTTCACATGGCAGAAGGAGTTGGTGAACGGAACCAATTCCGATACGGGCTTCTTTACGCCGGGTACGGTTCTCATCAACGACGCGTTCAACCACGACAGCCTCAAGCAGGTTTCGGCTCTGAGCCGCCCGCTGATGCTGGTGATTTCGTTTACGTACACTACGCCTCGATTCAAGGCCGATAGTGCAGGGCTCAAGGCCGTGTCGTGGCTGGCGCGCGATTGGGCGCTGGGAGGAGTTTTGCGGTATCAGAGCGGCGCCGTGATCGCGACGCCTCCATCTCTCAACAATCTCCTGACTCAGCTGGGCCGCGGTCCGGAGAACAACCCCGCGATTTTCGGCGGAGGCAATACATTCTGGAACCGGAATCCGAATCAGCCTCTGTTCTTGAACGGGATCGATCCGAACTGCCATTGCTTCGACCCGACCAAGCAGTTGGTCTTGAACCCGGCAGCCTGGACGGATGCCGCGCCCGGCCAGTTCGGTGCGTCGGCGCCCTATTACAACAACTACCGGTGGCAGCGTCAGCCTGCGGAGTCGCTCAGCTTCGGGCGCATCTTCCGCATCAAAGAGAAGTATCAGTTCCAGATGAGGGCGGAGTTCACGAACGTATTCAACCGCGTGTTCCTGTCGGCTCCAGCCATCGGAGGGTTCGGCGGGGCAACGCCGGCGACTCCTGCGGCGAATGGCAATCCGGGCGGCGCTCTGTCGGGAGGCTATGGGTTCATCAACACGCTCAACGGAATCGGAACGCAACCACGGACCGGCCAGCTAGTCGGCCGGTTTACTTTCTAAAAGGGAGCAACCCAGCCCCGTCGCTCAACAGCGGCGGGGCTTTTTCTTTTAGTGCCGGAGAGGCTATACTTCGAGGTTGATCGAACTCATGGAGGGTCTATGAAGCTGCGGATTCTAGGGATTTGTGCGTTTGCAACGCTACTGGCAGCCGACGTTGCGTTTTCCCAAGGTGCACAGCAACACTGGGTGGCCACATGGGCGGCTTCTCCCATCGCCACTGCCGTCCCGGCGGCTCCCCCTGTGAATGCCGCGCCACCCGCACCCGCGGTTGCTGCGGGAGCCCCTGCTGCCGCGCCAGCGAAGCCCGCCGGACCTCCACCCTTCCGCAGCGCCAACAACCAGACCATACGGATGGTGGTGAACACCAGCATCGGCGGCCCCAGCGTGCGCGTGGAGCTTTCTAATGCGTTTGGCGCGGATCGCCTGAAGATCGGCTCGGCTCACGTCGCCTTGCGCGACCACGACTCGGCCATTGTCGCCGCCTCCGATCGCCCGCTGACATTTAGCGGCCTGACGTCGGTCAGCATTCCTGCCGGTGCGTCGATGATCAGCGATCCGGTCAACCTGGCAGTGCCGGCCGTCGGCGACCTGGTGGTCAGCATCTACATTCCCGTAGATTCAGGTCCGGTAACGCAACATGCCACTGGATTGCACACGACCTATATCTCGTCTGAGGGCGACTTCACCGGAGCACCAGATTTCACGCCTGCCCGGACGACGGCATCCTGGTACTTTCTAACCGGCGTTCAGGTTTTAGCCCCGGCGGATACGGGACTGATCGTGACGTTCGGAGACTCCATCACGGATGGCGCCACGTCCACAACCGACGCCAACGCTTCCTGGCCAAGCGTCCTCGCTAAACGGCTGCAGAGCGCGGGTGTGACGAATCTGGCCGTGGTCAATGAGGGCATCTCCGGCAATCGCGTGCTGCGCGACGGAGCCGGCCCCAGCGTGCTCGCGCGCTTCGAGCGGGACGTTCTGACGCAACCCGGCATCAAGTACCTGGTGTTTATGGAAGCGATCAACGATATCGGCCAGGCTTCCCGCCCTGGGACGCCGCCGGTGACGACGGAAGAAATCATCGCCGTCTACAAGCAGATGATCGAGCGGGCTCATATGCGTGGAATAAAAGTGATCGGTGCGACGCTAACGCCCTATGAGGGCGCCTCCTACTACAGCGAACCAGGAGAAGCGATTCGCGCCGCCGTGAACCAGTGGATCCGCACTTCCAGCGCGCTGGACGGGTTTATCGATTTCGATAAGGCCACTCAGGATCCGCAACATCCCGGGCAGTTGCTGCCTGCGTTTAACATCCGGGATCACCTGCATCCCAACGATGCCGGATACAAGGCGATGGCGGAATCGATTGATTTGTCGTTGTTCGGCGTGAAGAAGCGCTAGGAAGCCACCCAACCGAGCGCGGTAAGTTCAGCTTCCAGGTACGCAAGACCTTCCGCCAGCGTCTTGCGATAACGCTCCTCGCGGCAGTTTTCCAAGTCATGCAATACGCGCGTCCGGTGTAGTAGCAAAGCATCGCGCTTCTTGGCGTTAGCAGCTTGTTCGGGGGTAAGCTCAGCGCTGGCTTCGCCGTGGCGTAATCGAGCCGCTTCAATCTGCTCTTGAACCGACTTACTTTCCCAACCACGTGCCACAAACCCAGTTTACCGCATCGGTCCTAATCCCCCCTGCGGATGCGTCCGGAATCAAATATTCTTAGAACGTAAACCGACCGACCAACTGGCCGGTTCTAGGCGTCGCCTGGCCTCCGTTGAAGGTGTTGACGAAGCCGTAGCCCGACGAAAGGATCCCGGCACTGTTCCGTACCGTGGGCGCGGCGGGATTGGGTCCTGGAGGCGGGAAACCAGCCGGCGAAACTCCCGCTGGATTCGCAAAGAACAGGCGGTTGAACACGTTGAAGAACTCGCCGCGAATGCTGAAAGCCACCCGGCCTTCTTTAGCCAGCCTGAAGCTACGGGCCAAACTGAGCGATTCGGCGGGTTGGCGCTGCCAGCGATAGTCGTTGTAATAAGGCGCTGCCGTTCCGAACGTGCCCTGGGGGGCATCGGTCCACGCATTGGGATTGAGCACGAGCTGCGTGGTCGGATCGAAGCACTTGCAGTTTGGATCGAAGTTGAGCAGAGGCTGGCCGGCAACCCGGTTCCAGTAGGTGTTGGCTCCGCCCCAGGTCGCAGGATTGTCGGTCCGGGCCAACTGGCTGAAGAAGCCGTTGTTGGATGCCGGCACTCGAATCACCTGGCCGCTTTGATACCGCAGGACTCCGCCCAGGGTCCAGTCGCGGGCCGCCCAGGATAGAGCCTTGATTCCCGCGCTATCCCCGACGATTCGAGGCGTGGTGTAGTTGAACGAAACAACCAGCATGAACGGCCTGCTGAACCCGGAAATTTGCTTGTTCTGGTTACGATTGAAAACGTCGTTGATCAGATTTGGAGCCGGCGTCAGGTAGGTAGTATCCGCGCCCACTCCCAGGTTGAGTTCTTTCTGCCACGTGAAGGCCGTATCGACGGTCAACCCATGAGACAGGCGTTTGGTTACCTTGGCTTGCAGAGAATCGTACCAGGTGACGCCGAGCGGCGGTCCCAGGAACGGCGGGATCCCGCCCCACTGCGGGTAGGGACGAAGCGCCAGCTTCAGAGCTTGCGTCGCCGGGAATCCCGGATACACGTTATTCGGATTCGCCAGAAATGGGAATCGCGCGGTGACCAACGGCGAATTGATGCGCGTGTTCAGCAGATTGCGGTCGGCCAAGAGGGAGGTGTCGATGCCGTAATTGGCTTTCAGCCCTTCAGGGGTGAGCGCGTTATAACCCTGAGTAAAGAGCAGCGGAGCAGTCCACCAGACTCCGCGGTTTCCGACATAGGCGACTTCCACAACCAGGTCGCGGACGATTTCTCGCTGCAAGCCGATGCTCCATTGCAAGATGCGGGGCGGGCGGCCCGAGTTCCGATCCACCGCGATAAAGGGCGAGGCTGGCGGTCTTACGCCCGGAGCCACTTCGATGGGATAGCTTGGGCGGAAGTCCGGCCAGAAAATCGGCGCATTGCCGAAGCGATTGCCGGGCGCATATGGATTCCCATCTCGCAGCAAATCCGCAGCATCGCCGTACGCCGGCGGCGTGACTGAATAAAAGTCTCCGATGCTGTAGCCCAGGTTTGCCTGGTTCGGCGAGGTTCCATACGCCAAGCCTGCGCCAGCCCGCAGCACGGTCTTACTGTTGATCTGATAGGCGAGGCCGAGGCGGGGCCCGAAGGCCCACGGATAATTCTTGTTGTATTGGCACTTGCAGGTAGCTTCGTAAATTACAGTGCCCAGGCGGTTGCCGGCTACCGGATTTGGCGTGTTAAACGCGGCGTCCTGCATGCGTCCGTACTGCTCGCGGAGCAAGGTGGCGTAGTCGTAGCGAAGACCGTAATCCAGCGTAAGCTTGCGGGTCACTTTCCAGGTGTCCTGAAGGTAGAATCCAAAGGAATGATTTCCCAGGCGTCCATTGGCGCCAGCGGAATGCTGCAACGCGCCATTTCTGCCCAAGAAGAAGCTGGCGTAGCCTAACCCCGTAGTGGAATTCAAACCTCTACCGTCCTCCCATGGATTACCCGATTGAGCGGCTCCAAAGGTGAAGTTGCCGTGAGCGCGGGCATAGCTGTTGACCGGGAATCCCTCGAACATAGCCTCGCCGCCCGTCTTTATGGTGTGGTTGCCCTTCACCCAAGTGAGACTGGCATTGGCCGTGGGCTTGATGTCCTTGTAATACGAGTACAGGAAGGCCTGACCGGTGTTCACGTATGAGAATCCGCCCACGGCGGCATTGGGCCCGAAGGCAATGTAGGGGAACGCCTTCGAATACGCGAAGTTCCCGCCCCAGCCGAGCGTGGTCTGGTCGAATTCAGGCGTCAACAGGACTTGGTTCGTGTGCAGAAGACCCGCGCCCAGGTGCAGGAGCATTGTGGGCGAAAGCGTCTGGTCGTAATTGATGCGGGTGGTCCGCGAAACGATGTCTTGCGGCGCCGAGTTGGTGAACGCCTGTTGGAAATCGTTGGTGTTGGGCGAAACGGTGCGAGTTTCGGCGTAATAAGCGGACAGCTTAATGGTGGAACTGAGAGAGTGATCCAGCTTGAAGGACGGAATCGTGGTGTGCCTGAAGTTGGTGTAGGCTGGAGCGGCGTAGTTGTTGATGAGACCGTTCCCGTTGGGCAGCGGAATCATGGCCTGAATCTTGGCAGCCACCGGATCCATGCTGGTCAGCGGAATCTTATTGCCGGCGTATTGCAGGCGAACCGTGGAACCATCAGGAGCCACCTGCTGCGTACCTGGATCGTAGATGGCATTCTGGAAAACCGCATTGCCGAGCGCGTCGGTGGCAGGCTGGCCCGCTATGGTGAGCCGTCCAAGCTGCGCCGCGCCGAAATCTCCCTGGCGATAAGCCAGGGTCGGAACCGTGTCGAGGCCCGTGGTGATGGTCTGCGATTCGCGGAATTGCTCAAAGTTGAAGAAGAAGAAACTTTTGTCGTGGCCGTTGTAGAGTTTCGGGATCACGATGGGTCCGCCGAGCAGGAATCCGTAATCGTTGCGGCGCTGGGTGTTGCGAAGGTGCTCATTGCTGCGGTCGCCGGTTCGGGCAGTGTACGGCGTACCAGCATTGAACGCCTCGTTCACGAAATAATCGTAGGCGCTGCCATGGAGCGCATTGGTGCCCGACTTCATCGTGTAGTTGAAGTAACCGCCGCCGGCTTGACCATACTCGGCCGCATAGTTGCTGGTCTGCACCGTCACTTCCTGAATCGCCTCCAGACTGGCCTGGTTACCTTGATTGAATTGGCGATGGAATCCGTTGGTGGCATCCTGCCCTTCGATCCGGATGGACTGGGTGTTGGCCGGCATTCCGTTTACGCGCAGCGTGTTGTCGCTGGCAAACGCTGAGCCCGGAATCAGATTCACGGCTTGCAACGGATTTCGGATGTTCCCGATGCCAGTACCGGTTCCCAGGTTGATGACGGGAAGATTGTTAACCCGATCGGTAGTGACGTTATGGCTCAGTTCACCGCTTTCGGTTTTGAGCAACGGCGTGGCTTCGGTAACGGTGACGGACTCGCTAGTGGCTCCGACCTCGAGCACTACATCCACGCGCAGCGTTCCGGCCACCTGCACGGGGACATTCTGGCGAACGTATTTTTTGAATCCGGCGACTGAGATCGACAGCTCGTAATTTCCGGCCGGCAATTGCGACAGAGTATAGTTGCCGGTGGCCGAGCTGGCGACCTCGTAACTTGCGCCGGTGGCGGTGTTCTTGGCTTCGATCTTAGCGCCGGCTACAACCGCGCCGGCTGGATCGGCGATAGTGCCAGTTACGGTCCCGCGGTCGCTCTGCGCAAAAACGGCAAGAGCGAATAAAGTCAGGCTTGCGGACGCAAACAGTGCGCGCATGTTACCTCCCCCGTGGAGCAACGATTTAACCTTCGGAATTTTTGAGAACCCCTTCTCGCAGATTCCAAAGCTGAATGAGTCTACTCCCGCGGACACACAGCGTCAAGCGGGGTATTTGAGGGATCTTATGTGGGGTGACTTTACGCCAGAAACTACGGCTGGCGACCCAGACCGGCTGGCGTTTCAAGCGAATTCAGAACCGAGTCCACAGCCTGCGCCGAGCCCGTGAACAAGTCTGCCGGCGGCTGGCGATAACGGATCATATCGCGATAAATTACATCGGCGAGTTGCGAGTTGATGCCCCAACCGGCAAGATAGGAAAGCCGAAGATTGCTATCGCGATTGATATCGGAACCCGCCGTCCACTTACCCAAATCGTCTCGCCGGCCGGTGTAGGTCGAGAACAGCGCCCCAGTCGAACCAACGCCGACTTCCCGCAGTGATTGCACCACGGGAGCATAATCGGGACGATCGAAGCGCTGCTGCACTTCATCGAGATTGATCTTCAGCGGCTCGGCCTGACCCATGAAAACCATGTCGTAGCCTTCGCCGTTGCGGGTATTGGTCCAGACAGTTGCATTGGGGAACGCCTCAAAGAATGTGGCCAGCTCGCTTTTCACCGTGCGCAGGTCGCTTTCATAGAGAGGGACGTACAGTGAGAAGTAGCCGCCGGGATTCAGATGCGCTTTCACCGCCTCGAAGTATTCCTTCGAATAGAGCGCCGCAGTTCCTTTCGCAAATACGTCAAGAGGATCGGACGCGATGATGTCGTACTTGTTGGTGGTGGTTAGAACGTAATGCCGCGCGTCGTCGTACACGATCCGCGTCTTGGGATTGTTCATGACCTCGTAATTCTGGCGCGCGAAAAAGCGGGTTGATGTCGGCGGAATCACCGGTTCGATCTCGCAAATCGTAATGTGCTCGATCCCGGGGTAGCGCGTAAACGTACCCGCGGAGACGCCCGCGCCGAATCCGATGCCCAGCACGGATTTCGGGTTGGGATGCAGAAGTCCGGGCAGATGACCCACCATCCGCTGCAGCTTCATATCATAGATCTCGGTGGTGGCTTCCACGTGGCCGTTGACGTTGATATAGATCTCTCCGCTGTTCCAGCGTGAAATGGCGACCGACGAATTGCGTCCCTCAGCGGTATATAGAATCGTCGATTGTCCGGTGTTGAGCGGCATCCGGCGGCCGTACGCGATCAACTCGCCGGGAACCGGTCCGAGGCCAAAGATCAGCACCAGCGACACTACCGCCGAAGCGGCCAGCAAGCCCGATATACCGATCGAACGCTGGTCCCGAACATATGGAACGAGTGCCGTGAAGGCGCTGATCGCGGCGATGGCCAGAATCACGCGTTGGGATTGCTGCGTGCCTATCATTGGAACAAGAATTAGACTGACGACCAAGGCGCCCATGATCGCGCCGAGGGTGTTGGCGGCATAGACTCGGCCGACCACTTTGGCGGGATCCTGTCCGGGACCCGCAACGGCTGCTAGGGCCAATGGGAAACTTGCGCCCCAAAGGAGCGCCGGCGGCAGGATCGCCCACAGGCAGCGCGCCATGTCGAGCTGGAAGGTGTACCAGGGGCTGTTGGTCAGCGTCGGATCGATGGGCCAGTAGGGCAGCGAACCAGCGATCATGTACGCGGTCCAGGCAATGCCCAGCGTCAGCAGAATCTGGCACCAGCCCAACGCGAGACGAGGCCGAACGGTGCGCGAAACCCAGGCGCCCGCCGTCGAACCTATCGCCAGGCCGATTAAAAATACGGCCAGGATAATCGAGAACACGTACACGGTGGAACCGAGCAGCATTCCCAGCAAACGCGTCCAGACTACTTCAGCGCCCAGTGCGCTCGCGCCGGAGAGTCCGATGGTGATGTAGATGGAGGTTCGGCTTTCATCGGCCACACCTTCCACTTCTTCAGGAGCGTTTTCCGTCTCGGCAGCTTCGATACTTTCGGGAGTTCGTGCAGCCAGCGCCAGGCTGATGCCCGCAACGACTAAGTTAATCGCCACGGCGGCCAACGTCGCCGCGGCCACTCCATACATGCGAAGCAAATAGAAACCTGCCAAGAGACATCCGAGCACCGCGCCGATGGTGTTCGTTCCGTACAGCAATCCCCACCAGGAAACGCCCTTGCGCGTCGATTTAATCCAGCGCGCGGCCGCGGGAAGGGACGCACCCATCAGCGCGGTCGGCGGCAGCAGACAGATAGCGGCTACCAGCGCCCGCAGCAACATATTCGGCAGACCTACGCCGTTCGCTGCGATGTAAACCTTGTCGATCAGCGGGATTCCCACCAGGACCAGCAACGCCAGCACCGCGATTCCGGCTTCGATCAGCGCGTACAGCTTCAGCGGATGCATCTCCGTGCGCAGCCGAGGAAGCCCGATGCTGCCGATGCATAGTCCGCCCATGAAGGTCGCCAGCAGGACTCCGACCGAGATGCTGGTGGACCCGATGGCCAACTGCAGCATCTGATACCAGACCACTTCGTAGATCAGCGCGGCGCATCCGCTGCCGAAGAACAAGACCAGCAGGATCGGCAGGTATCGTGATGACGACGAATCTTCGGGCGAATTTTGGGCGAGCGAGGCCGGGAGAGGTTGAGACATAGCAAAAAGCGGTGCGGCCTACGAGTATCCCACACCCGACAACCGCTCGATGACTCTTGCGGCTCGGCTATTTCGGTCCGAGACCGTTCTTGCCCAGGAACTCCCGAATGGTCAGATAGATGTGGTCGCGTTCCTGAGACGTAAAGCCGCCGTGTTTGCCTCCTGGAATCGTCACCAGCTGGTTGGGGACTTTGAACTTTTCGAGCGCTTTATGCAGCGCGACCGCCTCCGGATAGGGCACCGTCGGGTCCGCATCGCCATGCACCGTGAGGATTGGCGGCAGCCCGGCGCGCACATAGGTCATGGGCGAGACGCGTTTGGCGACTTCGATGCGGTTCGGCATGCTTCCGAACCAGCGCTCCGCTGGAGGCCGTCGATTGGGACCATCGATGACATCGGGGACGTCGGCGATGCCGAACCAGTTGAGCACCGCAGCCACCTTGGGCATGGGGCCATTCGCGGCGCATTCGCGGTCGAAACCTTCACTCTCCGGAAGAATTCCCAGCGCCAGCGCAAGATGGCCGCCGGCCGATTCGCCGGTCACCACGATGCGATTGACGTCAACGTTGTACATCATGGCCTGCTGGGCGATGTAGCGCATAGCGCAGAAGCAATCCTCGACTGCTCCCGGAGCCAGCGTGTTGGGACCCAACCGGTACTCCACATTCACCACGTTCCAGCCCATCTCCATCCACGGCAGCAGGTTCATGATGGCGCCTTCTTTGTTCCCGGCCACCCAAAATCCGCCATGCATGTAGATAATCGTGGGCTGCGGCGTGGTGGCCGTGCGCCGGCGATAAACATCCAGCTTGAGCTGCGTGTCGCCCATCGTCAGATAGGTGACGTTGGGATACACCTGATACTCGTTGGCGGCATGCGTCGCCCAGGCGGCCTGGGGTGACAGTTGGGTCGAGAGCTGGGCGAAGGCGGGCGCGGCCAGAGCGATTGCTAATGCCATTTTTAGTAGATGACTCGTGCGCATCGAGGACTCCGTTCAGGGCGAGTATACACCAGTCGCGCGAGCCCTGACCTCCAGTGCCTGGCGTTCGACCACTGCGTCGTGATGCTCTTCTTCGTGGCTGCGCAGATTGGCATCGACGCACATCAGAATGGCTCGCAGCGCGCCGGCGATGAGCGCCTCGGCTGCCCGCTGATCGACGGCGAGGGTGGGTTTCACGATCCCTGACGCGCGCACGCACAGCTCCAGACCAGCTACAGCGGCACGTGCGGCACGCAGGGGCGCTTCAATAGCCTGCCGCAAAGTATCCGCATCGCGAGCGTGCATATACCCCATGACCGCGCCGATGTCCTGGTCGGCGGCGCCGCGTAGATGAGCCGCCTCGCGGCGTGCAGCGTCCACTAAATCGGCATGGCCGCCGGTGATCGACATCGCTTTGATCATTAGGCACATGCCGAGCTCAGCGACAACCGCGGCAGCGGCTACGCCTGCGGGCGCCGGACGTGTCGCCGCTACAGCATCGGAAAAAGAACCCAGGGATTCGGACCAAATAGATCGAGGCATGCTTTAGAAAAGCGTTTCAAATAGAATGTACCAGAGGCTCACGATGCTCAATATTCCTCGCGCTCTTTTACTGTTCGCACTGACGGCGCTGATCGGCAGTCCGGCGTTCGCCCAAGTGGATCTTTCGGGAGTGTGGGGGCCCACGTTTCATGAAGACAGCGCCGAGCGTGGACCTGGTCCGGAGCTGGTCGATTTCATGGGTCTGCCGATCAACGCGGCAGCTCGCCAATGGGCTTTGAGCTGGGATCCCGACCGCCTGGGTCTTCCCGAGCATCAGTGCCAGGTCCACACGGCTGCGTACATTCATCGCGGCCCGCTGCGTTTGCGCATCTGGGAGGAACGCGATCCTCAAACGCAGGACCTCATCGCCATTCACATGTACAGCAGCACGTACGAGCAGAATCGCGTGATCTGGATGGACGGACGTCCGCATCCTCCGGAATACGCGGTCCACACCTGGCAGGGATTTTCCACGGGCAAGTGGGAAGGAAATATCCTCACCATCTACACCACCCACATCAAGCAGGGGTGGACGCGCCGCAACGGGCTGCCTTCCAGTGATCGGATCACGCTGGTGGATCATTTCATCCGCCATGACAATCACCTGACGCATGTCAGCGTGGTGACCGATCCGGTGTATCTTACCGAACCGCTGGTCAAAAGCGAAGACTATCTGATGAACGACAACACCGGCGGCAACTGGCTGTGGCCCTGCGAGTACGTCGAGGAATTGCCGAACCACGACAATAGCCGCGTGCCGAGCTGGGCTCCCGGCGAGAATCCGTTCCTGCACGAATTCGCCGACAAGTGGAAGATTCCGGTGGACGCGGCTCTGGGCGGTGCAGAGACGATGTATCCGGAGTATATGAAGAAGCTAGGTGCGAAATGACGAAAACAACCTGGATCGTCGCAGTGGCAATACTTTGTGGGCTGCTGCTCTTCATGTTCGCGCTGGGACCGTTGGTCCTGCTTATGAGCCTGGCCGCTTCGTTGGTTACGTTGCTCACCCTGGTGGGGCTTGTCCTCACCGGTAAACGCCGCCGAGCCGTCCAGCTTCTAGCCGCATGGGGAATCTACTTGGCGATCTATCTAACGATTTCGACCGGCATCACGATGGCAGGCTCCCGTCGCGAGCCCAACCTCTCCATTGGACAAGAGGTGTGTGCGGACTCAGGTTGTTTCGCGGTGGACAAGGTCGATGTATCGGCCCCGGCGACGGAAACCTCGTATACGCTCTACTGGCATCTCGCCAGCAACGATAAGCAGATGACAAAACATTTCCCTGGACAGGGATTGGAACTCTATCTGTTCGATGAACGCGGCCGAAAGTTCGCGCTCCCGGCCGATGCCAACCAGAATCCATTGGACGTCACGTTACCGGCTGGCGAAACCGTGCGTCAATCGATGACGTTCCGCGTTCCTGCCGATGCCCATGAACTCTTCCTGAGCGCGAAGTATCGCCCCTTCACGTTCCAGAGCCTGCTTCCCGGAGAGCTGTCGTTGGTTCCACATCGGCCTGGAAGAATGATTCGAATTCAGTAGCGCCAAGCGTCGATGCGAAAAGTGATTCTCGGTTGCGGCATCACGCTGGATGGCTATATCGCCCGTCCTGACGGCTCGACCGATTTCCTGGTTATGCCCAAAGGGGCCGCCAAGGTGGCAGAGGATTTCTACGCCAGCATCGACACGATCATATTCGGGCGCAAGACGTACGACGCCATGCAGCGCATGATGGCGCAAGGTGAGCACGAGGGACCGGTGGGACCCTGGAAGACGTACGTTTTCTCACGCGCGCTTCCCTCCGGCGAGCGAGACGGCATGACTTTCGTCAAGGAGTCGCCGGCGGCCTTCATGCGGCAGATCCGCCGGAAGCCGGGCAAACACATTTGTCACATGGGCGGCGGAGAATTGGCCCGCAGTTTCCTGCAAGCGGATTTGGTTGACGAACTATGGATGCACATCGTTCCGATTCTGCTCGGCGACGGCATCCAGATATTCCCCGCTGGCTTCCCGCAGCGCGATTTCAAGCTTCGGGAGTGCAAGACATACGGGAATGATCTTTCGCTCGTTTATGCCCGAGCGCGCGAGAAAAACACCGGCCGCAAGACTAAGAAAGCCCGATGATCCGGCCGGTCTCTGTATCCAGGTCGATATCGTAATACCCCGGCCGCGTGGACAACCCTGGCATCGTCGCCATGGTGCCGAGCAAGGGATACAGGAATCCTGCGCCAACGCTGGCGCGAATATCGCGAACCGGTACGGTAAAACCACTGGGAGCGCCCTTCAGGTTCGGATCGTGGCTGATCGACAAGTGCGTCTTGGCCATGCAGATGGGCAGCTTGTCGAAACCCTGGCGCGTATACACGGCGATCTTTTCTTCGGCTTCGGGCGAATATTCCACTCCGCTGCCTCCGTACATCTCGCGCACGATAGTCTCGATCTTGTCCTTGATGCTCATCTCCAGCGGATAGAGAAACTTGAACTTGCTGGGCTGCTTGCAGGCCGCCACCACTGCGTCCGCCAGCTCGACCGCTCCGGCGCCGCCCTCCGCCCAGTGGTTGCTCACGACGGCATCTTCAGCGCCCGCGGCTTTGGCGAGCTTCTTGACCAGCTCGATTTCCCCTGGCGTATCGTCCTTGAAGCGATTCACTGCCACCACCACCGGAATGCCGAAGTTGCGAGCATTGCCGATGTGGCGGATGAGGTTCGAGCAGCCTTTTTCGAGTAGATCCAGGTTTTCCTTGGTGTACTCGTGGGCCAGCGGCTTTCCGGCCACCACCTTGGGTCCGCCGCCGTGCATTTTGAGCGCGCGGATGGTCGCAACAAGAACCACGCAATCGGGCGTTAGGCCGCTGTAGCGGCACTTGATGTTGAAAAACTTCTCCATGCCCATGTCCGCGCCGAATCCGGCTTCGGTGAGCACGTAGCCATCGGCCCCGGCGAGTTTCAATGCAATCTGGTCGGCCACGATCGACGAATTGCCATGCGCGATATTCGCGAACGGCCCGGCGTGTACAAATGCCGGCGTACCCTCGATGGTCTGCATCAAATTGGGCATAATGGCGTCCTTCATCAACACCATCAGCGCACCGGTGACGCCGATATCGTCGGCAGTAACGGGCTCGCCGGCGCGGCTGGATCCGATCACCATGCGGCCGAAGCGTTCCTTCATGTCCGCCAGGCTGGTGGTGAGCGCCAGGATCGCCATGATCTCGCTTGCTACGGCGATATCGAAACCCGTCGAGCGCGTCGTACCCTTTTCCTCAGGACCTTGGCCCACAGTGATCTGGCGGAGAAAGCGATCGTTGGTGTCCAGCACGCGCCGCCAAGTGATCGTAGACGGATCGATATCCAGGCGGGCAAAACGGCTGCGCTCTTCCGGAGTGAGCGCGTTGGGATCGGTCTTGTCGATGCCCAGCTTCTTCAAACGCCGCTGCATGATCGCCGAAAACTTTCGCGTACCGTCCTTTGAAGCAGGCGTGAGGCGATCGAACAAAACCCTATCGTCCGTCGTGCTCTCGTGGAACATCCGGGCATCGATGGCCGCGGCCAGCAGATTATTCGCCGCGATGATGGCGTGGATGTCGCCCGTGAGGTGGAGATTGAATTCCTCCATGGGGACAATCTGGCTGTAGCCGCCGCCCGCCGCACCGCCTTTGATTCCGAATGTCGGACCCTGGCTGGGCTGCCGGATATTGGTAAACACTTTCTTGCCTAGATAGGCACCCAGAGCCTGGCTCAGGCCCACCGTGGTAGTGGTCTTACCTTCCCCCAGCGGCGTGGGCGTGATCGCCGTAACGACGACGTACTTACCGTTCGGCGAAGCCTTCAGCCGGTCGCGGACGGACAAGGCAACCTTGGCTTTCGACTTGCCATAGAGTTCAAGTTCGTCAGGAAGGATTCCAGCCTCGGCCGCGATCTGCGTGATCGGCAGCGGCGTGGCCGCCTGGGCGATATCAATATCGCTGGGGACAGGTATTCGAAGGTTTGATAGCTTATGGGGCATGTTTTGAGAAGGCGTGCGAATAACGATTATACCCAGGTGGGGACAGGTCTCCAGATCTGCGCCGAAAGTCACAAAGGCGACCTTGACTAACATGCGAGCAGACCAGAGAATTCTAACGTGAGCTTCTTCAAGCCATGGCGCAAAAAACCGGAAGAACTAGTTGTTCCAGAAATCCGTTTTCTGGGTGAGCAAGATGGTCCACCCGAGCGGATCTTGAAGGAGAAGCTAGCCGACTTTTTTCGGCGCGATGGGAGTATTGACAAGGCATACTTGACGAAGGTGGATTTCGGAGAAGGAACAAATGCGGGCGTGGTTCTCGGTTTGCGAACACAATCCGGTCCTGATAGGCGGATGGTTGAGAAGGTAGGTGCAATTTTCGCGGGCGTATTCAATACTCAGGAACACCTGGACATCGTTTTTCTTACGGATGATCAGGAGGCACAGTTAGCGAGAGTGTGCCCTGCCTTCTTCGAAGGGTGAGCGCTCGCGCCGAGTTCTTCGACGCCGCGCTACTTCTTTGCGAGTTGCTCCCCGGCCTGAACTGTTGTGATTTGAATCAGCGGCTGAGGATGCTCCGGCCGGCTGTCGCGATCGAGAAAGTAATTGATGTAGGAACTGGTTCCTTGCAAGGACCTATCGCGCTGCGGGATGTAGGTTTTCAACTCATCCACACGATTCGACGACTGGGCACGCTCATACACCTTTACCCAGACACAGGCTTGCTCCGGAATCACTTCGCACTGGCCGTTGAGAGTGCCGCCGCAGGGACCATTGCGGAGATTCTTGGGACACGTCATCGGGCAGACGTATTCCATCAAGCCGAGCACGCAGTTACCGCACGCCTGGCATCCGAACACCGGCTTCTTGAACGCAAGTTCGGCGCTTTCCAGCGCACGCGCGGCAGCAGGACTTTTGTCGATCAAGCGCAGAACGCCTGTCAACGCGCCTCTTAAGACGCGAGGGGTATTGGCCGGTTCGACCACGTCCGCGACGCGGTGCCAGAACGTCGGAGGCTCCGGCTTGTGCTTGGGAGCTTCGAAGAAATAGAACCCACCCTTGGGTCCCCATTCGAGCTCCGCCGCCAGTTCCTCCCACTGAGACGCCAATACTTCCGAACGTTTGATGATCCACCGGATGCGCTCCGCTTGATGATCGCCGCCGATATACGCTCCGGCGTAACCCAATCCCCGGACGATCGCGACCATTCGCGCGGCGCGTTCCATGCGCGCGACCAATCCCTTATCGGTGGAGGCATCCACTTCAGCACGAATCTGTTCGACCAATTCTTTCGATGCCCAGCAGCCGGGAGGCTCACCCTTGGAGAATTTCTCAGCCGCCCGCAGCGGCAAGATGTAGACGTTCCCGAACACTGGCGTGCGGAGGCCGCGCTCGGCAAGATATCGCTGCAGCTCGCGGAACTTACGTGAATCGAAACCGAGCTGGGTGATGGCGTAATCCGCACCGGCGGCGATTTTCTTTTCGAGCTTGAGATACTGATACGCGCAATCGGCCTCGGTGTATTTGAACGGAGACACCGCTGCGGAGATATAGAATGGAAACCCGCTCTGCTCGCGAAACTCCTTAATGAATTCCACCAGTTGAACCGAGTCGAGATCGTACAGGGTTTCCGCGGTTTCCGTGCTGCCCTTGGGAAAATCGCCGGTGATTGCGAACACATTCTCGATGCCGACCCTGCTCAGCTCCTCTAGCGCGCCGGCGATATTCAAACGATCGCGCCCCACGCACGTCAGGTGAATGTTGGGAGTCAGCCCGCGAGCATGCATCGCCGATCCGATGCGAATCGGATCGTGGCCCGCCGAACCACCCGCGAAGCTGGTCACGCTGCCTGCAACGATCTCAGGCGCCTCCAGGAAGCCGGCGGCGATATCGACCAACTGTTCTTCGGTGGTCTTGGCGCTGGCAACCAGCTCGACCATATAGGTAAAGGTCCCGGATGTAAGAGCTTCCCGAACTGGATTCATTGCAGCCACTTCACTTTCCGAGCTCTTTTCGCACGATCTTGGTACCCTCTACCATTGCTTTCATTTTCGCAAACGTGACATCGCGGGGCAGGTGAAAACACCCACAGTCCGTCAAAATCTGAATTCTTTCGGCGGGCAGCACGTCGAGCGCCTTACGAATATGCTCGGCGACCATATCCGGAGTTTCGATGTCGGTATTCTTCACGTCGATCACTCCGAGACCCAAGTCGAAGGGAGCATTGAATTCTTTGAAGAGATCCAGATCCTCACCGCCGCGCCGGGCGAATTCGAGTGTTAACTGGTGGACCTTGGCTTTGAGAATCGTGGGGAAAAGGTAACGGTAGCTGCCTTCCCACGAAGGCTTTCCGTAGCGATTGCCGTAGCAGATGTGCACGGAGATTTTCGCGTCCACGCCCTCCACCAGCGTATTGATGACGTTAACGCCCCAAGCCAGATCTTCAGGAAAGCCGGAGTAATACGGCTCATCGATCTGAATGAGCGTCGCGCCGGCTTTGACCAGAGCCTTCAGCTCCAGATTCATCACGCGGGCGATGTCGGTCGCGAAGGCTTCTTCGCTGGGGTAGAACTGGTTGCGAATACGTTTCGTCAGGCAATGCGGACCAGTGACGCAAAACTTCGCGGCGTGCTCCGTATATGTGTGCAGAAAATTGAAATCCTGCACCAACCCCATGGATGCCATGGGAAGCTTGCTCACTACCGCGCTGTCATAGAAATCGTAATAAAACTTCTTGGATGAACGATCGATCTGCACGCCAGGAAGTCTTTCGGCGAAGTAATCCACCATGTTGTCGCGGCGCAGCTCGCCGTCGGTGATGATGTCGAGGCCGGAGGTTTCCTGGTCCTTGATGGCGGCTTTCACAGCAGCGTCGTAGATTTCGTCCAGATCGTGGCGCGAGATGCGGCGGGCGAAGTAATCGGTCTTCAGCCGTTCGAGCCAGCCAGGCATAGCGTAGCTGCCGACGATCGCAGTGGGAAGAATCGGTAAAGTCATGGGCATTTTTTGTTACTCCCTACGCGTCGTGTAGAGGATGGAAGTATGCGTATTGGCGCGGTATTTGAAGGGTCTGAAGTTCACGTTATAACCCTCCCGCTGCGCCACCTCTTTTAGTAAAGCACCGTTGACCCAGTTGAGCAGCGAACCGTCCAGTTTGCCGGGTCCGAAAAAGCCTGTGCGATATTGGGCCATATCCGTGACGAAAATATCGAACACTTGCATGTACCCACTGGGATGCAGCAACGGCAGCGTGCGAATAAAGCTTTCGAGTGCGCCCGAGCTCAGGTGAAAGCGGAAATCGGTGGGTGCGTCTTGCAGGATGTCTTCGAGCTTTCCGGCGTCGAGGCCTTCGGGGAACGGGAACTCAGGCAGATCTTCGAGCTGAACCAGGCGTTCTTCCAGCCGGACCGCTGCCCACAGCTCCTGCCAGAACGGAACGCCGTGCTCAGGGCCGCCGAAGCTGTCGAAGCCGCTTTCGAGCATGTGGTACACACGGTCGCGGAACAATTCCGGAGGGATACCGTACTTTCCGCCCAGGCTGTTCACCGCCGCATCGGGAACGTACGCGCGCACCTGCACGAAGTACAGTTTGCCGTCCCGCCGGACTACTTCTTCGTCCGGCAAGTTGTCGTACACGTTCGTCAGGTGGACCTGCAGAATCTTGTGACGCAAATGAGGCAGCGACTTGATGGGATTGATCGCATCCAGTTGGATGAAGCGGCACTGGTCGATGTGCTTGGCGACGTTGGGTTTGGCCTTATTGAGCGTATCCAGCGAATAATCGCCCATGTAGAAGCACACGCGCGAATACAGACCCGTGCCGCGCTGCTGATCGAGCTGATGGAATAAATTCAGCCACTGTGCGCAACGCGAGCCTGAGCCTACCCCAATTTCCAGCAGGTTCACTTCAGCAGGCAACTGATTCTTGGTTTGCAGCGCGCACAACAAATCCAGAAACTCAGCGACATCGTCGGCGACAGCCAGCGGATTGTGGCCATCCGATGATCCGCCGGGGAGCGCCTTATCGTAACCCTGGCCGGTAGCAGCCTCCCAGGCCAGCAGATGACGCCAGAAGAACCGGTTGAAGGTCCAAACGATACTGGATCGCAGCGATTGGAACTCTTCAAGAGGCAGGCGTCCCGCGTCTTGCTCTGAACCGGACTTGGCTCGATTCAGCGCACAAAGCAGATCCTCGCGCAGTGTTTCAAGCACCACCTGCCGCGTATCGATGTGGACATCCATGATCGGCGCGGGCTGGCCAAACGCTTTGTAGCCCTGGGTGGCCGTCACGCCTTCGCGGAAGTTGGATTTGTACTGGATCCAGTCGAGTTCCACTTGAAGGCGTGCGAACTGTCCCTGATCGATCAGGCCTTCCTCCACCAGAGCGTAGACCGCCTCGATTACGCGCTGCGTGGTGGCGGCGGCCTTCACCTTAAGGTGATTGAGTTTCAGGATCATGCTGACGGAAGTACGGTGGGGCTAAACGAATTTAACAGGATAGCGCGTTCAGGGTGGGGCAGGCGGTTTCGCCTGCCCTAGAGGGGTTACCAGCGGCCGAAGTCGTCCCGCAATTCGCGGTGAGCCTGGCGCATCTCGCGGCGAAAATCCTCGCGGGCTTCGCGCAGCTCGCGCTGGACATCCTGCCTGGCCCGCCGGAACTCTTCGCGCGCTTCCCATCCTGCACGGCGGAAGTCTTCGTGGGCTCGCCGGATTTCGGTACGATTCTGGAAGGGATGGTGACGGTAGCCGCATCCGGACGCAGCCAGAGTAGCTATGATTGCGATTGCACCGAGAGTCTTCATAAATCCGTCGCTGTTAATCTCCAACGTTGGCTGCCTGCGGTTTGTTCGATCTTTTTTTCGCCAACAGCACCGAAACCAGCCAGACCAAGCCGCCTAAAGCGATGATAACCATGGCCCAACGCATCGCCGACGCCAGGAACGCCGCGTTCACCACCGGCCACTGAAATCGGAATTGGCGCAGCTGGCTCCAGCGGTCCGTCATCCAGTGCCAGGCGGTGTGGGCCACCAGCGCGGATAAAACGATGGTCCCCATCCGCTCCGCCACTACGTAGCGGAAGAGTAAATCCAGCAAGGGGATACAGACGGCGAGAACCAGGAGCTGGCCCAACTCGACACCCAGGTTGAAAGAGACCAGCGACGTCAACATGTGCGATCCGGCGAATTGCAGTGTCTGCCGCAGGGCGAAGGAAAAGCCAAATCCGTGTACTAGGCCGAACGCAAACGTGACGATCCAGCGCCGGCCGACGCTGCTGGCTCCGACGATGTTCTCGAGCGCCATGTACAAGATGGACATCGCGATCAGGGTTTCGATCAGCGGCGGAAACCACAGCGCGTCCGGACCCAGGCCGTAGGCTGAGGCGATCAGCGTGAAGGAATGCGCCACCGTGAACGAAGTTACAATCAAGAGCAACTGACGGAACTGCCGGAAAGGAATCACCAGGCACAGCAAGAACAACAGGTGGTCAGTGCCGTCCAGGATGTGCAGGAATCCGGCTTGGACGAATCGAAGTGATGCTTGATACCAGCGCGGATCCAGACGAATGATTCCGGGATCGCCCTCGAATTCGAAGGCGCGAATCGCACCGTTAGCCGGAAGAAAACGCAAAACCGTGACTACACGCAGACCGAGGCGCTCCACGCCCGGCCGGATCGAAAACTCCGATCGATCCGAGTGAATCGGATATTCCAACCACGCGTCCAGCATGGCTTGATCCCAAGGCACCTGCGTACTGTCCGGCAGCCGTGGACCCGTCATATTCGCTAGTGCGCTTTCATACGATGCGAAGGATTTATCGGATTCGAGCGACGCCCGCACGACCATGAGCCGAGGTTCGACAAGGCGAGAGTCGCCTTCATACATTTCGACTGCGCGAACCAGCCAAACCGTCGCCGCGTCCTGAAGAAACTGGTCGGCACGGGCCAGGTCCAGATATCCTGGGCCGAGTTTCGGAAAATCCGTATCCCTCATCGCCTTCACCGGCACACGGACCAGCAGTTCCAGCTTGTCCCCAGCCGGCCGGAGGAACATCTGCACGGTTACGTCGTTGGGAATATCGTGAGCTGCCGCCCGCGGCAGCGCAATCAAAAGGTCAATCGCAATCAGCAGACCCGAAATGGCGATTCCGACCCGCATAGACGTGTCTAGTAGCTTACTCGATCGCGTTTTCCCACTGCGCATCGTTGGCCAGAATGTATGCCAGTGAAAATAGCCGCATCTGGTTCGGCTGGAACATCCCGCGCGCCAGGTCCATCGCATCGATCGCGGGCTGAAGCATTTGAGTGATGTAGGGCGGCATGGCGTCGAGATTCACGCGAGCCTTGACGCCGCCGCGGCGGGTAACCACGCCGTCCATGCCGATGCGATACAGGTCACGCTCGCCCCGCACCAGGATGTGATCCGAATGGATCTCGATGCGGTCGCCCATAGGCATCGATTTCAGCATCTGCCCCATCACTTTGTTCATCGCGGCCTGCGAATCCGCAGCTTTCGGGGCCGGCCTTTCGATCTTCATCACGCTCTCGGGATGCGAGCCTGACAGGATCTCATTGAGTGGTCCTTCGATTTTTGACAGGCGATCACGAGATTCCTTGTTCTTCCACTGAGCCCCGCTGATCCAGGAGAGCGCCTGGTTGAGCGCGGGATCGGGTTCACACAACGAGCAATCCCAGATCAGGCATCGCAGCGCATCGCGACCCGGAGTGCTCAAGCGCATCGGCCGGTCGGACTTGAATGGCTCCATCCAGCGGCGAATCTGATCCCGGAAATCTTGCGGATCGATCTTCGCGAGAGCGCTTTCCGCAGCCTTGACCCATTTGGCCGGTGGCTTGGCGCCAACGGCGAACGTCATATTCCCGATCAGTTCCAGCCAGGCTCTCTTGCGATCTCCCGTGAAAGTGCGCAGGTCTGCTCGAATGATGCTGCTCCAGCATTCGGCACCGTTGATGGGAGCGACGTCTTCGAGCCAAAGCCACCACCCGACATGCTGCCGTCGCGCTTGGTCCGTAACCGAACCATGCAGTGTTTCGTGATAGGCGCGAACCGCCTCGACCATTTCCAACTGGTAGCCATACTGTTTGGCGTACCCTACGGCTTCTTCGAATCCCGCATGCTTACACTCGCGGAGAAGCTGAAGAATTTGGCCGTCATTCGCTAAATGTGGCGCAGGCTGCTTCGGCGAATTCGCCACCCGTCGGATTTCGAGGATCAGCCTGAGTAGAATCTGCTCCTCGCGCTGCAGAATTGACTCTGGCTGCTCAAGAAGCGCGGACCAGGATGTGATCCGGCTCTCCCAGTCTTCGCGCCCGATCCTTTCCAGTGCCTCTCTTAACTTTTGGTCCCATTTCGCATCTTTCGCCTTACGTATGGGCGCGAGCTTCAACAGACTGATCCAGAGTTTCCGCCGCGCCGGCTTCAGCTTCCGTAAATCACTATGTACTTGCTCGATCGACGAAGGCTCACCGGCTTCGGAATCTTCAGCGGTCAGAAACAAGTGCCATGCGAGCTCGTGCATGCCGGCGAAGCGATCTTCCGGCGCCAGACCCCGCAGCATCGTCTGCAGACTCAGGCGGGTTGCGGGACCGATGCCGGTCTTCGCAAGAGCCAGCAGCAGCCGCGCTGTGTCGGCGCGTAACATGCTGCTGCCGCCCCCGCTTGCGTCGATTGCCGGCGTCTGTAGTGCGAGTTCGGCAAAAGTCGCCTCGTCGATCGCTTCGGATTCCGGTTTGTAAAGCCGATTTACCAGGTGGCTGATCAGATGGGCTAGACGAAAATCCAACTCTCGATCGCCGGAGATTAATGCAGCATGCTTCCGCACCCAGGCAAATCGGCGTACAGCGGGCCCAAGCCAATGCGACCGTTCCGAAGACGCGTCAAATTGCACAGCCACCGGGACACGAGGCGTCTGGTCAAGCTCCATCCAATTACTCAACTCGCGGTGATAATGAATATCCGGATCGTTCGGATCGAGAGGGAAACCGTCTATCGCGAGTTCGACAGCAGGGTCCATGACTTCAAGAAACTACCGCTTTGTTTGGAGTTTATGATAGCCGAGCTTGACCCTAGCTTCCGTAAGCGTGTGCCCGTCAGTCACCATCGCTCGAATTTGCTGCTCCGCTGCGTCGATCTGTTCGGCGGCGGCCAGCACGGCTTCTTCGTGCTCTTTCGGGATCGCCACTACTCCGTCCGCATCGCCGCGAAGAATGTCGCCCTGCTGTACGCGCGCGTCGCCGATGTTCACGGTTCCGCCCATCGCTTCCACTTGCACGCGATCCTTGCCGGTGCGCATGGAATAGCTGCGGCTGTAGATCGGGTATTGCAATTCGCGCGACAGATGCGTATCGCGGCAGGCGCCGTCAATAACCGTTCCAGCGATGCCTCGGCGATTCGATACCCAGGTGAGAATGTCGCCCCACACCGTCGCATTCTCGCGTCCGCCGTTGTCGAGTACGACGACTCCGCCTACTGGCACCTCGTCGATATAGTCGCCTACCGTTCCGGGCGGCGATCCAGCGGGTCCATAGAGGATCGTGAAGGCGCGGCCCGTCAGACGGAAGCGCGGATCTAGCGGTTTGATGTTTAGGCACTGGCCCGCGATGCCCAGACGGTCCAGCGCATCGCTGAGAGAGGTTGTATCGAGCTTCGAAGCTCGTTGAATGTTCTTGTCGTCTGCCATTTACTGTGCTTTCTTGAGCATGTTCTCGTAATTTCCGGCCATCACCTGGCTGATTGGAGCGCCGGAACGTATCGCTTGGGCCAGGGCGTCTTCGCGTTGCATGATGCCTTCCGCGGCTTCCAGCACCCGGGCGATTTCCGCCTGTGCAACAAATACCACCGCGCTGGCATCGGCGATCACGTAATCTCCAGGGGACACCGTGACATCGCCGACTGTGATTGGTTCGTTCGTAGCCACTTCGACAATGCGACCGCGCGCCGTGCGAGCCGTATGACTTCGTGCAAACACCGTGAAATCCAGCTTTCGGCTGTCATCGATATCGCGCGCTGGCCCTTCGACGATCACGCCGGCCACGCCGCGTACCTGAGCGCCGATGGAAAGATTTCCGCCCCAGGATGCAGCGTCGAGTCCTGTGCGCTGTTCGACCACAATGACGTCACCCGGTTTAGCCGCATCGATCGCCGTGGTGCACAGATGGCGCGTGCTGGTGTGGCCGTCCGCGCGGTCCAGTTTGACCGTAAGTACCTGTCCGGTAATCCGCCGATCCGTCGAAAACCGTTCGATTCCTGTGACGGAACCCTTCAAATCGAGCTTGTCTAACGCATCTGAGACAGCGCACGAATCCAGGCGGCTGAGCCGCTCGACAAAGTTATTCATGTTTCTTAACGCTCCGGCCGCCAGCGTGAGAAGCGACGCTCCAATCTTTCGGCGATCCACGTCAGCAGGATTCCGGAAAATGCGATCACAATCATGCCCACGAAAAGCGTGTCGGTATTAAACGTTTGGCCGCCGTACGCGACCATGAACCCGACGCCCTGACTGCTCCCCACCATTTCACCGACCACCACGCCGATCAGTCCCAACGCCACACCCTGGCGGATGCCGGTAAGGATGAACGGCACCGATCCAGGAATTGCCAGGGTCGTGAAAACCTGCCAGTCAGAAGCGCAGTAGGCTTTAGCCGCGCGGAGCAAATCCCGATCCAACGCGCGCACGCCGCCCACGGTGTTTACCAGAATCGGAAAGAACGCCGAGAGGAACACGATGAATACTTTCGACCAGATCCCGATGCCGAACCAGATAATGATCAGCGGCACCATGGCCACGCGCGGTGTCGCATAGAGCGCGTTCAGAAATGGATCGAAGAATAACCGCAAGCGGCGGTACCAGCCGATCAGCACGCCGAATACGACTCCCGTTACGGCCGCGATGGCGAATCCGATGGCGAAGTTGGTATAGCTGTATCGCATGTCAGCCAGCAGCGTACCTTCGACCAGCGTGTAGCGGAATTGCTTCACGATTGCCGTAGGACTGCTGAAGAACAGGGGCGAAATCATTCCTGCCGACCAGGCCGCCTGCCAGACGCCGATGATGAGGATCACCGATAAGCTGCCGAGGATCACGGCCTCGTGCTTGGCGTAAAAGCTTTGATGAGGTCGCATCCTACTTCCCGGCCAGGACCATATTCAGACTCTGTGACTCCTCTTCAATAAGCTGCCAGATGGAATCTTCGATCTCGAGAAATTGAGGATCGCGCTTCAAGGACAGCGTTCGAGGCCTCCCGAATGGAATCTTGAAAACGCCCTTCAGCCGACCGGGACGCGCGCTCATCACCGCTACGCGATCCGCCAGGTAAACCGCTTCATTGATCTGGTGCGTGATGAACAGAACCGTTTTCTTGTCCTGCGACCAGATCTTGAGTAATTCTGACTGCATGAACTCGCGCGTTTGAGCGTCCAGCGCCGCGAACGGCTCATCCATCAGCAGCACCTTGGGATCGGCCGCCAGCGCTCGCGCCAGGTTCACACGCTGCTGCATGCCTCCGGACAATTCGTTAGGATAATGCCGCTCGAACCCGTTCAGACCCACCATCTTGACGAAGTGGTCGGCGCGCTCGCGCATGGTGTTTTCGTCGAAGCGGCGCTGCATTTCCATTCCGTACCGGACGTTGCCGGAGATGGTTCGCCAGGGCAGCAGGCTGGAATGCTGGAACACCACGGCGCGATCGACGCCGGGTCCCTTGACCTGTTTCCCATCGATGCTAACGACGCCTTCTTCGTACGGCAGCAGGCCCGCGACGATGTTCAGCAGTGTGGTTTTGCCGCATCCGCTGGGACCCACGATGGCCAAAAATTCGCCGTCCTCGACCGCCAGCGAAACGTCGCTCACGGCCAGCACTTCGCGGTCTTCACGCTCAAACCAATAGCGCTTAGAAAGGTGCTCGATGGACAGCTTAACCATGTCGTTGCAAAGAGGTGTTACTTGAACGCGAGCTTCGCTTTGCGATCCTCTTCGGCCTTAATCGTCGGACCGAACAGCATCTCGAAATACTTCTCTTTCACCAGGCGTTCGATGACGCTGTTGTCTATCACCTTATGAAAGTCGTAGGCCTTCATCTGCGCAGCAAGCTGTGGATCGGATTGCTGCGCGACCACGGCCTTAACGCCGTCAGCCAGCACGTACGGGATGCGTTCGAAGGCCTTGGGCTTCGCGTAGAGATCGTAAATCCGCTCCACATCGGCTTGCGGCTGTTTGTCGTAAACCATATAGGCTTTCACCGCGAAAGCCTTGTCGTCGTAGAAGCGCTTGATGGCCTCTGCCTGGGCTTTGATCAGCAGTTCGGGCAGCTTCGGATTGGCTTGGATCTGACTCTTCTTCATCAAGTAGCCAGTGGACGCGAAAATGTCGTCGTGCTCGGCGAGATTCGCCAAGGTCCTGAACCCAGCGTCTTCCAGCTTGAAGTAAGCAGGCGCAGTCAGCATGGTGGCGTCGGCACGACCGCTTTCGAGCGCAGCGGCTCGCCCACTGACGTCGGTGCCCACGGGGACCCACGAGACATCCCGCGGTTTCAGTCCCGATTTCGCCAAGAGCGCGACCACGTACCCATACGGTGCA
>Ga0207674_10000820_pt1 | contig 40413 bp, 44 predicted proteins | sample KBSCornC72_FD_184303 | JGI IMG/M metagenome (GOLD analysis project Ga0207674, IMG submission 184303) | Corn rhizosphere microbial communities from Kellogg Biological Station, Michigan, USA - KBS Corn C7-2 (SPAdes) (version 2) | ecosystem: Host-associated > Plants > Roots > Rhizosphere > Soil ... | reverse complement strand
CGCCGGGCTCGTCGCGCTCGTGCAGACGGACATCAAGCGCGTCATCGCCTATTCGACGATGAGCCAGATCGGCTACATGTTCGTCGCCGTCGGGCTCGGGGCGTACGGCCCCGGAATGTTCCACCTGATGACGCACGCCTTCTTCAAGGCGCTCCTCTTCATGGCGGCGGGCATCGTCATCCACGCGCTCTCCGACGAGCAGGACATCCGCCGCATGGGCGGGCTCGGGCGCGCGCTGCCTTTCACCTACCGCGCGTTCGTCGTCGGCGCCCTCGCGCTCGCCGCGATCCCGCCTTTCGCCGGCTTTTTCTCCAAGGACTCGATCCTCGGCGCGGCGGCCAACGGCGGCACGCTCGGCTGGTGGCTTTGGACCGCCGGCGCGATCGGCGCCTTCCTGACCGCGCTCTACACCTTCCGGCTTCTCTTCATCGTCTTCTGGGGCGAGATGACGCCCTTCGCCCGCGAGCACCTGCACACGAAGCGCTTCGAGGGCGGGCTGGCGATGGCCTGGCCGGTCGCGATCCTCGCCGTACTCTCGATCGTCGGCGGCTGGCTCCAGGTGCCGTGGGGCTGGGACCTCGTCAACCAGTGGCTCGAGCCGGTGGCGGAATCGGCGGAGGAGGCGACCGGAATCACGTTCACCTTCTCGGTCGTCGCCTCGCTCGCGCTCGCTGTCGCCGGCATCTGGCTTGCCTGGCGCTGGTACGGGCAAGCCAGCGACGTGCCGGAGAGAACGCGGAAGCGCTGGCCGTGGGCCGCGCGGACCCTCGAGCACAAGTTCTACTTCGACGAGGCCTACGACCTCGCGTTCTACGAGCCCGCCTCGCGCAAGGCGGTCTTCCTCACGCGCTACGTCGAGCAGCCGTTCTTCCTCTCCTCGCTCGGTGAGCTCGGCTCCGCCGTGCGCGCGGCCTCGCGCCGCCTCTCGTCTCTCCAGAGCGGCTACGTCCGCGAGTACGCCCTCGCCCTCGCCGCGGGCCTCGCCGTCCTCGCCATCGTCTTCATCTTGGTGACGTAGCCGTGCTCACCTCGCTCCTCATCTTCCTTCCGATGGCCGGCGCGCTCTTCGTCTGGATCGTGCCCTGGCCGACGGCCCGCGCCGCGGGAGGCGCGGCACTCCTCGTCGCCCTCGCCGAGCTCGTCATCTGGGTGAACAGGGCGTTCAACTTCGACTACGGAAGCGCGGGCCTCCAGGACTCGGCGTCGCGCTCGTGGTTCTCCGACCTGGGCGTCTCCTACACCGTCGGCCTCTACGACTTCTCGCTGTGGCTCGTCGGACTGACCGTCGTCGTGTCGACGGCCGCGATCGCCTACGGCTTCTGGTCGGGACGCGAGCGGATGGCCGTCTACCTCGGGCTCCTGCTCTTCCTGGAAGGCGCGACAGTCGGCGTCTTCGCCGCCCAGGACCTGCTCCTCTTCTACGTCTTCTGGGAAGCGATGATGATCCCGCTCTACATCGCCATCGGCGTCTGGGGCGGAGCGGGTCGCGTCGGCGCGACGATCAAGTTCGTCGTCTACACGCTCGCGGGCTCGCTGCTCATGCTCGTCTCGGTGATCGCGCTCGGCCTCTCGGCCGGGACCTTCGACATGCGCGGCATTGGCGAGAACGGGAGCACGTGGATCTTCCTCGGCTTCGCCGCCGCGTTTGCGGTGAAGGCGCCCCTCTGGCCCTTCCACGGTTGGCTGCCGGACGCCTACCGGGAGTCGCCACCGGAGGTCGCCGCGATCCTCTCCGGCGTCATCTCGAAGGCGGCCACGTACGGCTTCCTGCGGATCGGGCTCGTCTTTTTCCCCGCGGTCGTGGACGACTGGCGGACGCCGGTGCTCGTGCTCGCGACGATCGGGCTCGTCTACGGCTCGCTCCTCGCCTTCCGCGCACCCGACATCCGTGGGGTGGTCGCGTACTCGAGCCTCGCGCAGATGAACCTGATCATCATCGGCCTCTTCGCCGTCAACGACTCAGGCATCTCCGGCGCGCTCCTGCAGATGGTCACGCACGGCCTCATCTCCGCGGCGCTCTTCCTTCTGGCCGGCGCCGTCGAGCGGCGCGCCGCGACGGGGAACCTCGCGCTCCTCGGCGGAATGGCTCGCGGTCGTCCCATCCTTGCCACGGTGCTGATCACGACGGGCGTGATCGCGCTCGCGGTGCCGGGGTCGAGCGCGTTCGCCGGCGAGTTCCTGATCCTGAACGGGATCTTCACGCGGGGCTGGGGCTGGGCGCTCGCCGGAGCCGTCGCGATCGTCCTTGCCGCCATGTACATGCTGAGGCTGATTTCGGCGATCCTGCACCGAAACCCAGGCCCGACGATCACCGAGGCGGCACTCGACCTCCGCCCGGCCGAGATCAGCATCATCGTCCCGCTCGTCGCCGTCCTGCTCGCGCTCTCCTTCTGGCCCGCGGCGATCACCGACCACTCCTTCGGCGGTAGACCGACCGGGACTGTCGACTCGCAGTTCGAGGCGGCGCCGTGACGAAGTTCCCCACGCCGTCGATCGACTGGGCCGCGCTCTCGCCGGAGCTGGTCCTCCTCGGGGGCGCGGCGGTCTGTCTCGTCCTCCCGCTCTTCCTGCCGCACGCCTGGAGGAGGCACTTCTGTGCCTTCGTCTCGGTCGCCTGCTTCATCGGCGCAGGTGCGGCCGCGATCGCCCTCTTCCAGATGGACGAGACGGGCACCGGCATCGTCGCGAACGCCCTTCGCCGCGACCGCCTCGCCGAGCTCGGCCAGGTGCTCGTCATCGGCTCCGGCCTCCTCACCGTCGGCGTCTCGTACACGTATGTCCTGCGGGAGCGGATGGGCGAGTACTACGCGCTCCTCCTGACCGCGGCCGCCGGAATGTGCTTCTTCGTTTCGGCCGATGACCTAATGACGATGTTCCTCGGGCTCGAGTGGTTCTCGATCTCGCTCTACATCCTCTGCGCGATCGCGATCGAGGAGCTGGCCTCGCTGGAAGCCGGGCTCAAGTACCTGATCGTCGGGAGCTTCGGCTCGGCGATCCTTCTCTTCGGAAGCGCCTTCGTCTACGGCGCGACCGGCGTCATCGGCTTCGAGGACATCGCCGCTGCCTCGAGCGGAGCGGACAGCCTCTTCCTCGTCACGGGCCTCGCGATGATCATCGTCGGCCTGGCCTTCAAGGCCTCGGCTGCGCCGTTCCACATGTGGACGCCCGACGTGTACCAGGGCGCGCCGACGCCGGTGACCGCGTTCATGTCGGCGGCGACGAAGGTCGCAGCTCTCGTGCTGACGATGCGGCTCCTCGTCACCGCCTTCCCGGCCCAGGAGCACCTCTGGACGATCTCGCTCGCCGTCATCGTCTGCATCTCGCTCGCCTGGGGGAACGTCGGCGCCCTCGTACAGACCGACGTCAAGCGGATGCTGGCGTACTCGAGCATCTCGCACGCGGGCTTCCTGCTCATGCCCGTCGCCGTCGCGACGCCGCTCGGCGGCCGGGCGCTCATGTACTACCTGATCTCCTATGCCGCGATGAGCGTCGGCGCCTTCGCGGTCGTCGCAGCGCGGGAGCGAGAGCTCGCCCGGCCCGTCACGCTCGAAGGCATGGCCGGGATGGGCTGGGAGCGCCCAGGCTTGGGCGCCGCGATGACGCTCTTCATGTTCGGCTTCATCGGGCTCCCACCCGCCGGCCTCTTCATCGGGAAGTTCTACGCCTTCTCGGCCGCCGTCGACCGGGGCTGGGCGTGGCTCGCCGTCGTGGGAGCGATCGCGACCGTCGTGTCCATCTACTACTACCTCGGCGTCGTCCGGGCGATGTACTTCCAGCCTGCGGTCAGGGTCGCGCCAGCCGGGGGCTCGCCGCCGCGTGAGCTCGCCCTCGGCACGTCTGTCGCGCTCGCCGTCGTGGTCACCATCGGCAGCTTCATCGCGGCGCAGCCGCTCCTCGACATCGCCACCGACGCAGTGTCCTTCCTGCCGTTCCCGCACTGATGCCGCGGCACGTCGTCGTCCTGGGCGGAGGAGTGAGCGGCGAGGCGTTCATCGCCGCTTTGCGCCGGCTCGACGAGGAGATCGGTATCACGCTCGTCGAGGACGAGCTCGTCGGCGGGGAGTGCTCGTACTGGGCCTGCATTCCCTCGAAGACGCTCCTGCGGCCGGTCGAGATCGCATTCCGCGCCAAGCGTGCCCACGGAGTCGAGGCGACGATCGACCCCGGCCAAATCTTCTGGTGGCGCGACAAGACCGCAGGCAAGGACGACTCGAGCCAGGTGAAGTGGGTCGAGGAGCTTGGGGCTGAGGTCGTGCGCGGCAAGGGCCTCATCACAGAGCCGGGCAGGATCGAGGTGGACGGACGCGAGCTCTCGTACGACGAGCTGATGGTCGCCACCGGCTCGCTGCCGCAGGTCCCGCCCATCGAGGGCCTGGACTCCGTCGAGCCGTGGACGAGCCGTGACGGGACGAGCGCGAGCGAGGTCCCGGAGAGCCTCGTGGTGGTCGGCGGCGGCGCCGTCGGCTGCGAGCTGGCGCAGTTCTACTCGCGCCTGGGCACCCACGTCACGATCGTGCAGAGCGGCGACTACCTCCTCCCGCGGATGGACCGGGACGCCGGGGACCTCCTTGGCGAGCTCTTCGTCGAGGAGGGAATCGGCCTCTGTCTCAACGGGCGCGCGAAGAAGGTCGAAGGCGGGCCGGGCGCCTACCGGCTCGAGCTCGAGGGACGGGAGCCGCTCGAGTCGACGCACCTGATGATCGCCACGGGACGCAAGCCGAACGTCGAGGGATTCGGCCTCGAGAACGCGGGCGTCGAGGTCGGCAGGAGCGGGATCGCGGTCGACGAGCGGCTGCGCGCCGGCGAGCACGTCTGGGCCGCCGGCGACGTCACCGGAGTCGCGCAGTTCACCCATGTGGGCAAGTACCAGGGCCGCGTCGCGGCGGCGAACATCGCCGGACGCGATCTCGTCGCGAACTACGACGCCGTGCCCGCCGCGGTCTTCACCGATCCCCAGGTGGCGATGGTGGGCGACACGAGTGGGGAGAACGCCGTCGCCGGCAAGTGGGCGGTCGAGAAGGTCTCGCGCATGTCCACCTTCCAGGACCCCAAGCGGCCGGGCTTCCTCAAGCTCTTCGCCGACCCCGAGCGCAAGGTGGTGGTCGGCGCGGTCGCCGTCGGGCCGGAAGCAGGAGAGTGGATGGGGCAGATCACGCTGGCCGTCCGCGCCGCCGTTCCCGTGGCCACGCTGCGCGACACGATCCAGCCGTTCCCCACCTTCTCCGAGGTCGTCTATTTCGCCGCGCGCGAGCTCGACTTGTAGAGTCGGACTAAGTGCCCCGTCCACTGATAGTCAGTGCACCCCTGGCGGCGCCCGGAACCCCCATGCGGCGTCCTCGGTCGTGCCAATATGACCGCATATTGACACTCCCTACGTCCTTGCCTGGTGATCCCGTGCGCTCACCAGAGATGCGAGACCATCAGTGGAAGGAGCACTGATGGCGAACGGCGAAGACCTGGTCGAGACCCTCCGGCGCTTCAACCTCTTTGCCGACCTGGATCGGGCTCAGCTCGAGGCGATCGCCGATCCGGACAGCGAGCGGAGCTTCGCCGCCGGCGAGCGCATCCTCAGGCGCGGGATGAGCGGGACCGGCTTCTACGTCATTCTCGACGGCGAGGCCACGGTCACGCTCCGCGGGGAGGAGCTGAACCGGCTCCGGCAGGGCGACTTCTTCGGGGAGATCTCGACACTCCTCGACGCGCCGCTCACAGCTGACGTGACCGCGGACACGCCGGTCCGGGTGCTGGAGATCCCCGGCCCGCGGCTCGAGGCGTTCCTGCTCAGCTACCCCAAGGTGATGCTGCGGATGCTGGTGACGGAGGCGCGACGGTTGCAGGAAGTCCTCGCTTGGCGGTCGTAGAGAAGCCCTTCCCGCCTGGCGAGTATCCGGTTGTCGTCGTCGGAAGCGGGCCCGGCGGCCTGCAGACCGCGTACGCGCTCGCCCGCCTCGGCGTCGAGCACGCCGTCATCTCGCAGGACGACTCGCCCGGCGGCATGTTCCGCAAGTGGCCGATCTTCCAGCGGCTCCTCTCCTGGACGAAGCCGGACGCGCCGTACGAGCGCACGACGCGCGAGTACGAGTGGTACGACCACAACAGCCTGATCGCCGACGAGCCCGAGCTCCGCGCGACCGTGGCCGCGGAGATGGACCGCGACTACCTGGTCCCGTCCTGCGCGGAGATGTCGCGAGGGCTCGCCGCTTTCGCCGAGCGCGGAGGCGTCCAGGTTCGCTACGGCTGCCGCTGGGAGTCGACCAGACGCGAGGACGAAGGCTACGTGCTCGTCACCTCGGACGGGGAGTACCGCTGCAGCGCAGTCGTCTTCGCGATCGGTGTGACAGAGCCGTGGAAGTCGCCGATCCCGGGCATCGAGGACGTGCCGCACTACGCCGACACGCCGGCGGCGCAGGAGTTCCAGGGCAAGAGCGTCCTCATCATCGGCAAGCGCAACTCGGGCTTCGAGATCGCCGACGGCCTCGAGCCGTGGGCCCGCTCCATCTATCTCGTTTCCCCGCGACCGGTTCAGACGGCCGTGCTCGCGAACGCCACGGTGCGCGTGCGCTACTTCGAGCCCCTGGAGGACGCCGCCTGGGGCGGCGGCACGTTCGCCCTTGATGCGGCCGTCGAGCAGATCGAGCGCACCGAGAGCGGGGGGTTCCGGCTTCAGGCCCAGGGGACGACGCGACCGGGCACGATCACCCTCGAGGCGGATGCCGCCGTCGCGGCGACGGGGTTCCGCACGCCGCTCCGCGACCTGCGCGACCTCGGCGTCGGAACCGTCGCCGACGGCAGGATTCCCGCTCTGACGCCGTACTGGGAGAGCACGACGCTGCCGGGCATCTACTTCGCCGGGAACACGATGCAGGGCGCGGCGGGCCTGCGGAAGAACGGCATCGGGAGCGCGTCCGGCACGGTCAGCGGCTTCCGCTACAACGCGCGTCTCCTCGCACAGCAGATCGCCAAGCGGCTCGGCGCGAGGCAGGAGCTGCGACAGCTCAGCCGCGACGAGATCGCGCCGTTTCTCCTCTCGCAGATCCGCTCCGGGCCGGAGATCTGGACGCAGAAGGGCTATCTCGCCAGGTCCGTCTACCCGGACGGGAGCACACACGTCCTCCCCCTCGCCCATTTCCTCGACCACTGCGAGCCGGGCTCGATCGCGGTCACGATCGAGATGAACCCGGAAGGCGACATCTACCCGGTCTCTTACGTCAGGGCCGGCGAAGAGATCGTCGAGCGGCCGTTGCCACCGAACCACTTGAACGACTTCGGCGGCGACGAGTACAGGCACGCACTGGAGAGCCTCTTGTGAGGCGGCTGGCGAGCTGGGGCGCGCTCTGCGTCCTTCCGCTCGTCGGCCTCGCCGTCCTGCTCGCCGCGCCGGACCTGGATCTCACCTGGGAGAACCACCCCGCGCACTTCTGGCTCGTCGTCCTCGTCGGAGCTCTGTCGTTCGCCCTCGGCTTCCTGCTCGCCGAAGCCGCCGCGCGGCGGGCCGACGCCCGCCTCCTTCTCATCGGAATGGCCTTCCTCGCCACGTCCGGCTACCTCGTGCTCCACGCCCTCGCCACCCCGGGCGTGCTCCTGGCGGGAAAGAACGCGGGCTTTCAGATCGCCTCGGCGATCGGCTTGCTCGAAGCAGGCCTCTTCGCCGCCCTGTCCTCCGTGCGATTCCATCCCGAGACATCGGCGCTGATCGTCCGCTACCGCGCCGCCCTCTACGGCCTTCTCTTCCTGCACATGGCCGCCTGGGCAGCCGTGTCGCTCTCGACCCTGCCGCCGCTCGACGACCCGGTCACTCCCGAGGATGCGCGCGGCCCGCTCGCCGCACTGGCGGTCGTCGGCCTCGCCGCCTACGGCTTCGGGATCTGGCGCTACGCCCAGCTCTTCCGCGCCCGGCCCCGGCCCCTGCCGCTCGCGATCCTCGTCGCCCTCATCCTCCTTTGCGAGGCGACGTTCGCAGTGGCCTTCGCCCGCAACTGGAAAACCACCTGGTGGGAATGGCATCTGCTCATGCTCCTCGCCGTCGGCGTGGTGGCGCTCGCCGCCCGGCGCGAGTGGCGTCTCGAGGGCTCCTCGGCGGAGATCTTCAGCGACATCTACGAGGAGCAGACGCGCGGCCATCTCGAAGAGGTCAGCGTGCTCTTCGCCGACCTGCAGGGCTACACCGCGTTCTCGGAGCGGACGCCCGAGCCCGAGATCAAGGCGATGCTGGACACATATTTCCCCGCGGCCGCAGCGGTCCTGCAGGCGCACGGAGGCGAGCTCTACAACACGATCGGGGACGCCATCATGGTCGTCTTCCGTGGGCCCGGCCACGAGCTCCGCGCCGGCCGAACCGGTCTCGAGTTCCAGCGGGAGATGACCCGGATTGCTGACGCTCATCCCGGCTGGCCGCGCTTCCGCGCCGGCGTGAACTCCGGCGAGGCGATCCTCGGCGTCGTCGATGCGCCGGGAAAGCGCGGCTACACGGCGACCGGCGACACCGTCAATCTCGCCTCGCGGCTCGAGGGGCAAGCGCGGGCAGGCGAGGTGCTCGTCTCGGAGACAACCCGTGCCGGCCTGGGCAGTGCGCAGGTCGAGGAGCTCGAGCCCCTCAGCGTGAAAGGGAAGAGTGAGCCCGTGCGCGCGTTCGTCCTTCGCGGCCTGGACGCCTAGACGGCACGAGGGCGATCAGAGCCTGGAGGACGAGAAGGGCGAAGCACAGGGCGAGCACTCCCCTCGCCGCGGACGGGATCGTTCCCGCGGCGATGAAGGGCTCGCGCACTGCGGCTCCGATGACGACTCCCCCGACGAGGAGAGCGGATAGCGTCGCCTGCAGGCGGCCGAGGGCGTCCATGCGTCCGCCGTTCACGGTATCCACGACCCGCGCGAAGCAGATAAGCCCGGCGGCCGCGGTCACCGGAACGCCGAGGACGAGCAGGTAGAAGGAGAGGGAGGCGAAGCCGAGCGCGTCCGAAACGGCGGTGGCGAGGATGAGCACGGCGGCAAGCTCCACCGCCATGGCCGAGGCGCCCGTGCGCGACTGCCACATCCCTTCAGGTTCGCGCCCGAGGCGGACATTCCTTTCGTTACGCTCGGTGGAGCGACCCGGAGGAGGAACATGGCAAACGGCTCTCTGACCTGGCTGGGCCACGCAGCCTTCCGAATCGACACCCCAGGCGGCAAGCGCGTCTACATCGATCCGTTCCTGGACAACCCCAAATGCCCCGACTCGGAGAAGGAGCCCGAGCGCGTCGACCTCATCGCCTTGACGCACGGGCACGGGGACCACGTCGGCTCGACGGTCGAGCTGGCCAAGCAGTTCGAATGCCCCGTCATCGCGATGATCGAGCTCCGCGAGTGGCTCGCCGGGCAGGGGCTGCCCGACGAAGCGACCGAGGGCGGCAACAAGGGCGGGACGATCGAGAAGGCCGGGATCAAGGTGACCCTCGTGAACGCGTTCCACTCGTCCAGCACGAACGACGGCACCTACGTCGGCGAGCCCGCCGGCCTCATCGTCGAGCTCGAGGACGGCAAGAAGATCTACTTCGCCGGCGACACGTGCGTCTTCGGCGACATGCAGCTCATCGGCCGGATCTACGAGCCCGACCTCGCCGTGCTTCCGATCGGCGACCACTACACGATGGGTCCAAAGGAGGCCGCGATCGCCATCGAGCTCCTCGGCGTCGGCCGTGCCGTACCGTGCCACTACGGGACTTTCCCCCTCCTGACCGGTACGCCGGAGGCCTGCCGTGAGGCGCTGACCACGAACTGCGAGATCATCGCGATCGCCCCGGGCGACTCGTACGAGCTGTGAGGGAACGCTGGTTCGGCGCCACGGGCCTCCGCGTCCCGGAGATCGCGGTCGAGGGCGAGGACGACATCGCGCTCGATGACGCGCTCGTCCTCGACTCGATCGAAGACATCGGCCGCCTCGAGGAGGCCCACGCAGAGGGAGTTCCGGTCGTGGTCCGCGCCTCGAGCGCCGAGGAGGTTCGGGCCGCGCTCGAACGCCCCGAGGTCGCGTGCGTGCTCGTTCCGCCGGAGCAGCGAGAGCTCATGGAGCTCGACTTTCGCCGCCTGAAATATGGCTAGGCCGTCGACCTACTCCATCGTCGCCTGCGACCTCGAGGCGGCCGAGTGGGGCGTCGCGGTGCAGTCCAAGTTCCTCGCGGTCGGGGCCGGCGTTCCGGCCGCGGAGCCGCACGTCGGGGCAATCGCCACTCAGGCGCTCGCGAACATGCGCTACGGCCCGGACGGACTGGCGCTGCTCCGCGAGGGCCTCTCCGCGGACGAGGTCGTCGCACGGCTGACCGAGGCCGACGAAGGCCGAGCCGAGCGCCAGCTCGGGGTCGTCGACGCTCAGGGCCGGGCCGCCACCTACACGGGAGAAGGCTGCCTCGATTGGGCGGGCGGCATGACCGGAGAGGGCTATGCCGCGCAGGGCAACATCCTCGTTTCGGAGGAGACCGTCACGGCGCTCGGTCGCACGTTCGAGGAGACGAGGGGCAAGCCGCTCGCCGAGCGCCTGCTCGATGCGCTCGCCGCCGCGCAGGCTGCGGGAGGGGACCGGCGTGGCCAGCAGTCCGCCGCGCTCCTCGTCGTGCGCATGGACGGCGGCTACATGGGGACGACCGACGCCGTCGCCGACCTGCGGGTGGACGACCACGCGACGCCGATCGAGGAGCTCCACCGCATTTACGCCATGCACGACCTCCTGTTCGGCGAGACCCCCGCGGACGAGTGGCTCGAGGTCGACGAGCAGCTCGCGCTCGAATTGCGCGAGCGCCTGGACGGGCTCGGCTACGTGGGCGACGACCTCGAGGGCGCCTTCCTCGAGTGGGCGGGCACCGAGAACCTCGAGGAGCGCGTGCACGGGATCGACCGCATCGACCCGGTCGTCCTCGCCGAGCTGCGGAGGCGTTGACTCCGGCACGATCCGTGGCCTTGTGTTGCACGACACGAGCTCCCCTTTCGCGCCACGAGCCGGATCTACCGCTCTCAGGGAGGCAATTCGCTTGTGAGTGAGAAACACAAGGCGCCGTTCCGCCGGCCGGCCGCAGCGAGCGATGGAAGGGCGGGGAAGCGAAGCAGCATTCAGGCTCCGCCGCCGGCGTACGCGCCGTAGCGGATCAGGAGCTCGGCCAGATCGAAATCGCCGCGCTGCTCGGCCTCCATGAGCGGCGTGAAGCCACCGTGCTGGCGCGCGTTCGGGTCGGCGCCGGCCTCGAGGAGCGCTTCGGCGTTGTCCATCCGGCCGGCGGCAGCAGCACTGTGGAGCGGCGTCGCCTCGGGGGCGAACTCCTGGTTCGTCGACCTGGCCTCGACATCCCCGCCCGCGGCGACGAGGGCGCGCACGGCTTCCGGCGAGCCGAAGAAGGCCGCGTAGTGGAGCGCGGTGAAGCCATCCGGGGTCCGGGCGCGGGCGAGCTCGGCGTCCTCCCGCAGGAGCTCCTCCAGGCGCGACGCGTCACCCAGGGCTGACGCCTCGAAGACATCGAGGGCCTCGCTGGCGGCGAGCCCCTTCGCGCGGTCACGCTCACCCTTGTAGAGCGCCTCGAGGATGGGCGGGGGCCAGCTGCTCACGCAGCCTCGGGCTTGCGGAGCAGCGTGATGCAGTCGCGGCGCACGACATCCGTGACGGCCTCCACCGGATCGAGCTCTGCCCGCCGAGCGAGCTCCCGCATGATCTCGGGCGAGTTGAGCGTGAAGGTGAACGGCAATTTGTGGCGGTTCAACTGCTTCGGAACCTCGTTCAGGAAGACCTTCCAGCCGAGCTCCGAGAAGGTGTTCGCGTGCTGGATGATCGCCTTGCCGCCCGGCTTCAGGACGCGGTGCAGCTCGCGGAGATAGTTGTAGGTGTCCCAGTGCTGCAGATGGACGAAGACTCCGTACGAGAAGGCCGCGTCGACCGACGAGTCCGCCACCCCGGCCAGGCCGAGCCCGTCTCCGAGCCGGTACTCGATCGGCGCATCGGCGCCGAACCGCTCACGAAGCAGGTCGAGCATCGTCGGCGATGTGTCGACCGCGATCAGCCTCCGGCACTTCGGCAGGAGAAGCTCGGTGAAGCGTCCGCCACCGGGGCCGATCTCCAGCAGGACGTCGTTCGTTTCCAGGAAGGGCGCGAAGACGACCCGGTCGAGGTGGGGCAGGATGTCGTCCGGGGTCTCAACGTCGATCCCGATTTCCTTGGGGTCGTTCCACTCGTCGCCGAGCCGTTTTTCTCCCCGTCGGCGGCGCGCGTACCGGTCCCAGCCCTCGGTGACCGTCGCGGCCTTCTGCGGAGTCGTCTCGCGCGCCGGTCGCTGCCAGAGGCGGCGCCTCCTAGTCATCGCCGGGCAGTCTGACGCCTTGCGCGCGGGCGCGCAGAGCCGGAACAGGATCGTGCTCCGGCCGGGCGACGAGCAGGACGGCGCCGTGCTCCTCACCCGCGAGCGCAGAGACCAGCATGTGCAGCCCGACCGCGATGGCGAACGCCTTGTGCGCCTGCTCCCCGCCGAAAGGGACGAGATCGTCCGGGGGCGCGCCGCCGACGAGCACATCGCCGTACGTCACCTTCCCCATCGAGACGTCCGCGACGAGGGGGGCTCCGTCTGCACTCGGAACGGCGATTGCGAGCGGGTTCGTACCGGCGAGCGGCACTCCCCCGTCGGGATGCGCGAGGCGCGGTGGCGAGGTCGCCGTGAGCGCGGCGACGAGGCCCTGCTCGGCCAGCTTCCGGACCCAGTAGCCCAAATAGCCCGTCGGGAAGCACCGTGAGGCCACGATCAGCCGCGCGCGCTCGGGCGGATCGAAGCGCTGCGCCTCGACGATGCGTGCGAGCACGAGATAGCCGAGCGCGCCGTTCCCCTCCCAGCGCTCGTAGCCGTGCTCGACGACAACACGCTCGGGCGCCGCGCCCGGGTCGAGCTCGGGAAGCTCCGCGAGCCAGTCGATGCGCGAGGTTCCGTGCCCAGGCCGCCTGCGCCTGTCGGCCTCCTCGAAGTGGTCTGCAAGCGTGCGCGCATCGGCCTCGGAGAAGCCGAGCCCGCGGAGTCGGTCGTACGCGCTCAGGCGGAGACGAGCGGGAGGGGCTTCACGATCCCCACCCCCTGCTCGCGCTTGGTGGCCGCGATCGCCTCGGCGAGCGCCACGATGGCTTGCGAAACCTCGGTTTCCGGGTCGGTCTGCACGATCGCCTCGCCGTCGTCGGAGCGAGCTCCAAGGCGAGGGTCGAACGGAATCCTGCCGAGCAGCGGAGCCTCGACCTCGCGCGAAAGGGCTTCGCCGCCGCCACTCCCGAAGAGCTCCTCGCCCGATCCGGACAAATAGGACATGTTCTCGACGACGCCGAGGAGGCGCATGTTCGTCTTCCTTGCCATCTGCGCCGCGCGGACGGCGACCTGCTGCGCAGCGCGGTGAGGCGTTGTCACGACGACTGCCTCCGCTCTCGGCAGCAGCTGCCCGAGCGAGATGGCCACGTCGCCGGTGCCGGGAGGCATGTCGACCACGAGGGTGTCCAGCTCTCCCCAGTGCACGTCCGAGAGGAACTGCTCGAGCGCCCGGTGCAGCATCGGCCCGCGCCACATGATCGGCGTGTTCTCGTCGAGGAAGAAGCCGATCGACATGACCTTCAGGTCGCCCTTCACCGGCGGGACGATCATCTTGTCGACGGCGACCGGCCGCTGGTTGATCCCGAGCATCGTCGGGATGGAGTAGCCGTAGACGTCCGCGTCGAGGACGCCGGTCTTGTGCCCGAGCGCGGCGAAGGCCGCGGCGAGGTTCGCGGTCAAGGAGGACTTGCCGACCCCGCCCTTTCCGCTCGCCACGGCGATCACGCGGGTCGAGGCGCCGACGGAGATTCCCGGTGTCCGTTCGGAGACGCCGCCGCGGAGGCGCTCCGTCAGCGCCGCCTTCTCCTCCGGCGTCATGACGTCGAAGCCGAGACCGATTGACTCGACCCCTTCGAGCGGGGCGAGAGCGCCCTGGACCTGCTCCTCGAAGCTCGCCCGCAACGGACAGCCCGGAACGGTGAGCGCAATGGTGACGTCCACTCGCCCTCCGTCGATCTCGACGTCGCGCACCATGTCCAGCTCGACGACGGAGCGCCCGAGCTCAGGGTCGATGACGCCCTCGAGAGCTTTCAGCACGGCTTCGCGGGAAACGCCCACAAAACAAGGCTACCAAGCGTTTCGAATGCGAATCCGACCCTTCCGTCCGTCAGGATGCGGGCATGGACGAACGCGTGCTGCTCGTCGAGGACGACCCGTCGATCCGCGAGGTCGCGAGCCTCGGGCTCTCCCAGGCCGGATTTCGCGTCACGACGTCGGCCGACGGACGCGACGGGCTGATCCAGTTCCGGAACCAGCGGTTCGACCTCGTCGTGCTCGACATCATGCTGCCCGAGCTCGACGGCTACGAAGTCTGCCGGCAGATCAGGGCCGAGAGCCGCGTGCCGATCATCATGCTCTCGGCCAAGAGCGACACCGTGGACATCGTTGTCGGGCTCGAGCTCGGCGCCGACGACTACGTCACGAAGCCGTTCGAGCTTCCCGAGCTCGTGGCGAGAGTGCGGGCCGCCTTGCGGAGGGCGTCCGCAATTCCAGAGGATCCGGTCCTCGCGCGCGGAGATCTCGAGATCGACCCGGCGGCCTTCGTGGCGCGGAAGGGCGGCGAGGAGGTCAACCTGACGGCGACCGAGTTCAAGCTGCTGCTCGAGCTGGCGCGCCGGCCCGGCCAGGTGTTCACGCGCGAGCTTCTCCTCGAGCGCGTCTGGAATTATGAATACCTCGGCGACTCGCGCCTCGTCGATGTCGCCGTTCAACGGCTCCGAGCGAAAGTCGAAGACGACGCGAAGGAGCCGAAGCACATCAAGACGGTACGCGGGGTCGGCTACCGCTTCGACGTGGAGTAGGCGTGGACCGACCGGCGATCCGCCCCGGATCTCTACGACGGCGGCTCTCGATCGCATTCCTGCTCGTGGCCGGGCTCTCGGCGGCCGCCCTCGCTGTCGCGTCTTACGCGATCGTGCGCGAGGCGCGCCTCTCCGACTCGGTCGACCGCTCGCTCGAGCAGAGCCGCTTCAACCTCATCCTCGCGAACGAGACACTGGCCCGGGAGCCGAGCGTCCAGGAGATCCATCAGCTGCTCGCCGCGTACGAGCGCCGAGGCGGCTTCGAGACCGTCGGGACGACGGGGGACCGGCGCTTCTCCTCGACCGTCTCCCTCGGCATGCAGGAGGTGCCGCCGCCGCTTCGGGCACTCGTCTCGACGGGGAAGCTCGGCTACGAGCGCGTCGACGTCGCGGACACGAGCTACCTCGTCGTGGGCGGCCAGGTGAAGAACGCCGATACCGAGCTCTACTACTTCTACTCCGAGGACCGACTCTGGGACGAGCTCGCGCAGCTCCGCAACGTGCTGCTCGCGGCGCTCGGCGTCGTCGCGCTCCTCGGCGCGCTCATCGGCGCCGTGTTGGCGCGGCGGATTCTCGCGCCGGTGGGACGCGCGAGCCAGGCCGCGCATTCCCTGGCAGAGGGCTTGCTCGAGACCAGGCTCCCGGTCGAGTCCGGAGACGAGTTCGGCGTCTGGGCGGCTTCGTTCAACGAGATGGCCGACGCGCTCGAGGCCAAGATCCGCGCGCTGTCCGAGTCTCAGGCCCGGGAACGGCGTTTCACCTCGGATGTCTCCCACGAGCTGCGCACACCGCTCACGGCGCTCGTGGCGGAGGCATCCCTGCTCGCCGAGCAGCTCGACAAGATGCCGCCGGACGCCCGCCGTCCCGCCGAGCTCCTGGTCGACGACGTCGCGCGGCTCCGGGATCTCGTCGAAGACCTGATGGAGATCTCCCGCCTCGACGCGGGTGAAGCGCGGGTGCGCGACGAGCGTGTCGACCTCGGCTCGCTCGTCCGGGCGGCGGTTCGCTCGCGCGGCTGGGACGACCGCGTGAGCGTCAACGGCGACGAGGTCGTCCTGCAATCCGACCACCGCCGGCTCGAGCGAATCGCGTCCAACCTGATCGGCAACGCCCTCGAACACGGGGGCCGCGACGTGACTGCGAGGGTCGGGCGCGACGGGATCGGCGCGTTCCTGGAGGTCAGCGACCGCGGGGCCGGTATTCCGCCCGACCGCCTACCGCACGTCTTCGACCGCTTCTACAAGGCCGACATGGCGCGGGCCGGCCCTGGGAGCGGCCTCGGGCTTGCGATCGCCCTCGAGAACGCGCGTCTGCTCGGCGGGGACATCGAGGTGTGGAGCGAAGTCGGGACCGGCACACGCTTCACGCTCCGCGTGCCTGCCTAACCCCTTTCGGTGGATGGCGCCTTTCGGGGCCGAGCCTACGCTCAGAGCATGCGCATCGCCCTCGTCGCACTCATCGTGGTGGCAGGCTTTCTCGGCAACGCCGCCGGAGCGCGCGCCTACCAGTGCTACGACGTCAAGGCCACGATCGTGGGCACGAAGCACGACGACAAGCTCCACGGGACGAGCGGCCGCGACGTCATCGTCGGGCTCGGCGGGGACGACGTCATCTGGGGCCTCGACGACTCCGACCGCCTCTGCGGGAACGGGGGCAACGACAAGCTGGTCGCGGGTGCGGGCGTCGATCAGGTGGACGGAGGGACCGGCCGCAACGTGCTGAAGGGAGGCAGCGGCGACGACAGGCTCTACGGCGGCCCCTCGGTCGACTCGTTCTGGCCCGGCCTCGGGAACGACGTCGTCGACGGCCGCGGCACTCCCGACCGGGAGTGGGTGCACTACGACTACGCCCACGGCCCCGTGAGCATCGACCTCGACACGGGCCACGTGACCGGCGAGGGGACCGACATCCTCGTCGCAATCCGCGACATCGTCGGCTCCCGCTTCGCGGACGTCATCAAGGGTGACGAGTACGACAACGTCTTCCGCCTAGGCAAGGGCAACGACCGCGGCGTGGGCCGCGGAGGGAGCGACACCCTCCTGGGCGGGCCCGGCAGCGACGATCTCGACGGCGGCAGCGGCACGAACACGAACGACGGCGGGGACGGAACGGATACCTGCGTCAACCCCCAGCCGAGCGCCGGGGCGCAGCACTGCGAATCCCCGTGACCTGATCGTTACCCGGCGGCAAGCGGGGGGTTGCGGAGGACGTCGACGATCCAGGGCGTACCCACGAAGGAGACGCCATGAAGTACGTGATCGGAACCCTCGCAGTCATCGTTGCCGCCCTATGCGGCGTTCTCGTCGCGAGCTGTGGCGCCGGGAACGGTGCGGAGTCGGCCGGACCGGTCCCGACGGGGGCGACGGGCGGCGACGTCGCCGAGACGTCGGGCGACACGGGAGGCGTCACGAGCTCGGGTGGCTCGACGACCTCGAGCGGCTCCGCTACCCGCGTCCGGTACGAGGTCTGGTTCACGCGCGGCGAATCGCTCTTCATGGTGAAGCGCGACGTGGCCTCGACTCCGCGAATCGGAACGGCGGCAATGGAGTCTCTGCTCGCAGGCCCCGAGCCCCGCGAGCAGGCCGCGGCGGTCGGGTCGCAGATCCCGGCCGGCACCCAGCTTCTCGGCCTGTCCGTCGAGGGCGGCGTCGCAACAGTCGACCTCACCTCCGAATTCGAGTCCGGCGGTGGCTCCGCCTCGATGAACATGCGCATCGCGCAGGTCGTCTACACGCTCACGCAGTTCCCGACGGTCAAGGGCGTCCTCTTCGAGCTCGACGGCCAGCACGTCGACGTGCTCGGCGGCGAGGGTGTGGTCGTCGACGAGCCGGTCACCCGCAAGGACTACCGGAGCCTCATGCCCGCGATTCTCGTCACCGATCCGCAGATCGGCGAGCGAGTGGACAACCCCGTGGTCGTCCAGGGAAGTGCGAACGTCTTCGAGGCCAACGTCACGGTCGAGATCGTCGACGCGGGCGGCAAGGTCGTGGGGCACACCTTTACCACCGCATCGTGCGGAACCGGCTGCCGCGGAACCTTTTCCGTGGAAGTCCCGTATGAAGTTTCGTCGGCGACGCGTGGTCTAATCATCGTCCACGACGACGATGCGGCAGGAACCGGCACACCTCCCCACGAAGTCCGGATTCCGGTCGTTTTGACGCAATCTTCGTGATATGACCGAAAACGTGGGCTACCGGAAATACCGTGCAGGCCGACACTGGCTCAGAGCCGGCGCGCCGCTCTTCCTCGTGCTCGTCGGGCTCGTCGCAGCCGTTGCAGTCGCGCGCGCCGACGATCCTCTCGGGCACGGCGCGAAGGGAAACAGCGAGCGGATCGTGCCCGACGGCGTCACCATCGCCGGGGTGCCGGTCGGCGGGTTCACGGCCCGGCAGGCCACGTCGGCGGCCGAGGATGCGTTTTCGAAGCGCCTCGTGCTCACGACGGACAGCCGCATCATGCTCGTCGCGCCCGCGCGGCTGGGAGCTCACGCGCTCGTCACCGACGCCGTCGCAGGCGCGCTTCGCGCGAAGCAGGGCGAGAACGTCGAGCTGACCGTTGACGTGAACCAGGCGAAGCTCCAGCGCTACGTCGCCGCGCTGAACAAGCGCTACGCACGCCCGGCCAAGGACGCGAGGGTCGTCCTCGTCAAGCTTCGCCCGGTGGTCCAGAAGGAGGAGGAGGGGCTGTCGGTCCGGCGACGCACGCTCTCCTCCGAGCTGGACGCTGCGCTGACCGCCGGCGACCGCACGCCGATCAGGGTTCCGTTCAAGCACACGAAGCCCGCGGTCTCCTCGTCGGCCTTCAAGTCCGTGATCGTGATCGAGCGCAGCTCCAACCGGCTCGTCGTCTGGGACGGCAAGAAACGCTGGGGAACATTCGGCGTGGCCACCGGGCAAGCGATCTACCCGACCCCCCTCGGCCGGTTCGAGATCGTGACGAAGCAGGAGAATCCCTGGTGGTACCCGCCCGACTCTCCGTGGGCGGCAGGTCTCAGCCCCGTCCCGCCGGGCCCCGGCAACCCGCTCGGCACGCGCTGGATGGGTCTCTCGGCGCCCGGTGTTGGGATTCACGGCACACCGGACGCCGCATCGATCGGCTACTCCGCCTCGCACGGCTGCATTCGCATGCGCATCCCCGACGCGGAGACGGTGTTCGCGCACGTCTCGGTCGGCACGCCGGTCTTCATCGTCCCCGCGTGAGCTGGGAGGGAATCGCGCCGCGCCTCGAGGGCGAGATCGTCGTCGTCGAGCCGCTCGCGCCGTCCCATGAAGAGGGTCTCTGGGAAGCCGCGTCCGATCCGCGGATCTGGCGCTGGATGCCGGTCAACGCGATCGAGTCGCGCGAGACCTTCGGCGCCTGGTTCGCGGAGGCCCTGGAGAGGACCGCAGCGGGCCTCGACCAGGCATTCGCGGTCGTCGGTGCCGGGAGCGGAGCTCCGCTCGGCAGCACGCGCTATCTCGCGCTCCGCCCCGAGCACCGAGGGCTCGAGATCGGCTGGACCTGGCTCTCGAGCGCGGCCTGGGGTACGGGCGCCAACGTCGAGGCCAAGCTCCTCCTCATGGGTCACGCGTTCGACGAGCTCGGCTGCATGCGGGTCGAGTTCAAGACCGACGCGCTGAACGAACGCTCACGCGCCGCGCTCGAGGCCCTCCCCGCACGTTTCGAGGGCATCTTCACGAAGCACATGCTCGTGCGCGACGGAGCTCTCCGCGATTCGGCGTGGTACGCGGTTACCGACGAGGAGTGGCCGGTCGTGCGTCAGAACCTGCTCGACCGGCTGAGCCGCTCGCGCTGAGACGGCGGTAGAGCTCCGCGCAAAGCTCCGGCGTGGCCGCCGAGACGACGCGCGAGTGCGGACTCACGTCGAGGGGCGCGTCCGCAAACGGCGGCCGGTCGGGGAGGTCGATTGCGAAGCCACGCTCGCGAACGAGCAGCTGGGCGGCTGCGATGTCGACGCTCCGCGCCGGCTTCAGGGAGCAGACGGCATCGACGCGACCGGCAGCGAGATGGCAGAGCGTGAGCGCGAGAGATCCCATCACGCGCGTGCGCGGCGCGAAGCCGACCATCTCGCCGATCTGCGCGGCGATCGAGTCCGTCTTGGTCGCCTCGAAGGAGAGGATCTCGACGTCCTCCTTCGGACCGGGCCCCGTGAGCGGCGCGCCGTCGAGGAAGGCGCCGTCACCTCGTCGCGCCGCCCATTCCTCCCGCGCGCCGAAGTCGAACACGAAACCGAAGAAGACGTCGGCCATCGCCGGGCCGTCGGCGACTGCGAGCGAGACCGAGAAGAAGGGCACGCCGCGCTTGGCGTTCATGCTCCCGTCGATCGGGTCGAGCACGAGACGTGGAGCTTCCGCTCCGAACGAGCGCTCCCCGAGCTCCTCCGAGACGAGCGTGAACTCGACGCCGCTCGCGGCGAGCTCTTCGAGCCGGCCTACGACCGCCCGTTCGGCGGCCGCGTCGATCTCCGTGGTCTCGTCGCCCCCCTCACCCGCCCCGACGACCGGCTCGCGCTCGAGCCTCGTCGGATGCTCCGCGAGCACGGCATCGAGGTCGGCCGCAACCTGCCGGGAGAAGGCGAGCCAGTCCGTCACTCGTCGAAGGGCGAGAAGACGAGCCCGCTCGTAAGCTTCGGGAAGAAGTACGTCGTCTTCTCCGGCATGAGCTCGCCGGCGCTTGCGATCTCGACGACTTGCTCCATCGTCGGCGCGCGCACGAGGAAGGCGGCGTCCGCCCGCCCGCTGCGGACGGCTTCCTCTGCGGCCACGGCGCTCGGCGTGTAGCGCACGTCATGGAGCGGGAGCCGGTCGATCACCGCGGTGTCGAGCTCCGATCCCTCCCCCTCGGCGAGCTGCGCCGAGTCTTTGCGAAGCACGACGAACGCAGGGTGGTCTCGCGGCAGCGCGGCCAGCGCGGCGGTTCCCGCATCCGCGCTCGCCTCGACGTCTTGGAGACGAAAGGAGCGGTCGGGCTCGGGCACGTCGCCCGAGACGAGGCGATGCGTCGGAAGGATCTCGAGACCCTCGTCGTCCCGGCTCACGAGCACGGCGAGGACATACGCCGATTCCTCGCCGCCGTCCTTCCGGTGAAACGCGAGCGCGGTTTCGTACCGGTGGTGGCCGTCGGCGATGAGGAACTTCCCCTCGATGCGGCCGACCGCCTCGGCGATCGCCTCGCCCGAGACGCGCCAGAGCCGGCTCGTGACCCCGTCGAGGGTGGCCTCGACGTCGGGCTCTCGCTCCGGGACGAGCGGCGAGGAGCCTTGGTGGACGAGGAAGATCGGAGAAAGCTTCGTGCGCACGGCCTTCAGGAGCTCGAGGCGCGCGTCCTTCTGGCGCTCGAACGTCCGCTCGTGGGGCAGGACCTCGCCAGCCGAGTAGGGCGTCAGCTCGACACGAGCCACGAGGCCGCGCCGCGTCCTCGTTCCGCCGTCGATCCCGGGGAAGGTCTCCTCCGATACCCAGACCGCCGGCTCGGTCTCCCGGACGAGCACGCCTTCGGCCCGCCAGGCATCGAGCAGACGCGCAGCTTCCTCGGGGCTCTCCGGGTTGAGCAGGCGCACCGCGTTGTAGGGGCTCGCAGTCACGAGCGCCTCGCGCCGATCCGACGTGACGACGTCGTGCGGAGGCGAGACGACGGCGTCCAGCGGCCCCACCGTTCCAGGGTCGTAGCGAAGCGCCCGAAACGGCTTCAAATGCGGCACGACGCGCCAGGTTACCATCCGTCCGCGGACCTAGAATCGGCCCGTGATCGCCGAGCTCGCCGAGGATCGCGTCGTCGACGGCCTCTTCGCCGTCGCCCGCAAGCAGCGCTTGCGAACCCGCGGGGGAAACCCGTATCTCGCGCTCGAGCTCGTCGACGCAAGCGGCCGGATCGATGCACGCGTCTGGAACGACGTCGACCTTCTCGACAAGCGCTTCGGAGAGGGTGACGCCGTACGCGTGCTCGGGCGCGTCGAGCGTTTCCGCGACCGGCTGCAGCTCGAGGTGCGCTCGCTCGAGCCCGCCGAGGCCGACCCCGCGACGCTCATACCCGAGGCGCGTCGCGACGTCGAGGACACGGATGGCTTCTTCGAGTTCCTCGCCGCCGAGATCTCCCACCCCGGGCTGCGGGCGATCGTCGACGCCTTCGTCGGCGACGCGGTCTTCCGCGAGCGCCTGCGAACCCTGCCGGCCACGCCGGACTCCCACCACTCCTATTCGGGCGGCCTCCTGGAGCACACCGTCGCCGTGGCGACGCTCTGTCGCGAGTCGGCGCAGCTGCATCCCCGGCTGCGCACCGATCTTCTCGTCACCGCCGCGCTGCTCCACGACGCCGGCCGCGTTCGCGAGCTCGACCGGGGCCCGCTCTTCCTCCCGACTCCCGAGGGGAAATTGCTCGGCCACGTGCATCTCGGGCTGCGACTGGTCGAAGAGCGCGCCAACGGAATCGAGAGCTCCGTCCTCGCGGAGCTCCTGCACGCCGTCGCGGCGCACCACGACGCGCGCGCCGCGCGAACCGCCGAGGCGGCCGTGCTCTACCACGCGAACCAGCTCGACGCGGTCGCGGCTACGCGCTCGGTCGATTCGGAGGCCTGAGCTCCGGCCCGATCCGACCGCGGCATGCGTCGGCCAAGAGATCACCGAGCACCGGCGCGAACTTGAACAGGTTGTGGCCCGCGAAGACGAGCACGGCATCCGCTTCCCAAATCGCGAACGCATCGGGGTGCCAGGGCAGGATCGTGAGGGGGCGCGTGATCGTGTCGACCGGCTCCGGATCGAGGCCCGGCAGGCCGCGCTCCACATAGGCGCGCACGCGAGCAACCGAGCCGGCCGGGTCGGAGTCCTCCGTCGCGAGGCCGACCGCGAAGGCGTCGAGAGCCGCGACGGGGCCCGAATAGATGGTCGCGCCGAAGGCGTTCGTGCGATCCATCCAGCAGGCGAGGCGGCCGTGCTCAGAGCGCGTCCTGAAGGTCGCGCGGGTGTGATCCCTGATCTCGAGCGGCAAATCGATCCCGAGCGGCTCCGCGAGCTCCGGCGTCCGCGCGCCCGCGCAGACGAGCACCCGGTCGAAGCGCCTGCTTCCGAAGGCCGTCTCGACAAGGCCGTCGCGGTCGACCGCCACCACCTCCTCCCGTACGAGTCGCTCTCCGAGGCCGGCGACGAGCGCCGCTATCGCCTCGCCGGCCCGTATCGCCCCGCCGCGGACGTCGTAGAGCGCGCCGCCGCCGGGCGGCTCGAGAACCGGCAGGAGGCGGCGCTGCTCGTGCTCGTCCACCACCCGGTGCTCGACTCCCGCCTCGGCGAGAAGCGCCGCCAACTCCTCGGCGTCCGGAGACGCGAAGAGAACGCCCTCGTTCCCGACGAGAGGCTCACCGGCACGCTCGCCCCATTCGTCCCATCCGCGGCGAGCGCGGGCCACGAGCTCGACCAGGTCGGCGCGATCGTGGATGTGGCGGAAGACCCGCGTGTGACCGGCCGACTGCCCGCTTCCGGGCTCGGCCGCCTCGAAGCAGCGGACATCCACCCCGGACCGCGCAAGCGAGTCGGCCGCAGCCAACCCGACGATTCCGGCGCCGACGACGGCGGCGTTCACGCGTTGCCGAGCGCGCCGGCCAGAGCGGCGACGGTCTCCGGGACGAGGCGGTAGTAGCCCCACGTGCCGTTTCGTCTTGCCTCGACGAGACCCGCCTCACGGAGGATCCGCAGATGGTGCGAGACCGTCGGCTGGGAGAGGCCCAGCTCGGCGACGAAGGCGCAGACGCAGACCTCGTCGGAGCCGGCGAGGCGGTTCACGATCGCCAGCCGCGTCGGGTCCGAGAGGGCCCTGAAGCGAGCGGCGAGGTCGTCACGCTCCTCGGTCGAGAGCAACGGTGAGCCGGGAGCGCAACAGGCCGCGGGAATCCGCGTGGTCGTATTCATTGACATTCTTCAATATATCGCTAGGGTGCCGGGCAACGAAAGGAGATCTCATGGCCTGCGATTGTGATTGCTGCGAGTCCGGCAGCGACTGCTCGGACTGCGAATAGACCGCGTCGCTCTCATCTCGGGCGGGAACCGCGGCATCGGGCGGGAGATCGCCCGCCAGCTCGCCGGCCAGGGCTACCGGGTCGTGATCGGCTCGCGCGAGCTTGCGAAGGGCGAGGAGGCCGCCCACGAGCTCGGCCAGGACGTGACGGCCGTGCAGCTCGACGTCACCGACGAGGACAGCATCGTCGCCGCCGTCGCGTCGGTCGAACGAGACCTCGAGCGCCTCGACGTCCTCGTCAACAACGCCGGAATCGTGGGCGGTGGCTGGAGCACGAACGCGGTCGACGCCGACCTCGACGAAGTTCGCCGGACGCTCGAGACGAACCTCTTCGGCGCGTGGAGGCTGACCGAGGAGGCGCTCCCCCTCATGCGCAAGAACGGCTACGGGCGGATCGTGAACATCTCGAGCGGCATGGGCCAGCTCTCCGACATGGGCGGCCACTCACCCGCCTACCGTCTCTCGAAGACCGGCCTCAACGTGCTCACACGGATGCTGACGGCCGAGCTCGGCGAGGAGAACATCCTCGTCAACTCGGTCTGCCCGGGTTGGGTGCGCACCGACATGGGCACGCAGTCGGCACGAGTCTCCGTGCAGGAGGGCGCCGACACGCCGGTCTGGCTGGCGACGCTGCCGGACGACGGCCCCCGCGGCGGCTTCTTCCGGAACCGCGAGCCGATTCCCTGGTAGAGGATCGTCCTTTTCGGACACCGGGGTCTGACCCCGGTGTCGCTTTCGGCCACTAGCGAGGCGGGGAGAAGCGGATGTTGAGCACGTCGCCGTCCTCGACGACGTAGGACTTTCCCTCGAGACGCTGGAGGCCGCGCTTCGCAGCCTCCGCGTGCGAGCCCGCCGCGACGAGGTCGTCCCAGCGGATGACCTCCGCGCGGATGAACCCCTGCGCGATGTCGGAATGGATGCTGGCGGCTGCGTCGAGCGCGGTGCGGCCCTTCTCCAGCGTCCACGCGCGCGTCTCCTTCTCGCCCGCGGTGAAGAAGGTGAGCAGCCCGGCCGCCGCGAACACCCGGCGAGCGACGTCCTCGAGCGCCGAGGGCCCGGCGCGGAACTCGCGCGCCTCCTCATCCGACAGCTCCACGAGCTCTGCCTCGAGCTTGACATCGATGCCCGCAGGACCGTTTCGGATCTCGACGAGTGGCTTCGTCGTCAGCGGCTCGAGCTCCGGAGGAAGCTCGAGGTCGTAGTCGGAGAGTGGGTTCCCGGCTTCCAGATGGGCGAGCACGCGCTCGAGCTCGGCGACGTCGGCCCGAAGGCCGGCGTCTCCGGACTTGGACTGCTTCTGCACGCGCTCGAGCCGCCGCTCCACATGGTCGCGATCCGCCACGAGGAGCTCGAGTCGGAGCGTTTCGAGGTCGGCAGCAGGGTCGCGCGTCCCGGACCAGTCGTCGAGAACGACGAGGAGGGCGTCGACCTGGCGCAGGTTCCCGAGCAGCTGGGGACCGGTCCCCGGGACGTCGACGACCCGGATCGACGCCGGCGTGACCTTCTTCGCCTGGACGACCTCGGCCAGCTGCGGCAGCCGCTCGTCTGCGATCGGGGCCATCCCGACGTGCTCCTTCCCCGAGACCCCCACGTCGGCCTGCGTCAAGGCGTTGAAGAGCGTCGTCTTGCCCGCGTTCTGCAGGCCGACGATTCCGACCTCGACCGGCATCAGCCCGCCTTCGCCAGCTCCCGCTGGAGGGAGCCGAGCGCGCGGTGTTGGAGCGACTTGACGGCGCCCTCGCTCTTGCCGAGGATCGTGCCGACCTCCGCGTTCGAGAAGTCGAAGACGAACTTGAGCGTGAGGACTTGCTGCTGGTCCTCGGAGAGATTCTCGATCAGCTCGAACATGCTCCGCTCGCCCATCGCGTGGAACGCCTGATCCTCGGCCGAGTGCTCCGCACTCCCCGGCGGCTCGGGCGGCTCCTCCTCGGGCTGCCAGCGCCGGCGGGAGCGGAAGTGGTCCATGGCGAGGTTGTGCGCGATCCGGAAGAGCCAGGCGGAGATCGGGACCTTGCGCCACTCGAAGCGCTCGATCGACTCGATCATCTTCACGAACGTCTGGTTCGTGAGGTCCTCCGCGTCGTGCTTGTTGCCAACGCTCAGCTGGAGGTAGCTGTAGATGCGGTCGAAGTGGAGGAGGTAGAGCTCCTCGAACGCACCGCGGTCACCTTCCTTCGCGCGCTCGACGAGCGCGCGCACGTCCTCGGTCTCGGGCGGCAAGCTAGGCCGTCGAGCCGAAGCCGATCTGCGTCTCGCGCGAGCTGCGCTTGACGTACACGACCTTTCCGAGCGCGACCAGGAAGTTGCCCTCGAGCGACTCGAGCTCGAACACGGGGCCGTTACCGGCCATGGCCTCCTGGAAGGCCTTCGAGACGGCGGGAGTCACCGTGCCGCCGATGATCTGACCGCCTTCGAAGGCGATCTCCAGCCGGATCTGGTCGTTGTCAGCCACCAATCACCTCCACGAGCACTCCGTGCACGGAGTCGGGATGGACAAACGAGACAGCGTGGCCGTCGAGCCCGGTTCGAGGCTCGGGGTCGATCACGTCCGCGCCCTGCGCGGCCAGCTCGCCGACCGCGGTCGCCACGTCGGGAACCTCGTAGGCGACGTGGTGCATTCCCGGGCCACGCTTGGCGAGAAACCGCCCGACGGGCGTGTCCTCCTCGAGGGCGCTCATGAGCTCGACCCGCCCGGAGCCCACGCGAAGGTAGGCGGCTTCGACCCCCTGGTCCTCCATACGACCGCGCAGCTCGACCTCAGCCCCGAAGAGCCGCTGGTACGTGCCGACGGCCTCGTCGAGGTCGGAGACGGCGAATGCGACGTGATGGACGGAACGGACGTCCACGCCCCGATCCTATCCGGAGAATCCGGTGCTAGGACTCGGCCTGGGAGATGACCTGCGGGGTGCCGACGCGCTCCGACGCGTCGGACTCCGGACGCACGTCCGTGAGGAGCTCTTCGAGCTCGGGGCGCATCAGCGTCTCTTTCTCGAGGAGCGCTGCCGCGACGACGTCGAGGGAGCGGCGATGCTTGGTCAGCAGGCGCACCGCCTCCTCGAACGCGTGGTCGCAGAGGCGCGCCTGCTCCTCGTCGCGCACCCGTTTGGTGTGCTCCGAGAGAGCGTAATTGTCGGCGCGCATCGTCCGCGATGAGACCTCATCGCCCATGCCGAACTCGAAGATCATCTCGCGGGCGAGATCCGTCACGCGCTCGAGGTCGTTGGCCGCTCCGTTGGTGACCGCGCCGAAAACGATCTGCTCGGCAGCGCGGCCGGAGAGGAGCACCTTCATCAGATCGAGGAGCTCTTCCTTCGTGTGCAGGTAGCGGTCTTCCTGAGGCGTGTTCAGCGTGTACCCGAGGGCTCGGCCGCGCGAGACGATGGTCACCTTCTGGACCGGCTGGGGGCTGCCGACGAGGTGCGACATGAGCGCGTGGCCCGCCTCGTGGTAGGCGAGGATGCGCTTCTCCTTCTCGGTGACGACGCGGCGCTGCTGAAGACCTGCGACGACGCGCTCCATCGCATTCTCGAAGTCGAGCTGGCGGAGGTGGCCCATTTCGGCGCGGCCCGCGAAGATGGCGGCCTCGTTGCAGATGTTGGCGAGGTCGGCGCCCGTGAGCCCCGCGGTCTGGCGGGCGATCGTCTCGAGGTCGACGTCGGAGGCGAGCGGCTTGCCGCGCGTGTGCACCTTGAGGATCGCCTCCCGGCCCGCGAGATCGGGGGGGCCGACGAGTACCTGGCGGTCGAAGCGGCCGGGGCGCAGCAGAGCAGGGTCGAGATCCTCGAGGCGGTTTGAGGCGCCGATGATGACGACGCCGTCAGGCCCGCGGAAGCCGTCGAGCTCGACGAGCAGCTGGTTCAGGGTCTGATCCTGCTCGCGGTTGAAGCTCGTGCCCGAGCGGCGCATGCCGACCGCGTCGAGCTCGTCGATGAAGACGATCGCCGGCGCGTTCTTGCGCGCCTTGTCGAAGAGCTTGCGGATGCGCGCCGCGCCCAGGCCCGCGAACATCTCCACGAACGCCGAAGCGCTCTGCGAGTAGAACGTGGCGCCGGAGGCATGGGCGACCGCCTTGGCGAGCAGCGTCTTCCCGGTGCCGGGCGGCCCGTAGATGAGGATGCCCTTGGGAACGCGGGCGCCGAGCACGGAGAAGCGCTTCGGGTTCTGCAGGAAGTCGACGACCTCCTGCAACTCCGCGGCGGCCTCGTCCACGCCCGCGATGTCTTCCCAGCCGACCGCCGACTTCGAGTCGGGCTCGACCTCGGTCGGCTTCACCCGCGGCATGAACGCGAGCATCCGCCAGAAGAAGTAGACGAGCAGGCCGAGGAAGATCAAGGGCAGCCACGTGAAGAGCTGGTCCTTGAGATAACTCAGAAAGTCGACGATCACCTCCACCCCGACCCTCATCGGCGTGGGGGTCGAAAACCTTAAACGACCAGCTCGAGGCGTTCGTTCGGCTTGTAGCGACGTCCGACCTTGGCGGACGGGAGCCCGTCGGTCAGGACGATGTCGCCGGTGAAGTCGTTTTGCCCTCGGATGAGCGCGGAGCCGACCCCGTAGGAGTCCACCGGCACCCCGCGCTCCTCGAACGCGCGGATCTTCTCGGCGTCGAAGCCACCGGAGGCCACGATCTTGATGCGCTCGAACCCCGCCTCGTCGAGGGCCTGCCGGACCTTGCGCACGAGGCGCTCGTTGACGCCGGTCGGCTTGAACTCGCCCAGCTCGTCCCAGAGCGAGCGGTCGACGAGGGTTTCGGACGTGTCGAGCCGCACGCCCCACAGCCGGTCGCCGAGCGCGCGCGCAACCTCGAGCGCCATCTCGACGGAGTTGTTCTCGAAGTCGACGAGCACGGTGACGTTGATGTCGGGAGCTTCGCTCGCAGCCCACTCGGCGAACTTCGTGGCCGCGAGGACAGTGTTCCCGCCGTAGGCCGAGATGAGCGCGTGTGGGACGGTGCCCACGCCTTTCCCTCCCCACCAGGAGGCCTGCGCGTCGGTCGTCATGCCGATCGGAAATCCGATCGTCGCCCCCGCGACGTACGCGGCATACCCGTCGCCGGTCTGGATGCTGTGGTGATCGTGCCGAGCGGGCATGAAGATGATCGGCTTTCGGTGCGCCGACTCGATGACGCTGCGCGTGTTCGTGGCGACGAGCGTCCGGCGCGCGAGGACGCCGAGGTAGACGGTCTCGAGGTGCGCGAAGAGCGTGTAGTCGCCTTCGATGGTCATGACCGTCTCCCGGGGCGCGACCTCGTCGCCGTCGTAGAGCGCGTGGACGGTCAGCGCCTCCCAGTCGTGGGAACAGAGCTTGAGAGTCGCGATCGCCTCGTCCATCCCGCCCAGAACCGCGTCGTTCTTCTGGAAGACCTGCATGACCACGCGAGGATGCCTCCCGTCCGCGAGCAACGTGTCGCGGGCGTGGTTGAAGTACGCGTCCGTGTACCAGCCCTCCCGCATCTTCTCGACCGGGAGGTCGAAGATCTCAGGTGGGAGGCGCTTCTTCCGCTGCTCCGTTATCGCCATTTGCAGCGGATTCTAGGCGGACACATTCGTCCAGAGCCAGGTTCGCGACCTCGAGCTGCTCGGGCGTGGGCTCGGCGGTCACGAAGCGGTGCTGAAGCTCGTGGCCCGGCATGGCGAGGGCGCGGGCCAGCGGGTTGTTCTGGTTTTGCACCATCCAGGAGAAGAGCTCGACGGAGGCCGCGAGCGCTCCCACGCCGGCGGCCGCGCGGGCGGCTGGGCGAACGGAGGCCGGCGCGCGGGTGGCGACCGCGTTCCCGATCGCCGACGTCAGGAGGAGCGGGCCGAGGAGGTGCGAGCCGCAGCGCTCGTGCTCCTTTGCACGCTCTTCGCCGTGCTCGTACGTGCCGATCGAGATGTGCTCGGCGCCGTGGTAGGAGGCGAGATTCGAGCCGCGCATGGCGACAGCAGCCGGGCCGACCGCAAGAGCCGCCGCAAAAACCTCTTGCGCCGCCGCGGAGAGCCTGCTGCCCCGAACGAGCCGAACCGCGGCGGCGCTTCCGACCATGGCGGCCGCGACGGCCGGGCGCTGGAAGGGGAGCTGGGCGGCCGGAAGCCGGCGCCGGATCTCCGGCAGGAGCGCGAAGATCTCGGCCATCCGCGCCGGACCCCGAATGAAGCGGTTCTCGATCTCGGACGCGCGGAGAGGCTTGAGACCCGAGGCGACCTCGAGGCCGCCGTCCTCCAGGCGTATCGCGCAGGCCCAGTGCCGCGGCCCGTGCACCAGCACGCCGTTGGCGAGAGCCATCCCCCCGAGACGAACCTTGTCCCTGCTCACTCTCCGAGTGTACGTGCCACGTGCATGAGGAAGCGGGTGCCGAGCTCGAGATCGTCCACGGGGATGCGCTCGTCGGCTGAATGGATCAGGGCCGCCGCGACCTCCGACTCCATCGCTCGCATCGGGAAGAACCCGTAACAGACGGTGCCGAACGCCTGGCGCATGAAGTGGCTGTCGGTGAACCCGGCGTTGACGATCGGGGCGAGCGCGGCGCCCGGCTCCATCTCGTCGACGAAGCTCTCGATCGCGCGCCAGAGCGGGGTGTCGAGCGGCGAGGCGGTGCCGCCGACTCCCTCGACCCAGTCGAAGCTGTAGTTCTCCTCGCCGAGCACGGCCCGGATCTCGGCTTCGGCCTCGGCCTGGGTCTCGCCGGGCAGGAGCCGGCAGTCACAGACGACCGTGCAGAGCGCGGGGATGACGTTCGTCTGCTTGGATGCCTCGATGATCGTCGGCGAGATGGCATGCGAGAGCATCGGCTCGACGACCGCGCGGAGGGGCTGGTCGAGCTCGGAGGGGTCGGTCGTGCCCACGAGCTGGAGGAACGCCGCCGCCTCCGGAAGCTCGCGCCGCTTCGGCTTGTAGTCGGCGAGCCGCTGGATCAAGCGCGCCGCCCGGACGAGCGCGTTGTCGGCGATCCCGGGCATCGACGCGTGCCCGCTGCGCCCGTGGACGCGCAGGACGAATGGCGAGCTCATCTTCTCGGCCGTGCCGCACAGATAGGCCGGGCGCCCGTTGATCACCAGCCGGTCGCCGCCGCCCTCGTTGACGCAGTAGTCGGCCCTGATCGCATCCGGATGATTGGCGCAGAGCCAGGAGAGACCGAAGTCCTCGCCGACCTCCTCGTCGGCCGAGGCGACGAAGATGACGTCGCCGGCGGGCTCGAAGCCCTCCCGGGCGAGCGTGGCGACCGCGACGGCCGCCGCGGCGACGTGGCTCTTCATGTCGAGTGCGCCGCGGCCCCAGATCTCGCCGTCGCGAAGCTCGCCGGACCAGGGGTCGAGCGACCATTCCTCGGGGTCGGCGCGCACCGTGTCCGTGTGCGAGATGAGGGCGAGGGTCGGGCCGCCGCGCCCGGGCAGCCGAGCGACGAGGTTGGCGCGCTCCGGGATCTTGGCGTAGAGCTCGCACTCGACCCCGGCGTCCTCGAGGTACGCTCGCAGGAGCTCCGCCGCAAGCGTCTCGTTCCCCGGCGGATTGACCGTGTTGGCGCGCAGAAGCCCCTGGAGGAGCTCCGTCGCCTCGTCACGCACGGAGACGGTGGCCACCGCGTGAGCATACTTCCCGGCGTGAGCGATCTCTTTTCCGATGCGGCCCATGGGCGACTCGAGGACGTGGCTCCGTTGGCCACGCGAATGCGGCCGCGCCGCCTCGACGACTTCGTCGGTCAGGAGCACGTCGTCGGGCCCAGCTCCGCCCTCGCCCTGGCGATCGGCGGCGACCGCATGGGGTCGGCGATCTTCTACGGGCCGCCGGGCAGCGGCAAGACGACGCTCGCGCGCATCGTCGCCGAAACGACGGGTGCGGAGTTCGAGGAGCTTTCGGCCGTCTCGGCATCCGTCGCGGACGTGCGCGCGGTCCTCCAGCGCGCGACCGAGCGGCTGGGCGCCGGCGGCACGCGCACGATTCTCTTCCTCGACGAGATCCACCGGTTCAACAAGGCGCAGCAGGACGCGCTGCTGCCCGCCGTCGAGTCCGGCCTCATCACGCTGATCGGGGCGACGACCGAGAACCCCTACTTCGAGGTCAACTCGGCGCTCCTCTCTCGCTCGCAGATCTATGAGCTGGAGCCTCTGTCGGACGAGGAGCTCGCGGTGATCGTGCGCCGCGGAGCCGAGCACCTCGGCCTCGATCTGGGCGAGGAGCTCGTCGCCTTGGTCGCCAGGCGCGCAGGCGGCGACGCCCGTGCGGCGCTGAACACCCTGGAGCTGGCGGCGCAGACCGCAGCCGCCGAAGGAGTTCCCCTCGAAGAGCGCCACGTCGAGGACGCCGCACGCCGGCGCCCGGTCGTCTACGACAAGGGCGGAGACGCGCACTACGACTTCACGTCCGCGTTCATCAAGGCGATCCGCGGCTCCGACCCCGACGCCGCGCTCTACTACCTCGCCTCGATGCTGGAAGGCGGCGAGGATCCGCGTTTCATCGCGCGCCGCCTGATCGTGCACGCCTCCGAGGACATCGGCATGGCGGATTCCCGGGCGCTCCTCGTCGCGGCCGCGGCAGCTCATGCCGTCGAGCACGTCGGTCTCCCCGAGGCGCGGCTCAATCTCGCGCACGCGACCATCTACCTCGCCCGCGCCCCGAAGTCCAATGCGGTGATCAAGGCGCTCGGCGCCGCCTCGCAGGACGTCCGGGAGCACGGAGCGCTGCAGCCGCCCAAGGCTCTCCGCGACGCCCACTACCCGGGAGCCAAGAAGCTCGGGCACGGCCAGGGCTACGTCTATCCGCCCAAGGACCCGTCCGGCTACGAGGTCGACTACCTCCCGGACGAGCTGAAGGGCCGCACCTACTACGAGCCCGAGGAAGAGGCATGAAGCTTCACACCTACGAATGGGGCGATCCGGAATCGCCGCTCGTCGTCTGCCTGCACGGCGTCACGGGCCACGGGCTTCGCTTTCGCAAGCTCGCGGAGGAACGGCTGGCGAACCGCTTCCATGTCGTGGCGGCGGACCTTCGGGGGCACGGGCACTCGACTTGGGACGAGCCGTGGGACCTCGCCACCCATGTGGCCGACCTGCTCGAGACCTTCGAGCAGCCCGCATACTGGATCGGCCACAGCTTCGGCGGCCGGCTGACGATGCAGGTCGCGGCCGTTCGCGCGGAGCTCGTCCGGCGTGCCGTCCTCCTCGACCCCGCCATCTTCCTCCCGTCACCGCACTCGCACCAGCTGGCCGCGGAGGCACTTCAACAGGAGTCGTACGACTCGGTCGACGAGGCGGTCGAGGCCAGGATCGTCCGCAGCGGCCTCGCGCACACGCCCCGCGAGATCCTGGAGGAGGAGTTCGCGCACCACGCCTTCGTCGCCGACGACGGACGTCTTCACCTTCGCTACTCCGCGCGGACCGTGAGCGATGCGTATCTGGAGATGGGGACGCCGCCGCCGCCGTTCGAGACGCTGGGCGTGCCGTCGCTCGTGGTCGTCGGCGCCCTCTCCGTCGTCGTGCTCGCCGGACAGCTCGAGCTCTATCGCCGAGCCCTTGGAGACCTCATGACGGTCGAGGTCGTGCCCGGCGGGCACAGCGTCCTCTGGGACGCGTTCGACGAGACCGCCGCCGCGATCGACGCCTTCCTCGAGGCCTAGAGGATCCGCTCGCCCAGGGCGCTCGCGACGAGCTCGACGGCGAGCTCGGCCGTTGCGTTCTCGCGGTCCAGGATCGGGTTCACCTCGACGACGTCCAGCGAGCCGAGGAGGCCCGACTCCGCGACGAGCTCCATGGCGAGGTGCGCCTCGCGGTACGAAAGTCCGCCGCGCACGGGCGTCCCCACTCCGGGCGCCATGTCGGGATCGACGACGTCCATGTCGAGGGAGACGTGGACGAAGGCCGCGTCGGCGACGCGCTCGAGCGCCTCGCGCACGACGGGCTCGACTCCGCGGCGGTCGAGATCGGTCATGGTGGACACGGAGACGCCGAGGCTGCGCACGAACTCGCGCTCGCCCTCGTCCAGCGAGCGTACCCCGATGAGCGCGACATGCTCCGGCTTCAGGGCCGGAAGCGGCCACGCGTCGCTTCGGAACGCGCCGTCGGCCAGTCCGAGGGCGGCAGCGAGCGGCATCCCGTGGACGTTTCCGCTCGGCGAGGTCTCCGGCGTGTTCAGGTCGCCATGCGCGTCGAACCAGAGCACGCCGCCGGCTCCATGGCTCGCCGCAAGCCCTCCGAGCGTCCCGAGCGCGATCGAATGGTCGCCACCGAGGACGATCGGCACGTGCTCTGCGCGCCGAGCCGCCGAGACCTTTTCCGCGATGCCGGCGCACGTCTCCTTGATCTGCGGCAGGAAGCGCGCGTGCGGATCGCCGCTCTCGGTCGCCTCCGGCGTCGCAGCGCGCACGTTGCCGAGGTCATCGCACTCGAACCCGAGTCGCGCGAGGCGGTCCTCGAGCCCCGCGTAGCGGATGGCCGAGGGCCCCATGTCCACACCTCGGCGCCCCGATCCGAGGTCCAGCGCCGCGCCGATGACTGCCAGCTTTCGTTCCCGCACCGAATGGAAGGCTAGATCAGCCGGGGACTCGCAAGGTGCCTTTGATCGCGACTTCCGCGTGCGCCGTCCCGCACCCGTACTGGGGCGATTCGCTCTGCTCGAGGGTGCCTTCGAACTTCGTCGCCGCCCAATCGCCGGCCATCGCTCTAGCCTTTGTGACCTTGAAGTCGATCTCGACATCGGTCGTCGAGCGCGTGCCACGGCAGGAGCTGAGGAAAAACCCGCGATAGGTTCCGTGGTAGCGGCCATGGGTCTCCTGCAGCACGGCGTGGAGCTGTTTCAGTCCGACATCCGTCCAGACCACGTCGCAGGCTCCGTGCCGGCACTTGGGCTTGAACTTCGAGCCGAACGTCGGCGGGTCGTAGCTCGAATAGCCGTAGTGGCTGATGTCCTTCGTCGTGATGCTGAAGCTTCCGTCGACCCGCGCAGACTTGAGAGATGGCGTCTTGATCATCACCTCGTCCGTGACCGGTTCAGAGGCCTGGTTGCCGCCGATCGCGCGGATTTCGTACGTGTAGGTCTTCCCCGGGCGGATTTCCTCGTCGGTGTACGAGGTCGAGCTCGTCGAGACGATCAACGGGTGGCCGTTCCGCTTGATCTCGTAATGCTCGATCCTGGCGCTCGCCGGATCGGCGCTCCAGGAGAGCTCGACCATGAAGCCCTTCGCAGTGGCCGAGAAGCCGACCGGGGCAAGGACGCTTTTCGGCTCGGGCTTGGGCGTGGATTCGCCCTTCGCCCCCTCGCCGCCGCCGCTGTCACAGCCTCCGAGCGCCATGACCACGAAGACCACACACCAGAACGACCGACGTCCAACCGCACCGACCCCCGCCACAGGATCTCCTTCCTCAGGCGGATGCCAATCGTCCTCCTGGAGAGCCGACTCGTCAAGATGCCGCTCCGGCGTCCCGCACCTCTGCCGTCCCCGGCGAGGTCGCTCAGTTCAGCCGCCGAAAGTTCGATCCGCTTCCGCGCCGGACTGTCGGCGGAAACTGCTGAGCACGTGCCGGTACACTGGGGCCCCGAGCGGCGAGGTAGCTCAGTTGGTAGAGCACACGGCTGAAAACCGTGGTGTCGCCGGTTCGATTCCGGCCCTCGCCATCTCCTTCAGGACCTGATGGCGCGCATCCGAGTCACCGTCTCGCCCGGCGCGGAGCGCTCCGAGATCGTCGGGCGCCACGGGGACGGATGGAAGGCACGCGTCTCCGCCGCCCCCGAACGGGGACGCGCCAACGAGGCGCTCGCCCGGCTCCTGGCCGACGTCTGTGGCGTCGCTCCCAAGGCGGTCCGCGTCGTCTCCGGCCACGCGTCGCGACGCAAGGTCGTCGAGGTCGACGGCCTTTCGGAGACGGCCGCGGAGCGCATGCTCGAGGCGGTCGCGCGTGACCGCGCCTGAAACGAAAAACGACGTCCGGGCCGGTGCTACCGCGCCGCGGACGTCGCTTGGCCCAGGATCCTAACCGGGGTCCTCCCGAGCGGCAAGGACGGCGACTCCCTCACCGGCGGCCAGCTCCTGCACGTCGCCGAAGCCGACCTCGCCGAGGCGCGCGCGCAGCTTGTCGGGCGGGACCCAGATGGGCGTCTCGGCGCCGCGCGAGAACGCGAAAATCGCACGGCCGCCTGGACGTACGACCCGTCCAAGCTCGTCGAAGAACGGGATCACGTTCTGGAGGACGACGAGGTCGAAAGACCCGTCCGGAAACGGAAGCTGCGATCCGTCGGCCACCTGAAACCCGACCCGGCCGGCGAGCTCCGAAGGGAGCAGGCGCTTCGCCTCTTCGACCATCTCGGGCGCGAGGTCGACTCCGACGACTTCGGCACCTGGGAAGCGCTTGGCGACCACACGCGCCGCCTTGCCGGTGCCGGTGCCGATGTCCAGCACCCTCCCCGGCGGCTCGGCGAGCCGGTCGAGGGCCGCGCCCAGCGGGACGAGGCCCTCGGGCCCGATCCGTCCCTCCCAGCTGGCCGCAAGCGAGCCGAACTGTCGGCGGATAGGGCCGCGGAAGAGCCTCCAGAGCGCCGGCCTCGCCACGACTACCCGCGTGGCCACGCGCGCGAAGCGTCGTCCGGCCGCCTCGAGCCGGGCTCTCATGCAGACGTGAGGCGCAGCTCGTCCCCGACCTGGACGGCGAACATCCGCGCCGCATCGCCGCGGTTGATGGCGAGTGCGATGTTCGCATAGGCGTCCTCGTACAGGACGATGTCGCCCATCCGCGCGTCCGCGAAGGTCTTCGCGGCGGAGGCGAAGTAGCGCTCGAACCCGACTTCCACCTCGACACGGGAGCCGGGCTCGATCCCCACGCGCGCGAGATGGTCGGCCGTGAGGTTGAGCTGCACGTTGCCGTAGCGGTCGATGTACAGAACGGTGGCGCGGATCCTCGCCTCGCCCACCGACGGCTCCGGCACTTCGAGCCGATGGAGGGCGGCGGGATCGAGCGCGGGGCCGAGCTTGCCGAGCTCGAGGCCGCTGGCCAGGTGCGCGGCGGCGGGGGAGAAGATGTCGCGGCCATGGAACGTGTGAGAGATGCGGTCGAGCATGTAGGCCTTCTCCGCGATCTCGACCGCATCCGTCACCCCGCCCAGCCGGTCGGCTGCGACGAGCAGAAGCCCGTTGTCCGGCCCCACGTACACGCGGTCGTCGGAGCCGCGCAGCGCCACCGGCTTCCGCTCGCTCCCCACACCCGGGTCGACGATCGCCACGTGCACGCCCGCAGGCATGTACGGAACGGTGTTCGCGAGGACGAGCGCGCCCTGCAGGACGTGCTGCGGCGGGATTCCGTGCGTAATGTCGATCACCTCGACGTCCGGCGCGATGCGCTTGATCACGCCACGGCAGGTGCCGGCGAAGTCGTCCTCGAAGCCGAAATCGGTCAGGAGAGTGATGAACCGGCGTGCGATGCGGCGAGCTTAACGGCTGCGACGAGACCATCGAGGTCGTGGGTCTCGGCCTCCGCGACGACCTGGAGACCGGCGCTACGCGCCGCCTCGGAGGTGACCGGGCCGATGCTGACGCAGGCCAGGTCGGTGCGGATCTTAGCGAGCGCACGGGCCGCGGAGGCCGAGGCGATGACGACGAGGTCGGCACGCGGAAACGACGACGTCTCCACCTCGACGGCGCGATAGAGCGGGACGAATTCGGCGCCGAGCTCGCGGACGAGCACGTCCCTGGCATCCACCGCAGCCGCATGGAGAACGGGACCTTCCGGCCGCGGAAGCTCCTCGGCGAGACCTTCCTGCGTCGAGCGCTCGGCCACGAAGTCGGGCTCGATTCCAGCGGCGCGCAAGGCTTCCGCAGTGCCGGGCCCGATGGCCGCCATCCTTTTCGGCGCACCCGCCAGGCGGCGCAGGAGCGGCCCGACCGCGTTCCGGCTCGTGACGAGAATCCAGTCGTAGCGTTCGCCCTCGATCGGCGGGCCGTCGATCTCCTCGATCCGGATGAGCGGGGCCGACACGATCTCGAAGCCCGCCTCCTGGAGCCGCTCGCCGAGACGGCTGTCGGTGCCCGTGACGGTGACCTTCACGGCACCGCGGCGAGAAGCTCGTCGGCGAGAGCAAGGGGATCGCCGCCTCGCCGTCGCTCGATCCACGCGCCGTCTTCGGCCGCGATCAGCGCCGTCAGTCCGCGGCCGTCGTGGTGGGCGGCCACCGGCGCGAGGCAGCCGGCTCCGATCCGCGCAACGCACGCCCGCTCAGCCGTGACGCGGCGCCGCGTCTCCGCGTCGTCCACGGAGGCCGCCAGCTCTTCCTCGCCCGCCCGCACCTGCAGCGCCACGGCGCCCTGCCCGGCTTCGGGGACGAACTCGTCGGGATCGAAGCGAAGACCGATCTCCGCCGAGAGGCCGAGCCGGTCGAGCCCCGCTGCGGCGAGCACGATCGCGTCGAGCCCACGCTCGCCGCGCTTGCGCAGACGGGTGTCCACGTTCCCCCGCAGGGGCTCGATGGAAAGCTCGGGCTCGAGGGCGAGGAGCTGGGCACGCCTGCGCACCGAGGCGGTGCCGATGCGCATGCCGGGGGCGAGACCCTCGGCTCCACACAAAGCATCGCGGGGATCTTCGCGGGCGAGAAACGCGGCCACGGCCAGCCCGTCCGCGTCCGTCGACGTCATGTCCTTGGCGGAATGGACCGCCATGTCGATCCGGCCGGCAAGGAGCGCCTCCTCGATCTCCTTCACGAAGACGCCGCGCTCGCCGATCTCGCCGAAAGGCTTGGAGCGGTCGCGGTCGCCGGCAGTCGTGATGGGGACCAGTGCGACGTCGAGATCGGGATTGGCGGAGCGAAGCGCATCGGCGGCGAGCTCCGCCTGCGTCAGCGCGAGCCTACTCCCGCGGCTGCCGAGCCGAAGAATCACGATCGTCGAGATCGAAGAGATGGCGAACCGCATCGGCGTAGAGAACGCCGTCGGCCGCCGCAGCCGCCTGCTTCATTCGCACCGTCGGCGCGTGGAGGAGCTTGTTCACGATCTGGGCGGTGAGCGACTCGACCGCGCGCCGCTCGCTCGGACTGAGGGAGCCGAGCCGCCCCTCCGCCCGCTCGAGCTCAGAGGTCCGGATCGACTCCGCGCGTGCCCGCAGCGAGGCGATCGCAGGGACGACGTCGAGCGAGAGCTGCCACGCGCGGAAGCCCTCGGCCTCCTCCGCGACGATCGCCTCGGCGCGCACCGCCTCCTCGCGCCGGCCGGCAACGCTCTCCTCGACGACGCGCTCGAGGTCGTCGACGTCGTAGAGGTAACAGCCCTCGATGTCGTTGACGGCGGGATCGACGTCGCGCGGGACGGCGATGTCGACGAAGAAGATCGGGCGCCCCTTGCGCTTGCGCATCGCCCGCTCGACCTGCTCGGCCGAGAGGACGTGGCCGCGGGCGCCGGTCGAGGCGACGACGATGTCCACGTCCTCGAGCTCGGCCTCGACGGCCTCGAGACCGGCGGCGCGCCCGCCGAAGCGCCGCGCGAGCCGCTCCGCGCGCTCGACGGAGCGGTTGGCGACGAAGACGCTCTCGACCCCGCGCGCGATGAGGTTCACCGTCGCGAGGTCGCTCATCTTCCCCGCGCCGAGGACGAGGATGCGCCGGCCCTCGAGTGTCCCGAAGACGCGCTCGGCCAGCTCGGCCGCGGCCGAGGAGATCGAAGCGGGGTTCTCGCCGATGGCGGTCTCGCTCCGCACCCGGCGCCCGACCCGCAGCGCCTGGCGGAAGAGCCGGTGCACGAGAGACCCCGCCGTGCCGGCCTCCTTCGCCGTCTCGTAGGCGCCACGGACCTGGCCGAGGATCTGCGCCTCGCCGGGGATCATGGAGTCGAGGCTCGCCGCCACCCGGAACAGGTGCAGCGCGGCGGCCTCGTCCGTGAGCGTGTAGAGCGACGGCGCGATCTCACTCTCGCTCATCTCGCCCAGCGCGGCGAGCTCGGCGAACGCGCGCTCCTGCGCGGCTTCTGGGTCGTCGTCCACGAGGTAGAGCTCGGTGCGGTTGCAGGTCGAAAGCGCAACCGCCTCACCTTCCTCGCCGGCGAGCCTGCGGACGAGCTCGGGGTTCTCGGGCGCGCTCACGTAGAGCTGCTCGCGAAGCTCCACGGGTGCGCGATGGTGCGAGGTGCCGACGAGGACGAGGTGCATCAGTGATTCGGCCGCCTGCGGAGTCGGAATTCTCGCGCGTGAAGAGCACGCCAGGCTGGGACACAGGGAGAGTTCGTACTCGAAAAGTACGGGCTCGACCGAGGACGGCGCATGGCGCCGCTTTGCAGCCGCCAGAAACCGGTTCCTGTGGGCGGTCGAGTCATTCTAAAAGTGAGCGACCGGGACGAGGGCGACCGCCACGAGCGTGAAGGCGCCGAGCGCGAGGTAGGCCGAGCGGCGGCCGCGCCACCCGGCCTCGTAGCGAAGAACGAGGAACGCGGCGTAGGCAGCCCAGGTAAGCAGCGCGGCGGCCATGACAGCGTCGAAGCCGCCGCCCTCCGAGCCGAGGCGCGCGAGGCCCACTGCGAGGCCGAGCGTGAGCGCGGGCAGCGCGACGAGAATCGTCCGGCCCGTGAGCGTGTCGAGCGCAGCCTGCGACGGGGCTCG
>Ga0207674_10000819_pt1 | contig 40453 bp, 29 predicted proteins | sample KBSCornC72_FD_184303 | JGI IMG/M metagenome (GOLD analysis project Ga0207674, IMG submission 184303) | Corn rhizosphere microbial communities from Kellogg Biological Station, Michigan, USA - KBS Corn C7-2 (SPAdes) (version 2) | ecosystem: Host-associated > Plants > Roots > Rhizosphere > Soil ... | reverse complement strand
GCCGCCGCCCCAATCCATGATGTTCGCTTTCGTGAACTTCTCGCCGTAGTTCGTCGAGCCGCGCGGGTTCGGGTACAGCACCGCCCAGCCCTGCCCGGCCCACACCTGGCCCGGCGATCCCCAGTTCGCCTTGAAGGCGGTGCTCGTGGCGCCGGTTGGGCCACCGTGTGCCTCGACGAGCAGCGGGTACTTGCGTCCGGCCTGATAGCCGACGGGCTTGAGCAGGATGCCCTCCACCGGCGTGCCGTCCGTGCTCTTCCACGTGATCACTTCCGTCTCACCTAACGCGATGTTGGCGAGCTGCGGGTTCAAGTCGGTGAGCTTCTTCGGCGACGCGAACGTCAGGTCGCTCACGTACACCTCGGCCGGCGCGTCCGGGGAGCCTAACGTGTACGCCGCGAGCCGTCCATCCTTCGACATCGACGGCTGCCCGATCAGCAGCTTGCCCGCGATGCGATTCAGCCTGCCTGACGCGACGTCGTACGCGTACACCGCCGACCACGCCCGCTCGCCCGTGGTGAACAGCACGCGCGAGCCGTCCGGCGTCCAGCGCGGATTGCCGGCCGAGACGTCGATCTTGGGATCGTAGGTGTCCTTCGCCTTGCCCGACGCGACGTCGTAGAGCACGAGATGATCGTTGCCGATCTCGCGGTCCATGATGCTGTCGGCGCGAGCCGTGTGACTCTGCGGCAACACGTTGAACGCGATCGTCTTGCCATCGGGCGACCACGCCGGCGGTGAGGCCGCGTCCGACTTCGGCGTGATCTTCTTCATCGACTTGTCGGCGATGGTGACGACGTAGATGTCCGAGCGCGTCTCGCGGAGCATCGTCGTCGGCTGGGCCTGGAACGCGAGCCGCGTTCCGTCAGGCGACCAGCTCGGCGCACCGCTCACGGTGAGATTGCCGTGTGCGACCTCGGCGGCGCGCTTGGTCGGGACGTCGATCACCCACGCGTGCGAGAGGCGGAAGTTGTCCTCGAACACCTGCGGGTCATCCTTCCGCGCGGTCTTCGCTTCGTCGCTCTTGGGCAGCGTATCCACCGCGAGGAACGCGATGCGCGAGCCGTCCTTCGACCACTCGAAGCCCGTCACGTTCTCCCTGGACGTCGTGAGCTGATACGCCTCACCGCCGTCCATCGGCAGCACCCAGATCTGCGTCTTGACGTCGGTTCCGGGCCCACGTGAGGAGAGGAAGGCGAGCGCGCGTCCGTCGGGCGCCCATTGGGGCGCGTTCTCGCCCTTCTCGCCGAAGGTCATCTGGCGGGGCGTACCGCCCGCGGCGGGAACCATCCAGATGTGCGCCCGCATCTCGTGCTTGTCGCCCTTCGAGGTGTCCGGCTTGGTGGAGTCCGTGGACGGCTTTGCGCTGGGATGCTCCCAGCCACTCACGGCGTACGCGATCTTGGAGCCGTCGGGCGATAGTGCAACGCCGCCGACGTTCTTCAGCTCCATGATGTCCGTGAACGTCATGGGGCGCTTGTTCTGCGCGCCCGCGGTGGCTGTCACGGTGAACAGTGCCGCGACACACGAGATTCGGCGCGGCCAGGGGGAAATCATGTCGAGCTCCAATTCGAGGGTCGCGGGAATTCTGCAATCGGTAACGCGCCTTCGCCATTGCGTAAAATTCTTTTTTGACGGCAAGCTCATCAAAGTGAGCTGGATGGCTGCCTGAAACTCGAACTCCTTCTCAGAGGCATACTTGCCGATCGACGCCGAGCTTGCGGCGCGCCTAACGCTTCTGCACCTTCGAACAGCCGTCCCGGGCGAGCTGCCGCTCCGGGAAGGCGTCTGCGTGGTCGGCCGCGGCTCCGCGGCCGTGGCCATGGGTGAGGCCGCTCGCCGACTCTCATCGATCAATTCGACAAGGCGCGCGATCTTGATCGGCACCGCGCCGAGCTTTTACTCGCCGAGCGCACAATGAGCCCCAAGGAACTGACGCAACGCGCGGAGGAACAGGCGATGCGGTGGGCACTGCGCGTGACACCGCCGTTCGTTCGAAACTTCATCGCGCGCTACCGCCAGCAACCCTAGAATCGCGACCTCCGGTGCACATCGACCGCCTTGATCACCTCGTACTTACGGTCCGCGATGTCGAGGCTTCATGTGCGTTCTACGAGCGTGTAATGAACATGCTGCCAGTCACGTTCGCTGGCGGTCGGCGCGCGCTCACGTTCGGCCAACAGAAGCTGAACCTGCACCCGGCGGACGCCCCGATCTCGCCGCACGCGTCGCGTCCCACCCCCGGCTCGGCCGATTTGTGCTTCATCTCCACCACTCCAATCGCCGAGGTCGCGGCGCACTTACAGCGGCTCGGCGTGGCCATCGAAGAGGGTCCGGTGCGCCGCACAGGAGCAACCGGATCAATCATGTCGATTTATTTTCGCGACCCCGACGACAATCTCATTGAAGTCGCCGAGTATGAGCGGAGTGCCGCACCTGAGCCCGGTGTTAGGTAGACCAGCACCCGACTGGATCGCGTGCGCTGTCCATGCATCACGAGATGTCATGGCGAGTCATCGGCAATGGGTCGTGGGTCCTTGGTTTTCGGTCATCGGTCTAGGCGTCCGTAGAACCGCACCGGTTGCCGGGCCGTAGGATTGATATGCGCCCGATTCCACTCCACGACTACGCCGACCTCGCGCCCGCCGAGCGGTCCGCCCTTACGACAGCGATCCAGGACTTGCGCACCCTGGCCGACGTCCTTGCGTGGGCGCGGAGTCAAAATCCCCCGCGCTCCGTTGCCGAGATCGTCACGCAGGACGAGTACACGCACGACGTCCTCCTGGAGGCGAGCGGCCAGCCGTACCTCGCGTTCGACACGACCTGACTCGGCGCCGTGACGGCGGTCGCCGTCTTCGTAGATCGGCCCGACGCCCGCACGCTCCTCGAGGCACGCCTCGCGCGAGGCTGGCGGCCCACGCCCTCCGCGTTGCAGGACGGAGCCCGCGTGCTCGGCTACGCGGCATGCGTCGTCGCGCCCGCGCACCGCGAGTCATCTCGACCTCACGCCTAACGTGTTCGCGTGGGTCCGTGAGGTCCGCGCGACGAATGGTCTCGGGAAGCCCTTCCGTCGACCAGTTCGAGCACGGGGTGGTGCAACACCGGTGCCGAGGTCAATATCATCTCCTAGCCGGGGGAGGCTCACTGCCACGGAGGACGTCCACAAATGAGCGTCGCCAACAATCGCCGATTGAAGACCGGACCGCGGTGCCTGTACACGATGCCGCTGGCCATCATGGACGAAGAGAGGGCCGATTTCACGAGCGCGAGCAACGTGAGAATCAACACGGACAAGACGGCGGGCGAATTCGTGGAGACCGCGGCGAGCCTTCCGAACCCCGCAACGGTCGCAGGCGCGCGCGACAGGATTCTGCGCTTCGGCGGCGTTCAAGGTCGACCCACAGCCGCCGACCCGACGGTGTACATCAACGTCGAAGATGGAACGAATCAGGCTGGATATACGACCTACGGGATCGACGCCACGGGTAAGAAGCCGCAGAAAGTCGTGGGACAGGCGTGCGTGTTCACGGTACAGGTGTCGAAGGCGCCCGTTACGGGTCAGCGCGTGGTGGCCGGCCGCACAGGCGGTCAGGTCAAAGAGTTCGATTATGCGACAGGCGCCGCCGCGATCGCGGCGGAGCTCGCGGCCGACAATTGGGTGCGGGCGTACTACCTGCCCTGGCGCTCGAATCACGCGACGACGATGCATCTGGGAAACGCCGCCGATTTCTTCCTGACGTCGACGTTGACCGGGTGCACGTTCAACGTCTACGGTGATCGGACGGCGCCGACCGTGACCCACGCGAACAACGGCGCCCAGCCAGACCTCAATCTGTCGCAGGACTACATGACACGATTACTCGCTCAGCTCGCAGCGGACGAGCCGGTGGCTGCCAACCAGGGAGCCGCGCAGGGGAACCTCGCGTCCTTCACCACACACGACTACAAACTGAAGGCCGAGCCGTACATGATGAAAAAGCAGGAGCGCTTCCTTTCGGGCGACCTGAAGCTGGATCGCGCAAAGACGCATACCATCGTGGTCGGATACCGAAGTGCGTCTGGCGAATGGTCGTTCTTCTGTCAGCAGGTCGTGAACATCGGCTACACGCGCACGGGCGCAAAAGCGTTTTTCGGCGAGAAGCACAAGAAGCGAATCATGATCAAACAGGCGCGGCAGATTTGGCCCGCGGGTGGTGGGGCGATCATCGACGCCGATCTCTGGTGAAATTGGGGTCAGACCGTCAGACCCCGAAACCTCCTAACCTCCCAGCGTCAGCATGCGCCGCATCGCACTCCTCCCAATCGCTCTCCTCGCCGCGTCCGGTACCGCGAGCGCCCAGGACATCATCGGCGCCCGCGACGCCCGCGCGCTCCGCGCCGACAGCGTCTTCCAGCGCTTCGACCGCACCGACTCACCCGGCTGCTCGCTCGGCGTCTACCAGGACGGCAAGATCCTCTACGCGCGTGGCTACGGGATGGCGAGCCTCGAGCACGGCATCGCGCTCTCACCGCGCTCGGTCCTCGACGTCGGGTCGATCTCGAAGCAGTTCACCGCGATGAGCATGCTCATGCTCCAGAAGGAGGGCAAACTCTCGCTCGACGACCCGATCCGGAAATACTTTCCAGAAATGCCCCCGTACGCGGAGCGGATCACGCTCCGCCGCGCGCTCAGTCAGACGAGCGGCCTGCGAGACCTTTACGTCATGATGGCGCAAACGGGCCGGACGTTCGCCGGCGACACGATAGACGCCCTCCGCGTCATCACGCACTCGGCCGAGCCGAACTACGAGCCGGGCGCGCGGTACCTGTACACGAACTCCGGCTGGATCCTCGCCGCGCAGATCGTCTACCGCCTAACGGGCAAGACCCTCGCCCAGTTCGCCGAGGAGCGGATCTTCGGGCCGTTAGGCATGCATGACACGCGCATCCTCGCCGACGTCACGACGATCATCCCGAATGGCGCCGAAGGGTACGCACCGCGACCGGGCGGAGGCTTCCGCGTCGCGAGCTCGACCTACGACGGCGCGATCATGGGAGCCGGTGCGGTGCACACGTCCGTGGAGGACTTCGGCGTGTGGCTGAACAACTACGATGTCGCCACCGTCGGCAGCCGCGACATCATCGAGACCATGACGACGCCGACCAAGCTGAACGACGGCTCGCCGGCGACCTCGGGACCGAACATGGCGTACGCGGTGGGGCTCACTGTCGGCACGCTGCGCGGGCTGCGCGTCGTGGCGCACGGCGGAAGCTGGGCGGGATACCGCGGGCACTTCCTTCGGTTTCCCGACCAGCACTTTGCCGTCGCGACGTTCTGCAACCTGACGACGTCGGGACCGGATTCGCTCGCGCGCAAAGTCGCGGGGATCTACCTCGCCGACAAGATGCAACCGGACAGTGGTGCCATTTGGATCGCGTCGCTGGACGGCGCGCAGCCTGTGGCGTTGCCAGCGTCCGGTTTCCGTGCCCTGACGGGCGTGTGGCGCAACGTCGAGCGCGGTGAGGTGCGGCGCACGCGACTGGTTGGCGACACGCTCTTCTCGGTCGGAGCCGAGCGCACTCGCATGGTGCCCCTCGGCGAAGGTCGCTTCCGTGTGGGCAACGGGACGGAGGTACGCTTCGATAACCCGGAAGCCCCATCGCGCATGGTCGTCCGCACGACGGCGGAAACGGTCACCTTCACGCGAGCCGACTCGGTCGGGCTCACGCCGGCGCAGCTCGCCGAGTACGCGGGTGATTACCGGAGCGACGAGGTGGAGACGACGCACACGTGGAAGGTGGAGAAGGGGCAGCTCGTCGTGTACGCGAACGGCCGGCGCCTCGGCGTGCTCGAGCCCTCGTACAAGGATGGGTTCACTCGCGGCACCACCGTGGTCGACGTGCAACGCGACGCGAAGGGGCGCATCACCGGCTATCTGGTGGAGTCTGGACGCGTTAGGCATCTGCGCTTCACCAGAGTGCGGTAGCTCGCGCGTCACCCGCCCGGGCGCCTTCCAAGTGGTGGGTCGCAGCCTTGCCTGAGTAGCGTCACTAGACGCAGTTGCCTTTCGGCACGCGGACCGCAGGTGTAGAATGTCGGGACTGCCAGCCTCGGGAGGCATCGCCGTGGCCACGATCGCAGCACCGGCACAAGAACGCCTGAATGGCGAGCGAAAGTTTTACTCGCGCATGGTTTTTCTTGTCCTCGCAGTCGTATTCCTCGGGTTTGCCCCGAGCTTCTACCTTCGGGGAATTGTCCCGCCCTATCCGCGGCCGAACCCGACGCTTCCGTGGTGGGTCATCATGCACGGAACCCTGTTCACGATCTGGATGGGCATCTTCGTTGCCCAGACGCAGCTGATCGCGGCGGGCCAGCACCAGGTTCACAGGACGCTCGGCAAAGCATCCATGCTCTTCGCGATCCTGCTGATCCCGGTGATGTACACGACCGCGGTGTGGGAAGTGACGCGCGCCAACCAGCCGCCGATGACCGATCCGCTCACGTGGACCATCGTGCCGCTATCGGTGATCGTCCCGTTCGCGATCCTCATGTATCTTGGCTGGGAGAACCGAGCGCGCGCGCAGTGGCACAAGCGCCTGCTGCTCTCGGCAGCGATCCTGGTGGCGATGGGCCCGGCTATCGGCCGTCTTCCGCTGGCGCCACCAACACGCATCGGGATCACCATCCTCCTGCTCCTCGGGCTGCTGCTGTTCATTCCGCTGTTCATCTGGGACAGGCGTCGCGACGGCCATGTCCACCCGGCGACATGGATCGGGTTCAGCCTTTCCGTGATTGCCGTCTTCATTCCGCTGTTCGTTTTCTGGACCGGCGCGAACTGGGCAGCGGTCGCCGCGAAGCTCCCGGGCGTCGGTACTTAGCGAGCCGTCACCACATACGAGTCGCCGCGGCGCGCAACCTCGTCACAGAACGCATCGAGACGCTGGTTGAACCCCGCGGCATCGTCCCAGAACGGGGCATGCCCGGCGTCCGGCACGATGTGAACCTGCGCGTGCGGCATAGCCGCGCGGTGATGCGCGACCACTTCCGGCCTAACGACCGCGTCGAGCGCGCCATGCGTGACCAGCACGGGCTTCGCGATGGTCGGCAGGATGTCATCGTTGTCGACGACACGCGTGAGCAGGGCCTGACGGACGAACGGCGGCACGGACACGCCGAAGCCAAGCATCGTATACAGATCCGACGCCTCGGGCTCGCGCGCAAAGCACAGGCGCAGCAGTGACTGGAGAGCGCGCACGCTCTCGCCCACGTCGCTCGAAAACATCCCTGGTACGAGCGCGAGGAACTCCGGCGTGAGCACCGCCGCGGCTGCTTCACCGCCGAGCTTCGTGACGGCGCCTACGAGATGAATCCCGCCGATCCGCTCCTCGCCATAGTGACGGATATAGTCGAGGATGACGATCGGCCCGTACGACCAGCCGCAGAGAATCGGTCGGTCGAGCTCCAGCTCCCGAATCACGGCGTCGACGTCGGCGGCCCACAGCCTCGAGTCCTGGTAGCCGTGGCCCGGCCGCTCCGACGCGCCGTGGCCACGCAGATCCATCGCGACGAGGCGGTACCGGCGCGCGAGCTCGGAGCGCATCTGCCGGTCCCAGGTGAGCCAGCTCTGCGAGCAGCCGTGGAGAAACAGGATCGATGGAGCCTGTAGCGCTCCCGCTTCCGCGAGGTGGAGCCGAGTGCCTCCTCCTCCGATGATCGTGTGATGCTTCATGGTTCGCTCCAGACTGGATTGACACTCGCTGCCGCGCGCAACGCCGCGTCGTCGGATCGGCATTGAGATGATGAACCACGCGCCATAGCTTGGGATCGGACGAAGCGTCCTATACGCAGAGGGTTCGCGTCATGGGGCTCGCGCTGCGACAAGTCGATGTCGAGCGGCTCGACAATGGAAGCTCCGCGTTCCCTCCCGCCGCATGGTCGCGTCGCAGCTCGCCCGATCGGGCGACGCGTCTCACTCCGACTATGTTCGGTCTCATGCCCCTGGCGGTTCGCTTCCTCGTCGCTGGCGCCTGCACGATCGTGCTGTGCTGCGACGGTCCATCGATGGACAGCGGTCCTCGTGGCGATACCACGACTCTACCGGAGCCCAAGGCGAGCGTGCACGATTGGACGCGCTTTGGATGGAACGCCACGCGCTCCAACGCCTCGACCGACTCGACAGGCATCGATTCGGCGAACGTCGCGACGCTCCGGCGACAGCAGGTCGCGATCGATGGCACCGTCGACGCATCCGCGATCTACCTGCACGGCGTCCAGGTGAACGGAGCCGCGCACGATGTTTTCTTCGTGACGACGACGTACGGCAAGACACTGGCGGTCGATGCGGCCGATGGCAGCATTCTCTGGCGATTCACGCCACCGGACTACAACTCGTTCGTCGGCTCATACCGCATAACGACGTCGACGCCAGTCGCCGATCCCGACCGCCAGTTCATCTACGCCGCCGCACCCGATGGATCCATTCGGAAGCTCGCGGTGAACGATGGACGTGTGGTGTGGAGTACATCGATTACAACCTTGCCGACTCGCGAGAAGATCGCGTCGCCACTCAACTTTGATCGCGGACACGTCATCGCCACAACCGGCGGCTACATCGGCGACGCGCCGCCCTATCAGGGCCACGTCGCGGTGATCGATGCAGCGGCGGGCACGTTGCTTCACGTGTGGAACTCACTCTGCAGTGACCGAGCGGGATTGATTGCGCCGTCGTCGTGCAGCGAGAGCGGTTCGGCGATCTGGGGACGCGCCGGTGCCGCCGTCGATACGACCACGGGTGACATCGTCGTCACGACCGGCGATGGCTTGTGGGACGGCAGAACGTTTTGGGGCGACGCGGTGATCGAGCTGGATGCCGACGCCACACGTATCGTTGCGAACTACACGCCGACGAACACCAGGACACTCGAGGTGAACGACACGGACCTCGGCTCGACGAGTCCGGTGTTGTTAGGCGGCGGGCTGTTTGCGCAGGGCGGGAAGGACGCGACGATCAGGGTGCTCGATCGCTCGCGGATATTGGGCGCCGCCGGCCATCAGGGCAACGAGGTACAAACCGTGTCGACGCCTTCAGGCGGTGGACTGTTCACGGCGCCGGCGGTGGCTCGGATCGGTACGACGACTTGGGTGTTCGCGGCCGACAATGGTGGGACAGCCGCATGGACCCTGAATGGTGGACGCCTGCAGCCGGCCTGGCAGAATGGCAATGCTGGCACGAGCCCGGTGGTCGCTGGCGGCCTGTTATACGTGTATGACGCGAACGCTGGCGTCAGGGTGTATCAGCCGGTCAGCGGGTTCCAGATCACTCGGCTCGGTACCGGGTCGGGGCATTGGAATACGCCGATCGTCGTGGACGGAAGAGCCGCGATTCCGGAAGGGAATGCGAACTCACATGGCACGAGCGGGGTGCTGAACATTTTCCGCTTGCCGTAGAAGAACGGTCGACGCCCTCGCCTTCGGCTTGCGCGTGCTCCCCTTCCGGATGACCCACTCGGCGACGACGACGTTGATCACCCATCCGGCGGCCATCAGGACCGCTCGCGTCGACTCGTCAGGCGTGCCGACGAACATGAAATAGGGAAGGTGCGTCAACACCTGCGTGCCGGCGCCCATGCCGATCGCGTACGCGCGAATCATCCAATCGCCGTGGCCCTTGAAGTCACGACGGCCGACTGCATAGAGCCCGAGCACCATCGACACGAACATCGCCGTCCCGAATACGAGGCGCAGCGCGTAGAGCGCCTCGCCGTCGCCTTTGGGCCAGGGATAGAAGTGCGACATCCACAGGCCCGTCAGCGCGACCACCAGTCCGCATACGCCGAGGACCCGCCCCGTGACACGGTGCCACACGCGATGGCGACGCCGAAACGACGACGAGAACTGAAACGCACCGAGCATGCTGTACGGGATGACGCTCAGGATGTGCAGCACGACCGGCAGCGGCATCGCGAAGAACCGCGCGTTCTCTGAAGTGATCGGGCCGCCGCGACCCAGCTGCCCAAGCCTTGCCGTGCCGGCAACGGCCGGCACGAGGCTCAGCATGATCAGCCCAACCGGAACGAGCCAGTCGGATCGGCGGGAAGTCGTCGCGCTCATGGTTAGCGCCGGACGAAACGCAGGCCGCCCATCAGGACCACGTCGTTGCCACTGCGCGTGGCGCCTTCACCGGCGAGTGGCTTGAAGCCGGTCAGGTAGTCGCGCGCCTCGAGACGCAGGCGAATGCGGCCAACTCCGAGCTCACCACCCACGCTGCCGTAGCCGGCAACATTGGATGTCGCTGGGGCCGAGAGGCTCCGATAGTTGTAGCTGCGCCCGCCCGCGCCGATTCCGGCGAAGGGGCTGAGGCTGATGGCATTGCCGCCGATCAGCTTCGGAGCACGGAACTCGGCGCCGACGTCGTAGGTGAACGCGTCCAGCTTGGGGTCGTTCACCGTCGCGATATCGCGAGTGCGCGCCCAACCCAGCGAGGCCGTCACGGCGATCGCGGGGCGAACGACGTACGACACCTGAGCGGCGGTCAGCTTGCCCTGGGCGACCCGGGTGCGCTGCGCACCGGTCGGAACGACGACGCCGCTGGAAACGAGGAGCTCCCAGCCCGGCCTGTGCTCGGGAGCGGTCTGCGTCTCGGTGGTGGCCTGAGCGGAGAGGCTGGGCGCAATCGCGGCCGTGGATCCAAGGGCTGCGGCAATAAGGAATGAGCGCATTGTTCGGTCTCGGTAGGTGGCCAGTGTTGTGTTGCCCACGGTGGCCAATCTGCCGGAGCCGAACACCCGTCGCCTCGACCGAAGGGTGTAGAACGAGGGATGTAGTTTCGGGATCCCGCTCCCTCTTTTCTCTTCCCAGCGTTTACAGGAGATCTAGCTCCTTCGCCCTGACCAGCGCCTCTGTTCGATGATTCGCGCCCAATTTGCCATAAGCGTTCGCGATGTGGCGCTTGACTGTCGCAGCGCTGATAGACAAAAGATCCGCGATCTCCTGATTTCGCATTCCCGCCGCAATCAGACGCAGGATCTCGAGCTCTCGGGTAGTCAGCGACTGCGTTGAGCCGGCTGGAACTCGGCTGGCCGCTGTCGCCGACGGCTTGGGTTCGTCGAAGCCAGCCAGCACGCGCCGGGTGTACTCGCCAGCGATCCCTCGAGCGGTCGCGTGCCGCAGGAGGTCTCGCATGGGGGTGCCCTCATCCACGAAGACCCGGAGGTACCCGTCCGGCTCGGCCAGCTCCAAAGCACGCGCCAGGGCATCGAGACCCCGACGGACGTTGCCCAGTGTCTGCAGCGCAACCGACTGGAGCATAAGCGTCTCGATCACGCTTCCCATCCGTCCGCCCTGTTCCGCGGCGGTCGTCAATCGATCGAGCAGCTGCACGGCGTCGGTCAGGTGGCGTTCGTCTTCGCCAGGTCTGTGGCGAGCGATGAGAAGTCTGGCCACCGTGATGTGCTCGAACTCGCGCACGTAACTGAGGTCGTCGCTCACGGAAAGATTCCGGTCGCGTACCCAGGCCACGGCTTCTGCGAGTCTGCCCTGTGCGATCCAGATGCGAGCCTTCAACGCCGCGATCGGTCGCGCGCGCGGGATGGGGCTTCTTAAGTCGTGGCTCTCGGCCTCATCGAGCAGGTCGAGTGCGCCCCGGAGATCTCGACGAGCTTCGAGAACGCTCGCCATCGCCGTACACCATCGCTGCCGGTTGCCCTTGTGCGCGGTCCGCCCGGCCGATTGTGAGATCGTCTCGAGGAACGTGGCAGCGGCGTCGAGGTCTCCCCATTCGCGATGCACCTCGCTGAGCCCCAGGTACAGCTCGTCCGTTTCGGGAGGCGTGGGGTGCACCTCCTCCGCGGCGACCTGGAGCCCGCGCTCGTAGATGCTCGCCGCTTCGCGCAGCCGACCCTGCGCGACTCTGAGGTCGCCGAGCACGAAGATGCCACGGATGGCGTCGAGGCCGTGACCGCAGATTCGCATGCTGGCGAGCGCATCCGTGAAAGTCCGGTGCGCTGCCTCGAGATCTCCGCGCGCCCAGTAGGCGAGTGCCAGGAGTGCGATGCCGGTCGAGCGCGCGGCATGGTCCCCTTCGGGTATGAGGTCGAGCGCGCGCTTCGCATGCTCGACGGTCCCGGGAACACCGCCGAGTGCTTGTGCGAGGTAGAGGCGGGCAGACGCGAGCTCCGTGGGCAACGACTGAAACCGCGCGGCGTCGGTGACAACCATCTGCGAAGCGTCTGATCGCGCGGTCGTGTCGGCGACGTCCAGCCAGCGTTCGACATCACGCAGCCGAGGCTCGGCTGCCTCGAGCTCGCCGCTGTTCAGCAGGGCCCAGGCGTAGCCCAGGGTGAGCACGGGCCTAACGCGGACCACGGCATCGGGCAGGGCCTTGACGCGGCTGAGCCAGAGGCCGGACTGGTAGCTCCGGTCCCTTTCAGGCCACGTCATCTCGAGCAGGCCCGCGGCGCGATCGAGATCCTCGGCGGCGATGGCGTGTCGCACGGCGTCGCCAGAGGACCCGTGTTCGTCGTACCACGCGCTCGCCCGCCGATGATAGCTGTGGGCTCGATCTGGATCTTCTCTCGCCGACTGCGCCTGCAGCACGTCCGCGAAGAGATGATGGTAGCGGTACCACTCGCGTCGATCATCCAACGCGACGACGAACAGGTTTCTCCGTTCCAGACTCTCGAGCAGTGCCTGCGAGCCCGGTTCGCCGATGACGGCGTCGCAGAGCGGGCCGCTCAGTCGGTCGAGTATCGCGGTGCCTAACAGGAACCGACGGATGTGCTCCGGTTCCGCTCGCAGGACCTCGTCGACCAGATAGTCCGCGACGTAGCGGTTGTCGCCGCTGAACGCGTCGACGAACCCGCGAACGTCGTCGCGCCCTTTCATTGAAAGCGCCGCGAGCTTGAGCCCCGCGATCCAGCCTTCGGTGCGCCGCTCGAGCTTTGCCGTGTCGGTCGTCGAGAGGTCGAGCGCCATCACCTGATTGAGAAAAGCGGCCGCTTCGTCCTTCGTGAAGCGAAGATCCGCGACTCGCACCTCGGCGAGCTCGCCACGTGCGCGAAGTCGAGCGAGTGGCACGGGTGCTGGCGGGTCGGATCGACTGGCGATCACGACGTGCATCCGCGGCGGCAGATGATCGAGCAGGAACGTCAGCGACTCGTGGACGGCCGCGGCATCGATGACATGGTAGTCGTCGAGGATGAGAGTGACGCCGGAATCGATGGCGGTGAGGTCGTTGATGAGCTCCGTCAGGACTGATTCCGCTGGTGGCGGTTGAGGCGCTCGCAGGAGCGAGATCGCGTGCGACCCGACGTTCGGATGGATTTTCTGAATGGCTCGGATGAGGTACGACCAGAACAGCGAAGGCTCGTTCTCGGTCGGGTCGAGTGATACCCAGCCAATCTCGTTCTGAGCTCCGGCACGGCCGGCAATCCATTCGGCGAGCAGCGTCGTCTTGCCAAACCCCGCGGGGCCGACGACGACCGTGAGCTTACGCTCCGCTGCGGGATCGAGCCGCGCGGTCAGCCGCGGACGTGCGACGAGGCTGGAGCGCGACTTGGGGACGGGGACGTAGAGTTTGGTCTCGAGTAGGGGGATGGCGGGGCCGGTGCTGCCCGCATGGTTTGCTGTCGCGCCTGAGGAATCCACCATCGCGCAACGCTGCAGGTAGGCGCGCGTCATCGCCAGAGGCATCCGTCACCCCTACGTGGATGTCAGACCCGAGAAGGCCGGCCCCACAGACGAAGGGGCGTTCGGATGAAACGGATCGCTCGGATCCTTCAGGATCGCTCCTCGGCCCTGAGGCCTCCGGTCGCAACGAGCGGGGACTGAGAAATCACGACCTCGTGACGCCGGAGCTTCCCGAGGCCGTCGAACAAAGAAAAGGATGAGAGCCCGGACGTGCCGTCGGAGCCCTCGCGGCGCACGGAGCAAATCTGCGAACATCCGCGCAATCGAAGTTCGAAATCCGCGTTAGGTCTTGCCGTTCCCCCACGGTCGGGGTCGCGATGCCGGCGTGGCAGCGCGATCCAGGCCGATTGATGGTTCGCCGGATACGAGTATTATCGAGAATGGCGACCTCGCTGCGATACGCGCTCAGATCATTGAAGCGCACGCCGATGTTCACGGGCGCGGCAATCCTCACGCTCGCACTCGGAACCGGCTCGGTCGCCGCTATGTTCGCCATCGTATATGGCGTGCTCCTCGCACCCCTGCCGTACGGGCAGCCGGACCGTCTCGTCAGCGTCGGCCTGCAAACTCCCGAGCTTCGGCGCATTCAACAGCCGCCTGGCGTCTACTTCACCTACAAGCGGTTCGCACGGACTCTGAGCGACGTCAGCTTCTATCGAACCGGCAACGCCAACATCTGGACGGATGGAGCTGGCGACGCGCCGGAGCGCGTCACCGCGACGTGGGTGACCGCGTCCACGATTCGCATGCTGCAGGTGCCGCCGCTCCTCGGCCGCTCGTTCACGGGCGACGAGGACCGACCGAACAGCCGGACCGTGATCATGTTGAGCGAGTCCGTGTGGCGAACGCGTTTTCACTCGGCGCCCGACGTCATCGGCAAGACGATGTACGTCAACGCGGTTGCCCGCGAGATCGTCGGCGTCATGCCGGATCGATTCGTCTTCCCGGCCGCCGACACGAGACTCTGGATACCCGCGAGAATCGACCCGAGCAGCGCTGTCGTCGGGGACTTCACCTACTCGGCTATCGCGCGCCTTGGGCCGAACGCGACCCCGGGTGAAGCACAGCGCGAGCTGACGCGCCTCCTGCCTAACGTGGCCGAGTCGTTTCCGCGGCTGGAGTCGGGAACGTCGACGGCGTCGTGGCTCGGTGACGAGAAGCCGGGACCGGTCGTGACCCCGTTGCGCGAGGAGGTCACGCGCGGCATCGCGCGGACGCTGTGGATGCTGGCCGCGGCGGCAGGCCTGGTGCTGTTCGTCGCGTGGGCGAACGTTGCCAACCTGATGTTGATCCGGGCCGACGGTCGACAGCTCGAGCTCGCGGTCCGCGAGGCGCTGGGCGCGAGCCGCCTGACACTCACGACGTACTTCCTCGGCGAATCGCTCGTGGTTGGCGCGACGGCCGGGGCGCTCGCGCTCTTCGCGGCGTGGGGAGCCGTCCGGGCACTGGTCGCGTTCGGGCCGGCCAATGTCCCCCGTCTCGGGGAGCTCGGCGTCGGCCTAACGACGGTCGGGTTCGTCGTGGCAGTCGCGCTCGCGGGGGCGCTCGTCTGCGCCGTGGTGCCGGTGGTTCGCGTTCGACGCGCGGCCCTCTCGATCAGCCTTCGTGGCGGAGGCCGCGGCGAGACGGCAGGGAGGAGTCGGCAGCGCCTCCGCGCGCTGATCGCCGCCCTGCAGATCGCTGTGGCGCTCGTGGTGTCGGTGGGGTCGGCATTGCTGCTGCGCACGTTCGAGCGCTTGTATCAGGAGCGTCCGGGGTTCGACGCCACCGACGTGGTGACGCTCTGGACCCAGCTGCCGTTCGCCCGGTACGGCGATTCGGCCGCTGTGGCGTTCTATGCGCGGTTGACCGAGTCGGTTGCCGGGCTTCCGGGTGTTCGTTCCGTTGGCGTGACCGACAGGCTGCCGTTAGGCACCGGTGACGTGCGTCAGCTGTCGTTTCGGATCAACGGCGGAGGGCGAGAGGTCGACCTGCCAACCCAGGCGGTCGACGACCGGTACTTCGCGACGATGCGAATCCCGTTGGTCGCGGGACGGGTCTTTCAGCGCCTTGGGCGTCAGCCGGACGGGGACGTCATCATCAGCCGCCGCGCCGCGGCGTCCATCTGGAACGATTCCGGCGGCCATGCCGTGATCGGGAAGCAGTTGGCGTTGGAGCCGTCGGGGCCGACGTACACGATCGTGGGCGTCGTCGGCGATGTGCGTGACCACGACCTGGCGACGGCGCCGTCCGCGATGGTCTACACGCCCCAGGCTGTGCCGGTCGATACGAGAGTCGAGCCCAACGCTCGGCGGACGATGGCGCTCGTGATCAGGACGGCTGGGCAGCCGACGACCGTGGTGCCGGCCGTTAGGCGGATCGTGCGCGACCTGGACCCGACGGTCCCGATCTTCAATGTCGAGTCAATGAGTCAGGTCGTGCGCGCGTCGACCGCGCGACTCCAGCTGACGCTCACGCTCATGGCCGCGGCGGCGGCGATCACGCTGGTGCTCGGGACCATCGGACTCTACGGGGTGATGGCGTACATGGTGACGCTCCGGACCCGTGAGTTCGGCGTGCGCGTGGCGTTAGGCGCCGATCCGAGCCGGATTGCCCGAGCCGTTGCGGTGCGCGGGCTCGAGCTGACTGCGGTCGGCGTGGTCGCCGGCCTTGCGCTCTACGCGCTGGCTGCGCCGTTCCTGCGGGCATTTCTCTATGGCGTCACAGCAGGCGATCCGGTAACGCTGGCTGGAGTGACGCTTGCGCTCGCGGGGACGGCGGCGTTCGCAAGCTGGTTCCCCGCGAGGCGAGCCGCCCGCGTCGACCCGGCGGTGGCGCTTCGCGCGGAGTAACGGTTCCGCTCTGGAGGACGGCATGAAGAACATCCTGGGAAAACCACTCGACGCGCTCCAGCCGTTCATCGGTGAATGGGCCGTCGAAGGCAAACACGTCGCATTGCCGGACGCGGTGATTCGTGGAGCCTCGGTGTTCGAATGGTGGGGCGACCGCACGTTCCTGATCCTTCGGTCCACTCTCGACCATCCCGATTTCCCGGACAGTATTGCAGTGATGGGCGCGACGCGGCCCGATGGCGGACTCGCGCAGCACTACTTCGACTCACGCGGCGTTCACCGCCTGTTCGACATGACCTTCGCTGATGGTGTCTGGACGCTGGATCGAAAGGCTGTTGGCCCGAAGGACTTCGATCAGCGCATGACGGCGACGTTCAGCGCCGACGGCAACACGATTACGGCTCAGTCGGAGCTGCGAGACGCGACCACGCATGAAATGCGACGTGACTTCGCCGTGACCTATCGGCGGTCATAACACCTGAACCCGGTGAAACACTCGCGCGTGTGCTCGGCGGCGTTATGTTCTCCGCCTGGCATCAACGCGCTTTGACTCGCACACCTCGCCTTGTCGTTCGGCACATGAAGCCAACGCCCGCAACCGGACTTTGGGCGGCATTGTCCCTCGCCGTGGTCATCCTCGCCAGCTGCTTCACCGAGGTCGAGTCCACGGCATCGGGCCCGCCGCGCTGCGAGCGTCCGGCGGACGGAAGTTCATCATTTGGTTGCGCGGTGGTTTACGGCACCGTGGTCGGATCAGACGGGTCCGCGCTGGATGGTGTGACGGGTGTCCTGCGCACCACGCCGCAGTGCGGATGCCGCCCCGCGCTCATCGACGTGGACTCGCTCGGACGGTTCTCGGTGACGGTGAATCGCAGCGAAGCGCCTGCGCAGGGTTCGGCAGACACCGCGACCATCGTCGTATACGTTGGCGCGACCGCCGCGAAGTATCCTCGCTCCGTTACCGGCGACCCGTACTTCGATACGTCGAGCGTGCGGTTGATGTATGCGCCGATCGGCGATCCAGCCGAGCTTTACCCGCTCACCTTGCGCATTCTGTTCCCGTCACAATAGCCGATCGGTCAGTGCTTACTGACGACGACCACATGGCCAAGCCGCTCGGAAAGCTCCTCCATTCGTGCGCGAGCTCCGTGGCGGTGCTCGCGCTACTAACCGCCTGCGGTAAGGGAACGCACGAAGGGCGCCCGATCATCGGCGTCGTTCAGGTCTCCGCCCTCGCGCCACTCGACGAAGCGCGCGAGGGATTCTACAAGGCGCTCGCGGACTCGGGCTTCGTCCGCGACGTCAACGTCACGTTCCTCGAGCGGAATGCGCAGGGCGACATCCCGACGCTGTCGCTCATCATGCGCGACTTCGTGCAACAAGGTGCCACGCAGGTCGCGACACTGTCCTCGATCGCGACCCAGACGGCGATGAAGGTCATCACGGATCGCCCGATCGTCTTCGGCGCGGTCGCGAATCCTTACGCCATCAACGCCGGCACGAGCCCCACCAACCACCGACCCAACGTCACCGGCGCCGAGATCCCGCTCCCCGTCGATTCGGCGTTAGGTATCGCGCGGGCGGCGTTCCCGAAGGCTGGCGCGTGGGGCACGCTCTTCGACCCGGCGGATCCCTTCGCCGAGTTCTACCTCGACATGGCGAAGCGAAAGGCGGCGCAGCTCGGCATGCAGTTCGTCACGGTCGCCTGCACGAGCCCTCAGGACATCGCATCAGGGGTCCAGGCACTGCACGCCCAGGGCGCGGGCGGCGTCATGCAGATCCCGAGCATCATGATCGGCGGCGGATTCCCCGCGCTCATCAAGCAGGCCCGCGAGCTCGGCATGCCGGTCGTCGCCTCCAACACCGGCTACCCGGGGCCGCCGCTGGCACTCGGCGCGAGCTTCTACGACAACGGGTATGCGCAGGGACTGATCATGATTCGCGTCCTGCGCGGCGAGAATCCGGCGAACATCCCGTTCCGCGTCTCGGCCACCCCGCAGATGGTCGTCGACCTCGGTGCGGCGGCGGACTTCGGCGTGACGATACCACCGACGGTCATCGAGCGCGCGTCCAAGGTAATTCCCGCGACGGAAACGGGAGACACCGTACGAGGCGCCTCACCGAAGCCGTCGTCGGGCGCGCCTAACACGTCGCGCCGGCCGTCCGCGTGGGACTACTGGCTGTCCGCCCTCGTCCTCGGGCTCGCGTTCGCGACGCTGGCGTGGGGTGTCTACATCGCGTCGCGCGTACTTCGCTTCCCGGACATCACGCCCGACGGCAGCTTCCCGCTCGGGGCAGCGGTCGCGGCGACACTCATCTTCCGCGGCGTCGATCCCCTCCCGGCGACGGTCGTGGCGTTCTTCGCCGGCATGGTCGCCGGTTGGGTGACCGGCGTCCTGCACACGAGGCTTCGGGTGAACGAGCTGCTCGCGGGGATTCTGGTGATGACCGCGCTCTACTCGGTCAATCTCCACGTGATGGGGCGATCGAATATCTCGCTGCTCGACCGCGCGACGCTCGCCACCCGACTGCACGCCCTCGTTCCGACGACGGCCGCGTGGCCTAACGACATTTCGTTCGGCGTGGTCTTCCTCGGGCTCATGATCGTGCTCGGATTCGCGTTTACGTGGTTCCTCCGCACGGACTTCGGCACGGCCATGCGCGCGGCGGGAGACAACCCGGCAATGATCATCGCGCAGGGTGTCGACCGGCGAGGGATGGTGGAGCTGGCGCTCGCGCTCGCGAACGGCCTCGTGGCGTTCTCTGGCGCGCTGATCGCGCAGTATCAGGGCTTCGCCGACGTCACGATGGGTGTCGGCACGCTCGTCGCCGGCATGGCCGCGGTCATTCTGGGCGAGACGCTCAAGCCGCGAAAGGCGCGACTGGGTGTGACCATCGCGATGGTCGCCGTCGGCGCGATCGTCTTCCGCGGGTTGATTGCCGTTGCACTACGCGTCGGGCTGGATCCCGTCGACCTCAAGCTGGCGACCGCTGCCTTCGTCCTCGCGACGCTGGCGCTGCCCACCTTCCGACTCCGGCTGCGCCAGGGGCGAGCATGATCGAGATCACTTCGCTGGAGAAGACATTCGAGCAGCCGGGCGGAGACATCGTGCCCGCGCTGCGCGGCGTGAGCCTGACGATTCCCCCGGGTCAGTTCGTCTCGGTGATCGGCAGCAACGGCTCCGGGAAGTCGACGATCCTGAACGTGATCGCCGGGACCTACCTGACTGACACGGGCACGATCCGTATCGCCGGCGTCGACGTGACGCGCTGGCCGGAGTACCGACGCGCGGCGCTCGTGGGCCGGGTGTTTCAGGATCCGTTCAAGGGGACGTGTCCGTCGATGACGGTCGCGGAAAACCTGCGGATGGCCGAGCTTCGCGGGAAACGTCGTGGCCTGCGTGTGGGCCTCGACCGCGCATCGCTCGAGCGGTATCGCGAGGCGCTGGCATCGTTAGGCATGCGCCTCGAGGGCCGACTTCAGGCCTCGATGGGCACGTTGTCCGGTGGCCAGCGCCAGGCGGTGACGCTGCTCATGGCGACGCTCACGCGGCCCGACCTGCTGCTCCTCGACGAGCACACCGCGGCGCTCGATCCGCGAGCGGCCGAGCAGATCATGGTTGTCACGGACCATGTCGTGCGCACGCATGGCCTGACGACGCTCATGGTGACGCACAGCATGGAGCAGGCAGTGCGTTTCGGCGATCGGACGATCATGATGCACCGCGGGCTCGTCATCGCAGACTTGTCGGGCGAGGAGCGACGCGGTGTAACGGAGGCGGATCTGTTGGTGCGATTCGCCGAGCTGCGTTACACGACCGAGATGCGTGTGACGGCGGATCTCGCTGCGGCGGCATCGAAAACGTAGGGCCAGGAGGGAGCATCTCATAACCGAAAACCGCACTACTGGAGCTCGAGCTCGCGGATGGCGGCGTCGACGTCCGCCGCCCACAGCCTCGAGTCGTCATAGCCGTCGCGCGGACGCTCCGACGATGCTTCATGACTTCCTCCGCCGCCTGTGCTATCGCCATTGAGATAATGAGTGACGCGTCATAGGTTGGGATCGGACGAAGCGGCCTATACGCGGAGGGTCCTATCGGCCTCGCGATGCGACAGGTGGATCTCGAGCGGCTCGATCGCGCGCTCACCACGGTCCTGTCACCGCTGGCGCACCAGCGCTGCGACGACTGGCGGCTCGCGGTCGAGTCATCGGTCGCGGAGCTACTCGACGGTGATCACGTCGTGTTCGGTTTGCCCCGCATCGGCGTCCCGATGCACATCCATTCGACGAACGTGGGAGGGCAGCCGCAGCGTGCGATTCAGACGCTCTTCGGCAGACTCCCGGACTTGCCGTCGGATCCGTGGCTTCAGAAAGCGGAGCGCGAGCGCCTAACGTCGAACGCCGAAGTGTGGAGTCGGATCCGCGCATTCTGGCGAGCGACGGCGGGCGAGCCGGCCGCGCTGCGTCGCTCGCCCTTCCTCGGCGAGGTCCTCACGCCCGGCCACATGCACGACAGTGAGAACATCGATTGGTCCGTCGCCGACGGACACACCGCGCTGTGCATCTCGTACAGCAACGTCGAGACGTCCGTGCGTTCACGTCGCACGAGCCCGAGACACGCGGCGGGAACGTTACTCCGACTGCTGCTCCCTGCGCTCAAGGTAGGAGTCACGATGCGTCTCGCGCACGATCGCGAAGTCCCCGAGGAGCTGACGCTCGGACGGTTTGGTCTCACCAGGCGTGAGGCGCAGATCGCGCGTCTCCTCGCGCGTCGGGCGACGAACAGGGAGATCGCCGAGCAGCTCGACGTGAGCCCGCACACGGTGCGGCATCACGTCGAGAACATCTTCGCGAAGCTCGGTATCCACTCGCGCCGCGCCATCGCTTCGCAGTTGGCGTGATCGCGCGACGCTTCGCGTGCTCCGGCGAGGTGATTTCTACGATGGGAACGTCTCGGTGACGCGTCGCTCGAGGGTCGTGGTCTCCTGCAAGGCACCTCCGAGCTCCGTTATCCCGCGCTCCAGCTTCTCCCGCTCCGCAGCGAGGAACCGCTCGTACGGCTGAATCACGTCCAGCAATTCCCGCTCGTACCGTGTGAGCTGCTCGTCGAACTTCGAGGCCAGAAGGGCCGAGAGGTCGGCGCTGAGCTTCGCGATCTTTGCCTCGAGCTCTCGGATGAGGCGCTTGCGTCGTGCCGGGATGAGTAACCACCCGGCAACGGCGAACAACGTCGCGGTCAGCACGCCCGTGACGTCGAGGGCCGCGGTCGTGAACACGGCCACGACCACGGCCCCGAGCCCTACTGCGAGCACGTTGATCCCGAACGCATGCGTCACCGCCTCGCGCATCGACTCCACGATACCGCGCGCCTCGGCTTCGGCATTGAACTCGTTCAGTCGTCGCTCTACCGGTTGGCGGAGGCGATCGAACAACTCCTCCCGGTTGTACTGAAACTCGGTGCTGGCGTGCGCGGAGAGCGCGCCGGATGCGCGCAGTCGCGCGGTGTGGGCGTCGAGCTCCTGGAACACCGCCGTCCAGAGCTTGAGGTTTCGCTTGACCGTCCAATCGACCATCCGATGGACCACGTCTTCGATGTGCCGCGGTGCGTCGCCGACGACTTCAGCGCGGAAGCGATTCTCCACCGCGTCCTTGTTCCGCAGGAAGTTGATGTTGCCGATACGCACTGTCCGCTCGAGCCAGCTCCGGCCGCGCCGCTCCACGTCAGCAAGCACATTGCGGAGCTCGAGCAGGTAGCGCTCCGAGTCCGAACGCATCTCCGCCCCATAACTTTCGAGTTGCCGGCGCACGGAAGCCAACACTTGCCCGTCGCCCCGGACGACCTCGAGACGCTTGTCCAGCGTACCGACGTTCAGCTCGAGCACGCGGCGCAGAACACCGAGCGGCGAGAGAAGCTTGAGCCGAACACGCTCGCGCTCGCGGAGCGTGTCGAGCAGATAGCGCTCGAGGGCGGGGAAGGCGTTGTGTGGATCGGGCCCGACAGCCAACGGCGGTGACTCGGACGCGTTAGGTGCGGAGGGAGCGCCCGCGGTAGCGGCACGCGCCGCCGTCTTGGCTCGTAACGCCTGTAGCGCGCTGATGAAGTAGATCGTCGGAGATTCGCCACTCAGACGAGCCGTGATCTCCCGATCGAGATACCCACGGACGCGGTCGATCTGCTCGTCGGAGTTCCGGCGATCCACGCCGTTCACGACGAAGATGACCTTCTTCCCCCACTCGCGAATGTGGGTGAGGAACCCGAGCTCCGTCGCGGTGAGCGGCTGGAGCAGGCTGGTGACGAAGAGGACGAGATCGGCGCGCGGCACGAAGCTCCGCGTGAGATCCTCCTCCATGCGCTCCAGGGAATTCGTGCCCGGCGTGTCCACGATCTCCAGGTCGCGCAGCACGTCGAGCGGGTAATGGAAGAGGAGCCGATGGTCGCCAATCGCTTCGGGCGGCTTGACGTCGCCGAAGCGGAGGATGGCGATCTCGCGCGTGGTGGGCAGATCGCCCATGGCGAACACTTCATCGCCCAGCAGGGCGTTGATGAACGTGCTCTTTCCGCTGTTGTACTCGCCGACGATCACGAGCAGGAAGAGCTCGCCCATCTCGTCGACGAGCCTTGCGAGGCGATCGACGTCGGAGCGCGCGCCTTCGAGCTGGAGGAGCGCGTCACGGGCGCGGAGCACGAGCTGGCGCTCGAGCGCGACCAGCTCGGCCTGTTGGCGGGAGAGGACTTGTTCCACGACCAGCCTGGAGAGGGGAATACCAATGACAGCAAGATGGCTCGCACCTGGCGCTCGCGGAATTACACCGAGTGAGGGAGCAGCAGTGACGCGCACTCCTCGTTGTGCCTGGTCGGCCGGCTACATATGCTGACCGGCGTCGCGTTAGGGCTGACTTGAAAAACCAGGGGACACAGATTGACGCAGGTCGCCCGCTGGCGCGGGCGGCCGCCGATTGACGCAGCTTGCTCCGCATCAGAGGACGGTCCTCTCGCAACGAGCCGGTTTAAGGGGGGGAAGACCTCGGGACGCATGAGCTGACCGAGGCTGTTCCCCTTTTCAAAAGGCCCTGATGCGAGGACCTCGGGATGGCCGAGGAGCCAACAGCGTCAATCGGCGTCCGGCGCGAAGTGCCGGTCTGCGTCAATCTGTGTCCCCTTGCTTTTAGAGCGTCCAGGTCGCGATGCCGACCGCCCAAGGAAAGCCGCGGCGCCATGCCAATAGACTCTCTAGTTGACATTCTACCAGACGAGCAGCATACTCTGGTAGAATGTCAACCAAAGACGACGCCCCGACCCGAGATTCCCTCCTCCAGGGAACGCTCGACCTCCTGGTCCTCCGCATCCTCGCGCTCGGACCCCACCACGGCCACGGCATCGCCGTCGCCATCCAGGCCCGATCCGGCGACACGCTCCTCGTCGACCACGGCTCGCTCTATCCCGCCATCCAGCGACTCGAGCAGCGTGGCTGGATCGGCGGCACGTGGGGCACCTCCGAGAACAATCGCCGCGCGCGCTTCTACAGCCTAACGCCCACCGGCCGGAAACAGCTCGCCGTCGAAGCCGGACGCTGGAACCGCCTGGTCGAATCCATCGCCCGGGTCATGGAACCGGGCCCCACACCGGAGAAGGTCTGATGCTTGGCCGCCGCAGCCAACAGGACTTCGAGGACGAGATTCGCTCGCACCTCGAGCTCGAAACCGAGCGCCTGCGCGCCCAGGGGCTCTCCGCCGCGGACGCCGAACGCATGGCGCGCCTCCGCTTCGGCAACGTCGGCGTCGCGGAGGATCGCTTCTATCATGCCCAGCGCTTCGCGTCCTGGCAGGACTCCGGGCGCGACATCCGCCACGCCTGGCGCGCGCTCCGGCGCACGCCGGGATTTCTCGTCACGTGTGTCGTCACCCTCGGACTCGCGATTGGCGCCGTGACCGGGATGTTCGCCGTCGTCAATTCCGTCATCATCAAGTCGCTGCCGTTCCCGAACTCGGATCGCCTCGTGGCCATCGAGGGCACGGCACCCGGGTCGGACATGCCCGAGCGGTTCCCGGTTGGCGCGGACTTCTACCTGCAATACAAGGAACGCTCGAAGCTGATCGACGGCATCTTCGGCTTCGGCGGCGGCACGTCTACGTTCCGAACCGAGAACCGCGTCGAGCGCATCGGGATGGCGTGGCCAACGAACGACATGTACGCCACGTTAGGCGTCCGGCCGCAGCTCGGGCGACTCCCGGTCCCCGAGGATGGAGACCGTGTCGCCCTCATCAGCGACCAGCTCTGGAGCAGCTGGTTCGGGCGGGACCCGTCAGTGATCGGGAAGTCGTACTTCGTCTCCGATACCATCCGGCAGATCATCGGGGTGATGCCGCCCGAGTTCCAGATTCCGAGCGAGCAGACGATGCTCTGGGTCGCGACCTCGATCCGACTCGAGGATGTTCGGCCCGGCCAGGGCGGGATGACCATGGTTGCGCGAATGAAGCCGGGCGTGACGCGCGACCAGCTCGCCGCCGAGCTGACGCGCCTCTCGAAGGAATTGCCCGCGCGCTTCGGCGGCCCTCCGGCGTACGCGCGACTCATCGAACAACACCGCGCCGTGGTTGCTCCCGTGCTCGACCGCATCGTCGGTCCAACTGCCCGTCGGTCGCTCTGGGTGCTGCTTGGCGCTGTGGGCGTCGTACTACTCATCGCGTGCGCCAACGTTGCCAATCTCTTCATGGTGCGCGCGGAAGGCCGCACGCGGGACCTCGCGATTCGCCGCGCGATCGGTGCCAGTCGCGCGCAGCTCGTACGTCTCCAGATGGCCGAGGCCATCGTGGTCGCACTGGCGGGTGGTGTGCTCGCCGTTCTCCTGAGCAAGGTAACGCTGCCGGCGTTCATCAGCGCCGCGCCTCGACTCCCGCGACTCGCCAGCGTTAGGCTGGACCTCCCGACGCTGGCCGCGGCGTTCGCCCTCGTGCTGATCACGGCGGTCGCCTGCGGCACGGTGCCCGCGCTCCGCGCGTCGGCACCGGACTTCGCGCGACTGCGCGAGGGAGGTCGCGGGAACACGGGACGGAGGCGTCGGGGACGCGACGTGCTCGTCGTCGGCCAGACCGCCCTCGCGCTCGTGCTGCTCATCGCTTCGGCGCTGCTGGTGCAGAGCTTCAACAAGCTGCGCAACGTGGATCCCGGCTACCGGACCCAGGACCTGTACACGTTCCAGTTTGCCCCCGAGCGACCGTACCGCGACGGGCCGAGCTGGGGTCGGATGCACCTCGACTTCATGGATCGGCTGCGCGCCCTCCCCGGTGTCACCGGCGTGGGCATCGTGAACAACATCCCCCTGGACGAGGGCACGCCCACGGTTCGCTTCCGCACCGACGACACGCCGTCATCCGACGGCGGCGGTATGCTGCTGAACCTGAACTTCACCGGCGGCGACTACTTCAACGTGATGGGGATCAAGCTCCTGCGGGGCCGCACCTTCACCACGAGCGAAGCGGTGACGCCGAACAACAGCGTGATCATCAGCCGCTCGACCGCCGACCAGCTCTGGCCCAACCAGAACCCGCTCGGCCGCATTGTCCGGCCGCGATTCGGAAACCAGGACACGCTCGCGTTCACGGTGGTGGGTGTCGTCGCGGACGTGAAGCAGGACGACTGGCGGCAGGCGGGTGAGGCGACCGTGTACTTCCCGCTCACGGGTCCGGCCCCAACCGCGTGGGCGATGACGTCGCCAGCGTACGTCGTGAAATCGTCGCGCGCGGACCGGCTGACGTCGGAGGTCCGCGAGCTGGTGCGTCAGATCGCCCCCGAGGCGCCGGTCTATCGCGAGTTCACGATGGCCTTCCTGGCGAAGCGATCGATGCAGCAGCTGTCGTTCACGATGCTCACGTTAGGTGTCGTGGCGGGCCTCGCGCTGCTGCTCGGCGCGATCGGCCTGTACGGCGTGCTGTCGTATGTCGTGGCCGAGCGAACGCGGGAGATCGGCGTTCGGATGGCGTTAGGCGCCACGGCGAGCGCCGTGCGGCGTATGGTCGTGTCGCAGGGTGCGCGCGTCGTGGTGGTTGGCGCGATCATCGGGGTCGCGGTGGCGCTCGCATCCACCCGGGTCCTGGGGAGCCTGCTCTTCGGGGTGAAGCCGGTGGACCCGATCGTGTTCGCGGCGATGTCGGCGATGATGGTCGCGATCGGCGGGCTCGCGAGCTACATCCCGGCTCGCCGCGCGAGCAGCGTGAATCCCATCGAGTCCTTGCGGAGTGACTGAGGACTGGTCTCGGGACGCATTGACGTCCCGGGGCTGTTCAACAGAGATCCCGGCTCGTTGCGCGACCAACGTGGACCATTCTGGGAGCGATCCGGCCGATCCGCCCAATCCTGACGCATCCGAACACCCCGTCGTCGTAGATGGCAGACTGGTCGCTGCCGGACCTGAGAAGACTGGCCCCACAGACGAAGCGGTGTTTGGATGCAGCGGATCACTGCTCGAGCGTCCAGAGGCATCGCGTTCAACGTTAGGCGTGACGCTGCTGCCGCGCGGCGCGCCGGCGTCGTCGCACAAGCCACACCACGCCCCAGGCCGCGAGGGCGCCAAGCGCGACCCAGATCACCGGCCCGACATACGCGTGCACGAGTGGGAAGTTGACGCCGAGCAGGTAGCCGAGCAGGACGAGGACCGTGCACCAGATGAGCGTTCCGGCGAAGTTCGTCGCGATGAAGAGACCGAGGTTCATGCGCGCGAACCCCGCTGGTAGGGAGATGAGGCCGCGCACGCCAGGGAGGAGCTGAGCGAAGAACACGGCCCGTCCGCCATGTCGCTCGAACCGCGCGCCGGCGCGCTCGAGGTCGCGACCGCGAAGTAGAAGCCACTTGCCGTGCCGGTCCACCCAGGCAGTCACCCGCGTCTTTCCCAGCATGCGACCAACGGCGTAAATGGGAAGCGCGCCAATGACGGACCCAATCGTCCCCGTGAGAATGGTGCCGGCGAGCGACAGCTGGCCGGCCGCACACTCGAAGCCGCCGAACGGCATGATGAGCTCCGACGGGATCGGCAGCACGATGTTCTCGACGGCCATGAGCACGCCAATGCCCCAGTAGCCAAGAGCTACGACCAGCCTAACGATTGTCCCGAGCATGGTCGAGCTCCCTGTGCTTCGTGAGCCGCGCGCGTCGCGATAACCGGACGCTCAGCAGGCGCCATGCCGAGGCCGCCGACGATTTGCGGCCCCCAATACAACAACACGCTCGCTACCACAAAGTTTTTTGGTCACCGATCACAACGTGACCGTAACCGCTTGCGTCCGTCCTTCCTCCGGAAGCGCGGAGCGCCCCAGCCCGCGCGATCGCCCCACGACGTCTGGAGACTCCACGATGATTTCCCTTCCCGGTTTCAAGAAGCCCAACGCGCCGAATGGCAATGAGGCGCCACAAAACAGTTCCGCAAAATCGGGCTCGGCCGGGAATGGCTCGGCGCCGCGCGCGGCGCTCGAAGCGCTGGTCGACCGTGCCGAACGGGCGGCCGAAGCGCTCAAGTCATTCGAAGCGACCGCGGAACGAGCCGAGCGATTCGCCGCGCTGGAACGGCGGATCGCGGAGCTCGAAGGCAAGCTGGCCGAGACGGAGGATGCCGCGAAGGAGCTGGCCGCAGTCCGTTCAGGGTTCGCGGAGCAGACCGCGGCCCAGGAGCGCGCCGGTGTGGAGATCACGGCCGCGAGCGCCGAGGCGGCGCGCATCACCGCGTTCATGGGCGACCTCTCCAGCAAGATCGATCGCGTCCTCCAGCTCACCGAGCACATGGAGCGCATCGACGAGGTCAACGCGAGGCTCGCGTCGATGCATAACGACGCCGCCGCCGCGAGATCGCAGGTTCGCGACATGACCGAGAACGTCGCGCGGCTCCGCACGGTGCACGAAGACGTAACGCGTGCGCACAAGCACGCCACGATTCGACTCGACGGCATCGACCAGCGCCATCAGACCACGGCCAACAAGATGGACGTCCTCGAGCGACGTGCGAAGTCGGCCGATGAAGCGCTCGACTCGCTGCTTCGCCTGTCGAGCGGAATTCCGGACGTACAGCACCAACTCGGTGTGCTCAAAGCCACATCCGATCAGGTATTTCAGAAAACGGCTGCGCTCGAGACGCACCGCGAGATGCTCGAGCGCGCGCTCAGTCAGTCCGAGCAGGTCGAATCGCTGAACGCGGAACTGGCCGCCGCCTTCAAAGGACAGGAAGAGCAGACTCGCGTCCTCGCTTCGATCGAGAGCAAGGTGGCAGAGGTACAAGCGCTGCACACGACCGTGCTTGCCCGCAGCGCCGAGATCTCGTCGCAACAGCAGCAGCTCGATGAAGCCGAACGGAAAGCCGCGGGCGAGCTCGCGACCTTGCGTGAGGAGATGCGCGCGAGCACCGAGCGCTTCGAGTTCGAGAACCGAAGCCTCGACGCCACCAGCGAACGCATCGCGGAGCTGCGCGGCATCCTCGGCGAGTGCGAGGCGCGCGTCGCGGGACTCGACCGCACTGCCCAGGTCGTGTCGGAGACGGAAACGCGCTCCCAGGCGCTCGCGTCGCAGGTCACACACCTGAGCGAGGACATCAACCGCATCTCCGCGCAGTCGGAGCGGCTGCGCGCAGTGCGCGACGACGTCGGAACGCTCGACGAGAAGCTGCGCACACTGCTCGAGCGGTCGGAGCGCGTCGACGCGCTGCGGCCGACAATCGACGAGGTCGCGCGCGAGCTGTCGACGCTGAGCGGTGCTCGCGAGATGGTCACCGACGGCCTGGAGCAGGTGAAGATCGCGATCTCGGAGATGGCGCGGCTGCGCGAGAGTCACACGTCGACCACCGCATGGCTCAGCGACGCCGATGACCGTGTCAAATCGATGTGGGGCCGGGTGGACGAGCTGGAGCGCGCGCGCCCATCGATCGACGCGCTGCGGCGCGACGTCGAGCGCGTCAACGCGTCGATCGCGGCGATCGACCAGCGCGCAAACTCGCTCGATGATCTGCAGACCCGCTTCAGCTCAATGGAGACCACGGTCGCTCAGCTCGACGAGCGAGGCGCGGGACTTCGCTCGCGGATGGACGCCGCCGAGGGCCGGTTCGTGGACCTCGGGCGTCAGGCAGAAGAGGCAGAGCGCGTGACGATGACCATCGCGGGTGTCACGTCCGCCGTCGAAGGTGCGGAGCGACGCATGGAACGTACGGGAGCGTCGATCGATTCACTCGAGGATCGCGCTCAGAAACTCGATGCGCTCGGCGAGCGGATGCGCGTGCTCGGTCAGGAGATCGACCAGCGCCAGAGCGCACTCGAGAAGGCGACGGAGCATCTGACGCGCGCGTCGGAAGAGCGCCGCAATGCAGCCGACGCGGCTCGGCAGCTCGAGGAGCTCACCCGCGCGATGGCGACGCACCTCGATGAGGCGGAGTCTCGTTCGGAGCACCTGGCCGAGGTCGCACACCAACTCGAGGTGCGTGCGGCAGGGTTGGGCGACGTGGACCGCCGCATGACGCACCTGGAAGAGCTGCTCCGGCGATGCGAGATGGCGCAGTCCTCGGCCACGCAGGCACTCGAGCAGATCGTTGGGCGGCAGGCGACTGTCGATGCCGTGGAGGCACAGGTCAAGCGCGTCTTCAGCGTCGCGGAACGCACTGCGACGGACGTGCGCAACATTGAATCGGCGCGTCGCGACATCGAGAGCGCTCGTGCTCTGCTCGACGACATGCAGGAGCGCTTGAAGACCACGACCGAGGGGATGAATGCCTTCGACGAGCGGAAGCGCCAGATCGAGCAGCTCGAGCAGCGGCTCATGCGTGCTGAAGCGCTCACGAAGGATGTACGGTCCACGTTGGGGCTGATCTCGGCGCAGCGGTCGGTTATCGACCAGGTGTTGGAGCGCTCCGGATTGATGGCGGTTCAGGTGAAGCAGGCGGAAGGCCTGATCGAGGCATTGCGTGCGCAGTGTCTGATCGGCACCACGCTGCACGACGCGATTCAGGCGCACGGCGCGCCGGCCGAGGGCGACGACGAGGACTCGATCGCGACGCTCTAGCGTCCTAGGTGCTTCCCAAGTGTGGGGTCGGGTGCGACAGTAACAGCTACTGTCGCACCCGACCTTTTTTTTCACTTGGATGATCCGACTCTACTCGATCACCGCCGCGGTTGCCGCGGTGCTCGCCACGCCGGTCGCGCTGCATGCTCAACGGCCTACGACGCTGGCGGGTCGCTCCACGGTTTACGCTCCGCACGCCGCGGTCGCCACGAGCCAGCCACTCGCATCGACGGCGGGCCTCGAGGTCCTGCGTCAGGGCGGGAACGCGGTAGATGCCGCGGTCGCTGCGGCGGCCGTGCTGGCGGTGACCGAGCCGCACATGACCGGCATCGGCGGCGACATGTTCGCCATCGTCTGGCTCGCGAAAGAACAGAAGCTCGTCGCGCTCAACGCGAGCGGGCGCGCCGGCTCGCTCATGACGCGCGAGACGCTGCAGGCACGTGGCTTCCGCCCCGGGTCGCAGCAGGGCGTAATGTCGGTAACCGTCCCCGGCGCGCTCGCGGGATGGGACAAGCTCCTTCGCACGTACGGGAAGCGAACACTCGCGCAGGTGTTGGAGCCCGCCATCGGCTACGCGCGCGATGGCTTTCCGGTCTCGCCAATCATCGCCGCACAGTGGGCCAACGAGACGAAGTTCCTTCAGCGCGACTCGGCTGCCGCGGCCACGTTCCTTCCCGGTGGTCACGCACCGAAGGCGGGAGAGTGGTTCCGGAATCCGGATCTCGCGCGCACGCTGCAGGAGATCTCGGAGAAGGGCATCGGCACGTTCTATGGGGGAGCGTTAGGCCGGCGGATCGTGGCGCGAATCGCCGCGCTCGACGGCTTCGTGACGCTCGATGACCTGGCGAAGAACGCGCCCACGTGGGTGACGCCGATCTCGGTCCCGTTCCGCGGCTACCGCGTGTGGGAGCTGCCGCCTAACAACCAGGGCATCGCAGCGCTCGAGATGCTGCGCATCCTCGAGCCATACGACCTCAAGTCGATGGGGCAGAACTCGGCGACGTATCTCCATTACCTGATCGAGGCCAAGAAGCTCGCGTACGCCGACCTCGATCGATTCGTCGGCGATGCCGACCATCTCGACATGCCGGCCGAGCAGTTGCTCACCGACGAGTTCATCGCCGAGCGACGGAGTCACCTGAACGCGACGCGCGCGCAGGAGCACGTGGATCCGGGGCCGGCGCGCACGAAGAGCGAGACCGTCTACCTCACCGTCGCCGACGCGGAGGGGAACATGGTGTCGTTCATCAACTCGAACTACGACTACTTCGGGTCGGGGATCGTGGTGCCGGGCACGGGCTTCGTGCTGCACAACCGCGGTGCCGGGTTCACGCTGACGCCGGGCCTTCCAAACACGGTCGCGCCGGGGAAGCGCCCGTTCCACACACTGATTCCCGGCTTCGTCACGCAGACGGTGAATGGGCGCGAGCAGGCGTACATGAGCTTTGGCCTCATGGGCGGTGGCGTGCAGGCGCAGGGCCACGTGCAGTTCCTGCTCAACTACTTCGTGTTCGGGATGGACCTGCAGGCGGCGGTCGACGCGCCGAGGTTCCGTCACTACGACGGGCTGCGCGTTGCCCTGGAGACCCCGATCACCGATGCGGTGCGTGACTCACTCAAGGCTCTCGGGCACGTGCTCATCGATCAGCCACCGGTCGCGTTCGGCGGAGCGCAGGCGATCGTGCGATTGCCGAAGGGCTACGCGGCGGCGAGTGATCCGCGAAAGGACGGGATGGCCGTGGGATATTGACGAGGTAGGTAGGGCGCATCCAAACGGCAGGGTCGACCGCAGGTGCGGCATGCTTCCCATCCGGCTCGATCGGGACGCTCCGTCACGCCACGAGCCGAAACCACGAACGCTGGGAACGCCGACGGCGCTACGCGCCGCCGCGGAGGCCGCGGGGTCTACTGATTCCAGCGTGTTCAGCGAACGGCGCGAAGCTCCGTTCGCGTCATCAGCGTTCGCGGTTGAGCGGTTGGCGACTGATGCCCTGCGGTGCGGCGTCGGGCAGCCCAACGTGGATTCTCCGACGCGATCCCGCCCGGGATCAACGCAGCGCGATTTCCGGTGTGACGTAGCCTGCTCGCCGTTCCGTTCACCCGTCATGTGGCTCGGCTAACGGCCGGCGTGCTAGTGGTGTTGTTCTTTCGGATCAGTCTCTCTGCACCAGGATGCGCTGAACCAAATCCATGACACCCAGCTGGTCCGCCCAGAGACGCAAGCGATCACGATCCAGGCGGTCGCCTTGAATGCGAGCGATGGCCTGAACGTCGCGCCATTGTCGCTCGGACGTCTCGCCGCCGCGGCGGTACCATTCGAGCTTCCTCAACAACGTGTTCTCCGCGGTGTCGACGTATATCACGCCGCCTGGCGTTTCGATGCGCTGACGAGTCGCGAGCCGTTCCGTCTCGAACGGATCGGCGCCCGCAACGAAGAAGTCCACTTTGATGGCGCTGGCGAAATGGATGGCGTTGAATGACGCTAGCGTCCTGACTGCCGAACGCATTTCGCCGACATCGACGTAGTAATCGCGACGGAATGCCTCCCACAGCGGCTTCACGTGGCGACGGTGGAGGGCGACAACCATGTCCACGTCTTGCGTCGCTCTTGGCTCGCCGTGCACCGAACTGGCCAGGGATCCGCCGATCAGCCACTCGACCCGAAGCTGGTCGAGCCGGGCAGCTATGTCGAGCGCGATCGCCACCGGATCGTGCAGCTCGTTAGGGACCTCATCCCGGGCGCCGTACACCCGAGCCGCCAGCTCGCGGCCGAGCCGCAATTCTGCGCGGCGGTACGCAATCATCTCACCGTCCGCTGTCGGATGTCGTTGCCGGAGCCCGGCCACCGACAGCTGATCCACCGTACGTGAGAGCCGTGCCACCTGCGCCAGCTTCTCGGCTGGGGAGGCGCGCCGCAGTAGCGCGTCGTGCACGGCGAGCGCGGTGATACTTGTGTCGGCTGGAGCACCACCCGGCTGTGTAGCGGTGCTGGCACGCCGGGCAACGCGACGCGCCTCCCTGATTTCCACCATGCGCCTGGCAACGTCGGGCTCGAGAGTGCGGCGACTTTTTATCCCGCCGCGCCGTCCGATCCTGGCGAGGTATGCCCTGATATTCGACATGCGTAAGCATAAGCCGCTTACGATAGTAAGTACAAGGCCAACAAGAGAATAGATCAGTCCATACGTCCCTCTCTCCGCCGACCATCACGCCCCATCCGCTTGATGTCGATGCCGTGGCGCACCTTGAGCTTCGCTTCCGCCATGAAGATCGCCGCGTCCACCCCCGTCTCGATCGCCTTGTAGTCTTCGAACCACTGCTCGCGCTCCGGATGCTCCGCCGTCTGCATGACCTTGAGCAGTGCCACCTGCAGGAACCCGATCTGGGTCCGCGTTAGGCGATACTGATCGACGCGCCGGTCGCGGTACACCCCACGCGTCCGCGCGATCCGGAGCTCCGATCTGCGCAGGAGCAGCCCGTCGACCGTGTCGCCGCCATCGTCCTCATCGTCACACGGGAGTGGATTCGGATTCACGGCCACCGGCGGCAGTGTGGTCGGCGCATCCGTCCGCGGCACCGAACGCGGGAGGAGATGTAGGAAGTCGTTCGCGTCCGCGTCGCGGTCGGTCAGGTGTCCCATGCCGAAGAGGCGCTCCACGGTCGCCAGCATCGACGTGTGGTCGTAGGTCGTGTGATCGATCACGCCTCGCTGGGTGTACGGCGAGATCACGAGCGCTGGCACGCGCACGCCAAGCTGGTCGAACTTGAAAGCGTGCTGGACGTACGACGCCGTCTCGAGATCGTTAGGCGGCATCGCGGGTCCTGGCCGCACGTGGTCATAGAACCCACCATGCTCGTCGAACGTGATGAGCAGCAGGCTGTGCTCCCAATGCGGCGAATTGCGAATCGTCTCGTAGACCGTCTTGATGAGTCGCTCTCCGCGGATGACGTCATCGAGCGGATGCATCGAGTTGCCGCAGGTGAAGTCGCCCGGACCAGTGACATCGAACTTGTGCGATCCGTATTTCGGCTCGATGAATACGAACTTCTCGCTGAACGTCGCCTTGTTCACCTCCGATGCGAAGTCATCAAAGTCCTTGAAGCGGCCCTGTAGCCAGTTCAAGTTCATCCCCTTCATCGCGAAGCTGACCGGGAAGTCGTCGCCCTCGAAGATCCGCCACGGGATGCAATTCGCATCGAGCAGATCGAACACGTTGCCGTTCTGGAAGCGGTAGCCCTCGACGGCCGTCGACGTCACCACGTCCCATTTGTCTGGGCTTCCGTCCAACCCGCCCGAGGTGGCAGCCAACAGGAAGAAGCGATTGGGCCACGTCGGCCCCGGTAGCGACGAGAACCACTGGTCGCAGACGGCGAACTCGCGGGCGAGCGCATTGATCACCGGCAGCTGACGCGGGTCGTAGCATCGCATGATGCGCTCGGGCGTCGGCGAGCCGTTGTCAAGATAATTCTGGATGAAGCCGGAGTTGTCGACCGCCGGATAGCCGCCGAGCACGGGGGTGTAAACCGCGCCGCTGCCGCAGAGGGCGACGAGCGTGTTCTCGAACTCGTGTCCGGGGTCCTCGTCGACGTCCTTGAGTTGAAAATCGGCGGGTGCGCTCACGAGCACCGGAAGTCCCGTGACGGGGTTGATGTTGCTCGTCGTGCTCGGGTCGAAGCCCGCGTTGAAGATCGTCGGGTCGCCGAATGGATCGACGCCGGTAATCCCGCTGAACCCGAGCATGTGGTCGAACGACCGGTTCTCGAGCATCAGCACGAACACGTGCTCGATGCGCGGCCTAACGCGCCGTCCTCTACCGAACAGCGATCCGAGCGCTCGCGCGACGCCGAGCAGGAAGCAGCGCACCGTATCCCAGGCGACACAGACGAGCTGCATCACCCAGGCAAACAGGACGCACACCGCCTTCGCTATCCAGGCGAACGCCTTGCACACCCACTTCGACACCCAGTACCAGGCTAGGCATACCCACTTGGCGACCCAGTACCACGCGCGACAGAAAAACCCGGCGATGCAGTTCCACGGAGTGTACCAGTGGCACTCCTCCCACGAGGTGCACTGGCTCGAGCCCTCGTCGGCCCACTCGGAGCACTGGTTGGAGCCTTCATCCGCCCAGCTGGTGCACTCGTAGTCGAGCTGCTGGCTCCAGTTCTTGCACGTGATGACGAGGGTATCGACCCACTTGGTGCAGGTGGACATGAGGCACTCCTCTACTGAGCGTCGTAGCGTGCGTACCGGATGCGGAGCTCGCGGTAGAGCCAGGCAAGCCTGACACGGGCGAGGGCGAGGCCAGTGAGCTTGCCCGCAATGCTGGCACCGACGACGACCGCGCCATCGCGAAGCACGCGGCTGATCACGCCGGCCTGAGCAGAGGCGGCGGACACGACCTCGTACCCGACCACCAGCGCGAGCGCGGCCACCATGAATGCGCCGCCCATCGAGCAGCCGCATTCGCTGCTCAGCGCCTTCGCGCGGTCGATGTACGGGCGGAGGTGCTCTCGCTCGTGAGGCAGAGAGCGCAGAAGCACGTCGAGTACGGACTCCGAGCGTCGCATCGCGGAACCCACTATCGTGTCACAAACGGCTGGCGACAAACACCGTATGGGGCCTTCCCATACGCCATGTAACTTCGCTGCCGACTCGGGGGATGCCCCGAGGGCTCGGGACGGCGACTATGCCGATGCGGTGGGATCCTCGAAGAACTGTCGCAACGTTCCGGCGGAGGCCGGTGACGTCGTTAGGCTGACCGCGAACATCAACGCGCCGCTGAACACGACCCCGGCCTCCGCCGGATCGAGCCCCAGGAAATACGGCGAACCGAGCCGCGACCAGACCAGGCAGGCGACCATCCCGCCGAGCATCGAGGCGATCGCTCCGGCTCGCGTGGCGCGGCGCCAGTGCAGCCCCACGACCACAGGGATGAACAGAAAGCTGACCATGAGCTTCGCAGCCCAGATGACGATGAAGTTCACGAGGTCGAAGTGACGCAGCGCGAGCGCGACGGGAATCGCACTGAACGTGACCACCGCGAGTCGGCTCGCGAAAACTCGAGCGCGTTCGCTCGCTGCCGGGTTGATCAGTTCCGCATAGATATCGTGCGACACCGCCGAGGCGACTGTGAGCAGGATCGCGCCGCCGGTTCGCGTGAACGTGACGACGGCGGCGAGAAGCACGAGCAATCCGATCCACGGCGGGAGGATGCTCATCCCGAGCACCGGCGTGGCCAGGTCCGGCGTCGGCAATTGCGGCATCGCGACTCGCATCGACAGCCCGAAGAGCAACACGCCAACGCCGATGCACGCCTGGAAGAAGAACGAGTATCCGATCGCCATGCGTGTCGCGCGCTTGCTCTGCATCGAGTAGATGGCCGAGATCTCGTACGGCGCGGCGGCGAGGCCGAGGCCGATCGCCATCGAGATCGCGATCAATTGCCGCCAACCGAACCAGTTGCGAGTCAATCGCGGATCGATCGCGGTGAGCGTCTCGCCAATGCTGGCGATCGAACCGACGTGTGCGAGGAGCCACGGGACGGCGATCGCATAGCTGCCTAACAACAGGATTGCCTTGAGCATCCCGACGTAGGCATTGCTGTACATCCCGCCAAGCACCGTGTACGCCGTTGTGATGACAGCGACAAGCAGGACGGCCCGGGGATACTCCATCCCTCCCACCAGTCCGAAGAGGAGACCGCCGGCCTGGTACTGCGCGGAGAGCATCACGGCGTAGACAACCAGGACGAACACGGCAGCGATCGCGCGTGCGGATTTGCTCTCGAACCTCGCCGCGAAGAAATCCGGCAGCGTGAGCCCCGCAATGCGTCGTATCCTCGGCGCCACGAACAGCGCGGCGACGACCCAGCCGATCCAGACCATCGGCCACGTCCACGCGTAGCTGATACCGGAGAAGTAGTGGAAGCCCACCATGCCGATCGTCGCGCCGGCGCTCACCTGATTGGCCATCAGCGTCGCGCCACCGATGATGGGTCCCAGGCTGCGACCTGCGGCGAGAAAGCCTTCTTCGGTCGAAGCGCGACGGTAATTCCGGAGCCCGATCCCGCAGACCAGGACCAGGTATGCGGCCACGATCACATAGAACGCAGAAAGGTGCGCGCCAGTCATGTGCGGTCTCGTTCCGACGAGCGGCGAGCCCACGCCAGATACAGCGGCACCCACGTGACCATGATTCCGACCAACAGGAAGAACCGCCAGACCAGACCGCCGTTGTCGCCGTCCGTGCCGCCGCCTTCGCCGCATGGCGCGGCGCGCCGGCCCGCGATCTCCACGAACGACGGCACGGCCACGTACCGTGCCGACCATTCGTTAGGCGCCTCGCGGGCCATATGCGGAAAGGAGACCCGGGCCGCGGCGTCGGACATCCTGACGAGCACCTTCACCGGACCCGTTCGGGTCGAGCCGTCGCTCGTCACGGCGGACACCAGGTGCACGAGCGGAATGACGCGCGCTCCTGCCGGTCGCACGTCGTATCGCACGAGGAGCCGGAGCGAGTCACCCTTGCCCTGGGTCGTATCCCGAAACGTGATCCACGGCCCGGCTCGTGATTCCGTCACCGGCAGAACCGAGCCAGCTCGCTCGACAGCCAGATTCCCGATCGTTACGCACGGCCGCGTGAGGGCCCGGAGAGAGACCGGCGACGCCGATGGTGTCAGGAGATATCGCTCCTCGACGTGTGCGGCGTTAGGCCTCACGTCGACCGTGATGTCCACGGTCCCCTGTCGTGATTGCGCTCGCGCAGCGCTCGCGACAGCGGTGGCCAATGCCGCGAACGCTACCCACCGTGGCAGCACGCGATCAGTCGGCGTACGTCGTTGCCGTCGCCCGGTTGGCGATCATGAAGCCATAGTCGCCAGGATGAATGCGGGTGACGAAGTTCCGGCAGAGAACAACGATGTTGTCATCGAACGGTGCCGTCATCGTCTCCAGCACCTCGAATGTGTACGGGCTGCCGATGTCGGCCAGCGCCGTTCCTGCTCGAAGTACCTGCCCAGGTGACAGCATCGCTCTCGGCACACAGATCCCGCCGTGTCGCGGTCGCATGACCTTCATATCGCGCATCAGGATCTGTCCCGGGCGGCGTTCGACGGTTCCATCGAGTACGCCGACGTGACGCAGCTGGTTCAACACGCCGCGAACGCCATTGGCCACATGTCGTGACTGGTCGTGGTATCCGCCGCCGATCTCCACCACGGTACAGCGCACGCCGCGCTGTTCGGCGTACGTCGCGGTCGTCCCGGAATACGTAGTGGCTGGCTTGTAGAGGAGTGCCGGGAGGAACGCGCGCGACAGCGCCTCGTCATTGATCACGTAGCAGTAGTCGACCCATGGGAACGTGCCCCCGCAGTGAATGTCGACGAGCACCTCGATGTCATCGATGAACGCGTGCGCGATCGCATAGGCCTGTTGCTCGCTCAACCAGCCATCCGGCGAACCGGGAAAGAGCCGGTTCATGTCGAGCATGTCGATCGGGGTGTTGCGGGAGACGCCTTCCATCGCGAGCGGATTTGCGACGCCCAGGATCGAGACTGAGCCGCGAACGTCCGAGGGGTCGAGCGACTGAACCAGTTCGCGCGCGATGAGGAGCCCATCGAGCTCGTCGCCGTGGATCATCGCCGAGATACCGACCGCCGGTCCCGGCCGCGTCCCGCGAATGACGTGAATCGTCAACCCAAGCTCGAAGCCACTCGCGAGTGTTGTGATGGGCGAGAAGCGACGCGACCTGCCTGCGCCGAGCTCAATGACTTTCGCTCCGGTCATGGCTGTAGGGAGTATCGTTCGGTTTAGCTGCAATACGGACACTACCGGGGTCCGGCAACACACGTCACACGATCACTCCGCACCGAGTCAGACGCTATTGTTGCGCGACAAGCTTCTTGAGACCTGCCCGTTCTCGCAACGTCGGCTGCGCTATTGGCTCTCGCGTCGTGCACATATATTGGTGGTCGCGTCACACCTTCACGACTTTGAGTAGAGTCAGCTGCCTTCCGCAAGCATGACCGTGCGTGAGTTGATCGAGCTCGAATCGCTCGCGGAGAACCCCTATCCCATGCTCCACCGGCTGCGGAGCACGACGCCGGTTGCACGCGCCCGGTCGGCTGGGGGAGACATGTGGCTCGTCACGCGGCGCGCTGACGTGCTCGAGATCCTTCGCAACCCTGAGCACTTTAGCACGGACCATCCCGCGTCACCAATTCGCGATACGTTCGGCGCGCAGATGCTGAGCGCGGAAGGGGAAGCTCAGCGTCGCTTCAAGAGCGCCTGTTCGCTGCCGTTCAATCGTCGCGCTGTCGACGTCAATGCTGAGCCGATCGTCCGCGCGCGTGTGGATCAGCTGCTGGACGCCATCGAGTGCGGGCCCGACGAATTGGTAGACTTGCGCGCTACACTTGCCGCGCCGCTCGCGCTGTCTGTCGTTTCGGATGTCATTGGGATCCCGGCGGCGATGCACGACCTCGTTCGTGAATGGTATGACGGATTCGCGGCGGCGCTCGCGACCCACGATCCCTCCTCCGCGGCCCGCCGGCAGGGCCGTAACTCGGCCGCCGCATTTCGTGCGGCGATTGCGCCGTTGATCGCGCAGAGCTCGACAGGGACGCACGACGCGCTGTTGGGCCATCTTGCTCATGCGGCGCCGTCATCGCGCCTCGACGACGCGGAGATTCTCGCCAACACGCTGATCGTGCTGTTCGGAGGGATTGAGACAACCGAGGCTGCGATCCTCAATGCGATGTGGGCACTGCTCACGCACGCCGAGTCCTGTGCCGAGGCGCTCGAGGACGACCGTGCGCTGGTTGCGGCGATCGAGGAATCGTTGCGATGGGAGCCGGCCGTGCAGACGTGCACACGTTACGCCGTGCGTGATGTTCGAGTACGCGACGTGTCGATTCGCGAAGGAG
>Ga0207674_10000816_pt1 | contig 40504 bp, 35 predicted proteins | sample KBSCornC72_FD_184303 | JGI IMG/M metagenome (GOLD analysis project Ga0207674, IMG submission 184303) | Corn rhizosphere microbial communities from Kellogg Biological Station, Michigan, USA - KBS Corn C7-2 (SPAdes) (version 2) | ecosystem: Host-associated > Plants > Roots > Rhizosphere > Soil ... | reverse complement strand
ACATTTTCCCGGGTTGCTCCTATAGTCTGATCACCACCTGGCCAAATGCTGGCACCTGTTCAAGTTCGGGCAGATTGACAGTTCCGGGGGCCCTTTCTCCATGAGAAAGGCAAGTGATGTTAAACACTGGCAAAGGAACTGAGTTCTGCTCAAATCCCGCTTTAGCGGAGGTTCCTCATGCGGTCCATAGCTTACTCGATCGCTCTACTCGCCATCACGGCCATTTCCCTCCCCGCGCGCGCATCTTCCCCTGACGAAAAGATGATCAACCAGCAGAGCATCTCTGCGCTCGAGGCCCGTATCCCTACAGCCCAGCCGCGTGAACAGGCTTTCCTCTATGCCGAGCTCATCCATCAGATGACCGAGTTCAGCATGAAGCAATATGCTGCCGGCGAGACTGACAAGGCCACAGATCTTCTCAAGCAGATCCAGAACGTGACCAGGAAGCTTCATCTCAGCATGGCCGAGAACAACAAGCGCCTCAAGAATGCCGAGATCCTGCTTCGTCACACCGCATACCGCCTTACCGAGTTTCTGCACAACAGCAGTTCCGATGATCGCGACGTGGTCGAGGCCGCGCTTGCCCAGGTGAACAAGGCGGAGAGCGAGACCATGCTTGAGGTCTTCCACAAGTAAGCAACGCCCTCTCAACAGTCTTCACATCGTCCTCGCCTGAGTTGCGCTCGTTGCCCCTCTGCTCTCCGTGTGATTGAATGGAACGCAAGGTACCACGCACCGCATGCGTTCCTTCCTTCATGTTTTCGCCGCAATCGTTTTCTCGGTACTGATACCTCTCAGCGCCTTCGCACAAAAACAGCATCACGACCCCCTCAGCGAAGGCCAGGTCGAAAAGATTCGCGAAGCGGGCATAGACCCGAATCAGCGCGTGAAGCTCTACACCGAGTTCGTCAACGAGCACGTCAATGCCGTCAAAGGTCTGACCAATCGCGGCAAGTCAGAGGCCCGCGCGCACCGTCTCGATCAGGAACTGCAGGACGTCGCCACCCTCATGGACGAGCTCGGCTCCAATCTCGACACATATTCCGATCGCCACGCCGACATGCGCCCTGCACTCAAAACTCTGGCCGAACAATCACAGCAATGGCTCCGCACGCTCCGTGCACTCGCCGGCGAAAACGGCTTCGATCTCTCCCGCAAAGAAGCCATCGAAGCCGGACTGGATATCGCCGATCAGGCGCAGCGGCTCTACACCGAGCAGACTACATATTTCGACACGCACAAAGATGAACGCGGCCAGGAGCGCGCCGAACCCAAACCGCAATAGAACAACCGCCCACTCAAAAGACACGTCGAAAGGTTCGCGCACTCCGAGCAGTTCGCAGTCAGTTCCTAATCCCTGTTCCTTAATCCTTAATCCTTGCTTTCCATGTGCTAATTTCGAATTTGGTGACTCTCGATCTCATCCCTATTTTTGAACAGGAATATCGTGCCATACGCCCACGGGCGCCGATCCCTTCGATCGCGGTTCGTTTTCGCCGCTTCACATCACTCAACACCACCATTCGCCTGCGCGAAGGCAAAATCTTCGTTAGCCTGTCCGACCTCATCGAAGGAGCACCGGAGAGCGTGATCCGCGCAATCGCGCACATCCTCCTTGCCAAGCTCTACAAGAAGCCCATCGATCCCTCGCACAATTTTCGCTTCAAGCGCTTCACCACCAGCGCTGCCGTAACGCGGCAAACTGAACTCATTCGCCACGCCCGGGGCAGTAAACGCTATACAGGTCCGACGGGACATTTCTACAACCTTGATGAGGTCTTCGACTCTCTCAACGAGCGCTTCTTCAATGGAATGCTCGGCCGGCCCGATCTCACCTGGAGTGAAGGCATGGCGCGCCGATCTCTGGGCCACTACGACGCAGCTCACAACACCATCGTCGTCAGTCGTGTATTCGATCGACCCTCAAGCCCGCGCTATGCGATTGAGTACCTGCTCTACCACGAGATGCTTCACCTTAAGCATCCGGTAAGAATGCGCGGCCTGCGCCGTTGCGTCCACTCGCGGGAATTCAAAGCTGACGAAGCTCGTTTTCCTCAACTTCGGGAAGCTCTTGCCTTCCTTAAGCGTCTGTAATCCCGGTCGAAGTGCGTCCTGCCGCCTTGCTCAAACAAATAAAGTGGGCTACCAACGGTTCTCGAGCGACTTTTTTCGTCGTTCCGGGTCTAATCCGATCAGATCGAGAAATCCCGCGCTTCTCGTAACTGCAGGTGACCTAGGACTTTACCCAGTTACGACAGCTCGCAGCGTTTGAAACACTCACTGCAGACCCCAGAAAACCGCAAGACTCGAAAACTTGAGGTTCATGGAAAGCACTCAGACTGCTTTTGTCTCTTGGGAGTTCGTGAAAGCCGGCAAAGCAATTACCAGGCCTCTGAATCTTGCCGTCTATTTCGCCGGACTCTCTAGATCGCAGAGTTTTGTTCAACCGGAAAAAGGAACTTGATGGTAACGCTTCAGACACGGCGTGTACTCATTCTCGACGACGAACAGATCATCGCCAACACGCTGGCTCTCATTCTCAACCGCAATGGCTTCGAGGCGCAGGCCGTCTACAGTGCCCAGGATGCAATCAACACCGCAGCCCAACTCTCCCCTGACGTTCTCATCAGCGACGTCATTATGGAAGGCATGACCGGCATAGACGCAGCTATCCAGATATCTCAGCTCGTTCCCAGTTGCCGGATAATTTTGTTCTCAGGCCAAGCCGCCACTGCCGATCTACTTCAGCGCGCTGAAGCTGAAGGTCATCACTTCGAGATCCTCGTCAAGCCCATCCACCCGCGCGTGCTTCTCGAGCGCCTCGTCAATACTCAATAGCATCGAGCTCAGTCGCCTGCCATAAGCGACTCCGCCGCGGAAGGAAAGAAGACCGAAAAGACGGTCCAGCTCTTTCCCGGCTCAGTGCTGCTCCGCACCTTGATCGATCCTTCGTGCTTGCGAACGATATTGGAGCTCACCCACAAGCCCAGCCCGGTGCCAACTTCTATCTTCGTCGTGAAGAATGGCTCGAACAGCTTCTTCCTGAGCTCTCGAGCAATGCCCGGACCGTTATCGCACACGGTGAGGCGCGCCCCTTCCCGCCTCGGCCCGCTGCTCTCCTTTGCGCGCTCAATGCGAATCATAATGCGCCCTGCGTTAGGCACGGCATCTATGCTGTTGTTCAGCAGATTTGCAAACAGCTGCCGGAGCTCGCCGGCAATTCCAAGAATGCTGGGATCATTTCTGATCTGTGTTTCGATCGATATCTGCTTGTTTCGCGCACGTGCCGAAAACACTGACACCAGCGGAGTCACCAATTCGCCGAGTGTCAGTTGTCGCGCGCCTTTCGTCTCGCGATAGAAACCGAGAGTCTGCTTGGTCAGGAGCGCAACGCGGGCAAGCTCCTGCTGCGCTTGCTGCAGGAACCTCTTTCCGTTCTCGTCTGCCATGCAGCTCTGTGCGAGGTAGACCAGGTTCGTAACAGCTTCGAGTGGGTTGTTGATCTCGTGTGCGATGGTTGCTGCCATCCTTCCCACCGTTGCCAGCTTCTCGGTGGTGTGCAGCGCTCTCTCTACCTTCTTCTGCTGCGAGATATCGCGCGAGATGCTCGCCACACCTGCGATCTTTCCGGTCTCATCGAAGACGGGCGAAAGCGTGAGAGAGACTTCGATGCATTCGCCGTCCTTGCGTTTCCGGAGGGTTTCAAAATGCTCGGTCCGTTCGCCTCGTGCCACGGCCGACATAATCCTGTCCTCATCAGGGAAAACATCCGGCGGAATTACCTTGCGAACTGATTGCCCAATCATCTCCTCAGCCGTGTATCCAAACATCCGCTCAGCACAAGGATTCCAGCTTGTGACGATCCCACTCAGATCCTTCCCGATAATCGCGTCATCCGACGATTCTACGATTGCCGCCAGTCGTTCAGAAGCATCGAAGGCTTTCTGCAGCCGTGCCTGACTCTCCTCAATCTCGCGCCGGATCTCGAATTCACCGCTGATATCCGTACTGGTTCCGAACCAGCGCGTGATTGCTCCAGCAGAATCGCGAAGCGGCACGGCCCGCGTCAGAAACGGACGGTACTCCCCGCTCTTGTCCCGAAGGCGCGATACCATCTCAAAGGGATCGCCCGATGCGAGCGAAGCCTTCCATTTGCTCAGTACTTCTTCCGACCCACGAGGATCGTGAACAGATCTCCATCCCCATCCGCAGTTCTGATCTGGAGTCGTGCCCGTGTAGTCGTACCACCGTTGATTGAACCAGTGCACATACCCATCCGAATCGGCCATCCACACCAGCTGCGGCATGGCATCTGCCAGGCTCCGGAACTCCTCTTCGCGTCGGCTAAGTGCCTCCTCGGCCCGCTTCCGGTTTGTGATGTCTCCAACAACCCCGAAGAAGCGCGACGAGCCCACCATGCGCCGTCCCTTCGAGTGATGGTGGCGAAGGCCCCGCTCAGGATGCTGATATCGGTACTCAATTTCCAGAACTCCCGTTCGCTGGCACTCAGCCATAGCAAAGCGGACGTGCGGCCAGTCGACAGGGAATACACGCGATGACCAGATTTTGTAGATTTCGCCGTCGGTGGCATCGGATTCGGTCCCATACATCCTGTGCATTTCCGGCGAAAGGCTCCTTGTGTTCTCCACCGGATCCCATTCCCACGTTCCGATTTCCGCCGCCTCTTGCGCCAGGCGAAGACGCTCCTCGCTCTCCTCGAGTTCGCGCCGGCTCACAACCCGGTCCGTCAGGTCGACAGCAAGAACGAAGATCCCCTCAACTCCAGCTTTTTCCGAAGAAATGGGATGGTATGTGAAATCGAAGTAGCGGTCTTCCCGCGTGCCGGTTGCAGCCTGGTACAGGGATACTTTGTAATCTCTGCCGCTGAAGGGCGATCCGGTCCGGTACACCTCATCCAGCAATTCAAAAATCCCGGAACCCTCAAGTTCCTTCAATGCTTCGCGAATCGGCAAACCCATCAACAGGTCTGCGTGCGATCGGCCGGCTGCTCGAACGTACAGCTCGTTGACATACTTGAACCGGTGGTCCTTGCCTTCGAGATAGGCGATGGCAACGGGCACTTGCCCGAGCACTTCGCTTAGTCTGGTCTCGAGACTGAGTGATTGCCGGTGCATGAACCCTATGGGCTCGCCGTGCAGAATCGCCATTGATCGTCGCGCTCCCGGGTCATCGTGTATGAGCGATCCACCACGGCGACTCGATCAAAGGCCGAGCGTTCCGAAACGACCTGTCATGAGACCGAGAAGAGAGGCGGGCGTGGATTTAGCCCATTCGCGCCGACATGCCCAATGAGCTTTGAATGCAAAATCGATTTTCTGGTTGTCTGATTGGAAGAACTTTTCTGATGCTGTCCGCTCCGGCTCAGGCGACTTTCCCCACCGGTGCTGTCGCCGTGTCCGGCTCCATGACAGGATGCCGGCTCCCCCACCAGATCAAACCGGCTCCCACCAGCACTGACCCGAGACTCGCCAGTTGGGCGTTCGATAAATCCCCAATAATCTTCGGATTGCGACGTATAAATTCAACAAAAAAGCGAGCTATTCCGCTTAGCACCAGATACTCACCCACAATCGCACCTGTACCGTGCCGCTTCCCTCCGCGCCACCAGAGATACCAACCGATCACCAGCCCCAAAGCTAATTCGTAGAGCGGCGTCGGATGGACCCTCACTCCCGGCGGCGTCGGCTCGATCCCATTCGGGAAACCCATCCCCCACGGCAGCTTGGTTTCAATGCCATAGCAGCCATCGCCCGAGAGAAAACAGCCTATCCGTCCGATCCCGTAACCGATTGCCGCAGCCGGTGCGGCCAGATCCAGCGTTCTTAGCGACCCAATCTTTGCCCACCAACCCTGGAACAGTAGGGCCGAGATCCCGAATACCAGGCCCCCGAACCAGGCGAAACCGGCCGTGTCCCATAGCACCCGCCAGCCCAGATCCCGGAATTCGCTCGGCGTATCGATCACGTGCCATAGTTTCGCACCGACAATGCCGGCCAGCACAGCGATCGCCACCATCCCAACTGCATCGGCATCCAGATTTGCCCGCTTGAATCCGCGGTCCATCACAAACGCGGCAGCCACCGCCGCGAGCCACAACATCAATCCAAATGTCGGGATGCTGAAATGCCAGAGATGCAGGTAGGGAATCATTCCTTTTCAGTATAGACGTCCAGAAGTTCCGCCCAGTTACAAGGGGCAATTCGCAATTCGGACAGCCCTTGATTTTCACAGAACCCCCTCGATTCACCACCTTCTCAGGCGATACTGTCTCCATGGCCACCATTACCTACCAGGGACTCGAGGTTCTCTACACGCGTCAACAGATAGCCGAGAAAGTCGCGGAAATGGGTGCGCAGATTGCGCGTGACCTGAACGACGAGAAACTGGTTATGGTCGGCGTTCTCAAAGGCGCCGCGCTCTTTCTGGCCGACTTAGCCCGCTCCATCAATGTTGACACCACTTTTGACTTCGTCGCCGTGTCGAGCTATGGAAAGGGCCAACGATCCTCCGGCGCAGTCAAGCTCATCAAAGACCTCGACGAGCCCATTGAAGGCAAGAACGTACTCATCGTCGAAGATATCCTCGACACCGGCCTCACGCTCTCCTATCTCCGCAAAGTTTTCCTTCAGCAGAGGCCAAAAACGCTCCGCATTGCCGCCCTTCTCGACAAGCCTTCGCGGCGCATCGAGAAGATTGACGCTGACTACGTCGGATTCTCCATACCAAATTTATTCGTCATCGGTTACGGAATGGATTATGCCGAGCGCTATCGCAACCTGCCCGATATCTGCCTCATGGCCCCCGATCATCCCGAGTAGCCCAGAGCCAAGGAAATCCTGCATGTCTGAACGCGATGTTCTCACCGCTGCGTATCGCGATTTCAACGCCCGCAACATCGAGGCGGTAATCTCACTCATGCATCCGCAGGTGGAATGGGCAAACGGAATGGAAGGGGGTCACGTCCGTGGCAAAGATGCCGTGCGCGATTACTGGACCCGCCAATTCACAGAATTTAACCCTCGCGTCGATCCGGTGTCGATCGACCCCGGCAAGCTAGATGACTGGGTTGTAACAGTGCACCAGGTCGTTCACGACATTGAAGGCAACCTCATTGTGGACACAACCGTCTACCATACGTACCAATTCCGCGATGGGCTCATCGCCCGCATGGATATAGCGCAGGCCAGCCCATTTGCCGGCTAACACGCATGATTCGACGACCGGTTCCTTTCGTCATCTCCGTATCTCCGTTGCCAATGGCCGGGCGTCCATCCAGGGACTATACTCAACAGCCGGAATAAGCAAGGTAAGCCGCCGTATTTCAAAGAGCGGCATGAACGAGGAGCAAGAAAATGGCAGCAGTTACCCCGATCCGAGATGAAGATCTCGACTTTGACCACGGAACTTTCGATTCAGCCGCCTTCACAAAACAGACACTCTCTACCTGGCAAACTCTTGCCCAGGTTATCGACCATACCCTCCTTAAACCGGAAGCCACCCGCGAACAAATCGAAAGCCTCTGCGACGAGGCGATCCGCTATCGCTTCGCCTGCGCCATGGTTAATCCTGTGTGGGTTCCCGCTGCCGTTGAAATCCTCTCCGGCACTGGCATTCCCGTCGGCGTCGTTATTGGCTTCCCTTTCGGAGCGTCCCTTGTCTCCACTCTGCGGCAGGAAGCTGCCGCTCTCGCCCGGCTCGGCGCGAAAGAGTTGGACATGGTCATCCCGATCGGCCAGCTCAAGAGCGGCAATCATCACGCCGTGCAGCACACTGTTCACGCTGTAGCTCATGTGGCTCATCATCACGGCGCTCTCCTGAAAGTGATTCTCGAAACCTCCATGCTGAATGTTGAAGAAAAGCTCCGGGGTGCCGAACTCGCTATCCAGGCCGGGGCCGACTTCATCAAGACCTCCACCGGATTTGGAGGAGGCGGCGCAACCTCGGCCGACGTAGCGCTCATGCGTGGCGTGGCGGGCGGGCGCTGCGGCGTAAAAGCCTCAGGCGGTATCCGCACGCTGACCGACGTGAAGATCATGCTCGATGCCGGCGCTAACCGCATCGGCGCCTCCGCTTCCGTAAACATCGTCCGCGAACTCGGCGCCGAGTGAAACAGCTGCTAGCTGGTAGCCGGTAGCTGAGGCGCCTTCCCTTCTCTGCAACAACCTGTCTTCCGCATCGCGATTGCTACAGGCTACAAGCTGCTGGCTACAGGCTTGTTCCCTGATCCCTGTTCCCTCTCCTGTATCATCAACATCGTTCCCTCATGTCATCCACTCCTCCCACAACGCGCCCGGAGCCCGAGTACGAAGGCGACTACCGCCCTGTCGACTCGACGAACCCCCACGCGCATATCGACGTCGCTAATCCCCGAATAGAGTCCACCGACCTGCGCTATCTTGCGCAGATCGCTGATACGCTCAACACTACCCTCGACCTGCAAACGCTTCTGAATCGCACCTCGGAACTCGTTCGCTCCATCATTCCTTACAAGATCTTCTCCATTCTTCTATTGAACGACCGCACCAACGAACTCCGCATGCGCTTCCAGATCGGCCACACGCCAGAAACCCAGCGCATGCGCATCCCGCTCGGCAAAGGCGTCGTGGGCCAGGTCGCCTTGACGCGTCAACCCATGCTGGTGAACGACGTCAGCGAGATCGAAGGCTACATCGATGTCAATCCAAATGTCTGCTCCGAACTCGCCATCCCCCTCATCCTCAAAAATCGGTTGATTGGCGTCCTAGATCTTGAAAGTGAACAGCCCGGCTTCTTCAAACCCGAGCACCTTCACCTGCTAACGCTCACCGGCTCCCGAATCGCCCAGGCGATTGAGAATGCTCGCCTGTATACACGCGTCTCGCGCCAGGCCGAGACGCTCTCGGTTCTCAACGAGATCTCGACGGAGATCATCTCCATTCTCGATCTTGATCCCCTGCTCGCCAAGGTCGGCAATCTCCTCCGCCGCCTGATCGACTACCAGATGTTCTCCATCATGCTTCTTGACGAAAAAGGCGAGACGCTCATCACCCGGTACGCATGGCGCTTCGGCTATGCGCAGGCTCCCATGCGCCGCATTTCCGTGACTACCGGCCTGGTTGGCGCAGCGGTCCGCGAGTGGCGCCCCATCAACGTCCCCGACGTACGCAAAGATCAGCGCTACCTGCCCATGAATGCCGAGACCCGCTCCGAGCTCATCGTCCCGCTTTTCTACAAGGAACGTGTCATCGGCGTCCTCGACCTTGAACACACGCGCACAGCCTTCTTCAACGAAGACCACGTCCGCACCCTCACGACGATGGCGGCGCAGATCGCCATCGCCATCGAAAACGCCCGTCTATATCAGCGGGTCCGCCGGCAGGAACAGCAACTCGAACGCGACATCGCAATGGCCCGCGAAGTCCAGCTTCGACTGCTTCCGACCGCACCCCCGAAGCACGAGCACGCCGAGTTCGCCGTCAGCTTCCTTCCTGCGCGCGCCATCGGCGGCGACCTCTACGACTTCCTCGAATACTCCGATAACCAGACCGCTATCGTCCTCGGCGACGTCAGTGGCAAGGCGGCACCCGCAGCCCTGTTCGCTGCCCTCGTCAGCGGAATCATGCGCTCCGCCGTTCAGCAGAAGCCGGCGCCTGCCGCTATGCTGGCTATGCTGAACGAAGCCCTTCAAGAGCGCAAACTCGAATCGCAATACGTCGTCATGCTCTTCGCGCTCTGGAACGATGACAACCGCACCCTCACTGTCGCCAACTCTGGCGCCGTGCAGCCCATCTTCTGTCGTGGCGGCGAAAACGTCACGGTGAAAGCCGAAGGCTTTCCTCTCGGCATGTTTCCCAGCGCCACTTACGAAGAATTCAACGTCGCCACCCAGCCCGGCGACGCCATCGTCTTCGTCTCCGACGGTATCCTCGACGCCGAAAACGAGAAAGGCGACATGTACGGCGAGGAACGGCTCGCCAACCTTCTCTGCGGTTCCCGCGAACTTCCTGCTCAGCACATCGCAGACGCCATCCTCGCCGACGTCACACGCTTCCAGGGCTCCAAAGACCGATTCGATGACGAAACCATCATCGTCCTGAGAGTCAAGTAGCTGCGATCTGTCTTTGCCGGCACATATGCATCGAGGAGTTAATTCCGAATGCTCAATGCAGTTTTCGCCGGCGGATGGAAGGAGGTGAGATCGTGAGCCTGGTTATCATGACAGGTGCATCGGGCTCCGGGAAGACGGCCATTGCCGAGACAATCGAAGCAAATCACCCGTCGATTACAGTTTTCCGCTTTGATACAGTTGGCGTCCCCTCGGCGGAGATCATGGCCACCTTTGGAACTGGTCACCAGCCTGGAGGAGCCTGGCAACGGGCTATGACTCTACACTGGTTTGAAAGAATCGCATCAACACTTGCGGCCGGAAGGTCGGTTCTTTTTGAAGGACAGATGCGAATCGCGTTCATTGAAGAGGCGCTCAATACTTTCGCCATCAGGAATGCGCGCATCCTCTGCGTGGAATGTGATGACACCACCCGCATTCGAAGGTTGATGCACGACAGACTTCAGCCTGAATTAGCCGATGAAGGCATGCTGGGCTGGAGTCGCTATCTGCATCAGGAAGCGATCGAGGCTGGTCACGAGATTCTGGACACCACAAACCTGTCTCTGAACGAGAGTGTGAGACGAGTGCTTTCGATTCTTGAAGAAAGTCAATGGAGCGAGATTAGTTCTCAAAACGGAACTGATTAAAGCAGCAATGCAGCATGATCGCGATCAATGGGCGCCGGAGCGTCGCTCAGCTCGAATAGGCAAGCTGTTGCAAGATCACACCGGCGACCTCAATTTAAACTGAATACGATCCCAAACTTCCCGGAGCCCCCTTGTCCACCGCCCCGCAACAACGCATCATCCGCCCCGCGCGCAACATTCTTGGCACTCTCCGCCTGCCCGGCGACAAATCCATCAGCCACCGGTACGCAATGCTCGGTGCATTCGCTGAAGGTACATCGCGCTTCTCCAACTTCTCCACCGGAGCCGACTGCGCCTCGACCCTCTCCTGCATGCAGGCCCTCGGTGCGCGCGTTCGCAAACTCGATAATGGGCGCATCGAAATTGATGGGGTTGGCGGACGCGTCACTCCTGTCGACCACCCGCTCGATTGCGGCAACTCCGGCTCCACGATGCGCATGATCTCCGGCCTCCTCGCGCCGCAACAAGGCAGCTTCACGCTCATTGGCGACGAGTCACTCTCACGCCGCCCCATGGAGCGGATCCGCAAACCCCTCGCCGAAATGGGCGCAAGCATCTCTCTCACAGACGGCCATGCTCCGGTTACGATTCAGGGCACCACTCTCCGCGCAATCGACTACACCACTCCTGTCCCCAGCGCCCAGGTCAAGAGCTGCATCCTCCTCGCCGGAATTCAGACCGCCGGTAACACGATCGTTCGGGAATCCCTCCGCACCCGCGACCACAGCGAGCTTGCCCTTCGCGCATTCGGCGCAGAACTCGCCCGCGCCATCGACTCAGTCACCATCACCGGCCCCCAGAAGCTACACGCCATCGAAGCCGCCGTTCCTGGTGACATTTCATCCGCCGCATTCTTCCTCTGCGCCGCTGCACTCTTCCCTGGCTCCGGCCTCATCCTCGACGGCATCGGCCTCAACCCCACGCGCGCCACACTGCTTGACGTTCTAACAGCCCTCGGAGCGCGCATCGCCGTCCTCCAGCTTCAGGAAGCTCATTCCGAACTCGTCGGCACCGTACAGATCACCACCGAACCTGAAGGCCTCGGGTCCACCACAATCAGCGGAGCCCTCGCGGCGCAGCTCATCGACGAACTTCCCGTCCTCGCTGCCATCGGTCCCTACACTAGCGGCGGCATCCGCATTCGCGACGCAAAAGAACTCCGCGTCAAAGAATCCGATCGCATAGCGCTGGTTGCTCGCAATCTTCGCGCAATGGGCGCTGAAGTGGAGGAGTTCGAAGACGGAGTCGACGTCCCCGGCGGTCAAACACTTCATGGCGCCGCAATTGACTCTGGCGGAGACCATCGCATCGCCATGGCATTCAGCGTTGCCGCACTCCGCGCGGAAGGCGAAACCCTGATTCAAGGCGCCGAATCGGCCGCCATTAGCTTCCCTGAGTTTTTTGATCTTCTGGATATGGTAGCCGAGCGGTAACCGGCCAGCGAAAGCACCGAGCCTTTCCTTAGTCCGCTAACCGGCCCTGCATCGGGTGCCTAGGTCAACTCCGCTGCTCTCAGTCCGGCGCCCCGTCTTCATCTGGATCGTGCGCATGCGCGCGAGGCACTGTCTCGAAGTAGGTGAATTGATCGCTTACCTGTCCGGCTCTTCGCGCTCGATAGAGGTAGATCTTCTCGCTCAAGAACAGGTAGGGCCGATACAGCATCAGGCAAATGATCGACACCACAATGCCGATCACCGAAAACACAATTGCGCAAGCCTCGAGATAGCCCAGGATTACGAACGGCTTGACCACAATGTCGCGCGCCGGCCCGAGGATCATCAGCACGACCGCTTCAAAGCCCACGAGAGCAGAAGCCACCAGCAGCACGGTCGCGCTGGCAGCCAGCGACCTGGAGGGTCCACGGAGATCTCGCCACGGTGCTCGCACAGTCTGAGCCTTTCTTGCGTGCTTTTGGAGCCTTCCCTACATTGTGCTACAGGAAACTATTACCCGGTCTTCTATTTGCCTCGAAGGAGGCCCAATCGTGTCCCGGGAGTACCCAAAACCATAAGGACAATAGCCCACTGGACCTACGTGCCTCAGGTCGAGTTCCACTCCATTCACGCTTCGTGCGCTGTAGGCACATGCGGCTGCGGCAATAGTTCCGTCAGCGCGATCCCCGCCAGAATGAGAATGGCCCCAATTGCGGGCACCATCCCCAACCGCTCTCCGGTCACCACAAACGAAGTGATCCACGCAAACACCGGCTCGAGCGCCAGAATCAGGGCCATCGGCGTCGTCGGCAAAATTGACTGAGCCCAACTCTGAATCGAGAACGCAGCCGCCGTCGCCAGGGCTGCAGCGACAATCAGCGCGAATACTAATTGTCGCGTCAGGTGAACGCGGGGATGCTCGATCAGCGGCAGGCTAACCGCCATAAACAGCGCGCAGAATCCTACCTGCAGAATCGCCAGCGGCTGAAACGGAATACGCGGCGAGGTGTGCCCCAGTGCAATGCAGTGAAACGCGAATGAGATTGAGCAGCCCAGCGTCAACACGTCGCCGATATTGATCGATGAGAAATCCGGCAGAAACGCCGCCACAGATCCCAACGCACTTGCAGCCGGCGGTGCCGTGATCAGCACAATGCCTACAAATGCCAAAGCCGCGCCTACAAATGCATTCCATCGCGGCGATCGCGCTCCTGGCGGCCTGAGCGCCTGCGGAATCGAAAACAAAGGAACGAGCACCACCACGAGCCCTGTAATAAACGCCGACTTCGAAGGCGTCGTCTGCACCAACCCAATGGTCTGAAACTGATACCCTGCTGCGAGACACAGCCCAACCATCGCCCCCGCTGCAATATGCCTCCGCCGAATCGTCTTCCAAGCCCGGTGATATCCCGCCGCGAGCAGCACGAACGCCAGCGTCATGCGAATCAAATTGAAAGCAACGGGCGTCGCATCATTCAGTGCGCCTTTGATGACGACGAAGGTCGACCCCCAAACTGCGACGACCAGCGTCATCAGGATGTATGCACGCAGCTTCATCTCACTCGATTATTCCAGCGTCAACTGGAACTCCCTATGCAAGCACCATGAACGAAACTTCAGCGCGTCGGTTCGATCGGGAAACCCGCGCCAAGAGGCGCAGAGCTCACCAGTCCCGCGCTTCAGCATGGACTGATGCGGAAACACAATCCGAATCCCTGTAGGACAGCTCTATTGATTTCACGTTTAATCAGCAGACGATGAATACACCTGCTGCCCCGCAACCCAAGTCTCCCTGACCTGCGTGTCGAGGACCGCCGTGGGCCTCACTTTGTATATGTCACGATCAACCACTACAAAATCCGCGTCGTACCCCGGCGCAAGCTTGCCCTTGTGCTTCTCCGCGAACTCCGCATATGCCGAGCTCTCAGTGTATGCATACAGTGCCTGCCCGCGAGTGAGCTTATTCTCCAGCGACAATGCTTTCGTCCCATTCTCATTCGTCCGCGTTACAGCCTCGAACAATCCGCGAAACGGCGCGATCGGCTCCACCGGATAGTCTGTTCCAAATGCAAGGGGCACTCCTACGTCCAGAAATCTCTTCCATGCATAAGCGCCCTTCGCGCGTTCCGGACCGATCCGCTCCGTCACCCAGTTCACATCGGTCATCAGGTGATTGGGCTGCATGCTCGCGATGACTCCAAGTTTCTTGAACTTCGCAAAATCGGCGGCATCCACCACCTGTGCGTGCTCTACGCGATTCCGCGCTGTAACGGGCACTCCCGGTTGCGAAAGCGCATCCAGCGCCATCGATACCGCCCTGTCGCCGATCGCATGAAATCCAATCTGAAATCCCGCCTTCGCCCGTTCCATCGTCATCGCGTTTAAGCGGTCCTGCGTATATTGCGGCAAGCCTGTATTTTTGGGATCATCCGAATACGGCTGCTTCATCGCCGCCGTGCGCGATCCCAGCGATCCATCCATAAAGCCCTTCAGCATGCCGGTGTGCAGCATCAAATCGTTCGCATCATGGTGCGCGCGATGCGCTTTCAGTTCCGGCAGCGGCGAAGCAAAGGGAAGCCACTCCGAAATCCGCAGATGAAGCTTCCCTTCCCTTTCCATCTCTTCGTAGATAAGAAAGTCCTGCCAGTCACTGTTGTCCTGCGCCGTGGTTACGCCGTGCGCGAGAGCATCTTCGATCGCCAGTTCATCGCCCCTGCGCCGCTCCTCCCGCATCGGAGGTGGAATCACCTTGTAAAGCAATCCCTTCGCCGACTCGCGAACGATCCCCGTCGGCTCTCCACTCGCATCCAGATCAATTGCTCCGCCTTGCGGCATCCGCGTTCTGGCTGTGACACCTGCGGCCTTCAGCGCAGCGGTGTTCGCAATCGCAATATGCCCGTCGATGCGCGACAGAAACGCCGGATGATCGCCGGTCACGTTGTCCAGATCCTGCCTCGTCGGCAAAACCTTCTCGGTCCACAGCGTATGATCCCAGCCTCCGCCTGTCAGCCAGTGGTCATCGGGCGCTTGCGCAGCCGCTGACTGAATACGCGAGAGCATTTCCTTTAACGACCCGCTCCCCCGTAGATCCACGTTCAGCTTCTCCCGCCCCGCTTCACCCAGATGTGTATGCGCATCATTGAATCCTGGAAAGACGAACGAACGAGTATGTGCCGAGTCCATGTCGTGCAGGTGCGTCTTCGGCCCCGCCAGTCGCGTGATCTCCGCCGTCGTGCCGACAGCAATCACTTTCCCCTTCGCCACTGCCATCGCTTCCACAACGCGTGGCTTGTCCTCGGCAAAGCCCTCGCCGGTGTAGATCACACCATTGAAAAACAGATCATCGGGAACCGTTGCAGAAGCCGCTGCTCTCTTCTGCTGCTGGGCCGGATTATTGCGAAGAGGAGGCTGAGCTAAAGACAGAACCGACGTGAAATACCCCACAGCGAGCACAGCGGGAATGGTGCGCATGCGCGCAGTGTATCAGAGCACTTACTGCTCAGCCGCCCACTCCGCAAGCGCGAGCGTCAGCAACAGAACCCGCCGCAATCCTATCTCGCGATTCTTGTCCGAATACCATTCGGCCAGTGTGTGAGCACCGCCGCCATCTCCACCCGCTCCCATTGAGAGCGCCGGAATCCCCAGCGAGATTGGGATATTCGCATCCGTCGATCCGAGACGCAGATCCGTCATTATGCCCAGGTGCCGATCAACAGCCCGAAGCACCTCGAGCACCGGAGAATCCGTTGCAAGTTGGGCCGCGGGCCGATCGCCGATCTTGTCAACTGAAAAGGTCAGCGCGCCGCGATTGCGGTGATTCAGATTGCTGGCAGCAACATTTGCCTGCTCCACAGCATCTTCCACCGCCCGGTGCAGCGCCACCTCCAGCCTCAGCAGTTCCTCAGAACTCGTCGATCGGAAATCAATCGCAGCCGTCGCGCTCTCCGGGATGGAATTCACGCTCGTTCCGCCCTGCACCGTGCCGACGTTCAAAGTCGTCGTCGGCCTCTCCGGCACCGGCGTGCGGGCAACTGTGGCGATGGCCGAGGACAATGCCACAATCGGATTCGGTGTCCCTGAATCCGTGAAGCTGTGTCCGCCCGGACCTTTAATCGTGACCTGGAATCTCCTGCTTCCAAGCGCCTGAGAAACCGCGGAATCAGCGCCCGCACCATCCAGCACGACGTGCGCAGCTACGCGCCCCGCGAGTGCACGCTGTTCGTAGAAGTTTCGAACTCCCCGAAGATCGCCTTCCCCTTCTTCTCCGACGTTAGCCAGCATCAGAATCGGAACCGGCAACTTCACCTTTGCTTGAATCAATGCCTCTGCCAGTGCGAGCATTCCGATCACCCCAGCGGCGTTGTCGCACGCCCCCGGAGCAGCCAGCCGGCTCGCGCCATCTTCGCGCGTCAGTGACGGCGTCAACGGTGTGTCTGCCGGAAAAACAGTATCGATATGCGCCGAGACAACGATCACGTGGCCTGTACTCTCAGGCGGCAGGTGCGCGGCAGGAACAAATCCAAGCACATTCCCGGCTCCGTCAATCTGGACGTCCTCAAGCTCAATCTCTTTGAATCTCTTCGCCGCCCACTCCGAGCGCGCCTGCTCTCCGAACGGCGGCGCCGGAATCGCCACCAGCTCCGCTTGCCGGTCCATCAGCGTTTTCGGATTGTTGTGCAGCCATGCAAACGCAGCGTGCACCGGCCGCTGGGCCGCCAGCGCCGTTACCCGCGCGAAAGCTGAACTTCGCGAAAAGATTCGCATGCCCCTTAAGGGTAGCAGGCGAGAATCGCATTTTTGAGTTGGAGCGAAGCAGTTGCGGAGAGGCGGATCTCGCAGGTTTAGTCGGCATGCTGTTTTTTGCGTCTGCCGTACCTCAAGTTCTCTCTTGCCATTTACAGCATATCAAGCTCCCAAGCGCAGAAACAGACTGTTTTTTCGTCCCCTCTCGCGATACCTTCGACAAGCCGTATAACAGCTCAAGCGCAAAGGAAGCCAGAATGTCCAAATCCGCAGATCATGTCGTTGCCTCTTCAGATCAGATGGCGCTCAACGTCGGGCCCGCGCATATCGATATCGCCTATCGGCGGTCCGGCAATACCGAGGCCCCGCCCCTTCTGCTCATCATGGGAGGCGCGGCCCAGCTTATCCACTGGCCCGATCCCTTCTGTGGAGCCCTTGTAGATGCAGGCCTTCAGATTATTCGCTTCGATAATCGCGACGCCGGCCTCTCCACGCACATTGCAAATGCCCCGCCTCCCGATCTTCCCGCGGTCCTCGCTGGCGACTTTAGCTCCGCCTCGTACACACTCAATGACATGGCCGCGGATAGCGTAGGTCTTATGGATGCACTCGGCATCTCCACAGCACACATCGTCGGCGCATCCATGGGAGGCCAGATCGCCCAGATCATCGCGACTGAATACCCTGATCGTGTTCGATCTCTGGTATCAATGATGTCCACTACCGGCAGCAAGTCGGTAGGCCAGGTCGCTCCCGAAATCCTCCGCGAGGTGTTCGGCAAACCCGTCGGGAAATCGCGCGAAGAATACATCCAACACCGGGTAATGGCGATGCGCGCAGTCGGTTCGCCCGACTTTCCCAGCGATGTAGCCGAACTTACCGCCCGCGCCGGGCTGGCCTACGACCGCGATCACGACGACACCGCACTCGCCCGGCAGGCAATTGCAACCGTCGCCACCGGAGATCGCACCGTTCGCCTTAGGCGTATCTCAGCTCCGACTCTCGTCATTCACGGTCTCGCCGACCGGATGTGCGACGTCAGCGGCGGTCGAGCCACCGCAGAAGCCATTCCCGGTGCGGAACTCGTACTCATCGAAGGCATGGGCCACGGCCTCCCTCCCGGCCTGCGCCCACGTCTCGCATCTCTCATCGCCGATTTCGTCTGGCGCGTCGAACGCCGCAGCAACAACTAATCCAGTTTTCAGCAGCCCGCATCATCGCAGCTTGGTGCTCACAAGCTCGTTTCCTCGTACTCCACGGAATGAAGAAACAATCCGCGCGCGGGAGCAGTGGGTCCCGCCGCGCTGCGATCCTGCGCGGCCAGAACTCCCGGCAAATCGTCCACATCGATGTAGCCTCTTCCCACGTCCAGCAGCGTACCCACCAGGTTCCGGACCATGTGGTGCAAAAAGCCGTTCCCGCGCACGCGATACACCAGAACCTCGAACCCGTCCAGCCTCTGCGTACTCCACTCAGACGAGAAAACCCTCCGCACAGCACCCCGTATCTGGATCTGAACGACGGCTTCCTCTTCGCTGGCCCGCGTCGCTGCATCTGGATCCGAGGCGGCAAAGCTCCGGAAGTCATGCTCGCCAACAAACACCGCCGCACCCCGCTGCAGCAGTTCCAAATCCACCTTCCACGAATAGGGGTACACATACCGCGCCAGGAACGGCGGACATATCTGCTCCGCCGCCGGCTCAATGGGCAACACGCGATACTCATACGTCTTCGCAACCGCTGAATGCCGCGCATGGAACGAACTCTGAACCACCTTCGCTTCCAGCACGCGGATCGAGCCGGGCAAAGTCCGGTTCAATGCACGCACAAGATTCGCCGCCGGAATACGTCCTTGCAGTTCGAAGCTCGCCACCTGCGCCAACGCGTGCACGCCTGCATCCGTCCGGCCCGAGCCCTGAGGTAGCGGATCCTCTCCCACCAGTCTCTTCAGCGCCGCTTGCAGTTCGCCCTGTATCGTTGGTTTCTCCGGCTGAACCTGCCACCCGTTGAAGTCCGTTCCGTCATAAGCAACGGTCAGTTTCCAGTTCTGTTTTTGTTGCAGTTCGGCTTGGGTGATTTCTGTCACGGGTATCTTTGTTGTTAACAGGTTAATTGACTAAAAGGGGCCATCCGGTTAGCTCATCGCAGTGGGATATACTCAATTTTTCGTGCGAGATTGCGTGCGAAGTGCCCTGCAAGAGGGAACGAACTTAGTGCGGCACGCGTAATCCTAAGTGACCCAACGGTCATTTGAAGCACGGGAAGTGGAAATCGCCGCGCAGAATCACAAATTTGCGTCCGGAATCGCGTTCCAGACGTCTTGTAGAACGGCACCCCACATGCCTCAGCGACTCGTGGAGAGGAATCATGCAATTGTTCGGTATCCGTGTGTTTGATCATCACAACATCACCGCTCGCCCCGCAAAGCGCCGCACAGCCGATCGCTTGCGCGCAGTAACCGCGGTCATGCTGACGTTGACAGCAGGAGTGCCCTCGGGATTTGCACAGGAACAACAATCAGGCGGTGTAAAAGGCGCCGGATCTCACGGCCAGCAAAAAGAAGCATCGCCGTTGCCGCAGGCCCCCAATCCGAACCTGACGCAACCGTTTGACCTTCGGCCCACAAATCGCGATTTCTCCAAGCCCGCCGGCCGCCTTCTCGGCAATCCCGCCAACATGTATCGAGGCACCGATATCCCGAAAGCCAACTTCGCAAACTCGGTCCGCCTCGACAACCTGCTTAAGGACGGCAAGATCTACCTCAGCCTCTCCGATGCCATCGCTCTGGCTATCGAGAACAACTACGACATCGCCATCGCGCGCTATGACCTCGACATCGCAGATACTGACATCCTGCGCACGCGCACTGGAGCCACCCCGCTCGGCGCACCCTCGGGGCTCGTAAGCGGCACGCTCGGCGGTTCGGTCTCCATTCTCCAGACAGGTGGCGGTCCCGGTGGCACCACAGTCGGCTCCGGCGGTGCTGGCTCCGGCGTGAGCGGCCTCACCCTGACTACAGCGGGCGCCGGGCCATTACCTGAACCCCTCGATCCAAGCATCACTGGAACGGTTCAGTTCGAACGCGCTCGTCAGCCGCAGTCCAACACCCTGTTCTCCGGCGGCAAAACCTCGCTCGGAACAAACACGAACCTCTACAGCTTCGGGTATCTGCAAGGCTTCGTCACTGGAACGTCCCTCCAGGCGAACATAATCAACAATCGCATCACCACAGACAGTCCGTTCACCGTTTACAGCCCGGAACTGAACTCCACGTTCAAGGCCACAGTCACGCAGCATCTGCTCCAGGGCGCCGGCATTTGGATCAATAAGCGGTTCATGTACCAGGCCATCAACGACCGCCGTATCACTGACTCGTCTTTCCGCCAGCAGATCCTGTACACCGTAAATCAGGTGGAAGGTATCTACTGGGGCCTCGTCAGCGCCTATGAAGATGTCCAGGCCAAGCAGCGTGCACTCGCGCAAAGTACCAAGCTCGCCGAGGATACGCACAAGCAGCTTGAGATCGGCACCATGGCGCCTCTTGATGTAGTGCAAGCCGACTCAACGGTACAGACCGACAAACAATCCCTCACCGCATCGCAGAACACGCTGAACTATCAGCAGCAGATCATCAAGCAGGCCATCGCCCGCAACCTGAACGATCAGGCCCTGGCTACTGCCCCGGTAATTCCCACCGACCGCATCAAGCTCGATCAGATCGAGGAAGAAGGCACTCCCATTGAAGAACTGGTTCAGAATGCCTTCAAGAATCGTCCCGAACTCGAGCAAGCTGCCCTGACGTTGCGGAACGACGAGATCACCTTGCGGGGCGCGAAGCACGCGCTGCTACCGGCTCTCGATGTCTATGGCTTCTACGGCTCAGCCGCCCTCGGTGGATCGCAGAGCCCCAGTGCGATCAACTTTAGAACTGGCCTGCCGTACGATCCGGGTACCTTTCCGTCGAATGGCTACGGCACCGTGCTGACCAACTTGTTCAACAGCTCCGCACCCGACAAGGGGATGGGCTTCAGCATGACGATTCCGATCCGCAACCGCGAAGCGCAAGCCACGCAATCCCGCGCGTTGATGGAATACCGTCAGGCTGAACTACGCCTTGCCCAGCTCTACACGCAGATTCGCATGCAAGTGGTCAACGCGCAATTCGCTCTCACCAACGATCGCGCACAGGTGCAGGCCTCGCTCGCAGCGCGCGATTACGCACAGCAGAGCCTCGACGCTGAACAGAAGAAGCTCCACCTCGGCGCCTCAACAACCGCAAATGTTCTCCAGCAGGAGCGCAACCTCGCGGTTGCCGAGAATAACCTGATTGCGGCAAACGCGGCGTTCGCAACCGCACGCGCCAGCCTCTATCAGGTACTGGCGACGACGCTCCAGCATTATGGGATCAACCTGGGCGACGCCGCTAAGGGCACAGTAAGTACTGCGCCAACAATCTCCGGAGTTCAGCCCGCTGCCGCCGGCCAACAACCCGGAAACCCGGCTGCTATGCCGGCGCAGCCCGGCCAACCACAGCCGGAACAGCCCGCGACACCCCCGGCACAAACAACTCCACCCGCATCCACAACGCCGCAACCACAAACCAACTAGATTCAGATCGAACACAACAAAGGCCCGGCAGCAACATTGCCGGGCCTTTTGTTCTTCTCCACGTCCTGTACCTGTTTCCCTCAGTCGCCGCCTTTTATGGAGCATCCGCCAGCGCATACGCCAGCACCGTCATGATCGCCGCGTTCTCATTCAGATGCTTCCTGTCGACCTTGTCGAACGTATCCGCAGCCGTGTGGTGATAATTGAAATAGAACCTGCTGTCTTGGATGGGAGCAAAGCTCGGCACGCCTTTCGCCGTCAGCCCCGCGATGTCTTCGCCCGTCTCCGGCGCATTCACCAGCGATCCTGCACCAATTCCATCCAGCACTTCCGCGACCGGTCTCAGCCATTTTCCCAACTCCGGCTTGCCTGCGTAATAGATACCTGTCGGATGGTCCGCTCCGAGATCGCTCTCAATCGCGCCCGCATGATTTCCCATCTCAGCCTCATGATCCTTCATGTACTGAGCGGCACCCTCAGATCCTTCTTCTTCGCTCATCCACGCAATCATCCGCACCGTGCGCTTCGGACGAATCCCCATCTCCTTCATCAATTCCAACGCAGCCATTGAAACCGCAACACCAGCCCCATCATCGATCGCGCCCGTCCCCAGATCCCACGAATCCAGATGACCTGAAACAACTACCACCTGCTCCGGGTGCTCAGTTCCCTTCCAGTCGGCAATCACGTTGAAGCTGTCCGCATCCGGCAGCGTCTGCGGAGTTAGCGTCAAATGCATCGTGACCTTCCCCTCGCGCGTCAGCGTCTTCAGCAACTCCGCATCCTCCGCGGTCACCGCCGCCGCCGGAATCTTCGTCACTCCCGGCGCATAGGCAGTCGCACCGGTATGAGGCGAACGATAATCGCCGCCGCCGGCGCTCCTAACCAGCACGGCGGCCGCACCCGCCGTCGCACCTGCGATCGGTCCAGCCCCGCGATACACCACGCTCCCCCCGTACGCATCCAACCCGTGTCCCGTTGCGGCCAGTTCCTTATCAAACGCGTGATTGAAGAGCAATATCTTGCCCTTCACCGCACCCGATGGCAAAGCCCGCAACTCCTTCCAGTTGTCCACAACCACGACCTCTGCCGTGATACCGTCCGCCGGTGTTGCCACGCTCCCGCCCAGCGCGGTCAGCACAATCTTCTGCTTCGTTCCCTCAGCCTGTCCGGGCCATGCGGTCAATTCGCCCGTCTCAATGCCGCGCACCCAATGCGGAACCTTTGTCTTCTCCAGCGTCACCTCCGCGCCAAGTTTCCGCATCTCCTCGGCAACCCACTCCACCGCCTTCAGTGACTGCGGAGAACCGCTCAGCCTCGGCCCGATGTTGTCCGTCAGGTGCCTCAATTCTTCATAGGCGTAGTCGCTGCCCATCGCCTTATCTCGAAGTTGTGTCATCGTGCGCAGTTGCTCGTCGAGCCACGCGCTCTTCCCGCTGCCCATCATTGCGTTCAATCGATCCAAAATCGAAGCCTGCGGGGACGGTGTCGACTGACTCTGCGGCTGCTTTGCCTGCGCCCTGATCACCGGCAGCCCGGCCGTTACAAAAACACCCGCGATCACGATGAATCTGCAACACTTCTGTGGGGAAATCATGCCGGATGTTAGCACGCCGGCCCATGCACTTCTTCGCCACCGGCGCCGTCTAATACTGTATGAAGTTCTTGATCCCTGCCGAGAGGCTAACTGCTGTGCCCGTTCCCGCATCCGACGCCTAAGGCACTGCTACTCTCGCGAACCACGGCCCGTCACTCTGCGCCAGAGGAACGCCTTCCTGGTTCTATACTTAGCATTGGTGCATTGTTTCCATTCCCAGCCGGGTGGCTGAATAGTTAAGAGGTCCTCGAACCTATGAATTCGCTTTACGCACGACTGCGCTCGCACCGTCTAGCCTCCACGTTCCTTTTTCTTGCAATTTTGTCCGCCGCAATCGTAGGCGGCTCCTACGCAGCTCACGGAGTGCGCGGTCAGGAAAGAACAAGCGACAGCAGCGACGCAACGCCGCTCAAAGTGGCCAACTCCGCAATCGAGCCCAATCCCTTCGTCAAAATCGCCAAGGCCGTCGGCCCTGCCGTGGTCAACATCAATACCCAGACCTTGCCCAAGAACGCCGGCAACAAAGGCGGCCGCCGCCTTCTGCCCAATCCTCACAGCCGCCCGCAGCCCAATCCCCAGAATCCCGGCGACAACCCCGACGACGATGATCAGGATGGAGGCCAGGGTCAGGGTCAGAATAATTTCCAGGACTTCTTCAATCGCTTCTTCGGCGGACAGGTCCCGGATCAGGATGGCGACGACGGACAGGTCCGCGAGTCTCTCGGCTCCGGCTTCATCGTCGATCCCAAGGGCTACATCATCACCAACAATCACGTGATCGAAAAGGCGGACAAGATTTTCGTCAAGCTCTCGACCGATCCTGATTCCCAGGATCTCGGTCGTCCCGCCCGCGTCATCGGCACCGATAAAGCCACAGATCTGGCTGTTATCAAGATCGAAAGCAGCTCTCCGCTATCAACAGTGAAGATGGGCAACTCAGACCAGGTGCAGGTTGGCGACTCAGTTGAAGCTATTGGCAGCCCGTTCGCACTCGCGCAGACCGTAACCGCTGGCATCATCTCCGCCAAGAATCGCACCATTGAGCCCGGTGTAGCCGGACAGTTCCAGCACTTCATCCAGACCGATGCTGCCATCAATCCCGGCAACTCCGGCGGCCCGCTGCTCAACATGAATGGCGAAGTCATCGGCGTCAACACCGCCATCTACACGCAGTCAGCAGGCTATCAGGGCATCGGATTCGCCATGCCCTCCAACACGGTCGTCTCTGTCTATAACGACCTCATCAGCCCCAGCCACAAAGTCACCCGCGGCTCCATCGGCATCTCGTTCCGCTCCGGCCTTTCCGGCGCAGTCAATCGCGTCTACGGCTTCAAGAACGGAGTCCTGGTGCAGCAGGTGCAGCCCGGTGGCCCGGCCGACAAGGGTGGCATCAAAGCCGGCGATATCATCACCACCATCGATGGCCGCTCCATCAAGGATGGCGACGATCTGGTCAACGACATCGCCAGCCGCCGTCCCGGATCAAGCATCCGCCTCGGCTTCATGCGCGATGGGAAGCCGCAGGATGCCACCGTCACGGTCGGCGATCGTGACAAGGTCTTCGCAGACATGACTGGACAGAAGCCGGAAACCAATCCGGACAGCACCAGCGATGCCGGCGAGAAGCTCGGCCTCGTTGTCCGGCAGATCACCGATCAGACTGCCCAGAAGATCCACACCTCCGGCGTGATCATTCAGTCTGTCCGGACTGGCTCCTTTGCCGATCTTCAGCAACTCGAACCCGGCCTGGTAATTGTCCGCATCAACAAGAAACCAACCGGAACCAAGGACCAGTTCGATGCCGTGGTGAAGGGCCTCAAAACTGGCGACGACGTAGTCTTCGAAGTCATCGATCCACGCCATCCCGAAAATGGAATCAACTACATAGGCGGAACATTGTAAGCAGAACTTGAGCCGGGGAACCTCCCCGGCTTCCGTCTAAGACAGAGGCACCTGCGGTCGTAGGGCGGACGAGTCCAAGATCGCAAAAAGAAGTGGGTTTTAGCCCTGCCAGCTGAACTCGTAAGACCACCATCACAGACCGTTCCATCACCGCTACCCGAAAGTACATCTAAGAACATTGGACATTAGTCACGACCCGGAACTTTCGTTTTTGCACCACCCTGGACCGAAAAGATGCTTCCCGCTTTTTGTGGCACACTCAGTGGACGTTCAGATAGAATGCGCTCCAACGTCCAGGAACTTTATTTGTCGAGGTACTTTGCATGCTTTCATTCCGAGCAGGCCTGGCGTTTGTTTTAGCCGCAGCAGTCGCGGTGGCGCCGGCCCTCGCCACTCCCACACACAAGAAATCCTCCACTCCTCACGCGCGCACGGCTCGCTCCTCGGCCCGCAGCACCAAAGCAAGCGCAAAATCCCGTAAAGGCTCAAAAAAGTCCCGCCGTACCAAGCTGCGTGGCCAGCAGGTGATCGACTCGGCGCGGGCCATGGAGATCCAGCAAGCGCTCATTCGCGAGCACTACCTTGCCGGGGAACCAACCGGCCAGTGGGACAACGACACTGTCTCGGCCATGAAGAAGTTCCAGGGCGACCAGGGCTGGCAGACAAAACTCACACCCGACTCCCGCGCCCTCAAGAAGCTCGGCTTGGGTCCCGATTACTCCAATGCCATCAATGCTTCCGGCTCCAGCTTCGCCGATCCCAAACCGGCTGGCGAACTCCCAGCCTCACAATCAGCCGGGTTCGCAGCTGCCTCTGGCGTAAACCGCTAAGATCATCTCCAAAGCAGGCCGGTCCCGAGACCCGGGTGGTCTGCTTTTCTTTTGCCCTCACCTTTGGTCCGAAATAATTCAGAACAAAGTTTTCCACAGGCAACTTCTTGTACCCCTCTCTGCATCGGATCATCACCGGAGAAGATTCATGACCAAGGTCGACCACGCAAGACTTGTGCAGGCTTTGCAGGACACTTCCACGCTGGTCGCGCGCAACATCGGGCCCGAGAAGCACACTGTCGCTGCAAAAAAGCTTCAACATTCCATCGCCCAGCTTCTGGGCGAACTCAACAAAGACTGGTGCGAAGTTATGGCGCAGCAAAGCGCCCAGCCCAGCGTCGGCATCCCCGATTAAGAACGAACGCTCCTCACTTTCTTTGGCTGCTCAGATCTTCACAGCATTATGTTGAAATGCTTGTGATCCTTCTCTGAGCGGCCAAATGTGTTTTCGTCCGTCATATTCAAATAAGATTTGATATTAGGCATTGCGCTCAAAGAAATAAGGGAGCAGAGAGATTGTCACTCGCTGCTCCCTGCTCATTATTGCCTGTATTTCAGAACCGCATGGGCGGAATACCCTTCAGCAAAAACAAGTACCTGTCACGCGTCGTATCCGGCCCAGCAGTGATCGGGCTGTTCAGGTGGATGATCGAGTTGTCGGTCGTATCGTACTTCGGCCAGTTCGGCACTCCTTGCCCATTCGGATCGCCCGTTTTGGCGAAGTTCGTCCAATAGGTCATCATTGCCTCGCTGAGCTTCCGGTCCTCGTCGCGCACCGTCTCGCCAGGCCGCGTGTCCAGCGTTCCGAACACATACTCGATGTCGTCGGAATGGAACGCGAACGTCCCTGGATGATACTTGCTCGGCAGCGCCGCAAGTTCAAAGTGATATCGATAGACCGGCGAATCTCCGCCCGTCTTGCGATGTGCTTCGAGCCACTTCCATGTCCCGAACGCGATGAACTGATCACTTCCGAAGTCGATCGCCGAGCGCAGCGCCTGCTCATCCGTATCCCCCGGATACAGTTTCAGGAACTCCTCCGCGCGATCCGCAAAGAGCTTCGTCGCTCTCTCCTTCCACTGCGGAGCCTTCATACCCTGCATCGCCGCAAAGCTGCCTTCGTCGGCGTTCCATCCCGCCAGCAATGGCACATGCGCCTGCTTGCCGACTGCATACGTCTCAGACACTGGCTCGGTCAGGAACTTGCCATCGATCACCGGCGCGAATCCAGTCATACCCTTTTTCTTCGCTACATCCAGAACCTGGTCTATGGTCATTGCCCGTAGCGCGGCGATATCCTTCGCCCCTGCGGTGGTCATCCATTTCCCGTCAATTTCGGCGCGCTCCTTCACGCTCTCGCCGCCGAGAGTCAGTGAGCTTGGAAACGCCGCGCCGCTCTCGCCGATCGCCTTCGCGAACAGCCCCTGCGCCATCGGCGAAGCCATCAGGGTGCTCACCGCAAATGACCCCGCGCTCTCGCCGAAGATCGTCACATTCGCAGGATCGCCGCCAAACTTGCCGATATTTTTCTTCACCCATTGCAGCGCTGCCACCATGTCCAGCAGCCCATAGTTGCCCGCTGAACCATTGCCTTCTTTCGCCAGTTCATCCGTTACAAGGAAGCCGAAGACCCCAAGCCGGTAATTGATCGTCACCAGCACAACACCCTTCAGTGGCAGAAAGTCGCCATTATGCCGCGGCTCGTTGCTGCCGCCACCTGAATACCCTCCGCCATGAATCCAGAACATCACCGGCAGCTTCGCATTCTTCTTCGCATCGGCAGGTGTGTAGACGTTCAGAAAAAGGCAGTCCTCGCTCGGGCCCGCGTCCTGAAACACCATGTCCTCGAAGACGCGTCCCTGCGCACAATGCGCTCCGTACTTCGTGGCATCGCGGTCGCCCTTCCACTTCGCCGCTGGCTGCGGAGCCTTCCAGCGTAAATCGCCTACCGGCGGTGCAGCATAAGGCAGTCCCATGAATGCGCGGACCTTGCCGTTGTTGATCGTCTTGCCGACGGCCTTTCCCTGCTCTGTCTTCACCTTCAATGGATCAGCGTGCGAGCTAGCCGGGATGCCCATCAGAAGCCCCGCCGCCAAGGCACACAATGCCTGCGTACGAAAAAACATTCCAAATTCCTCCGCGAGATACCTTATCAGGACGGATAGCAGCACACGGGAGTTTCAATGTGTATTCGCCATCACACGCTGCGAAGCGTTCTGGACTCCGATCGGGTGTCCCATCCAAGCTTGCTTGGGTGAAAAGAGGAAAGCTCATTTATCTCGATCGGTTGCCCGACTGTCTGGATTCTGAGGCGTTGAACTCACCGAAGGGCCACTGACGAGATCAGCTTAAACAATCTCCGTCGCCAGCAGATCTCTCATCTCTTCTCGCCTGCGGATCAGCCGATGGTTTTTCCCTTCCACCAGCACCTCCGCCGGCCTCATCCGCGAGTTGTAATTCGAAGTCTGCGCCATGCCGTAAGCGCCCGCATCCAGCAGCGCCAATAGATCGCCCGCCTCGACCGGCTTCATCTCTCGATCACGCGCGAAGAAGTCCCCCGTCTCGCACACCGGCCCGACAACGTCAACAGCACGCGTCCTGCCGGCACGCGGCTTCACTGGAACAATCTCGTGGTAAGCCTGGTACAGCGCCGGCCGGATCAAATCGTTCATCGCCGCATCGGTGATCACGAACGTCTTCTTGCCGTTTTTCTTCACGTTGAGCACTCGCGTTAGCAGAGCGCCCGCCTGCGCCACAATGAACCGCCCCGGCTCGATCAGCAGCCTGCCTTCAAATCCCCCAAGCGCCTTTTCAAGGGCTCCTGCATACTCCTTAACCTTCTCCTCGGCGTCTGCACCATCATTGCCGCCGTGATAATCGATCCCCAGGCCACCGCCGGCATCAATCGCCTTGAGCGCGATCCCCTCACTCTTCAACTGCGCCGCAAGCCTGCTCACCCGCCGAATAGCTGCCCCAAACGGCTCCGCCGACCGGATCTGCGACCCAATGTGTACGCTGATCCCATGAGGCTCCAGCCACTTATTCTTTGCCGCCGCACGATAGATCGCCGCCGCCTGCCGAATATCAATCCCGAATTTGTGCTCCCGCAGTCCAGTCGAGATATACGGATGCGTGTCCGCAAACACATCCGGATTCACACGCAGAGCAAACCGCGCCTTCGCCTTTCGCTGCCTGGCGCGCGCTGCCAGCAACTGCAGCTCCGTCTCGCTCTCCACGTTGAACTCGAGAATCTCCGCCCCAAGCGCGCAATCAATCTCGTCGGCACTCTTCCCCACTCCCGAAAACACCACGCGCCCCGCAGCCTTCGGCGCAGCCGCCGTCACGCGCGCCAGTTCGCCGCCCGACACAATATCGAACCCTGCACCCTGATCGGCGAGCAGCTTCAAAATTGCCAGCGATGAATTTGCCTTGACCGCATAACAAACCAGGTGCTCCCGACCCGCAAATGCGTTCTGAAACAAACGGAGCCGCTCCACAATCTGATCAGCCGAATACACATAAAGCGGAGTGCCATACTGCCTTGCTAGCGCCTCCAGTGAAATGCGGTCGCAGTACAACATGCCGCGCGGACCGCTGGCGCGAAATGGTCGCGATGAACTCTTCAGGTCAGGATTCAATCAGGTTTCCGGAAATACAGTGATGCTTCGAGCCTATCGCACTCACATGCCAACGCTCTCGCAATCCGGTCTTCAGTACTCGAACTGCGCCAGCCAGGGCCTCATGATCGCAGCCACCTTCTCCGGCTGCTCATAGGCCGCAAAGTGCCCGGCGTCCGGCAGCAGGTGAAATTCGCATCCCCCCGCGGCAGCTTCAAACGACCGCATCTCCGCTTCCGTAATCCCCGGATCCTCGCCCCCGCAAATCGCCAGCACCGGCGCATCGATCTCTGCGATATCCGGAACGGAATTCGCCCGCGTAGCAAGGCCCGCCTGCACAGCTGCTACCGCCTCAGGCGTAAGCGTCATACGCGCGCGCAATTCGCTCACAACCTCCGGCCTTCTCGCGCGAGTGCTCGCCCCGATCAGCGTCTGCGCATTGCCGTCGAACACGCCTGCTGTTCCTTCACGCCTTACCTTATTGATCGTCTCCACCCGTTTGGCGAGATTTCCCTCAGCATCGGGCTGCGCCTTCGAACAAACAAAAACCAGCCCCCTCATCCGCATCGGCGCACTTCGCCAAAGGTCGAGCATCACATAGCCGCCGATTGAGCAGCCCGCGAAAACAGCCTCGCCGAGTTCCAGGTGATCCATCAGCGCCAGCACATCCGAGGTGAGGTGCCCGATACTCAGAACCGGAGCATCTGGAACACGCGAAAATCGTCCCACTGGAAGATCGTCGCCCAGCTCAGACGTGCCGTGCCCTCGAAAATCCGGAAGAATGGCCCTATATTCCCCAATCCCATCGAGACAAGGAAGCCAGTAGGTATGGTCCAGTGGAGTGGGATGAAGAAAGATAATCGGCACGCCTGAGCCCTCTTCTTCGTAGCTCAGGCGCGCCCCCTGTGATTCGTACGTCTTGCTCATACCCTTGGAGGATACCCGCCCGGCGCGTTCGGCGGATAAGGACCCTGAGGATAACTTCCCGGTGGGTAAGGTCCTGGCATGCCGACTGGCTCCTCGGGAATGCCGATCCACCCCGCAAGGTAAGCGACGCCGACCAGTCCGCTTGTTAACAGAACACCAGCGACTGTAAGAATGCGAACAGTTGTCACGTTCCAGCCGTTCGCCTGCGCCACGCCGATACACACCCCGGCGATCTGTCTTCCGACGATCGGCCTCACCAGGGGCCGTCCCGGCGGAGGCGGTGCAGCAGTCACCACATTCCCGCAATTCGAGCAGAAGCGAGCGCTCGGCGGCAATCCGGTTCCACAGCGTTGACAGAAGAAAGGCATTGGGCGAACCTCCGTTTTCACCATACACTACGCAATCGGACCGTTCCCAGTTCCGAAGGAACGCACCCTCCATCAGGCAAGTGCCTGCCTCAGCTTGCTTTATAGGGAGATTTCATGCGTTTGCGCGCCGTGTCAGCCCGCGAGGTATTCGGCCCAGCATTGATAGCATCCTGGTAGTCCCTGACAGCCTGCTGCCGCTCGCCCAGCAGATCGTGGCACTCCCCGGCAGCCAGCAGCGTCCTCACCTTCAGTTCCGTTCCCACGTTCTTGGCTGCGGCCGCCTTTTCATATGCCTGAGCAGCTTCCGCGTAGTGCCGTTGACCGCGCAGGGCGTCTCCCAGCCCAAAGTAAGCCAGTTCTAACCGAGCCTCCGCGAAGTAGCCTGGCTTCTGGCTGTCCGCAATGATCGCGCGATACGCATCGACGGCCTTCATCCCTTCGCCAGCATCCTTCCGCAGATTCGCCTCCTCCAGACAGAAAAGGAAATCACGTGGAAACTGCTGCTTCAAGCTGCGGACAACCTCGATCGCCTGTTTGTATTTCCCTTCTCGCCGCAAAAACAATGCGATCACGGTTCTGGCGTCGACGGCAGTCGCCACTCCGCGCTCACCATCATCGCGAAGCAGTTCCATCCCCTTCGATTTCGACCCGGTGATCCCGGCAAATCCAATCAGGATTTTGAATGGAAAAGGCAGCGCGCCCACCACATACTCGTACACGCCCACGACAAGCTTCGCATCCACATAATCGGGATCAATCTTCAGAACGCGCTCGCAGTCATCCTTCGCCTTACCCGCCAGCCGGAATCCCGCTCCGAAGCCTCGCTGCACCATCGCTACATAAGTGCATCGCAAGCTGCGCGCCCATCCTCGCGCAAACAGCGCATCTACATCCTTCGAGTTTCTGCTGATCCGCCAGTCCGCTTCTCGAACCGCCTCGTCCGCCAGCGCAAAAATCTCATCGCGTTTCTTCGGATCCTCATCCGTCGCGTGTTTTCCGGTGAGGAATCCGTCATTCGCGTAGAACGTCGTATCCAGCAGATCCTGCCGGTACAGCTCCTGGAACACAACTGCCTCCAGCAGCATCGTTGTCGCGTGGGGATCGCCCGGGTGTTCCTTATGAATATGCTCAAACCGCTGCACCGCGGCCGGATAATCCAGCAGGTAAAAGTAGTGATAAGCTTCGCGCACCTCGGGATCGAGGTTCATCGCATTCGTGTGAACTCGAGCATCTCCCCAGCTGGCTAACGGTGCAGCGAGCACCGTTACCAACAGGGTGAGGGTCAGCACACCCCGTTCGCGGATCCCGCGCGCTATTTCACCCCAAAGCGGTACCGGACTGAAGAGAAGCATTGCTGCATCAAGTCTAGTCGGCGCGACGCCTGCCCTTCACTCCTATACCAGAGGGTCAACCTATTCAGACCGTGGCTTCCCCTGCTTCTCCCCACCCGCAGGATGAGCATTAGGGTGTGCTGCAGCCGGATGGTTTTCTGCGCGATGCGCGTCGTGCGGCGGTGAGGGCCGGTTCATGCTCGCGTGTGGCTCCGCAGGCCGTGACTCGTGCGGTGGCGGTGCAGGTCTCTGCTCACGCGCAGGAGGTTCCGGCCGCGACTCTCTCCTTGGCCTCTCCATCTGCGGTGCCGGGCGAGATTCGTTCCTCGGCCTCTCCATCTGCGGCTCTGGCCGCGGCTCAGTTCTCGGTCTCTCTGTCGGCGATGCCGGACGCGGTTCGCTGCGGCGTTCCGGCGCAGGCCGGCTTTCATCCGGGGGAGGTATCGGTCGAGACTCGCTCCGCGGACGCTCTGCAGGTCTCGACTCCGGATATCGGTTCGGCTCTGTTCTGGTCTCCGGCGCGCGCCTTCCGGGTTCTGACCGAGTCTCCGGTCGCGCCGGTGCTGGAGTCACATCTCCTCTTCCCGGTTGACGCCCTATGTTTTCGTTTCGATTGTTTCCCGCCGGACCTTCATTCCTTACACCGCCTGCCGGCCTCACTGCGACAACTGTACGAGGATGTCCGTTGTTCGCCTTCGCATACGATCCACGATCAGCACGTGCCGCCTGGATCTGCTGCTGTTGCACCGGTGTTGGCGCCGTATGTCGGCCTGTCATTCCTCGCCGCTCGATCGGTGTTGGATCGTGACGGATTCCGCCAGGGCCGCCGTTGTATGCAATGCGCCTGTCATTAGCGATCGTTCTTTCCCGCACAATCGTCTGGTTCACATACACATTGCGAACCACGGTCGGATTCACCCTCATCACTGCGGTGTTATAAGCGAATCTTCCGTCTCGCCACTCGCCCCCGACGAATCCCTCTCCCATGTAGCCGTATCCATAATCGATGCCGCCATAGTACCCGACGTCATCTCCCCAATACCCTTCATGGAATCTATACCGGCCGTCCTCCCATCCCCACCACGGAGGCGTCCACAAGGCGCCCGTGTAGGGCGCGGGCACCCACTCGCCGGGAACCCAGTAGTATCCATCCTCTTCTCCCCACGCCCAGTACCCAGGGACCCACATCCATCCCTCTTCAGGGCACGGAGGCTGATCATAAACTGGAAGAGCCGGCGGTGCCACCGTAACGGTAATCGCAATCTGAGCCTGTGTGAGTGTCGGCCCGACTGTGGATACAAACGTCAGCAGCAATGCCGGCAGAATCCAGCGCACAATCCTGGTTGCATTCATGGGAGAACCTCCTCCGTCGCGCCCGCCGCTCTAAATATGCGATCTCTAATGGCAGGAGTATGACCTCTGCTATTCGTCGGGAAATCGATCAGGCCCTTGTTCGGTCACGCTGCTACTTGGAGCATCCGACTGCGAAATGCGTTGTACTCTGCTCCGGGCTTGTCCTTGAGATATCCGCGTCCAGCGCTGGAACGTCGCTGGAACCTGCCTTTAACTCAGTGAGTTATCTTTAGAAAGCAACCTGCGCCAGGCGCGAACAAAATACATGGATGTACTGAAGCAACTGTACGAACAACATTTCCGCTCCTCACCTGAAACGGCGAAACCCCTTCAAGGCCAGCTCGGCGGCTCCGGGCGCGCCATCATCCGTCTCTCCGGCCCAGCAGGGAGCGCCATCGGAATCGTCTATCCCATTCGCGAAGAGAATGTCGCCTTTCTCGAGTTCTCCCGCCACTTCCGCCGCCACGGACTTCCCGTCCCCGAAATCTACAAAGAGGATCTGCTTAATAACGCCTATCTCGAAGAGGATCTCGGCGATACCACGCTATTCGAATACCTCAGCGCCAACAGGTCCGGTGAAGACATTTCCTCGCCGGCGATCGAGGTCTACAAAAAAGTTGTGGCGATTTTACCGCGCTTCCAGATCGACGCTGGCCGCAACATCAACTACAAGGTCTGCTACCCGCGTTCAAGCTTCGATCGCCAGTCCATCGCCTGGGATCTCAACTACTTCAAATACTACTTTCTGCGCCTCGCCGGCATTCCCTTCAGCGAACAGGCGCTCGAAAACGACTTCACACGCCTCACCAAGCTCTTGCTCGCCGCGCCGCACGACTACTTCCTTTATCGCGATTTCCAATCACGCAATGTGATGCTCCGCAATGGCCAGCCTTACTTCCTCGATTATCAGGGAGGACGAAAAGGCGCGCTCCAGTACGATATCGCTTCTCTGCTGTACGACGGCAAGGCTGATCTGCCTCCAGCCGTGCGGCAGGAATTGCTCGACCATTACCTTGATCGCCTCGCCGAATTCATCCCCGTCGATCGCGCAGCTTTCATGGAGTATTACTACGCCTACGTCTATGTACGTATCATGCAGGCTCTCGGCGCCTACGGCTTCCGTGGCTTCTACGAACGCAAAGCACACTTCCTTCAGTCCGTTCCTTACGCTCTGAAGAACCTCCGCTGGCTCGCGCACAACGTGAAGCTCCCCGTCGCTCTGCCCGCGCTGATGGAGTGCTTCCAGGGCATGCTCGCTTCAGAGAAGCTGATGCACATCGCCACCGGCACCGAGAAGCTCACCGTCCGCATCTTCAGCTTCTCCTTTCACCACCAGACGCCCGTCGATGAATCCGGCAACGGCGGCGGCTTCGTCTTCGACGCGCGCAGCCTTCCCAATCCCGGCCGCGAAGAACGCTTCAAACAACTCACAGGCAGAGACGCTCCCGTGATCGACTACCTGAATCAGCAAGGCTCGGTTCATCGCTACTTCGAACACGTCACTGCACTCGTTGACTCGACAGTAACGGCATACCGCAGCCGCGGCTTCGCCAATCTTATGGTCTCTTTCGGGTGTACAGGCGGTCAGCATCGCTCTGTCTTCCTCGCGGAACAATTGGCGGCGCACCTTCGCAATCGCCCCGACGTCGAGGTGGTCATCCGCCATATCGAAATGGAATCGAAGTTCCCGGAGAAGGTCGCATCGTGAGAGCGATGGTCCTCGCAGCGGGCCTGGGCACGCGGCTGCGTCCCCTCACCGATAACCGGCCTAAAGCGCTCGTTGAAGTTGCCGGACACACGCTCCTCGAACTCACGCTCGCCCGCCTCAAATCCTGCGGGATCCTCGATGTCATCATCAACACTCATCACTTCGCCGACATGGTGGCCGACTATCTATTTGCACATCAAAACTTCGGCATGCACATCGAGATCTCCCACGAAGAAATTCTTCTCGACACCGGAGGCGGCCTCAAACATGCGGCCCATTTCTTCCTCGCCGGCAACGACAACGAGCCCTTCCTACTCCACAACGTCGACGTCCTCAGCACCCTCGACGTTGCTTCGATGCTGCGCCATCACCGTGACCACAACGCCCTCGCAACGATAGCCGTGCAGGATCGCCCCACGTCGCGCTACCTTCTCTTCGATGAACTGGATCGCCTCTGCGGGCGTCGCGCTGGCATCGACGGCCCCGTCGAACAGGTCCGTGAAGCTCGCGAACTGCGGCCTCGCGCCTTCTCTGGAATTCACATCATCTCTCCGCGCATTTTCGAGCTGATCCGTGAAAACGGCGCCTTCTCGATCATTCCGGTTTACTTGCGTCTAGCTGCCGCCGGCGAATCCGTCATGTCGTTCTCCGCGGACAAGTACTACTGGCGCGACATGGGCCGCCCGCAACACGTCGCTGCCGCTTCGACGGACATTGAACGCGGCATTTATAACCTCGAGTAGCTTTCGTCGTCCGAATGACGGTAACTCGCAGCTACATACCCCAATTGCATTCCTAAGATCCCTGTTTTGATAATCCTCGCCCAGGTCACGCGACATTAGTCCGTCCGTAAGTACCCTGAAGCCTCATCGTTGTAACTCCACTTGGGTTACTTAGGATGGATAGACGTTCAGCGCGCGCCTCATGCATGATGCACTTCTACCGAAATGGCAGACCATTTCTCGCTGGAGGTGTTATGCAATCGTTAGGCACTCTGTATCTGGCCCTTCGCAACATCATTGATCGTGAAGAAGGTCAGGATTTGGTCGAATATGCGCTGGTTGTTGCTCTGATCGCATTCGGCGCCATCACCGGAATGGGCTACCTCGCCACCGGGCTTAACAACGCGTTTTCCGGAATCGCCTCGACTCTAACCTCGAACGTTTAGTGGATTAGCAAGTCAGTACGCGCCTGGCCCCACCTTTGCCGGGGGCCTGGGTGGTAGAAGCGGCGCGAAGTTCTGAGCCATCACTTGAACCTCGCGCCGCTTGCTTTCCTACCTTCTCTGTCTCCTCCGATTACCACCCAAGAACATACGCGAACATCAGCGGAGCCACGATCGATGCATCCGACTCCACGATGAACTTCGGCGTCTTCTCGCCCAGTTTGCCCCACGTGATCTTCTCGTTCGGCACCGCACCCGAATACGACCCATAGCTGGTTGTCGAGTCAGAAATCTGGCAGAAGTACGCCCACAGCGGCACATGCTCTCGTTGCAAATCCTGGTGCAGCATCGGAACAACGCAGATTGGGAAGTCGCCCGCGATTCCGCCGCCAATCTGGAAAAACCCAAGCGGCGCTGTCTTCGTCGTCTCCGTGTACCATTCAGCGAGTTCCATCATGTACTCGATGCCAGTGCGTACGGTGTGCACCTTTTTCACGTCTCCCGAAATGCAATGCCCCGCGTACATGTTTCCCAGGGTCGCATCTTCCCAGCCCGGCACGAACATCGGCAGATTCTTCTCCGCCGCCGCAAGCAGCCAGCTGTTCTTCGGATCGATCTGATACGAGCCCTTCAACACACCCGACAACAAGATCTTGTACATAAACTGGTGCGGGAAAAACCGCTCATTCGCCTGATCGGCCTTGACCCATTCCGCAAGAACCTCGTTCTCGATCCGCCGCATCGCCTCCATCTCGGGGATGCACGTATCGGTCACCCGATTCATATGTCGGGAAAGCAGGGCTGCCTCATCGGCCGGCGTCAGATCGCGATAATGCGGCACGCGCTCGTAGAAATCATGCGCGACCAAGTTGAACACATCTTCTTCAAGGTTTGCTCCGGTGCAGCAGATTCCGTGCACCTTGTTCTGCCGGATCATCTCCGCGAGCGACAGCCCCAGCTCCGCCGTGCTCATCGCCCCCGCGATGGTCATGAACATCTTCCCGCCCGATGCGAGATGAGCTTTGTACGCTTCCGCCGCGTCCACAAGAGCCGCGGCATTGAAATGACGATAATGATGCTTGATAAAGGAACTAATCTCTGGCATTTTCGCTGTTTCTTACTCCCGTTCCCTACGCTAACACAGCGAAATCAGCAGAAAACGAACAAGGCGCTGCTGCGAACCCGCCTCACCAGCCTGACGAAATCAGCGCTGCAGCCCGGCGGCCGTCGCCGACTCTGACAAGCCAATTTCCTGCTCGGCTAATCTGGCGAGATCTCTCAGAAGCTGCCCGTCTTCATCGGTGAATACCCTCGGCTTCATGTCAATTACGCAAATCGTTCCAATCCTGTAGCCGTTGACCACCAGTGGACATCCGGCATAGAAGCGAATCTTCGGATGCTCCGTCACGAACGGATTGTCCTTGAACCGCTCATCCTTCGCAGCGTTTTCCACCACAAACAAGTCGTCGTACAGAATGGCGTGGGCACAGAACGAAATCTCTCGCGGAGTTTCACGCACGTCCACTCCCCCGCACGACTTGAACCACTGCCGATTCGAGTCGACCATTGTCACCGTGGAAATCGGCACATTGAACACGCGCCGCGCCAGTCTCGTCAGGCGATCAAAGCGGTCCTCAGGTGGCGTGTCCAGGATATTTAGCGCGCGTAGAACTTCGAGTCTTGCGTTCTCATCCGGCGGAATGGGCGGCGTCAGCATAGAAGTCTCCCGAATCTCTGCGTCAGTACCCGGAGCATACCAAACCCTGAGCGCGCCACATCTACTTCAATACTCGGCGTCGACGTTTCAAGTTATGCCGGGTGTCTAGCCGAAGTTCTCCGCAGTTAGGGTCGGAAGCGAGTACGAGTCTTCAGCCGTGCCGCAAATACAACTCGAAATCGACTCGGGCCCGTGCGACCTCACTTGCCCCTGCATCCCGAGTTCTTCGCAGAAGGAACCGCCAGGAACACGACACTCACCGGATCCATCTCAATCGTCCCAGCCTCAGCGCGCTGACCTTTTATCTCCGGCAGCGACCCATCCGCGTTCGGCCGCAAAACAGTCCCATTCAACGACACCGCATTGCTCGTCAGCGAATCCGAGGTAAGCGTGTAGCGCTCCGCAGGCGTCGAAATCGCGATGGAGTGCTTCGTCTTAGCATCCGTGTTCATCGCAACGAGCGCCACGCCTCCCGGCACTCCCCGCATGCACTGCGCATAAACCCGAACCGCCGGATCAGCCTGAGCCTCCGGATTCAGCACCGTTGTGCCCATCAAACGTTTCCACAATACCCCAGCCCAGTAATCAGGCCGCGGCTCCAGCGTGCTCTCATCCACTAGTCCGTAGTCGCTCGCCGCAAGCGTATTGTGCATTACGACCTTTACTCCCTTTTGCGCCAGCGTTCCCAACTGATTGACAAATCGGAACGTATCCACAAACTGCGCCGCCAGCCGGTCCCCCCCGCATGCCGCTTCCGCGGTCTCGTTCAGCCACATCGGCTTCGCCGGCAAATACTTGTCACGAAGCTCCGCGTAGAATTGCTCGGTTGAATCAGTGCTGTTGAGCCACTCAGACGTCAGCGCCCTATCAACCGTCATCTTCCCACCGCAACGCTTCGAAACCGACCCGTAGAAGTGATAAGAAAATCCATCGAAGATCGGCCCGGTACTCTTCAGAATGTCATCGCTCTTGATCAAGTTCATCCTGAATGCGGAAGAAATCAGCCCTGCCGCGCCCTCGCCCACGCCTCCCGGTCCCAGGTAAACCGTCCTCGGAGATTCCTTCTTCAAAAACGCGCCAAACAGCTTCGCATCCCGCCCAAAAGCTGCGGCATCGTATCCCTTAGGAGCAGCGCCCGGCCCAGGAATCGTCGGCTCGTTCATGAATTCAGTCGCAGCAATCGTCCCGCCCGCCTTGCGCGTGTAGTCCCACAGCGCCTTCGCCTGCTCCTGAGTCCACACGCCCTCTTTATTGCGCACACCCGCACTGATCGCAACCGATGTTACGATCGGCGCATCTGCGGCAAGAGAAAAGTCGATCACGCCTTTCCATTGCGCGCGCGTCAGCACTCCCCGAAAACCCTCCGGCGGCTGAGCCGGAGCCGGCGCATCGCTGTCCTGGAAATACGTGCTGTTCGCCCACGTGCCGCTAACACGAACGTAGGCGGGGCTCAGCGCCTTCGCAAGCTTTAGCAGCCGCGCATTGGACAGATCGATCGGCTTCCTCTGTTCAAAGAGATTTGGGTCGAGCCCTGCGGGCTGGTTCGGATCGGGTGGCTTCGGCGCAGCGGCACTGCTGTCGTCTTTATAGGGCGCCCAGAATCTGCCGCCGATCACCTCCACCATCTCCACGTTGTACGAGAGGTATCGAGGATCCACCGTGGCCGTTTTCGGCATCTTGCCTGGGATCAGCTTATGTGGAACCTCGTTCTGTGCCCGACAAACCGCGCCCGCCGCCAGCCCTGCCATCACAAGGGCACAGCACGTTCTTCCGCGCATCTGTATCTCCGTGCTCCGCTGATTCGAGACGCAACGCGTCCCCGCGGATCTTCACCGGAAATCCTAAACCCTCGTCAGAGGACAGCTATGTGATTTTGATTTGTTTGCTCGAGTGCGCTCACTCAGACCCGGCTGCACTCTTCCACTGGAATCGGAACCTGCTCCACGATCTCCAGTCCGAATCCTTCCAGCGCCGGAATGTGCATCGGCGTATTCGACAGCAGCCGAATCCGCTGGATGCCTAGATCCGACAGAATCTGCCCTCCCAGCCCGATCGCCCGCAATATCCGCCCCGTCCGCGCCTGCGAGCCCTCCCGCGTGCGCAGCTCCTGGTGAAGAATGAGCCGATCCGACGGTGCAGACGCCGCCTTCCCGGCAATCAGCCAGCACCATCCTTCCGTCCCTGCTGTCCCTTGCGCGTCCCCTTGCACGTGTCGGAGCGGTACGGTTCTCTACGATCGGATCGAGCGGGGATAGCGGAGAACGCCAGACAGCTCAGAACCCACCTCCCGCTGCGATTGAGTCGACGCGTTTCACTTGTCGGAATCGCTCACCAAAGGCTTCGGCACATCCATGCGAATCCGCTGGGAGAAGTCGGCCGCTTGGTCCGCGGCGTGCGCGGCGGCGTTGATGTGCGAGCGACGCTTCAGTTCCTCGAACGGCAGGCTGGTA
>Ga0207674_10000815_pt1 | contig 40507 bp, 31 predicted proteins | sample KBSCornC72_FD_184303 | JGI IMG/M metagenome (GOLD analysis project Ga0207674, IMG submission 184303) | Corn rhizosphere microbial communities from Kellogg Biological Station, Michigan, USA - KBS Corn C7-2 (SPAdes) (version 2) | ecosystem: Host-associated > Plants > Roots > Rhizosphere > Soil ... | reverse complement strand
GCAACGGCGCAATTTGTGTTTGGAGCGGCGTCGTTTGTGAGCCCGCTAATCTATGCGTACATGGTGAGCCACGTTTCGGAGAGCGGCGGTACGATGCTGCGGATGTTTGCGCGAGTGACGCCGGCGGATATGCGATGGGTCTCGATTTACTGGATCTTTGGGGCAGTGGCAGCTGCCGTTGTGGTGATTCTGGCCGTGGTGCGGTTTCCACAAATTGAACGGACCGAAGAAGAGCAGGCGGGCAAGGCTGAGACCTACGCGGCAATGCTGCGGCGAGGGATGGTGTGGGCCTACTTCGGATGCGTGTTTGCTTACGTGGGGTCGGAGCAGGGTACGGCGGACTGGATTTCGAAGTTCCTGATGCAGTATCACGGTTTCGATCCACACACCGTGGGAGCGAGTGCAGTTTCGTGGTTCTGGGGGATGATGACGGCGGGATGCTTTCTGGGGATGATCCTGCTGAAGGCGTTTGACAGCCGTAGGGTATTGCTGGGATTCGCGGTATGCGCGTTGTTGGCATTGACGGCGGCCCTATTCGGACCGGCGACGGTGTCAAGGTATGCATTTCCGGCGATTGGATTCTTTGCGTCGATCATGTGGCCGACGGTGATTTCGCTGGGGTTGAATTCGGTGAAGGAGCATCACGGTTCGTTTGCGGGGATTCTTTGTACGGGGATCATGGGTGGAGCAGTGGTGCCGCTGGTGATCGGAAAAATTGGAGACACTGTCGGGCTGCGGTGGGGAATGGTGGTTCTATATCTGACGTTCGGATGCGTGCTAAGCCTGGGGGTATGGGCGAGGCCAATCGTCACGAATGCGAGATTCAGCAGCAGGGAACAAGGGAACGTGGCAGCACGTTAACGAGGCAGTAGGGGGTTGTTCGTTCGGTCTGGTAGACTCTGGGACTAACATGAGCCTCTTTCGCACCAAACCCCTTGCCACCTTATTGAAACAACTGGATGAAGGAGGGCTGAAGCGCACTTTGGGCTGGCCCGGCCTGATTGCCTTGGGAATCGGTGCGATTATCGGCGCCGGTTTGTTTGCGCGGACTCCAGCGGCGGCTGCGCAGAATGCCGGACCAGGGGTGACGTTTTCGTTCATCATCGCGGCGCTGGGATGCGCGTTCGCGGGGCTCTGCTATGCGGAGTTTGCGGCAATGATTCCGATCGCGGGAAGCGCATATACGTATGCGTACGTAACGATGGGCGAGCTGGTCGCCTGGGTGATTGGGTGGGCGCTGATCCTCGAGTACGGACTAGGTGCGGCTACTTTGTCCATTTATTGGACGGAGTATTTCAATAATCTTTTTCCGGACCTGATTCCCTGGCAATTGAGGCATTCTCCCCTGCAGACGGGGCCGGGCGGAATTCACGGCATCGTGAATGTGCCGGCGCTGGTGATCCTGGCGGTTATGACACTTCTGCTGATCAAGGGAATCTCTGAGTCAGCCACTGTGAACGCGATTATCGTGGGCATTAAGGTCACGATCGTGCTGATGATCATTGCGATCGGCTGGCACTTCATCAATCCCGCGAACCACACGCCGTTTGTGCTGGCTCAGGATTCGCTGCATCAGGGAATGTTCCAGCATGGGTGGGGTGGAGTGCTCGGCGGAGCAGGCGTGGTGTTCTTTGCGTTTATCGGATTCGATGCGGTGTCGACGGCAGCGCAGGAGACGATTAACCCCGGCAAAAACATGCCGATCGGGATCCTGGGATCGCTTGCAGTTTGCACGTTTCTGTACATCCTGTTCAGCTGGGTGCTGACAGGGATCGCGCCGGTGCTTGATTTCATCGATCCAAACAAGGGCATGGAGGCTTCCGTTTCGTACGCGATTCACACGTACATGCCGGGTTATGGATGGCTGTCGACGCTGGTGTCGGTGGCTATTCTGGCGGGCTTTACGTCGGTCATGCTGGTGATGTTGCTGGGACAGAGCCGTGTGTTCTTTTCAATGTCGAAGGATGGGCTGCTGCCGAAGCTGTTTGCGGAGGTGCATCCGAAGTTCCGGACGCCCTACAAGTGCAACATGGTGCTGTATGTATTTGTGGCGCTGCTGGGCGGCTTCCTGCCCGGCGACATTACAGGCAATATGACGAACCTGGGCACGCTGTTTGCGTTTGTGCTGGTGTGCATCGGAGTCTGGATCATGCGGAAGAAGAATCCACACCAGGAGAGGCCGTTCCGGGTCCGTGCGGTTCCGTTTGTCTCGATCATGGGAGCGCTGTTCTGCTTGGCGATGATCATCTCCGTGGATGCGACGTCAAAGATTGCGGCGGGCAGCTGGATGGTGATCGGGCTGGCTGTTTATTTCCTCTACGCGAGAGGGCACAGCAATTTGAACAGGGCAGATGTGGGTGCGCTGGAGTCGAAGGCAGGCGATTAGTTCCAAGCTGCATGTGGGGATCGAGGGCGCAGGGGCCTAGGCCGATGCGCCCTTTGGCTTATGGGCCCAAAGTCAGGGTGAAGGCGGGAACTCATTCGTCACTCTCGTATTGACGTCCTATAGGAGGCCGAGATATGTTCGTATTGTCATTCTATAGGAGAGGTTGGATGGGCAAGCAGCAACACAGCAATCTTCTGCAGGGAACCCTTGATCTGCTGATCCTGAAGGCCCTGGCTCTGGGCGAGTTGCACGGGCTTGGGATATCGCGGCGTGTGGAGCAGATGACGCGAGGGACGTTTCAGGTTAAGCCGGGGTCGCTCTTTCCGGCTTTACACCGGATGGAAGAGGCCGGGTGGCTGAGCTCGCGGTGGGGAGAATCGGAGAACAACCGGAAGGCCAAGTTTTACGAGCTGACCAAGGCAGGAAAATCGCAGCTCGGCGCGGAGAAGTCGGAGTGGGACCGGATTTCGGTAGCGATTCAGTGCGCGTTGGAGAGCTAGCAAAAGCTTCAGGATCTCTCGGGTCGGCGAGAGGAGACACAAGATGAAACGAATTGGATGGCTGTGGCGGAATCTGTTTCAAAGGCGCACAGTTGAGCACGATTTGAACGAAGAGATTGATTCCTACATCGAAATGCTGGCGGAAGAGAAGATTGCGGCGGGGATGCCGGTAGAGGCAGCGTGGCGGGCTGCCAAGGTTGAACTTGGAAGTGCGGAGAGTGTGAAGGAGGCGGTCCGTTCGGTCTCTGCGGGGATTCTGCTTCGGCAGTTTATGCAGGATCTTCAATACGCGATTCGGACGCTCAAGGCTCAGCCGGGTTTCCTGATTGTTTCAGTGATCACGATTGGAGTGGGAATCGGGATCAACGGAGGCATCTTTTCGATTTTGAACAGCCTGCTTCTGCGGCCAGTGCCGGCTCGGGAATCTGGTGAGCTTGTCAGCATGTACCAGCAGTTGAGTGGTGCGAACAAGCACGACTACATCGGCGGGTTGTTCCGGTTTTCAGCGCATGAGTATGAGGCGTACAAGGACCAGAACCAGGTGTTCACTGGCCTGGCAGCGTATCACCCAGAGTTGATCGTTCAGGTGAACGAGGATGCACAGGAGACGGTAGGGCAGGCCGTGTCGTGCAATTATTTCAACGTACTTGAGCCGGTTATGGCGCTGGGGCGCGGGTTCGCGAAGGAGGAGTGCTCGAAACGGAACGCATCAGATCTGGTCGTTCTGAGCAACGATTACTGGCGCCGGGCATTCGGCGGCGATCCGGCGATTGTGGGACGCAGGCTGCGCATGAATCGCGTGCCGGTGACGGTGATCGGGGTGGCGGCTCCGGGATTCGCGGGAACGGATCTGGTTCCGGCTTCCTTCTGGGCGCCGTTGTCGATGATGAAGTCCCTGAGCGGAGGAATGAAGGGCGTCGATTTTGAAAGTGCGGGCGTAAGCTGGCTCGAACTCGTGGGGCGACGTCGAAGCGGTGTTTCGCTCGGGGAGATCGAGGCTAACCTGGCGGTAATTGCGAAGAGCATCGATCACCGGGAGCCGGGAAGGTCGACGACGCTGACGGTTTCAGAGGCAACGCTGCTGGGAGCGCCGAACATCCGCAAAGGCGTGATGGGGGCAGGAGCGGGATTGCTCATCGCGGTCGGGTTGGTGCTGCTGATTGCGTGTGCAAATCTTGCGAACCTGATGCTGGCGCGATCGATAGCCCGAGCAAAAGAGATTGCGATGCGGATGGCGCTCGGTGCGTCGAGGAGCCGCGTGGTGCGGCAACTTGTGACGGAATCGGTGCTGGTCGCGGCACTGGGTGGAGTTCTCGGCGTCGCAATCGCATGCTGGTCGGGTGCGGTGCTGTTTCGATTCGTTCAGGGGCATCTGCCGCCGGGAGCGCCTCCGGTTCAGCTGGCGATTCACGCGGACTGGCGCGTGGTGGGTTATGCCTTCTCACTGACGCTGCTGACTGGAGTGGCATTCGGCCTGATGCCGGCTCTGCGGGCTACGCGCCCCGATCTGAATGCTCTGCTGAAGCAGGAAGGTGCAGGACTAACGACGGGAGGCCAGCGAGGCGGATTCAGCGGAGTGCTGGTGGGCGGGCAAGTGGCGCTCTGCATGGTGTTGCTGCTGACATCGGGGCTCATGGTGAGGGCCTTGTTGCGAGCGCAGACAGTGGACCCGGGATTCACGATGCGCAACGTGGCGGTGCTTAGTTACGATCTCGGTCGCGCGGGCTACAGCGATGGGCAGGCACGCGCATTCAACGCAAGTCTTATGGAGCGGCTCAAGGGACTGCCGGGTGTGGACGGCATTGTAGCGGCGGTGGGCTCGCCCCTCGGGGACAGGCATTTCATGAGTGTGTTCCGGGTGGATAAGCGTCCGGAGCAAGGCGCCTCATATCTGGAAGTATCTCCCGGTTTCTTTTCTTTGCTGCAGATTCCGCTGGTGCGCGGACGCGATTTCTCCAACGCTGATGGTGCGCGCGGCGCGAAGTACCTGATCGTGAGCGAATCGATGGCGCGCACGTTGTGGCCAGGCGAGGAGCCGCTGGGGAAGATGGTTGAGTATGGTCCTCAGAAGTCGACCTGGGAGGTGATAGGAGTTGCCCGGGATGCTGAAGTGGGAGAACTGGGCGAAAACAACCGGCGGTTTGTCTACCTTCCGCCCGATCCGGCGGACGAGTTGAGAATGCAAGTGGTGATGGTGCATTACCAGGGCGACTTCGGTTCTCTTTCGAATGCACTTGGTTCGACGGTGAAAGTGCTCGATCCCGGGCTAAGGGTACGGCTGGCCAAACTGGAAGACAATCTCGGGCCGTATCAGGCGATTTCGCGGCTGACGGCTGGAGCCGCAGGGATTCTGGGCTTTTCGGCGCTCGCACTGGCAATGACAGGGCTGTATGGAACAGTAGCGTACGGCGTGAGCAGACGGACAAAGGAGATCGGATTACGGCTGGCGCTCGGCGCGAGAGCAGGCAATGTGTTGTCTCTGCTGCTGCAGCGAGCGATGCGGCCGGTGGCTACAGGCGCGGCAGTGGGTGTGGTTCTTTGTGCGGCGGTGTCGCGCGTTCTGGCTGGACTACTATTCGGAGTGAGCCCGCACGATGCGGTCACGTTTACGGCGGTACCAGTGTTGCTGGTGGGGATTGCACTGCTGGCGGCGTGGCTACCAGCGCGCAGGGCGATGGGTGTGGACCCGGCGGTGACGCTAAGGGAGAACTGAAATCGCGCGACGCGTTGACGGAAGTTTGTCGTATTCCCAGGTCTCAGAAGCGAGACCTGGGCACCCAGCTCAGTTAATGAGTGTGCGCTGAGATTACAGTGCCGCGAGGGCATCGGCCTGTGTGGGGAAGAGGCCGGCGTACTTGGTAATGCCTACCATGGTGAAGACCTTGGTGAAGTGGGGCGAGAGGCCGAAGGCGTAGACCTTCTGACCGGAGTTGGCGGCCTCGATGAGCATCTGGATGACAAGCGCGATGCCGCTCGAGTTGATGTAGTCCACCTTGGTGAAGTCGAGCAGGACGAGCTTGGCCGTTTCCTTAGGTAGCGACTGATAGCTGCCGAGGACCGCGTCCTTGGAGGTACTGGCGATGTCGCCTTCGAAGCGAAGGGCAGTCACGTTGTGTCCGGCTGGGGAAGTTAACTGGTCTACGCGCGCTTTGGTTTCGCTCTGCACGATCTCGTGTCTCCGTAGTGATGTTAGTCGTGTTTAGTCAGCGTTTGCATTAACGTCAAGACGAATGACCAGCCTGACATAACTGCTTTTGCCATTGGACCCTTTGACCCATTCGGCTTCGTCAACAAGCGCCTGAATGAGGAACATGCCCATCCCACGCGGGTCTTCTTCGCCGTGAATCTTCTTGTCGATGTCGGGTCTGGGAGGGAGAGTCTTCAAGCCCTGGCCGTCATCAATCACCTTTACCTCAAGGGCGTTGGCGCCTGTTGAGAGAACTACGCCAACAGAGAGGTCATCGTTCAATTTATTACCGTGCTCGATCGCATTGATGCAGGCCTCAGCTACGGCCGTCTTCAAATCTTCGACGCGATCTTCGCGGAAACCCATCAGCTTGGCCACAGCGGCTGCAGTGCTCATAGCCACCTTTTCGTAGCCGAGCTGCGAAGGTAGCCGCACCTCCACTGATGTGGATTTCACGTTGCTCATGCAGGTGTCTCCGTACCCCGCACACACCGGCACAAGGCCAGTGCGGTCATGTCGTCACTTTGAGGTCCGCCCTCGGCAAAGTCCTCAATTGTTGTCCACAATGAATCGAGGATAACATCGGCCTGATCGGTAGGGCATTTAGAAAATTCGTCCATAAGTCGTTCGGAACCAAACTCTTCCTCGCCGCGAAAGACTTCGGTAAGGCCGTCGGTGTAGAAGAGGAGGCGGGCGCCGGGGGTGAACTCGGCTTCCTCGCTGGTGTAGTGCATGCCTGGAAGAAGGCCAAGGGGTGTGCCGGCGGATTCGAATTGCCGGGTGGTGCCATCGGGCATGATGAGGAAGCCCGGATTGTGGTCGTCGTTGGCAACTTCGATCTTGCCGAGATCCGGATAGAGGCGCATGAAGATGGCTGTGACGTAGCGGCGGCGGGCTTCTTCGCCCTCACGCCAGTGGTGCTCGTTCATGCGGGTCGCGAGTTCGCCGAGGGGAAGGCCGGTTATCGCCATGGCGCGGAAAGCAGCGCGGAAGCTGGTGGACATCATTGCGGAGGCGAGGCCTTTGCCGGCCACGTCGGCTACCGCTAATAGCAGGCTGCCGTCGGGCTGTTCGACGATATCGAGGTAATCGCCGCCCACCTCGTAACAGGTGACAGAGCGGAAGGCGACGGAATAGCCCGAGATTTCCGGCAAGGATTGCGGAAGCAGCGAGCGTTGAATGTTACGCGCAGCGTCGAGATCTTGCTGGACGCGGGCCCACTGCATGTTGCGCTCGTGATTGCGAGCATTCTCGAGGGCCACGGCCGCCTGGAGGACGAGACCTTCGATGAAGTCCCTTTCGTAGAGAGTGAGTTCGCGGCTATCGGGAGGGGCGACAACCAACTCGGCCATCCGTTTGCCTTCGCGATCCTGGAGGAGATAGATGGGTGGGATTGGGCCGTCTTCGGTTTGTTCCGTGGGGTCGGGAACTTCGCCGTAGCTAAGGCCGGTGCCGGGAAACGCTGCACCCGCCATCTCAAGCTCACGGACGACAATGCGAAGGACTGCGCCGAGCACGGCTTCTTCGCGGATCGTGGAGTGCACCTGTCGCGACGCCTCGAGCAGAGCCTGAAGCCGGGCAACCTGCTGCTGAAGATCGATGGTTTCGTTGCTGCCGGGCAGATGGATGCCTGCTGCCATGACCTCTACCTTACACTTGCGGGAATCTCAATGTATCACGCGGAATGGTCTTGGCGTCCATCGCTTTCATGGGTCTGCTTTTATGCAATGGTAAGCAGCTGCAGGTTACGGATGGCGGCTCAGAGACCGGGATCAGGGGTACTGAGCGTCTGCTCCGGCAAAAGGATTTCGATTAGCAGTCCGTTGGGAGTGGCGTTCTGGGCGCGGATGGTTCCACCGTGAGTGCGAAGGACACGGTCGGCGATGGCGAGACCGAGACCCGCACCTCCGGATTGCCGGTCGCGGGAGACGGCGACGCGATAGAAGGGGCGGAAGATGTTGGTGAGTTCGGAGGCTGTGAGGCCCGGGCCGTGATCGCGAATTTGAATGCGCGCGAAAGACAGCGGAGGTGTGCCATCGCGGTCAAGCACGATTTCGACCTGGGTTCCTGGGTCAGTGTAGTGAATGGCGTTGCGAACGACGTTTTCGATAGCGCTGTGCAGGAGCTCGGGATTGCCGTGGACGAAGGGGTTGCTCTTGATGGTAAGCGTGACGCGGTCCTGATTGGGTTGGGATTCGAAATTGGCATTGCGGGCCACCAGCGTGACGAGTTCGGCGAGATCGACTTGCACCATGGGGATGTCGCGCGCAGATACATCGAGCTTCGCTATAGTGAGGAGGCGGCCGATCATCTCGTCAAGCAGAGCAGTGTCCTGTTCCGCTTGATGGAATGCAGGGTCGTCTCCCTTGCGTTGTCGGGCAAGATCGATTGCAACGTTGAGACGTCCGAGGGGAGAGCGCAGTTCATGAGAGATGTCGGAGATGAGCTGGCGCTGCCGGGAGACGAGGTCCTCGATGCGGTCGGCCATGGCGTCGAAGTCACGCACGAGATCGCCAAGTTCGTCCCGGCGTGGAGGTATCCATTTGCTCGCGCGCGCAGCCAGGTCCCCCGATGCGAGCTGGTCAGCCGCCTGGCGCAGGCGGAAAATCGGGGTGGTGAGATATCGGGTCAGCAGATAGCAAATGAAGCCAGAGACGAAGAGAGCTACCGCCCATTGAAGCGCAAAACCAAGTCGTGTCAGCCCCGGACCTCTGCGCGGTATAGGCGGGGGAAGCTCAGTGGCAAAAATGTACTCACGCCCGCTGTGACCCTTCAGGATCAGGGCCACACGCCCGACTCCGGATCGGACGCCGAAGTCCGGGACTCCCGGATCGCCGAGGCCCGGAAGCATGTCAGCGACAGCATCGCAGCCTTGCCCGGCGAGAACATTGTGGCGCGTGTCGAACAAGCAGGGATTCAGTAGATGATCCTGCTTGAGCTGCTTCATATAAGTGGCAGCGGCTATGGGGCCGTTCTGTTCGTAGGTTTGGATCGCGGCTTCTCCAGATCTGCGTGCCGCTTCTATCACGTACGCGTGCCATTGGTACGGGGAGCTGTGCGCCCGAAGCCAGAACGTAATCGCCGAGGCAATCGCGGTGATAAGCACAGTTGCCCAGAACCAGAGGAAAATTTTGAGGAGAAGGCTGCGGTGGGTCATCTTCATTTCGTCTCCGATCGAACAACGAAGAGATAACCGCTGCCGCGAATAGATTTGATTCGCTGACCGTGTTCGGATGAGCCCAGCTTCTTGCGGATGTTGCTGATGTGGACATCGATTACTCGATCGAATGGACCGAGTTTGCGACCGAGAACGGACTCGGTGAGTTCTTCACGCGTCATCACGTGACCGGCCTGGCGGAGAAGCAACTCGAGCAAAGTGAATTCGACGCTGGTCAGATTCAGTGGTCTTTCTTTGAAAGAAGCCTCCCTCGATTGAGGATCAAGGCGAATGTCGCCATTGATGAGCGGAGGCGATGCGGTACTGGTTTGAGCAGAGCGGCGGAGGATGGCACGGATGCGGGCGATGAGTTCGCGCGCATTGAAGGGCTTTGGGACATAATCGTCGGCGCCGATTTCGAGACCGAGGATTTTGTCGATGTCCTCGCCGCGCGCGGTGAGAATCAGCACGGGAATCGGAGACTTCGCGCGTAGACGGCGCAGAAGATCAAGGCCACCCATGCCGGGAAGCATGAGGTCGAGAACGACGAGCGCGTGTTCAAGCGAGAGAGCGCGTTCGAGGCCGTGCACGCCGTCGTGCACTGCTTCGATGAGGAAGCCCTCGGTCCCAAGGCGTTCCGCCAGCAGGCGGCAGAGCTGAACATCATCATCGACGATGAGAACGCGATCCACTTGCGAAGCCACTTCCCTCTGTCCTCGATGGTAGTTCAGCTGGAGTTTGCGCTCGATGCATTTACAAATCTTTACTCTGCTTTGCCAATCTTGACTGCACTCACCTCGGAGCACTGCTGAAATCGTGATGTGCCAACGGAGCGGCCGCGACGCAAGTAACCGGATCGCACGAGCATCAAGGAGGAGAGTATGAAACGTGTGACTTCGATGATGGCTGGATCGCTGCTGGCGGTTCTGATTGCGGGTGGAACGTGCCAAGCAAGATTGAACGCTCAGAATGAACCAGGGGAGGTCTTTACGGTGCCGTTTGCGTTTACCGCCGATGGACATGAGATCCAGCCGGGAACTTACGAAGTAAGGCGCGAATCGAACCAGTTCCTGGTGTCGATCCAGAATGTGAAGACGGGGGAGAAGCAGCTGTTCAGCGTGCGTCCCGAGGAGCGATCGGCTGTTCCTGCGATGGGGCTGCTGGTGTTTGAACGCTGCGGAGATCAGAAGGCACTGAGCGAATTCCACATTCGAGGAACGAATCTCTACAGTGCAACCATCGATGCGGGCCGGAGAAAGAGTCCGGAAGTGGAAAGCTGTTCACGGTCGGATACCGTGACTCTGGCTGCGCGGTAGCGTCGCGAGGGTTGCGCGAAGGCCGGAGACTATGCCATCCGGTCTTGCGCTGGGGACTCTATTCGGTGGCCTCTGCGGCTTCCTCCGGGTGCGGGTTGCAAGGTACATCTCTCAACAAAGTTGTTCTTCCGCTGAGAATTGGCTGCCCTGAAGTTGCTCGCGCGGGGTATGCTCGTGGCATGAATTCCCCAAAGTTGCTGCGCGGGCGGCCGGTGCCCGGCAGTTCGTGGTGTGTCTTTGCCGCAGTCTGTGCTTTCTCCGTATTTGCCAGCCTGGCATGTGCAGAATCGCAACAGTTCTCTACGCCTCTGATGAGAATAGAAGCGCTCGGCAAGGGCGCTGTGCCACTGGATGGTCAATGGCAATTTCACTTGGGTGACAATCCCTCGTGGGCACTCCCGGGCATTGATGATGCGACCGGCCACGATGGATGGGAGCAGTTGAAGGCGGACTCACCGTGGGGAGCACAGACTCATCCGAATACTGAAGGGTATGGATGGTATCGGCGGCACATCGACTTGACCCTTGCGCCGGGTGCACCGAGCGATGTAACGCTGCTGATTCCGGCAATCGACGATGTCTATGAGCTGTATTGGAATGGGCGACCTGTGGGACACCTGGGCTCGTTTCCGCCGCGGTAGATTTTCAGAGCGCGATTCCTGCGCAGACCTTCGGCTTGGGTCCGGTGCGCAGCGGGGTGCTGGCGGTTCGGGTCTATAAGGTGCCGTTTGCGTCGAATGACGATGGGACAGCAGGTGGGTTTGAAGGAGTGCCGATTCTTGGGAGTCCACAGGCGATCGCGGTGATCAAGGACTCGCTGGACTACAAGTGGCTCCGCGGGCAACAGTCGCGATTTGCTCTCACCGGGCTGTACGGGATTGTGTGCCTGCTGAGCTTTTTCCCGTGGATGCGGGATCGCCGGCAGCGGCTACTGTTCTGGATGGCGGCGTATGCGCTGATGCCGACGTTGGAACTGTTTCTGAACAACATGCGGCTGCAAGTGTCGACGATTCTGATTACTTTCCTAGTGCAGTTCGCGATTCAGCTTCGTGAAATTTCGCAATGGTATGTGCTGATCTATTTGTTGCAGCTCGAGGACCGGGCGAAGTTGATGCGCTGGATCAAGGTGATTGCGATTGGTTCGATTATCGCCGGGGCCGTGGACGGAAGCCTTGGGTTCTCTTACAGCTTGATGGCAAAGACAACGTTCCAGATTGCGGATGCATGTCTGACATTCCTGATCTTGCCGGGAGAAGCGATTCCGATTCTGCTGGTACTGCTGGCGGTGATTCGGAGGCGAAGACTGGATTCAGCGCGATGGATCGTCGCAAGCATCGCTCTCTTGAACGACGTAACTTACGCGGTCTCGAATATCTCTCAGCAGGGCGAACGGTTCACGCACTGGCCATTGGCGGGCTGGCTGCAGAATGCCCATGTGACGGTATTCGGGAACACGATCGGGCTCCAGTTAGTACTGCGCACTGCGTTGTTCCTGGCCATTGTGTACGCCGTACTGCGGTACGCCATCGATTACAGGAAGCGGCAAAATGCGCTGGAGCGCGAGTATCAAAATGCCAAGGAGGTGCAGCAGGTTCTGGTACCTGAAGCGCTGCCGGCGGTTCCTGGATTCGACCTGGCCAGCGCTTACAGACCGGCGCGCGAGGTAGGCGGAGACTTTTTCCAAATCTTGCCTATGGATGGCGGTGGGGCGCTGGTTGTAATCGGCGACGTAAGCGGAAAGGGAATGCCGGCCGCTATGACAGTGTCGCTGCTGGTGGGAACGGTGAGGACCCTTGCGCACTACACGCAAAGTCCGGGCGAGATTCTGACGGCGATGAACTACCGAATGCTGAACCGGAGCGCCGGCGGGTTTACAACCTGCCTGGTGGTCGGGGTGGATCGGGACGGGAAGCTGACGATCGCTAATGCCGGACATCTTGCACCTTATCTTGACGGCCACGAACTGGCGGTTCATGGAGGGATGCCGCTTGGGTTGGAAGCAACGCGGAGTTATGCGGAATCGCATTTCATGCTTTGTGCAGACGAGCAGCTCACAATGTTGACAGATGGAGTGGTGGAGGCCCGCAATCGGCAGGGCGAACTGTATGGATTTGAAAGAACCTCAGAGATTGCGACGCTCGCGGCGGATGCGATCGCAAATAAAGCGAGGGAGTTTGGACAAGAGGACGATATTACCGTTTTGACTCTCAGCCGGATATCGGCTGCGGAGACGAGAGAGCCTGAGCTGACGCCGGAGGTACTGTCGCCGTCACCGGCCTAGGCTTTGGCATGAGGTAACTCCGGAGCGGGTGACTAGAGTCACTGTTCTGCCGCTTCGAGAGGTACTCACATTGAGCAATCGAGTAACCACTTCCTGTGTATATCCGAGTAACTAGTTCCAACGTGGGATCGCCGTTAGTGCCATCGGGGCATTCCGAAAGTACTGCATAGGGCCGATATTCACTTTACTGACGCTCGGAGTTCCCCCGAACCGAACGTCGAGGCAGTGAAGGAGGCCCTTATGGGTTTACTGCGCGACGAGAGCGGTTATGTGCTGGTGCTCGGAAGACCGCGGCTGATGGTGGTGGGCGGCACCGCCGCGGCGAAAGAAGAAACAAAGAAGCCTGCAACTGCGAAGCCAACTGTGGTGGCTGCCTGTTCCGTTCCTCATTATTGCTTCTTCTGCTCATGGTGTGGGGAGCAGGTTCTGCTTCCGACGGACAAGGTTGGATCGCCATTCGGCAATCCGGATGCCCGCAAGATTGAGGCGCAGTCCATTGCCTCCGTCTGCGTGAAGTGCAAACACATTTCAAACTTCTCAATGTTCCGGAACTGCCGGGGATTCGATACGCGGCATCGTCTGGTGCATGCGCAACGGAAGGGCGAGACGGTGCTGCTGAACTGGCTGCGCTGCGAAGAGCCGCTTTGCGTGAAACCGGTTCCGTTATTTGTAAACGTGGATCCGGAGACGCCGCTCGATGAGGCGGACGCCGCAAGTTGGTATTGGGACGAACTGACTTGCTGTCTGGCACATTCGGCGAGGCAGATTGCGCTGGATCCGACGATGCAGTTGCCGTTGCGTAGTTCAAACTGGCTGCGCTGACCTCTATCGCTTGGGACTGATAGGGCGCAGGTTCCCAATCACCATCAGATGTGAGAGAATCCAGCCATTCTGACTTCCCCGTTCTAAATCAGTTCTGGAAAAGGTAGGCGTATGGCCCAGGCCGCGGCGGTTTCTCAACTGACGCTCGATGTGGAGCGCAAAGGCGATGTGTTCACCGTGAAGTGCCACGGCAAGCTGGTGCTGGGCGTGTGCGATGTGCTGGCCAGCAAAGTCAAGGAGCTGATTCCGCAGTCAAGGCGGATCGTGCTCGATCTGACGGATCTATCGATGATGGACAGCATCGGTCTCGGTACGCTGGTGCGGCTCTATGTCTCGGCGAAAGCGGGGGGAAGTTGCGTTGTGCTGGTCAACGTGGGACCGCGGATCAGGCAACTGCTGGGAATCACGAATCTACTGTCGGTGCTGACGGACATGTGCGAGCAGGGCGTGAATATTCGGTTCTGAAGTGATATCTCAAGAGGCATTTCATCTCTTGATCTGCTCATCGATTTAACCGATCACCATCGATCCGAGGTCTCAGGATCGATATGTGGACACCCAGGCCGTTGATTAGGCCGCCTCGTCGAATCTGTTTTCAGGAGCCTTGATTTATCCTTCGGGGGATGCCCCGGAAAACTCTGTCGATAGCGATGATCGCCATGAACGAGGAGGCGAATCTGCCGCGCACGCTGGAGAGCGTGAAGTGGGCTGACGAGATTGTCATTGTGGATTCGGGATCGCGAGATCGGACGATCGAAATTGCCAAGTCATTTGGAGCGAAGACCAGCTATCACCAATTCGGCGGGCATGGAGAGCAGAAGAACGTGGCGCTCGATCTGTGTATGAGCGAGTGGACTCTGCTGCTCGATGCGGACGAAGTGATGACGCCGGAGTTGCAAAGGGAGATTCAAGAATTGCTCGTCGGAGAACCGAAGTACGACGCGTATTGGATTCCGCGGCTGAATCTCTATTTCGGGAAGTGGATCCGGCATGGAGGGTTTTATCCCGATCGCAAGCTGCGATTGTTTAAGCGCGGAGTAGCTCGGTTGAGCGAGGGCGTGGGACCGCATTCGACGCCACAGTTTGCGGGGCCGAGGGGCAAACTGAAGGGAGACCTGCTGCACTACGCATATCCGACCATGGGGATTTACCTGGAGCATATGGACCGCTACAGCTCGGAGATTGCTCCGCTCTTGCAGAAACGTGGGAAGGTCAGCAAATCGTTAGGGGCGTTTCTCTGGAATGCGGTGCTGAATCCGGCGGCGACATTCATTTACAACTACTTCTTCCGGCTGGGATTTCTGGACGGACGCGAGGGGTTGATCTTGCATATCAACCACTCGGTCTACGTGCACTGGAAGTTCATCAAGGCTTGGAGGCTGGGACAGGGGAAGGATTGAAGTCTCCAGTCATGAGTTTCAGTCCTCAGCATAGAACGTAGCGCAGAACTGACAACCGGCTATGATAACTGATGACACATCTTAGATGTGGCAGCTGGCTTGGCCCCGCTTTTCGAGATATTTTTGATGATATTCTTCGGCGCGCCAGAAGGCCTGGGCGGGTTCCACCTTCGTGACTATGCGTTTCGGGGAGTAGCGGCCGGAGGCTGTGAGCTGCTCGATTTTGGCTTTGGCCTGCCGCTCCTGCTCAGGTGAGTGGAAGAAGATCGCCGAGCGATACTGAGTACCCCAGTCGGGCCCCTGGCGGTTGAGGGTGGTGGGATCGTGGAGGCTGAAAAAGGCGTCCAGAACCTTGTCATAGCTGATCTTTTCGTTATCGAAGTCCAGCTCAACGACTTCCGCGTGGCCGGTCTGGTCGGTGCAGACGTCCTTGTAGGTGGGGCGGTCGAGGGATCCGCCCTCGTATCCGACGGCGGTTGCAGTTACACCAGGTATGGCGGCAAAGGTCGCTTCAACGCCCCAGAAGCAGCCGGCTCCAAATGTGGCTTTTTCGATGCTCATATACGTCTAGATGCGCGAGGAGCGCCGGAGGTGACAAGAAGCTGCCAGCGTTCGGGTCAGTGCTGTTCGCGCGACTTGCGACGAGCTGAGGTCTGATCCCATTGCTTGGAGACAGAGGCGAGGTACTGCTGCAGCTCTTCAAGTGGCTCTGGTTCGAAGCGGAAGAGGCGTTCGCGCCCGGACTGGGAACTGCTGACGATGCCAGCGCGCTCGAGTACACCTAGATGCTTGGTAATGGCCTGGCGAGTGAGCTTGGAGTCATCGGCGAGCTGCGAGATGGAGGCGGCCTCGCCTGAGCAGACGCGGGCCACCAGGGCGAGGCGGGTTTTGTCGCCAAGGGCGGCGAAGACGCGAGCCTTGGCTTTTGGTTTGGCGGTAATGCGCTTACGAATTTTGCGGGACATGGCACTTCATGATAGGCGCGGGTGGCGGGTTAGGCAACTGGGGGGTTGCATAATTCGGGGAACAAGCAGACCAGGGCGATGCTTCGCGGACGTACAGGGATGCCGCGAAGCGGGATTGTGTTCATGGGCGGCGCTTTCCGGGACGATTGCCGCCGGCACGGGAGCCGGGACGGCGACCGTCGCCTGAACGAGTACTGCCCTGCTTCCCACCGGGAGCTCCGCGCTTGCCGGGCTTGAAATTACCTGCGGGGCGAGGATCGGAGGAGCGCTGCTTAAAACCGCGTTCGGGGCGCTCAGGGCGTTTGCGGTCGCTCGATTCCCTTCGTGGGCGATCAAAGCCGGCCCGGTTTTGACGATCTCGCTGAGGTGGACGGTTTTCAGGTGTTCGGCCCGCAGCGCCTTCATTGTTTGATCGATCAAAGCGTGAAGCATCAGGTCTCTCGCCCCGTGGGCGGTCTTGTTGCTGAGGACGGAAGGGACGTGATCCTGAGCGGGACTGAAAGGGACGTTGGTGCGGACGTTCAGCTGCGCGGGATGACTGAGTATCGAAGTTCTCCTCCGCGGGGCGAATCTCGAGGCGCTTTTTGGCGGGAAAGCGATCGGGCGCGTCGGAGCGTTTTCCGCCAAAACGCTGCGGGCTACGCGAGTCTGTAGTTTTCCCACCCACAGGGCGATTTGATGAGCCACGATCGGGACGCTGATATCGATCCGAATAGGGAACGGGGCGCTGTGAGGGACGACCTTGTCCCGATTTGCGTTCGAACCTGGGCGGCCGTGATCCCCGTTCGGGCTTGTTGGTCCATGCGGGCTTTGCGCTGCGAGGCCGTTCGCCGGAGGAAGCGCTGCGATTATCGCGAGTGCCGCTGAATGAGCGGCGGCGTTCGCTATCATCGCGCTGAGCAGGACGCGAAGGGCGATCTTCTGAGAAGCGATGACTCGGGCGTCCGGCTTCGGGATGGAATTCGCGGCGAGGTTCGGTACGAAACTGGTTACGCTGGGGGCGCCAAGGACCGCCGGACTCGGGCCGCTGTTCGAATCCGCGCTGGTTTCCGCGGAACGGGCGCCGCTCTTCTCTGCCGACTGTGTCCCTATTCTCTGTTTGGTGTTCGTTCCAACGGTGCTTTGAGGTGGGGCGATCAGAGCGCGGAGTGAATTCGCGATTGCGCGATTCACGAGTTTTCGGCTTGCGGTATTTGCCTTCAGCGGCCTTACGGAGGTCTTCTACCTCTTCGGGCTCTAGTTCGCGGATTTTGCCGGGCTCGAGATCGAGGACGAGTGGGCCGTATCCGACACGGCGGATCTTCTCGACGTGGTGGCCGATCTCTTCGAACATCTTTCGCAACTCGCGGTTGCGGCCCTCGATGAGAACAACTTCGTACCAAGGGTTATCGACGGGCCGCGACGGGCCTCGTTTGCCGCTCGGTTTGCCGGGATGGAAGGGGCGAATCTCGGCTGGAGCGGTCTGCACGCGGCCGAAGCCGGGTTTGCCCTTCTGGATCGGCACTCCTTCACGGAGGCGGCTGAGAGCTTCTTCGCTGGGCTGACCGCTGATTTTAACGAGGTAGGTCTTTTCCACTCCGGAAGCGGCGCGAGTTAGCTTGTTGGCAAGTTCCCCGTCGTTGGTGACGAGGAGGAGGCCTTCGCTCAAGTAATCGAGGCGGCCAACCGGATAGAGACGCTCACGGGTTTTGGAGAAGAACTCCATGATTGTGGGACGGCCCTCGGGATCGCTGACAGTGGTGACGTATCCCTTGGGCTTGTTGAGCATGAAGTAGCGATGGCGCTCGGAGCCTTGGAGGAGCTTGCCGTCGACACGGATGTGATCGCGTGCGGGGTCGGCTTTGCTGCCGAGTTCGGTGACTACCCTGCCGTTGACCTTCACGCGTCCCGAAGTGATGAGCTCTTCGGCGTGGCGACGGCTGGCGATTCCAGACTTTGCGAGGATCTTTTGGAGGCGTTCAAGGTGGACAGGAGCTTCGTGCGGCTCTTCTTCATCTTCGGCGAGTGCGGAGACATTGAGTTCGGCCCCGGGGAGATCATCGGCAGCCTGCTCGAAGGTGTCACTTGCGGCGGCTGCGGATTCGGCTTCGGCCGCTATCACGGCATCCGATTCCGGCCCGGTATCGAGAGGATCGTCGAGTTCGGGTCGATCGGATTCGGGCTGATCCGGTTGTTGCTTGTCGTTGTCAATCATGGGGAGATCTCTCTGCCTGCTTCGATTCCGGTCAGGCGCGGCCATGTGCAGAAAGCCGGCCTATTCGGCCGGCTCGGTCTTTGGGTTGGATTCGGCTGTTGGCTCCGAGGTCGGCGCGGAGACTCTTCCTTGTGGAGGCGAATCGCTGTCTAGATCCTCGGATGCGTTCTCATCGAGTTCGGGGCCGTTGTCGCCCTCGGTATCGTAGGCCTCAGCTGCTTCCGGGTCGGTGATGGCGGCGGGTTCCGTCTCTTCGAGTTCGCTGGCCATCTTCTCGAACTCATCCATGGAGGGCAGTTCATTGACGTCTTTGAGGCCGAAGCGCATCAGGAATTCTTTTGTTGTTTTATAGAGGATGGGCCGGCCGATCACCTGCTTGCGTCCCGCGGTGGTAATGAGCTTGCGGGCGAGGAGTGAGCCGAAGACGCCAGAAGAATCCACCCCGCGAATCTCATTCACTTCGGGGGCGGTGACGGGCTGCTTGTAGGCGATGACGGCGAGGGTTTCGAGCGCGGGCAGCGAGAGCTTCAGGGGCGGCTTGAGGCTCTTGATGAACATGCGGACGGCGTCGTGGCACTCGGGTTTGGTGGCCATGCGGTAGCCGCCGGCGATCTCGCGTATCTCGATGCCTCGTTCGTCGTTGGCGTAATCAGCAATGAGTTCGTCGATGAGTTGGCGGAGGATGCCCTTAATGTCGCGATCGCGCTGGCGGGCGACGGGCTTGGCTTCGGCTTCTGAGTCAAGACGTGCGGTGTCAGGAGATTCGGGCTCGACGAATTCGTTGGGAGCCGTAGCAGGCTCCGGTTCGGGAATCTGCGAAGGGATTTCTTCGGCATTCTCAATGATCTGGTTGTCGGGACGGGCCTCGGCCGCCTCGCCGGAAGTGGCTTCTGGCGAATTCTCATGTGCAGGGAGGACTGCGAATCCGGGTTGTTCCAGGAGAGTGCCGTCTTCGGTACGGAGGTCGATGTAATGGCCTTCCGAGACGATGGGCTGAGAGGGATCAACAATGGCCGCAGAATCCGCTGTTGGGTTCTGTACAGCGGCACCTTCCTGAGCGGATTTCAAGTCGAGCGCCTCAGCGCCGAAAAGGGTGGCTAGCTGAGCGAGCGTGACGGGCTCCTCAGCGGCGTAAATGACGGCTTCCAGCTTGGATTTCAGGCTCATGCAGCAATCGGTACCTTCTGTATGGTACTGGACTGGGCGGGCCCACGGGTCCACAGGGAGCATGGCAGATGGGTGATGCGGGAAAGGCCGCGCAAGGAGCGCGGCCTTAATCACAGCGAAGAGGAATCGGATTAGATGAGGCGGAACAGGAAGTAGAGGGTGCCCGACAGCAGCGCGGCGGCCGGCAGGGTGAAGACCCATCCTGCAGCGATGTTGCGGATGGTTGCGAAGCGGAGGCCGTTTCCGTTAGCTGCCATGGTGCCGGCAACGCCAGAACTGAGGATGTGCGTGGTACTTACGGGAAGGCCGAATTTGTCCGCGGCAAAGATGGTGCCCATGGCGACGAGGCCGGCACTTGCACCCTGCGCATAGGTCAGGTGGTCTTTGCCGATACGCTCACCGACGGTGATCACGATGCGTTTCCAGCCGACCATGGTGCCGAGGCCGAGAGCCAACGCTACGGCCACCTTTACCCATGTAGGAATGAACTTAGTGGCGTTGTCTGCCTTGGCCTTGTAGGTTTCGAGGGCGTGGCGCTCATCTGGCGTGAAGGCCGGGTTGTTGTCCTTAATCATCAGGCGCAGGGCTTCACTCGCAACGTACATGTTGTTTCGAACGTTCGCCTGTTCCTGCGGAGGTACTGATTTGTACTGCTTGTAGTGGCCAATCTCACGGGTGGTATCGTCAACCAGCCGGCGCAGAGCAAGGATGGTATTGGGCTGCAGCTGTTTCGTACGGATGTAGTCAGTGACCGTCCGTCGGGCATCGGCGGTGAGGACTGCCGTGGGCTCAACATGCCTCTCAAGTATCTGCCCGGCATTCTCTGAAGCGGAAATGTAGCTTTGCACCTGGGCTGGACTTACGGCGTGATTGAGTGCATACGCTGTGGGGACGGTGCCGATGAGGATGAGCATGATCAGTCCCATGCCCTTCTGACCGTCGTTCGAGCCGTGGAAGAAGCTGACGCCGCTGCAGGTTCCGATCATCAGAGCGCGGATCGGGAAGGGCGGTGGCATATTGTCTTTTGGAGCCTCATAGAGCTCGGGGAATTTCGCGACCTGCTTGGCGAGCAGGATGAGCATGCCGGCTAAAAGAAAACCGATGAGCGGAGAAATGAGCAGGGCCTTGAGAACCTTGATGCACTGCTCCCAGTCGACACCCGATGTGCCGGAATGCGGCATCAGGAGTTGGTTGCCGATGCCGACGCCGATGATAGAGCCGACCATCGTGTGCGAACTTGATGCGGGAAGCCCGAGCCACCATGTGCCGAGGTTCCATAAGATCGCGGCGATGAGAAGTGCGAAGACCATGGAGAAGCCAGCGCCGGAGCTTACCTGCAGAATCAATTCGACAGGAAGAAGCGTAATGACGGCAAAGGCGACTGTACCGGAGGAGAGGAGCACTCCAGCAAGATTACAGATACCTGACCAGACGACAGCAATGTTGGGCTCGAGCGAATGGGTGTAGATGACGGTGGCAACAGCGTTGGCCGTGTCATGGAATCCATTAACAAATTCAAAGCCGAGCGCGATCAGCAAGGCCATGCCCAACATTAGGTAGGGGGCGTAGCTGGTGATCGAAGCTGCGTTGAGATCATGGGCGACGTGGAAGACGATATAGATCACGCCGGCGGAAACAGCAGAGAGGAATGCAAGAATGCCCTTTTTGCTCGGCCGGTGCTTGATCTTACGGTCGAGTAGTGAGGGACGAGGAAGCGCTGTTGCGGTTGTGGCCGCCATTAGATATCTCCCGACGCAATAGACAACGACTCGCTGCGTTGCGCGGGGAGGAGCAACGCGGAGTCCGAGTGGATTTTCTCAGGAAAATGGGAATAGAACGATCTGGGATCGCAGCAGAAGGGACAATCAAAAAAGGATTGCATAAAACCCCAACAACTGTATTCGCGCCACAGTTGTTTGATGCGCGGTTTCTTCTTCGAGGCACCGCACTATTGAGTCTATATGAGATATCGGACATTTCTCTGCAGTGCATCACTGGACAACCGAACGCCCTCACGCACTAAACCTATGTACATCATCGGTTTAAGAGAACGTTAAAATCTCGTGAATTGAAGATTAGCGTATGGGATATATGCACAATTTTCAGGGCCAGATATATGAATGTGCAGGTTTTTCGCAGGCGATCATCGAGTGCGGGCCTCAGAAGCCCCTCGTAAGGCAACCAAAAAGTTGCTTAATCTGGAGCGGAAACAGCAAATCAGAGAATGTTCAGAAAATGCAACCATGAAGTTGCATATGCTGAAAGATAAGCAAATCGCAGCGAATCTGTTTTTTTTGCTTAAGATTGCCTGCTGGACCCTGAAGGGTTGTTATCGCCACTCGTCTGTGGCGCTGGCCAACCCCTCGTTTACGACGGAGTCGAACCCTGTGCTCTTTTTGATGAATATTTCAGAGAAGGCTCGATCCTGGCGAAGGAGTATTGCCTGGAGGCGAACAAGCTCGAGCAGAGCCAGAAACATGGCGACGAGCGCGCGCGACGATTTGGTGTGCGCGAGGATCTTGCGCAGCGCGAGCGGGCGATCTTCCATGGAGAGCCGGCGTGTGAGGAACTGAATCATCTGGCCGACGGTGACCGCGTCATCTTGCACGTTGAAGGTGGGGCGCTTGCGCGCGCGGTCGAGGATGTCGCGGAAGATCCGGACTAGGTCTACCGTGTCGGCGGCGATTTCAGGTTCGGTGGCCACATCATCTTTGAATTCTCGAACCCCTGGGTTGGTCCACGTGGCGGCTTCGAGCATCTGCTTCTGCTGGAGCATCTGCGCCGCATTCTTGAAACGCTCGTGTTCGAGGAGGCGCTCGACAAGTTCGCGACGCGGATCTTCGGCGGCATCTTCGGGTCCGGCAGGCGCGCGAGGCAGGAGCATCTTGCTCTTGATGTGAATAAGAAGCGAAGCAGTGTAGATAAAGTCGCCGGCAACGTCGACATCGGTAGCTTTGAGCTGGTCGACATAGGCGAGGAACTGCGCGGTGATCTTCGAAATAGGGATGTCGTAGATGTCGATGTCCTGCTTGCGAATCAGATCGAGCAGGAGATCGAGGGGGCCGTCGTAGACCTGGCCGACGGTGACGGAGAAGGGAGATTGTTCCGGCTGATCTTCTTGCTTGTTCTTCGACGCGTTTGCCGCAGCCGGTTTTGCGTGTTCTTTCTCGGCAACGGGTTTGGATGTGAGGACGAGCTCAGGCGCGGCGTTCACTCCGGGTTCGTGGGTCGGGGGATCGCCTTGAGGCGGTTCGGGATTCGGCTCGGGAGCATCGGGCTCCGGTTCGGGGCCGGGCTCAGGATCGTTGACCGGGCCGCGGCGACCGAGATCGGGATCTTGGACCGGGTGCGGCTCGGGGGTGGGTTCCTGAACCGGCTTTTGAGTCGTATCGGAGGGTTCGCTTTCCGGATTGTGCTTCTCGTCAGTCAAATCAAATCTCGGTGTGGGGGAATGTCGTCGAGCTTACTTCGCCGCCGGTATGAGCTGCATTGCGGAGCGTACCTCGGTCATGGTCTGCTCGGCGCGGTTGCGTGCGCGGTTGGCTCCGTCCTTGAGGATATCTTCTACCTCGATGGGCGTGAACCTGGCGCGGCGTTCCTGAATAGGATTGAGGATTTGTACGAGCGCGTCGGCGGCCCAGCCTTTGCACTCGATGCAGCCGATCCCGGCGGAACGGCAACCATCGGAGACCCTTGCGAGTGTTTCAGGCGAGGAGAAGACTTTGTGCAGATCGCCAACGGGGCACTTATCGGGATCGCCGGGATCTTTACGGCGGATGCGAGCGGGGTCGGTGACCATGGTCTTGAGCTTCTGGCGGATTTCCGGCTCGGGGTCGGTGAGCATGATGGTGTTGCCGTAGCTCTTGGACATCTTGCGGCCATCGGTGCCGGGGAGCTTGGGTGAGGGCGTGAGGAGGACGTCCGGTTCGGGAAGTACCTCGCGGCCGTCGAGCTTGTAAAGGTTATTGAAGCGGCGGGCGACTTCCCGGGTGAGTTCAACGTGCGCGGCCTGGTCCTGGCCTACGGGCACGTACTTCGGCTGGTACATAAGGATGTCGGCGGCTTGCAACAGCGGATAACCAAGAAAGCCATAGGTACTGAGGTCCTTGCCGACGAGGTTTTCCTGCTGCTCTTTGTAGCTTGGGACGCGTTCGAGCCATCCGACCGAGGTGATCATGCTCAGCAGAAGGTGCAACTCGGCATGCGCGGGCACCTGGCTTTGGACGAAGAGAACGGAGCGGGCGGGATCGAGTCCGGCGGCAAGGTAGTCGAGGATCACTTCGCGGGTGTTGCTCAGGAAGCTTGAAGTGTCGGCGTAGTCGGTGGTGAGAGCATGCCAGTCGGCGACGAAGAAGTAGCACTCGTACTGGCCGCTGTCCTGGAGCTTGACCCAATTGGCGAGGGCGCCCATGTAATTGCCGAGATGGAGCTTGCCCGTGGGGCGCATGCCGCTTAAAACGCGCGGGCGGGAGGATGTGGTTGGAGTTTCGGACATTTCTGTTTTTCTAGACCGGATGTATGCCGGATGATCAGCCGTTTTGATCGGAAAGAGTCAAAGTGGGCTTGGTTCATTGTAGCGGCTGAAAGAGGTGTCTATCCCCGCGCAAGGACCATGGCAACGACGGAGATGGCCGGTACCAGGAAGATGCGCATGACATAGCCACCGACAAAGATCATTAGCATCCAGCTCACCCAGAATGGGATGCGATCGTAGGATTGCACGGCGTTGTAGGGAAGAATGTTGCGGAGGAGGTGACTGCCATCGAGTGGCGGTATGGGAAGAAGATTGAAGACGAGGAGAGCCAGGTTGATCTGGACAGCGGCTAGGCCGAGAAGGACTATGGCTTGTATCGAAGGGTTGACGCCCGGGATCAATTCGCCATTGAAGGTATACATGACGATTTCACGTCCGTGGGGAACCGCGTGGATGACGACGAGTAGGATCAGGGTGGCGGCAACAGCAAGGATAAGATTCGAGACGGGGCCGGCGAGAGTGGTTAGATTGTCGTCCCGCCGAATTTTGGTGAAATTGCGGGTGATGACGGGGGTTGGTTTGGCCCACCCGATGAGGACTCCGCTGAACATGGAGAATCCGATAAAGGGACCGAAGATAATGACGGCGGGAATGATAAGTGTTCCAACTACATCTATATGGTTGATGGGGTTGAGGGTGACGCGTCCCTGAAGACGGGCGGTCTGGTCGCCGAGACGGGAGGCCATCCAGGCATGAGAGCACTCATGGAAGCTGAGCGAGAAGATGAGTAGGACGAACTCGAAGACCGCAATTGCAAACTGAGCAGACTGCAAGAGATGCTCCCCTGATACGGAAAGCTCAGGTTAGCATGATGGGTCGATGAGGGCGGCCCCGGTCGTCACAGCTCTTACTTGATTCGTAGTCGTCTATACCTTGAACGCGGGGTAGTGACCGACGACGTCATTGGATGGGATGTTCGCGCCGCCCATGATGATCTCGTGGCTGCCGATGCGGGCTCCGTCTCCGATAGTTGTGGGCTGGAGCTTCACGTCTTCTTCCCTATTACCGTTGGAGTAGCTGTGCGAGAAAATCCGGGCGAACGAGCCAATGACGACGTTCTTGCCGATCTTGATGCCGCCGCGGTCGTGGAGAAGCACGCCCTGGTGGATGACAGCGCCATCGTCAACGGAGAGCTTGTAACCGTATGTGAGGTCTACACCGTGATGGATCTTCACGCCTGAACCCATGTGGTCGAAAATATGGCGGGCGAGCATGCAGCGGAAGCGAAGGCCGAGCCAGACATTGGGACCAATGGGAGAGCGGTCGAACATCTTCCAGAACCAGATGAGTGGTTTGCGAATGGCGAACTCGACGGGATCTACGTCGGTGAAGTATTCGGCGTCGAGGGTGACGTTTTCAGGATCGAGAGAAAAGCTGAGGACGTTGCCAGGAAGTTCGCTGGTGAGGGAGACATTGGGCTTGGTGCCATGAGGGCGGCCCAAGTAAAGCTGGTGAAGCTGGTCACGAACAATCTCCGCGCGTCGCTCGGGCGAGCGGTGACGATAGAGCTCCTCGTCGAGGAAGCGGATCCAGCGGCGAAATACCTCTTCGGCTTCGGGGGTGGGATGCGGCTGGTTTGCTGCGGCCGGCTGGGGCTTGGTGGTGGCCATATGTGTATGGACGATAAACCACGGGGGCGGGATGCTGCGAGGGTGGCCTAACCCGGGTGGTCGGAATTGAACCGACCTACAATTCGCTTGCGCGAATCCGCCACCAAGAGTCCGGGTTGATGCAGTTTAAGGCGCTCGATGTGTCCAGGGAGATTCTGCGCGATATCCTAAAGGGTTCATCGTTTCCCACCCTAACCGCAAAGGCGCGGTTAGGATGGGGCACCCGCCTTATGCGCCATAAAAAAGAGTCTAGAGAGCTGAAGATATGTCAGAAGAGATTGCTGGAAGTGCTGAGACTACGAAGACTGCGATGCCGGTCGCGACGATTTCGACGTTGGGAAAGTTTGAGGGGCAGTCTGTGCAGATTCGCGGGTGGTTGTATAACTCGCGCGAGAGCGGCAAACTGCTGTTTCCGATTTTCCGGGATGGGACGGGCACCGTTCAGGGAGTAGCGCACGTGAAGAGCGTGCCGGCAGAGGTGTTTGAAGCGCTGAAGGGCCTGACGCAGGAGTCGTCGGTGATCGTGACGGGGAAGGTGCGGGCGGATAAGCGAGCGCCGGGCGGGTACGAACTTGATGTGGAAAACATCGAGGTTGTGCAGCGCGTGCCGGAGAGCGAGCCGTATCCGATTACCCCGAAGGAGCATGGGGTCGATTTCCTGATGGAGCGGCGGCATCTGTGGGTGCGGTCGCCTCGGCAGTCGGCGATTCTGCGGATTCGCGCGGAGATCATGCGTGCGGCCGCGGAGTACTTCGACAGCAATGGATTCATTCGTACCGATCCGCCGATTCTGACGCCAGCGGCTTGCGAGGGGACTTCGACGCTGTTTCCGGTGGACTACTTTGGCGATCCGGCATTTTTGACGCAGTCAGGGCAGTTGTATATCGAGTCGACAGCATTGGCGCTGGGCAAGGTTTACAGCTTCGGGCCGACGTTCAGGGCGGAGAAGTCGAAGACGCGGCGGCACCTGACCGAGTTCTGGATGATCGAGCCGGAGGTTGCGTACTGCGATCTCGATGGGCTGATGGAACTGGCTGAGAATTTCATCTCGCACATCGTGCAGAGCGTGGTGAAGAATCGCGAGCCGGAACTCGCTGTGATCGGGCGCGACCTGGAGAAGCTGAAGAAGATTACTCCGCCGTTCCCGCGGTTGCGCTACGACGAAGCGGCGAAGATGCTGAACGAGGCGCACGCAAAGGGACAGCTCGAGCAGGCGTTTGAGTACGGGAATGATTTTGGATCACCCGACGAAACGTGGCTGAGTTCGCAGTTCGAGAAGCCGGTGATGGTGCACCGGTATCCGGCAGCGGTGAAGGCGTTCTACATGGAGCCGGACCCGAAGGATCCGAACTTCGCGTTGTGCGTGGACGTGCTGGCGCCGGAAGGATACGGCGAGGTGATCGGCGGATCGCAGCGCGTGTCGAGCTACGAACTGCTGAAGAGCCGGATCGAGGCACACAACCTGCCGCTGGAGGCGTTTCAGTGGTATCTGGATCTGCGGAGGTATGGCTCGGTCCCACACGCGGGGTTCGGAATGGGGATTGAGCGCGCAGTGGCGTGGATCTGCGGGCTGGAGCACGTGCGCGAGACGATTCCGTTTGCGCGGATGCTGCACAGGATTTATCCGTAGTAGTCAATAGCTAGTGGCCAGTTGTCAGTATTCAGTCTTTAGTCGTCAATATTCGGGCGCCGCAGGCAATTGACTTCTGAAGCAGAAGCGGCACGGGAAACCCGTGCCGTTGTCACTTCTGGCCACTGATCAGTAAACGCTGATCACTGTTTTATGAACTGGGCTTCGATGGTGATGTTCACATCATCGCCGACGAGAATGCCGCCGGTTTCGAGGGCTGCATTCCAGCTGAGGCCGTAGTCTTTGCGATTGATCTTCGTGGTGGCGGAGAGGCCGATTCGGGTGTTGCCCCAGGGATCTTTGCCGGGTGCGGTGGGGCCCTCGACGACAAAGGTCTGCTGACGGGTCTGGCCGTGGATGGTGAGGTCGCCGGTGACGTTGTAGCCGCCATCGCCGTTGGGCTGGACTTTTGAAGAGCGGAAGGTCATTGTGCCGAACTGAGTGGCGTCAAAGAAGTCGGCGCTCTTGAGATGAGCGTCGCGCTGGGCATCGCCAGTGCTGACGGTGTTCACGTCGATGGACGCTTCGATGCTGGAAAGCGTCTTGTCCGTGGGGTGCTCGGTAAGTGTGCCGGTGAGGCCGTTGAAGCTGCCTTTGACGTTGGAAATCATCATGTGCTTGACCTTGAACTCTGCCTGAGAGTGGGGGGGATCGAGCTTCCAGGTGGTCATGGCTGCGGGATTGTAAGTTGCTGTTGCCATAGGGTGGCTCCTTCAGAAGTCTTGGATGCGGGGGAGTATATTCGTTGCAACAAGTATTTCAGCTCGCAGGTGACCGGCCGTCATTATCTGAGTCTCGGCATGCTGAAGAAGAAGGACTTGCAAGAGAAGGAGTGATTCCTCGGGGCGTGATCCGGGATGGGGAAGTGTCCCGGATCGCCGGTCAGATCAATGAGGAAGTTGCTGGGTACCCTCGATGGTGAATGGGGCGGAAATGCTCGCAGAGCCGAGAGCGCCGCCGGGCTGAGAGCCGCCGAGCGAAAGCTTGTATTCACCTTGATCTACGGCTCGCACTCCCTTTTCATTGACCTGGGAGAGCGTGCGTGGATCGAGCTTGAATGAAATGTGCTTGGCCTCGCCGGGGTTAAGATGCAGGCGTTGGAAGCCGGCGAGGGCCTGCTTCGGGGAGAGCGCGGATTGGGGCGGGATCAGGTAGAGTTCTGCGACTTCGTCGCCGGCGAGTGAGCCGGTGTTTTTCAGTTCGGCTTCGACGGTGAGGGTATCTCCGGCCTTGAGATCTTTCGATGAGAGTTTCAAGCCGGAGTAGGCAAATGTTGTGTAGCTGAGACCGTCGCCAAAGGTATAGAGCGGCTTGCCTTTGAAGAATCGATAGGTGCGATTGGCCATGGAGTAATCATCGAAGGCGGGTAGCTGATCGGCACCTGTATAGAAAGTGACGGGGAGGCGACCGGAGGGATTGTTCTTGCCGCTAAGCGTTTCGGCAATGGCCTGACCACCGGACTGACCAGGGTACCAGGCTTCGAGGAGAGCGCGTGCATTCTGCTGAGCCCAGTTCATGGCGAGGGCACTGCCGTTAAGCAGAACTACGATGACGGGTTTGCCGGTCTTGGCGACGGCTTCGAGGAGTTGTTGCTGAACATTGGGCAATTCGATGTCGGTTCGGTCGCCGCCGGAGAAGCCCTTGGCGTCTACCTTCATCTCTTCGCCTTCGAGTCGCGGGGTGAGTCCGACGAAGGCGATGACGGCGTCAGCTTTCGAAGCGGCCTCGACAGCTTGTTTCTGAAGGAGCTCAGGAGATGGTGTCCACTCGAACGAAATGCCAGCGCCGGTGATGCGGGAGGACTGGATGTATTCGACGCGGAGTTCGTGGGGGCGAGTGTCGGCAAAGGGGATGGTGAAGTGCTGGACGGCGCCGTAGTTGCGACCGGAGGGCGGAAGCTTGATTGCGGTGGGTGTCGGCGGAGTGGCTGGCTCGAGCCTTTTGCCATCGAGGTAGACGGCGAATTTCAGTTTGTCCTGGCAGGGATAGCAGATGGGAAGCCGAAACTGGAAATCGAGACTTCCGGCAGCGGGCGCGCGAAGTGCGCCAACCCAGCGGACGGCGAATGCCTGGTTTGAGGTGTCTGCGGGTTCTACCGGGTTGGCGAAGGCCCAATCGAAGTCGATCTCCCTGTCGATGCGGACCATGGCGGGAGCACCTTCGAAGCTAGGCTTCGAGAAGTATTGACCTTCAAGGCCATCAACGGTGGAGTCAGTGGCGGCGCGAAGCATGGTGCGGGGAACTGGGAGTTCGCCATTGGCAATGTAGGTTGAGCCCTGGGCGTAGAGGACTCGATCATGGCCAAACTCCGACTCGATTCCGTCGATGGGCAGGACGGGATGGAGCGGAATGGCATTGTAGTTGCCTTCGAGTGCGACACGAGAGCCGGCGAGAGGTCCGATTACGGCGATGGTCTGGTGTTTCGCGGGATCGAGCGGGAGGAAGTGATTGTCGTTCTTGAGCAGGACCATGGACTCGCGTGCGGCGCGGAGAGCCAGTGCGGCGTGCTCGGATGAGTTCACCAACGACATCTGGAGCTTCGAGAACGGAACCTGCTCCGGCGGATCGAACATGCCGAGCTTCATGCGCGCAGTGAAGAGCCGCTTGAGCGATACGTCGAGCTGAGCTTCGGTGAGCAGGCCTTTGTGGACGGCGTCGGTTAAAGCGCGATATTCGGTACCACAGTCTGTGTCAGTTCCGGCGAGGATGCCGGCGGCTGATCCGGCGGGAGCGTCGGGCGAGTAGTGATGACCGTAGGACTCGTAGAAATCACCGATGGCGCCGCAATCGGAGGTGACAAAGCCGTTGAAGTGCCAGTCGCCGCGGAGGATGTCGCCGAGGAGCATTTTGTTGGCGCAGGCGGGGACGTTGTCGACGCGGTTGTAGGCGCACATGATGGAGTCTGCTTTCCCTTCGACTATGGTGGCGCGAAAAGCTGGGAGGTAAGTGTCCCAGAGATCGTGCGCGCTCGGATCAACGTCAGCTTTATGGCGAGTCGACTCCGGACCGCTGTGGACGGCGTAGTGCTTGGGAGTCGCGATGGCACGGAAGTATTTCGGGTCGTCGCCCTGAATGCCTTCGACGAAGGCGGTGCCGAGCCGGGCTGTGAGGAACGGATCTTCTCCGTAGGTTTCCTGACCGCGTCCCCACCGGGGATCGCGAAAGATGTTGATGTTGGGCGACCAGATGGTGAGGCCGAAGTAGCGGTCGTGGTTGTTGTGCGCGATGGCGTCGTTGTATTTGGCGCGTGCTTCGGTGGAGACAACTTCGCCAATGGTGTGAATGAGCGGTTCATCCCATGTGGCGGCGTTTCCGATAGCCTGCGGAAAGAGAGTGGCAAATCCGGAGCGCGCAACACCGTGGAGACCCTCGTTCCACCAGTTGTAGGCGGGAATGTCGAGCCGTGGAATTGCAGGAGCACGGTCAATGAGCTGCTCGACCTTTTCCTCAAGTGTGAGGCGGCCGACGAGGTCGTCGACGCGCTTGTCGATGGGAAGAGAAGGATCGCGGAAGGGCATGGCTGCGGCGGCTTTAATTTGCTCGTTTGTTGGCGGTGGGGTTGGCGGGTGCGCGGGCTGTTGCGCTGCGGTCGCAATGGAAAATAGCAAGACGAAGCCAAGAAGAGCTGGATGCGTGCGCATAACGATCACTTCTCCGTAAGCATATTAAGGGCAGAAGCCCGGTAGCGGCGGTGAGATGATTGGCGAGGCCGAGTGCTCGTCAGGGAAGAACAGCTTCCGCCTCAATCTCAAGCTGCACATCGTCCCGGAACAGAGCCTGCACTCCGGCAAGCGTACTTGCTGGTGGGTGATCCTTATCGATGATCTTGTCGCGCGCTTCGCGGATGGCGAGCAGCTTCTCATGGTTCAGCCCGACAACGTAATAGTTCAGCTTGACGAGGTTGGCTGGCTTGGCACCGGCGGCAGCAAGCGCGGCCTGGATATTTGAGAATACCTGGCGCGCCTGTTCAGCGAAGTCGCCGCTGATTTTGCCGTCCTTATCCGTTCCGACCTGGCCAGCAATGAAGATGAGCTTGCCGTGACTGACGATCACAACGTGCGTATAGCCGCTGGGTTTATTCAGGTCCGATGGATTTTTGAATTCCACCTGCTGCGCACGAGCAGCAAACGGCAGAAGAAGCGCGAGGGCCAGAACGGTTGAGAGCGAGTTCATGGTGGTCTAGTTCTCCCGAGAGCATGGTACGAGGCGAAGATTCGAGTGGGCAAAGAACGAGGGAGGGAGGACGAAGCCTCCCTCCCGGCACACCAAAGCTCAGAAGATAAGTTTTCCACCGAGTTCGAGCAGGCGCGGCCCGTAGTCCGAGGTGACCTGACCGAAATTGGCATCGTGTGAGGCACGATCGACGCCCTGGCAATTGGTATGGTTGAACGTGTTGAAGGACTCGAAGCGCAGTTCGAACTTAATCTCGTGCGAGAAATGGTTTAAAGACGCTTAAGGTTTTTCCCAGATCATGCCGAACGGATCAAGGGTTGCGGCGGCGTTGTCTAGGGAAAGGTGTCCGTTTTTGAACGCTCAGGCGCTTTATGGACATTGATTTCCCAGAATGAGGACACGGGAGAACATCGGAACTCGTAGCATCTACTAGCCCCAGAGCAGATCGGCTTTTGGAACTTCAACTGCTGTGGATTGAGTCGTAGATTTGTCTCTGAGCCGATGATTCGGAGGAATTGGAATGCGGAATTTGCTGTACGACTTGCGGTATGCGATCAGGCAGTTGCGCAACACGCCGGGGATGGCGCTGCTGGCGATTTTGACGCTGGCGCTGGGCGTAGGCGCCAACACTGCCATTTTTACGGTGATCGACAGCGTCTTGTTACGACCGTTGCCGTATTCGCATTCTGACCGGCTGGTCTTTATCGGACCGGGTGGAGACAAGCCGAGCTTCGGATCAACATCGTGGTTGAATTACAAGGATGTGCAGACGCAATCGAAGCTGATGGAGAGCGTGGCGGGGTACGCCGAAGATGTGAGCGTGCTCGAATCCAAAGAGACTTCGGTTAGCGTCGTCGCTCCCCGAGTCACCCCGAATCTGTTCCCGATGCTGGGCACACGAGCGATGCTGGGCAGAACATTTTCCGACGCCGAGGGGCAGGCTGGAGGCCCGCCGGTTGTACTGCTGTCGGAAGGCCTCTGGCGGGAGACATTTCACTCCGATCCAAACATCGTTGGGCAGGTGGTAAAGATCGGTGGGAAACCGGACATGGTGGTGGGGGTGATGCCAGCAAGCTTCCGGTTCCCTGACAACATGGGACCTGACTTGCGAAAGGGCATTTGGCTGCCAATTCAGCCGACTCCGGAGATGTTGAAAGATCGGGGGTATCACTTCTTCAACGTTGCGGGCGTCATGAGGCCGGGAGCAACAGTCAAGCAAGTGCAGCAGGAGATGAGCGTGATTGCGGCTCGCATCCCACACGAGCATGAGCCAGTCACGTTTCGTGTAGACCCATATCAGGAGGTGCTCACTGGTCCGGTGCGGCCGGTCCTGTTTGCGCTGTTTGGGGCGTTGGGGCTGGTGTTGCTGATTGCGTGTGCGAATGTTTCGAATCTCTTGATAGCCCGGGCGCTGGGAAGACAACAGGAGTTCGCGGTGCGTGCGGCACTGGGGGCGGGGCGTTCACGGTTGATCGGGCAAATGCTGTCAGAAGGGCTTTTGCTGAGCGTGCTTGGGTGTGGAGTAGGAGTGGGGCTCGCCGAACTGGCGATGACGGGGATCCGCAAACTGCCGGACGGGACGATTCCGCTGGCGAACGCGATCGGGATTCACTGGATGGTGTTGCTGGTTCTGGCGGGGATTGCCGCAGTAACCACCGTGTTGTCGTCGTTGTTGCCGGCGCTGCTGGTGGCCAGAGCGAATCCGCAGACGGCGTTGCAGGCAGCATCTCGCGGGGTCGGGTCGAAGTCGACGGGAGGAAAGCTGAGCGGCTGGCTGGTTGCAGGAGAGGTCGCGCTGTCGACGTTGCTGCTGGTGGGCACGGGGCTGTTATTCCGCACGCTCTGGAACCTTGAGCAGTCGCATCTGGGGTTTGAAACGGAGCATGTCACGACGTTTATGGCCATGCCGGCGGACGCAGCAGGTTTTTCGGGAATGGCTGTTTCGGAGGATACGCAGAACGCGCCGGCATCTGTTGCCACGATCGCATATGAACCGGTGCTGGAGCGGATCAGGCAACTGCCCGGGTTCGAAGCCGCAGCAATGGCGACGTCACCACCGCTGTCGGGTATGGACCTGCATTCGAGCTTTGAAATTCTGGGTCAGCCGACGGATCGATCTCATCAGCCGCAGGCGAGGGTTTCGGCCGCGAGCGGAGATTATGCCAGGACAATGGGAACGCCGATTGCTCGCGGCCGCATGATCAATGACTCCGATGCGTTGACAAAGCCTTTTGTCGCGGTCGTCAACGAGACGCTGGCGAAGCAGTACTTTGCAGGGAAAGAGCCGCTTGGCAAGCAGATCAATCTCGGTGGAAAGGATACGGGGATGCTGAAGCCGTACACGATTGTGGGAGTTCTGGCCGATCAGGTCGACTCGAGCGTGGGGGGGACGATTCAGCCGCTGGTGCTATTGCCACAACAGCAGATTCCAACAACATCGCTGTTCTACCAGGCTCTGCTGAAGACCGTGGTCACGTTTGTGGTGAAGACTCGCGGCAACATTCCCGTAGCGCAGCAGATGCGAACCGTATTTCATGAGCTTGCGCCGGGATTCGCGCTGGACAACTTCCAGACTATGCAGGAGGCAGTGGACAAGAACACATTCAGCCAGCGGCTCGGGCTTTACCTGGTCGGGTCGTTCGCAGGGCTCGCAATTGCAATGGTAATTGCGGGACTGTACGGCGTGCTGTCGCAACTCGTGAGCTACAGGCGTCGTGAGATCGGCGTGCGCATGGCTTTGGGAGCGACGCGCGCGAGCGTAGCAAATCTGGTGCTGCGGCAGGGGTCGATCCTGATCGGAGCGGGTCTTATCGCTGGGCTCGTGTTGGCATTTGCATCGGGACGGCTGATCAAGGGCTTCCTGTACGAGGTGAAGCCGCTGGATGCAAGCACATACCTCGCGGTGGCAGTGGTGCTAACGGCCATCGGGCTGGTGGCGGCGCTGATCCCGGCGCGAAGGGCGGCAACAATCCAGCCAATGCAGGCGCTGAGGGACGAATAGGACAGGGATCAGGAAACTGGGAACCGGGAGTAACAAAGCCTTTCGCTGCAATGGTGATCGGGGCTCTAACTTGCTTGATGCTGCGGCGCGCTTCAAAGCAGAGATGTGCGTTGGTAGAATCGGGCAATGATCTGTGAAGGCTGGGAAGGGCTCACGGTCGACGGCAGGTTCCCGCTGCTGGAGTGGCTTGGCGGATGGGCTGATCGCTGCGTCTTTCTCACGGTACGTCAGTCAACACACACCGCAAACATCAAACTGATCCAGGCAAGCGGCGCAAATGCGGATGCATACGTGGCCAAATGGGAAGCGGCGAAGTCTCTGCCTCATCCGTGCCTCGTGGAGATGATGGAGACAGGGCGTTATCGGTTGAGCGATACGGATGTTGCGTACGTTGTGACCGAGAAGGCTGACACGTTTCTCTCCGGCATTGTTCCGCGGAAGGCGCTCGAACCGGCGAAGGTGAAGGAGATTCTCACGCCGGTAGTGGAGGCGCTCTCGTTTGTGCATGAGAGAGGCTTCGTGCATGGAAGCGTAAAGCCTTCGAGTATCGTGTCGATCGGCGAAGAGTGGAAGCTCTCATCGGACGAGATGTCTCGCGCAGGTGAGCCCGTTAAGTTGGTCCGGGAATTGGACACCTACGACGCACCGGAGGTTGGTGGGGGCGCACTATCGCCCGCAGCAGACATGTGGTCTCTGGGAATGATCGTGGTGGAGGCATGCTCGCAGCGGACACCGGTGTGGGATCGCAACAGCGCGGGCGATCTTGGCGTACCGGACTGGTTGCCAGAGCCATTTCGCGAGATCGCGCGCGAGTGCATTCGCTGGGATCCGGGGTCGCGGATTCCGATCGAAAAGGTGAAAGAACTGTTGGCGCGGACCGAAGTGCGGGCTCACGCGACCAGCACGAACACCGCTGTGACGCGTGAGCCTGGTGTGCAACGCGCGGTTGCAGGAGTAACGGTAGCTACGGAGCCCGCTGTTTCCACCCTATCTGAGCGCGTGGCAGCAGTTCGGGCCGCAGAGTCTGATGAACTGCGACCGGCTGCGAGAACTCTGTTTGAGGAGCAGACGGACGAGCTAACACCGCGAACACCGCGTCTTTTCGGTGACATTGCGGACGAGGAAGCACACGAGAGTCGCACAGGACCTGTGCTGTTTGCCCTTCTGGTGCTTTTGCTGATTGGCGGCGTGGTGGCTTTCCGTTACAAGGACCGTATCCTGCCGCTGATCGCGAAGCAGAATGCGCCTGTCGCGACTCAGCAGACTCCCCAGACGGAAGCGCCGCAGAATCCGGCTGGCGCCGCTAAGCCTGATCAGGCTCCCCCACCGATTACACCACAAACTGCTCCTCCAGAAAGTCAGTCGCAGGAGTCTGACACCGAGCCCCAAACGCAGGCATCGAAGCCAACATCTGAGGCCTCCAAGCCGGCCGCGCAGCCTGCACCGGATAGACAGGCCACTGCTGATTCGCAGCCGGAAGCCGAATCGCAGCCGAAGCTCGAGAAAGAAAGACCCGCGCCGAAGGAGACGACGCAATCGCCCCGCGTGATGAATGCGAAAGGCGCGGTGCTGAGACGGGTTCTGCCGAACGTTGCGCCCGGTGCGGTTCAAAGCATGCGCAGGCCGGTGCAAGTGGATGTGCGTGTTTCCGTAAACAGCAGCGGCACAGTTTCGAGCGCACAATCTGTAACCCAGAGTCGGGGAAACTATTGGGCGAGGATTTCGCAACAGGCGGCGGAGGGTTGGAAATTCAAGGCGCCGATCAGTGAAGGACAGGCGCGCGATAGTTATTGGATGCTGCTGTTCCAATACAATCGCGGTCGAACAGACGTGGTGGCTACGCAACTGCGCTGAGGAGGTCAGTATGAAAGACTTGCATGCACTTCTGCTCTCCGGTGCTCTGTTAGTGGGCTGTCCCACGTCGTTTGCACAAGGTGGTTCAACAGTCGATCAGCAGGTCGTGGGGGTGTGGCGCGGCCATTCTGTATGCGGAAGCAAGATCGTCGACGGCAAGGAAGAAGTGATGAGCACCGCCGAGTGGAACTACGATGCCGGTTCACATACTCTGTCGTACGAGTTCCCGCGCGGCGTCTTTCGGCTGAACATCGAGGGCGAAAAGATGCAAGGCGATCTCAAGCTGACGGATGGGACGCTGTACCGCCAGATCTCTCTGCAACGAGATAAGTAGAGAAACGCATTACGGCGCGGTACACCTAAAATTCGCCGCCTCGTTCGTATCCCCGGAACCGTAGTACTTTGCAACCTTCGGGTAAGCGCAGAGCGGGCGAGTCATGACGACTTTAGGTGCGCCGTTCTCGCCCGGACCGTATTTCGTAGCGGTGATGTTGTCTTCGGGCGAGCCCTTCTCAACCCAGTTCACGAGCGAGTCGAACAGGCCGTAGGTTGGCCCCTTAGCGGTTTGCAATCCAAACTGTCCGAAGAAACTTGGGCCGGGCCCACCGGCGCAGTGCTCAACTCCAGGAGCCATGTAGAGGCGGAGAAAAGAATCCGTGTCGACCATCTTCTGCTGGACGCTCTTGTAGTAGTCGATGGTGTTCCAGGGCGAGATCGCCTGGTCGTTCCACCCGTGATAGAGGATGAGCTTGCCGCCGCGCCCTGAGAATTTGCCGAGGTCCGGATCGGTCGAATCGAGATCCACTGCTTCCTTATCGCGCGACTGCCGAAGAGACGCCTCGGGGTCGGCGGTAAGCGCGTTCCACTTGGGATCGCCGGTCACCATGTACCGGAAGTAGTTATCGATGTAGTGGAGGCCGGATGCGCTGGTGGGGTCCTGACCGATCACCCACTCGCGCCACCCCATCTCGTCTCCGGCAGTGAAGCCGGGAAACGCGATCTTGCCTGAGTTGTCGCGCACACCGCTGTAGATTGAGTTCAGCGTTGCGATCTGCGGCTGCGTGAGGCAGTCGACGGTCTCTTCGCTCTTGCAGAGCAGAGCCTGCGGATCGAAATGGCACTTCGATGGATCGCTTACAATTCCATCTTTCACGCCGTCGAGCCCATCGCAAGCCGCGAGAGATGCCTTCTGAATCGCAGGGAGCTTGAGGTCAGAGAAGTACGCCCGTGGATCCGACTGCCTCGCCTGGACGACCATCACTCCCGCACCCACCATGGTGGACCACGCATTCGCGGGAGCGCCTGCGAGGATGCCGTCGTAGTCTGCGGGGAAACGCTGGGCCTCCATCAGGGCTTCGCGTCCTCCATCGGAGCAGGAGTCGAAGTACGCCTTGTTTTCGTGCTTGCCGTAGAAAGCGGAAATGATCTCGCCCGCGCGGAGCCGGGTGAGGTGGACGGCGCGCCAGCCGAAGTCTTTTACCTTCTCGGGGTGTCCGTAGGCCCACGTTGCATCCGTCGCGTTGCCCTGGTGTCCGGCGTCCGATCCTGCAACCGCAAAGTTGCGCTTCAGATACGCGGAAAGCTCATCATAGCCAATCGAACCCGCAAAGCCGCCGTTTCCCGCGCCGAGAAGACGGCCATTCCAGTTCTGTGCCGGCAGCCAGACCTCAAAATGAATGGCCGAGTCGGCGGTGGGACGCAGAACGCCGGCGACACGGCAGAACGCCGGAAGTCCGCTGAACGAAGGACGAGAATCCATGATCGTCACCGTGCCCGAAGCGACAGACTCGGCAAGGGTGATGGTGGTGTTCTCCAGCTGCAGCGATTTCAAAGAACTGCAATCCGCAGCGCGCAGGGTTGCGCAAGCGGAAAGCGAGAAAAAGAGCAGGCAAACTCGGGCGAGACGATTCAAGCGACCCCCTGAAGGACGGAGAAGTTATCCAGTGGATTAGACCAGATGAGCGCGGCGGGTTGCCAGAGGGTCCGGCCGATCGCCAGATCAAAATTGCGAGGTGTGCGATTTGTGACGGGTTAACGAGAGAGAGGGATGCAGAGCGCAAAAATGCAGGTAGACTTTCGGCAATGATGCCGAAACGTTTTGGGATGAGCGCCGGACGCGTGGCGATTGTTGTGGCTGCCTTTGCGTCCATCGCTGGAGTGCGTGCGCAGCAGGTTCCCCAGGTGAATCGCTCGCATCCCTTCGGGCCGGACCAGTGCGGGCCTGCGGATCCCTCATACATCAAGACGGCGAACGAGACGGGCGGAGTGCCGCTCTTCCTGCAGCGCAACGAGGCTGGCAAAGCAATGCAGTTGATGCGCGAGTCGACGCGCGAGAACGTCTCGACCGTGCTCTGGGCCTCGGCGAAGCTGGCGGCTACCGCGCATAATTTTGAGATTCCCGTGGATTCAGTAACGGAACGGATTACATTCACGTTTTCCGTGGATACGAAGGGCACGAAGCTGGTGCTGCGGCAGCCGAACGGGCAGGAGGTTGTTGCCGGTTCTCCGGGCGTTGAGGACACCGAGTTGAACTGCGGCCGCCTCATCACCGTGGTCAAGCCCCGGCCCGGCAGGTGGAAGGCCGAAATGAGCGGCAGCGGAACCTTCTGGCTTGAGGCGCAGGCGCAAAGCGATATTTACTTCATCAAGGCTGAATTCGTGGAACGTGGCGGTCGGCCCGGACACGAAGGGCTGTTCCGCATTCGGGGGCAGCCAGTGGCCGGACAGCCGGCGACCTTGCAGGTTTCCATCTCGGCCACGGAAACGCGGTCGACAGATTTCGCGCTCGTAAGTTCGACCGGCGATGTGCTCCAGAAAGTGCATCTGCACGCCACGAGCGACGACCGAGACTTCCTGGACCTCGCCGGCGAGGTTCCATTGCCCAGCGTGCCGTTTCGAATTGCCGTGACAGGGCGCGACGAGAAAGAGATGCCATATCAGAGGTTCTACGCGACGCTGTTTCACGCCGAGAGCGTTCAGGTGATCCCGAAATTCACCTTCGACGAGATTGCGCCGGGTGAGAAGAGGACCGGCGAGTTCGAGGTCAGGAACTTCGGCCCCGCGCAGACCTTCAAAGCGACGGTCGTAGACGCGCACAAGTTCGTAACCAGGGTTGAACCGCAGGAACTCTCTCTCGCTGCACACGGCAACGCAAGGTTGAAAGTCGCGCTGGCTGTTCCGGCGGCTACGCAGGCGGGAATTGACGACGACGTGATCGTGGTGGTTGCCAGCACGGCGGGCCCACCCACCACGAACTCGGCCATCGTGCACCTGTCCGTTGCCGATAAAGGCGCGCACTGAAAGGCAGCGGTTAAGACCGGGCTCCGTTTCCCACCGCTTCCACACCGAGCGCACGACTGCGGACGTATCCTTGAGACACAACTCCCGTGTCTGATTTCTCCGAAAGCGTGAAACGGCAGGTCGACATCGTCAAGATCGTCGAGGGATACATTCGTCTGCGTAAAGCCGGTGCGACCAACTACTCCGGATTGTGTCCCTTTCACAAAGAGAAGTCGCCCTCATTCAACGTCCATGCGGTGAGGCAGTTCTTTCATTGCTTCGGGTGCGGCGTGTCGGGAGATGTGTTCACGTTCGTGGGCCGCATCGAGAACGTGAGCTTCCTCGAGGCGGTCAAAATTGTGGCGCAGAAGGCTGGCATCCCGCTGCCGAAGCGGGAGTTCTCGTCGCCAGAAGAGGCTGCCGAGGCCCGAATGCGGGGCAAGCTGCTGGATCTGCACGAGACCGCGGCCACTTTCTTCGAGGAGCAGCTGCGAGGAGGTGAAGGGGCCCTTGCGCGCGAGTACCTCGCCGGGCGAGGGATGACGCCGGAAGGGATCAGAACTTTCAGGATTGGTTATGCGCCGGATAGCTTCGGAGCGCTACGGGATCGGCTGGGCGGGATGGCGGATGAGTCGACGCTGCGGGCATCTGGGCTGTTCAGTTCAAAGGAGCAGGGAGATGGAAGCCAGGGGCCAATCTACGACCGCTTTCGGAAGCGGGTGACTTTCCCGATCTGCAACGAAAGCGGGCGGGTGATCGCCTTTACGGCCCGAACGCTTGAGTCCGGCGAGAAAGCCGGCGCCAAATACATAAATTCTCCCGAGACGGCGCTCTATCACAAGGGCGAGGTGCTGTTTAACCTCGACAGGGCCAAGAGTGCGATCCGGCAAGCGGGGTATGCGCTGCTGGTCGAGGGGCAGATGGACTGCATCTCATTGTTTCTGCGTGGGATTCAGCATGTGATTGCCACGAGCGGGACGGCCTTCACCGAGCAGCAGGTCGCGATTCTGAAGCGGCATACGCAAAACGTGGTGGTCAACTTCGATCCCGA
>Ga0207674_10000814_pt1 | contig 40536 bp, 46 predicted proteins | sample KBSCornC72_FD_184303 | JGI IMG/M metagenome (GOLD analysis project Ga0207674, IMG submission 184303) | Corn rhizosphere microbial communities from Kellogg Biological Station, Michigan, USA - KBS Corn C7-2 (SPAdes) (version 2) | ecosystem: Host-associated > Plants > Roots > Rhizosphere > Soil ... | reverse complement strand
GATGCGGAGGTCGTCGCGCAGCTCGCTCCCGGCGATCGCTTCGCCATGCTCGACGACAGCGTCGGCTGGGCGTGGGGTTATGCCGGCGAAAGCCGCCGCGTCGGCTATGTGCGGTCGGAGGCGGTGGCGCCGGCCTAGGCGGTCACATCTCGCCGCGGGCGCGGCGCAGCGCGTACCATTTCGCAACGTTGGCGTTCTGCTCGGCCAGGGTCTCGGCGAACACGTGGCCGCCGGTGCCGTCGGCGACGAAATACAGCGCCTCGGTCGCCGCCGGGTGAAGGACGGCCGTGAGCGCCGCCTTGCCGGGGTTCGCGATCGGCCCCTCGGGCAGGCCCGTACGGCGATAGGTGTTGTAGCCGTTGTCGGCGCGCAGTTCCGACTTCAGGATCCGGCGGCCGAGCGGTTTGCCTTTGGTTACCGGGTAAATCACCGTCGGATCGGCCTGGAGCGGCATGCCGATCCTCAGGCGGTTGCAATAGACTCCGGCGATGATCGCCCGCTCACTCGCTTTGCCGGTCTCCTTCTCGACGATCGAAGCCAGGGTCACGGCCTGCTCCTTGGTCGCAATCGGGCAATCGGTGCTGCGCTCCGCCCACAACGCATCGAGCGTGCCGGTCATCGCCGCCTGCATGCGCCGGACGATCGCCGCGCGGCTGTCGCCGCGCTGATAGCCGTAGCTGTCGGGCAGCACCGACCCTTCGGCGATCGGCGGCAGCGGCCCGGCCAGATAGGGGTTCGTCGCGAGCCGCTCGGTGACGATGATCGCCGGCATGCCGGGGACGACGGTGACCAGCCGCTGGGTCGGGTGGCCATGCTGCAGCAGGTCGAGGATCGCGGCGCCGCCCATCCCTTTGGGAATCGCGAACTCACCGGCCTGGATCGGGTCGCCCGAGCCGAACAGCCGGGCCATCACATAATAGGTCCGGGCGGTGCCCGGGATCGCGCCCTGCTTCTCGAGCAAGCGCGCGGCCGAGCCTAGGCTCGCGCCTTCCGGGATCATCACGTCATGCGGTCCGGGCTTTGGGCCGGGCGCCCACCACAGGAACCAGATCGTCACCAGCGCGGCGAGCAGGAGCCCGCCGACGCCGGTCAGGCAGCCTCGCCTCACACGGCCTTCATGATCAGCGACGCATTGGTCCCGCCGAAACCGAAGCTGTTGTTGAGCACGGCTCGGACGGTGCGCTCCTTCGCCTTGTGCGGCACCAGGTCGACGCCTTCGGTGCCCTCGCTCGGATTGTCGAGGTTGAGCGTCGGCGGGACGATCTGGTCGCGGAGCGCGAGGATGCAGAAGATGCTTTCGACCGCCCCGGCGCCGCCGAGCAGGTGGCCGATCGCCGACTTGGTCGAGCTCATCGACAGCGAGCCGATGGCATTGCCGAACAGGCGCCGCACCGCGCCGAGCTCCAGCTCGTCGCCGAGCGGAGTCGAGGTGCCGTGGGCATTGATGTAATCGATGTCCGACCGCTGCAGCCCGGACTTCTTCAGCGCCATTTCCATCGAGCGGTAGGCGCCCGAGCCCTCGGGGTGCGGCGCAGTCACGTGATAGGCATCGCCCGACAGGCCGTAGCCGATCACCTCGGCGTAGATTTTGGCGCCGCGCGCCTTCGCGTGCTCATATTCCTCGAGGACGACCACGCCCGCCCCTTCGCCCATGACGAAGCCGTCGCGGTCCTTGTCGTAGGGACGGCTGGCTTTCTCCGGCTGGTCGTTGAAATTGGTGCTGAGCGCGCGCGCCTGGGCGAAGCCGGCGATGCCGATCGGGCAAACCGTCGCTTCGGCGCCGCCGGCGAGCATGATGTCGGCATCGTCCATGGCGATCATCCGTGCCGCGTCGCCGATCGAATGGGCGCCGGTCGAGCAAGCGGTGACCACCGCATGGTTCGGCCCCATCAGGCCGTATTTGATCGACACCTGGCCGGAAATCAGGTTGATCAGCCGGCCGTGGACGAAATGCGGGCTGACCCGGCCCGGCCCGTTCTCGTGGAGGTTGACGCTTTCCTTCTCGATCCCGGGCAGGCCGCCGATGCCCGAGCCGATCGAGACGCCGGCGCGGAAGCGCGTCGCTTCGTCCATCTCGGTCAGGCCGGCGTCCTCGATCGCCTGGCCGGCGGCATCGATGCCGTAGATGATGAACGGGTCGACCTGGCGCTGGACCTTGTGGTCGACGCGCTTGGCCGGGTCGAAGCCATATTCATGGTCGGCCGGCTTCACTTCGCAGGCGATGCGGCACTTCTGGTCGCTGGCGTCAAACTTGGTGATCGTCCCCGCCCCGCTCTTCGAAGCGAGGATGTTTTTCCAGCTGGTCTCGACGTCGCCGCCGAGGGGCGTCACCAGACCCAGACCTGTCACGACGACACGGCGCATGTCAGTCACTCCAAATGCAACAGGCCCAAACCCGTTTGGGCTGAGCCTGTCGAAGCCCTGTATTTTCTACAACGCCCTGGAACGCAAAAGGCAGCCCTTCGACAGGCTCAGGGCGAACGCTTGCCGATCAGCCCTTGTTCTGGTCGATATAGTCGATCGCGTCGCGGACCGTCGTGATCTTCTCCGCGGCATCGTCCGGAATCTCGACCCCGAACTCCTCCTCGAAGGCCATCACCAGCTCGACGATGTCGAGGCTGTCGGCGCCGAGATCGTCGATGAAGCTGGCGTCCTCGGTGACCTTGTCGGCCTCGACGCCGAGATGTTCGACGACGATCTTCTTCACCCGACCGGCTGTCTCGCTCATTGGAAGCTTCCTCCGTTTGTGCTTTTGCCGTTGCCCTAGCGATGCTCCGTGAGGTGGGCAAGTAGGACACCGCTTTGCGAGGCCCCGCGGCGGGCCTCGTTACGCTGTAACAATCTTGCAACAGCTTTCGCCCGAATGCGGCCCGGAAGGCGCACGCTCTTCCGCAAGCGCGAGCCTTTCGGGCATATGTCGTCTCAACGACAAGACAGGGGGATCTTATGCGCATTTCCGCAGCCTTGCTAATCGGCACATCCGCATTCGCTTTTGCCGTTCCGGCGCTCGCCCAGACCGGGCAGGAGGCGGCCGCTCAGGGTGCCAGCCAGCCCGCAGCGATAGAGGATCAGAGCGAGATCATCGTGACCGCGACCAAGCGCGCGTCACGCGTGCAGGAAGTTCCGTTCTCGATCAACGCGCAGACCCAGGCCGACATCCAGCGCGCCAATGCCCAGACGCTCGAGGACATCAGCCGCAACGTCGCCGGCCTCGCGGTCCAGAACCTCGGGCCGGGCCAGAGCCAGGTGTCGATCCGCGGCGTCTCGGCCGGGCAGATCGTCCGCGACCAGCCGGGCGTCAAGGAACAGGTCGGCGTCTACCTCGACGAAAGCGTCGTCTCGCTGTCGCTGTTCACGCCCGACTTCGACCTGTTCGACCTAAACCGCGTCGAGACCCTGCGCGGACCGCAGGGCACCCTGTTCGGCTCCGGCTCGGTCGGCGGCACCCTGCGCTACATCACCAACCAGCCGAAGCAAGGCGTGGTCGAGGGCATGGTTGAGGGCGGCATCAACGTTCTCAAGGGCGGCGACATTGGCTGGGACACCAAGGCCGCGATCAATGTTCCGATCGCCGACACCCTCGCAGCGCGCATTGTCGCTTATTATACGCATTTCGGCGGGTTCATCGACGCGGTCGGACCGGCTGCCGGCAACAACGTCAACGACGGCGAGCGCTTCGGCACCCGCGTGTCGCTCCTGTGGGAGCCGGTTCCGGGAGTGAAGGTAACGCCGCGCTTTGTGTTCCAGCGGGCGAAAGCGAACGGCTTCAACCGCGAGGACCACTACATCCTCTTCGACAACCAGTTCACGACCGGCGCGGCCGGAAGCGATCTGGGACGGCGCACGCAATATCTGAAGCTGCGCGAGAAGTTCCGCGACCAGACCACGCTCGCCGACCTCACCGCGAGTTATGATTTCGGCGGCGCCGAAATCACCTCGGTGACCAGCTACATGCACCGTGACATCCTGGTCAGCCGCGACGCGTCCGCGCTCACCAGTTCGGTCGACGTCTTCCCACTCCTCATCCGGCGCGACGTCATTACCGGCGTTCTGATCCCCGGCCCGTTCGCTGCGACTCTCGATCCGCAGATTGCGAATCTAGGGTCCAACCTGCGCGACACGACCAAGCTCGACCAGTTCACTCAGGAGGTCCGAATCGCCTCGACCGGATCGGGGCCGTTCCAGTGGGTCTTCGGCGGGTTCCTGAGCGACGTTGACCGCACCTACGCGCAACGGCTGCCGACTCCGGGCTACGACGGCTTCATTGATGCAGCGACGGCGCCCGGCGTTTCCGCCTCTCAAGACAATGGCTTCGGTCTCGTCGACAATCCCTACCATGCGGACCTGCCGTACGACATCAAGCAACGCGCGCTGTTCGGCGAGGCGAGCTACAAGTTCGGGCAGATCAAGGCGACCGCGGGCGGGCGCTACTACAAGTTCAAGGAGTCGCGGCGGTTCCACTCGGGCGGCCTGTTTTCCAACCTCGACGACCGCACCGACAAGACCAAGTCGGACGGCTTCTCACCGAGAGGAATCCTGAGCTGGGAGCCGAACCGCAACCTGAGCGTGAACGCGCAGGTATCGAAGGGCTTCCGTGTTGGCGGCGTCAACGACCCGCTCAACATTCCGATCTGCACGACTGCTGACCAGGCGATTTACGGTCCGTTCGCGTCGGCAACGTACAAGGACGAGACGCTGTGGAATTACGAAGCGGGAGTCAAATACTCGCGGCGTGGAATTACCTTCAACGCCGCGGCTTTCTACAACGACATCAAGAACCTGCAGGTTACCGTGGATGCCGGCAGTTGCTCTTCGCGCCTCGTGTTCAATGTGCCCAAGGCGCATAGCAAGGGCATCGAAGCGGAATTCTCGGCCCACCCGATCGAAGGCCTCGACCTGTCGCTTGCAGGCAGCTTGCTGAGTTCGAAATTCGATTCGACGATCGCCAATCCGATCCTCGCAACCCGGACCGGTATCCGTGATGGCAACCGTCTGCCGACGGTTCCGAAATATACTGTCGCAGCGACCGCGACCTACGGGACTCGCTTCAACTCCAACGCGGAATGGTATGTGAACGGCAGCGTTCAGCGTATCGGCAACCGTTACACCCAGCCCGGCGATCAGGAGATCGCCAACCAGGCAGTCGACCTGATCTTCTTCGATCCGGTGACTGGCAACTTCGGGGTCGGCAACCCTGCGCCGAATGGGACGACGGACATCGGCTCGCTGAAGCTCCCGCCATACACGCTGGTCAACGCGTCGCTGGGCCTCAAGTGGGACAGCGGGCTCGAGATTGTCGGTTACGTCAACAACATCTTTGACGTGAACCCGAAGCTGTCGCTCGACCGCGAGCGCGGCCTGCGCGCTCGGTTCGGCTACAACATCGGCCAGCCGCGGACGATCGGCCTGACCGGCCGCTGGAAGTTCGGCGGGCGCCCCGCCGCCCCGCCGCCGCCGGTTGCGGTCGAGCCACCGCCTCCGCCCCCGCCACCTCCGGCCGCGGAGCCCGCTCCGCCGCCGCCGCCACCGCCGCCCCCCCCGCCGACCCAGGGCGAACGCGGCGAATAATCGGAGCCGGTGAAGGGCCTGACAGTAACGCGCCGCTCGCTCCTCCTCGGGGCGGGCGGCGCAGCCGTTTCACCGGCGGTCGCAACAACCTACAAGCGCGTCATGACAGAGCATGTCGTCGTGGTCGGCGCGGGCGTGTTCGGCGCCTGGACCGCCCATCATTTGCAGCAGCAGGGCCATCAGGTGACCCTGGTCGACGCGCACGGCCCGGCGCACAGCCGGGCCTCGTCCGGCGGCGAATCGCGGCTCACGCGGGCCGCCTACGGCAAGGACGCGATCTACACGCGGATGGCGCGCGACTCGCTGCCGCAGTGGCAGGCGCTGAGCGCGGTCTCCGGCCTGCCGATCCTGCACCAATGCGGCATCCTGTTCTTCTTCCCGACCGAGGAACCCTACGTCGGAGAAAGCATTGCGGCCCACAAGGAGTTCGGCCTTCGCACCGAAGTCCTCGACCAGGCCGAGATGGCGCGCCGCTTCCCGATGATCGATTTCGCCGGGATCCGCGTCGGCCTGTACGAGCCTGACTTTGGCGCCCTGATGGCCCGTCGCTCGGTGCAGACATTGGTCGAGCGCTTCGTGCGCGCTGGCGGCGCCTATGCGAAAGGCGCGGCGACGCCGCCGACGGGGCCCGACGGCAGGCTCGCGCAGGTCCGGCTGGCGAACGGCGAGGCGCTCGCTGCCGACCGCTTCGTCTTCGCGCTCGGCCCGTGGTTTCCCAAGCTGTTCCCCGACGTCATCGGCGAGCGCATCCTGCCGACTCGGCAGGAGGTGTTCTATTTCGCCACCCCGCCGGGCGACCGCCGGTTCCTGCCCAAGGCGATGCCGGGCTGGGCCGATTTCAACGGCGGCGACATCTTCTACGGCTTCCCCGACCTCGAGGGCCGCGGGGCCAAGTTCGCCCACGACCAGCACGGCGTCGCGGTCGATCCCGACACCCAGGACCGCCGCCCGACTGCAGCGGCGCTCGACGAAATCATCGCCTACCGCGACCGCCGCTTCCCGTCGCTCCGGGGCGCACAGCTGACCGGCGCGGAGGTCTGTCAGTATGAAAACAGTTCGAACGGCGACTTCCTGATCGATCTTCACCCGCGCTGGAGCAACGTGCTGCTGCTCGGCGGCGGCTCGGGCCACGGCTTCAAGCACGGGCCCGAGGTCGGGCGTTATGCCGCGGCGCGGCTGATGGGCGCGGCCGCGCCGGAACCGCGCTTCGGCCTCGCGACGAAGAGCGCAACGCACAAGCGGGAGGTGCATTAGCTCCTCCCCGGGACGGGGAGGTGGCAGCGCGAAGCGCTGACGGAGGGGGGTCCGAGCCCTGCACGACGCCCCCTCCACCATCCTTCGGATGGTCCCCCTCCCCGTCCCGGGGAGGATTAGGGAGCCTTCGCCACTCCGACCAGCGCCGGGCGCAACAGCCGGTCCTTGAGCATGTAGCCGGCCTGCATTTCCTCGATGATCGTCCCGGGCTCGGACTGGTCGGTCGGGATCTCCATCATCGCCTGGTGGCGGTGCGGGTCGAGCGTCTCGCCGACCGATTTGATGCGGCTAATGCCGTGGCGCGCGAAGACCGATTCAAGCTCGCGCGCGGTCGCTTCAATCCCGGCCAGAAACTGGCTCGCGACCTTGTCGTCGCGCAGCTCGTCGTTGACCGCGACCAGCGCCCGTTCGAGATGATCCTTGATCGCCAGCATGTCCTTGGCGAACTGGGTCGTCGCATAGGCCGACGCCTGCTGCTTCTCCTGTTCGAGCCGCCGGCGCACGTTCTGGATCTCGGCCGCCGCGTAGAGCGCCTTGCTGTTCGCCTCCTCGAGCTGGCGCTCGAGCTCGGCGACTCGGTCGTGCTCGGCGAGCTCGGGCGCGCCGTCCGCGGTCTGCTGGCGCAGCGCCTCGGCCTCGTCGTGCAGTTGCTCTTCGTCCTTCGCGTCCATCATGCCATCAATCTCGTGAGTGCTTTCGCCGTGAAATCCACCATGGGGACCACGCGCGCATAGTTCAACCGAGTCGGTCCGATCACTCCGACAACGCCGACCACCTCGCCCTGGCTCCCGCGATAGGGCGCGGCGATCACCGACGAGCCCGACAGCGCGAACATCCGATTCTCCGACCCGATGAAGATCCGGCAGCCGGGCGCGTCGCGCGCGCCCTCGAGCAGGCGGGCGATCTCCTGCGCTTCCTCGAGCTCGTCGAGCAGGCGGCGCACCCGGTCGAGGTCCGCGGCGGCGGTGACGTCGATCAGATTGGCGTGCCCGCGCACGATCAGCACCGGGCGGCGCGCATGGTCCTGGGTCCAGGCGGCGAGGCCCGAGGCGACCAGCTCCGCCGCCGCCGCGTCGATCGCTTCCTTGCGGTCGCGGATCTCGGCCCGCAGCCGCGCTTCGGCCTCGGCCAGCGTCAGGCCCGACAAACGGGCGTTGATGAAGTTGCTGACCTCGCTCAGCGCCGCCGCCGTGGTCCCCGATTCGAGCGAGACGATCCGGTTCTCGACGCTGCCGTCGGCCCCGACCAGCACGGCCAGCGCGCGGGTGTCGCTCAACGGCACGAAATTGAGCTGCTTGAGGCGCATTTCCTGCTTCGGCGCGAGGACCACGCCGGCGGCCTGGGACAGGCCCGACAGCGCCGCCGAGGCCGCCGCCAGCGCATCCTCGATCGGCTGGTCGCGAACGATCTGCCGCTCGATCTCGGCCCGCTCGCGCGGATCGGGCGCGGAGGCCTGCATGATCCCGTCGACGAACAGGCGCAGCCCACTATCGGTCGGGATTCGCCCCGCCGAGGTGTGCGGATGGGTCAGCAGCCCCCGCTCCTCGAGCTCCTGCATCACCCCGCGGATCGAGGCCGGCGACAGGTTGACGCTCCCGACCAGCGCCTTCGAGCCGACCGGCAGCCCGCGGTCGAGATAGGCGTCGACCACGAGCCCGAAGATGTCGCGCATGCGGTCGGTGAGTTCGCCAATGGGCTGGGTCATGGCGGTGCATCTAGGATTGGCGCGCGTGCCGGTCTAGGGACCCGACGCACCAGTATCAGGAGACCTGCCCTTATGCGCCCGTCCGGACGCGCCCCCGACCAGATGCGTGAATTGAAATTCGAGCCCGGCTTCACCCGCCATGCCGAAGGCTCGTGCCTCGTCAGCTTCGGCGACACGCGCGTGCTCTGCACCGCCAGCGTCGAGGATCGCGTCCCGCCGTTCCTGCGCGGCAAGGGCCAGGGCTGGGTCACCGCGGAGTACGGCATGCTGCCCCGCGCTACTCACACCCGCGGCAACCGCGAGGCGGCCAAGGGCAAGCAGTCGGGCCGGACGCAGGAGATCCAGCGGCTGATCGGCCGCTCGCTCCGCGCGGTCGCCGACCTCAAGGCCCTCGGCGAGCGCCAGGTGATCGTCGACTGCGACGTGATCCAGGCCGACGGCGGGACGCGCACGGCGTCGATTTCGGGCGGCTGGGTCGCGCTGCGCATTGCCGTCGACAAGCTGCTGGGAACGAAGGCGATTGCGATCGATCCGATCCGTACCCAGGTGGCTGCGGTGAGCTGCGGAATCCATGGCAGAAATGCCGTGCTCGACCTCGATTATGAGGAGGATTCGACCGCCGGCAGCGACGGCAATTTCGTGCTGACCGCCGATGGCGCGATCGTCGAGGCGCAACTCACGGCCGAGGGCGAGACGTTCGACGAGGAAGGGTTGCTGCGCCTGCTGCGGCTGGCGCGCATCGGCTGCGGCGAGATTTTCGCAGCCCAGCTGAAGGCGACCGGACGATGAGGGACATCGGCCCCAAGCTGGTCATCGCGACGCACAATCCGGGCAAGCTGCGCGAGATCGCCGAGCTGGTCGCGCCGCTCGGCATCGCCTGCGTCGGCGCGGCCGAGCTCGACCTCCCCGAGCCCGAGGAGATCGGCAACACCTTCGCCGACAACGCCGATTTGAAGGCGCGCGAGGCAGCCGACTTGAGCGGCCTCCCGGCGCTCGCCGACGACAGCGGCCTGTGCGTCGACGCGCTGCACGGCCGCCCCGGCATCTTCTCGGCGCGCTGGGCCGAGGACGAGGACGGCAACCGCGACTGGATGCGGGCGATGGACAAGGTCTGGCGCGAGATCGAAGCGACCGAGCCCGACGCGGCGCCGGCCGCGCATTTCGCCTGTTCGCTGGCGATCGCCTGGCCCAACGACGGCCAGGTCGAGACGTTCGACGGCCGGGTCGACGGCACGTTGGTTTGGCCGCCGCGGGGCGACAAGGGGTTCGGCTACGACCCGATGTTCGTTCCGGTCGGCTACGACCAGACGTTCGGCGAGATGGAGCCGCTGGCCAAGCACAAGATGAGCCACCGCGCAGACGCGTTCGCCAAGTTCGTCGAAGCGCTGAACGAATGACCGGCGAGCCCCTGGCGCTCTACGTCCACTGGCCGTTCTGCGTCAGCAAATGCCCCTATTGCGATTTCAACAGCCACGTCCGCGCCGGGATCGACCAGGACGCCTGGCGCGACGCGCTGCTCGCCGACCTCGCCCATGAGGCGCGGCTCCTCCCGGGACGAACGCTGACCTCGATCTTCTTCGGCGGCGGCACCCCGTCGCTGATGGAGCCGGCGACTGTCGCAGCAATCATCGCAGCGGCGCGCGAGCACTGGGCGCCCGCCGCCAACCTCGAGGTCACGCTCGAGGCCAATCCGAACTCGGTCGAAGCGGCGCGCTTTCGCGACCTCGCGGCCGCGGGCGTCAATCGTCTCTCGCTCGGCCTGCAGAGTTTTGACGACGCCGCGCTGCGCTTCCTCGGCCGCGCCCATTCGGCGCGCGAGGGCTTCGCCGCGCTCGAGACGGCGCAGCGCAATTTCCGGCGGGTCAGTTTCGACCTGATCTACGCGCTGCCCGGCGACACCGTCGACGGCTGGTCGACGACGCTGGCGCAGGCGCTCAGCCTCGGCACCTCGCACCTGTCGCTCTATCAGCTGACCATCGAGCCGGGGACGCGCTTCGCCACGATGGTCGCGAAGCGCGAGTTCGCGCCGCTCGAGCCCGACTCGGCGGCGACTTTGTTCGAGCTCACCGACGCCATGACGTCGGCAGCCGGAATGCCGGCCTACGAGATCAGCAACCATGCGCGGCGCGGCCAGGAGAGCCGCCACAACCTCACTTATTGGCGCTACGGCGATTATGCGGGGATCGGACCGGGCGGGCACGGGCGCCGTCTCGCCATGCGCACGATGCGCCACCGCAAGCCCGAGAACTTCCTGTCGGCAGTGGCGCGCAACGGCCACGGCCTTGTCGAGGAAACTGCCTTGTCCCCGACCGAGGCGGCGGACGAGGCGCTGGTCATGGGACTGCGCCTCAGCGAGGGGATCGACGGCGAGGCGATCGCCGGCCGCTTCGGCCTTGCTTCGATCGTCGATTGGGCGAGGGTCGATCGTCTCGTCGCGTCCGGTCACCTCGACCGGACCGGCAGCCGAATCGCGCTGACGTCTCGCGGGCGGCTGGTGCTCGACGCGATCCTCGGCGAAATCGCCGCCGCGCCTATTTCGGCGGCGGCTGCGGTGCCGCCGCCGGCGTTGCTGCCGGCGTAGCAGCGGCAGCGGCCTTGGCCTTGGCTTCCGCCTCCGCCCTGGAATTGTCGGCGGCGACTCCGGCCAAGAACTTATAGTTGTCGACCGAGCTCGCGAGATAATCGTCGACGGTCATGTCGGCGTCCTGGGCCGCATCCTTGCGCTTGGTGCCGTTCTTGACCTCGAAGGCGATCAGCGCGTCCCGCAGCGCCGTGATCTGAGCGCTGCAGGCATTGCGCACATAGGCTTCATAAGCGTCGCCCCCGACCTTCTCCTTCTTGGCCTGGATGCTGGTCTGCTTGAGGCAGTCCTTATAGGCGATGGTCGGAGCGGCAACGGCGGCCTGCGACGCAAGCATGGACACCGCCGAGGCGGCAATCAGTACAATCATCGTACCTCTCCCCAGGCACTGACGACGAATGACTGGAGCATGACTCCTTTTGCGAGCCAGTGGAAGTGCTTATCGCATACGCCTGATGACCGACGCCCTGCCCCCCGGACTGTACCTTGTCGCCACCCCGATCGGGAACCTCGGGGACCTCGGCGCGCGCGCCGCCGAGACGCTCCGGCGCGTCGACCGCATCCTCGCCGAGGACACGCGGGTCACCGGCAAGCTGCTTGCGCACATCGGGTCCAGGGTGCCGATGAGCCGGTACGACGACCATTCGACCGAGCCCGAGCGACGGAGAATCGTCGAACGCCTCGGTACGGAGGCGGTCGCGCTGGTCAGCGATGCCGGAACTCCGCTGATCTCCGACCCCGGCTACAAGCTCGTCCGCCAGGCTCGCGGGGCGGGCCATTTGGTCGTGACAGTGCCGGGACCGTGCGCCGCGATCGCCGGCCTGACAGTCTCGGGATTGCCGACCGACCGCTTCCTGTTCCTTGGCTTCCTGCCCGCCAAGGCCAAGGCCCGATCCGACGCGATCGGCGAAATCGCGTCGGTTCGGGCGACGCTGGTCCTCTATGAGAGCGGGGCGCGCCTCGGCGAAACGCTCGGAGCCCTCAGGAAGCAGCTCGGTCCGCGCGATGCCGCGGTCGCGCGCGAGCTTACGAAACTTCACGAGGAATGCGTGACCGGCACCTTGGCCGAGCTGACCGAACGCTACGCTTCTGTCGTCCCCAAGGGCGAGATCGTCATTGTCGTCGGTCCGCCGGCGGAGGCCGAGGCGGTCAGCGATCGCGACCTCGATCGCCTGCTCGAAACGGCGATGGCCCGGCTGTCCCCGTCGCGCGCCGCGGCCGAGGTCGCTGAGCAGCTCGGCATCCCGCGCAAGCGGGCCTACGCTCGCGCCCTGGAGCTGTCGCGCGAATGACCCGTCGGGAAGCCGAAAAACGCGGCCGCGGCGCCGAGACCATCGCAGCCATGTATTTGCGCATGCACGGCTGGCGCATCCTCGCCCGGCGCGCGCGGGTCCCGGGCGGCGAGGTCGACATCGTCGCCCGGCGCGGCCGGACCCTCGCCTTCGTCGAGGTCAAGGCGCGCGGGACCGAGGAGTCCGCCGCCTTCGCGCTCGACGAGTGGCGGCTGCGGCGGGTGGCGGTCGCCGCCGAGCGGCTGATGCCGCGCTACATGGACGGCGTCGACGAAGTGCGCATCGACGCAATCTTGATCGTCCCGTTCCGCTGGCCGAAGCATTTGCCCAATGTCTGGCAAGGGTGACAAAGGCCAAGGCGTCGCCTAGGCGCGCCGCATGTCGCTTCGCGTTGCCGTGCAGATGGACCCCCTCGAGGGGATCAATATTTCGGGCGATTCGACCTTCGCCGTGATGCTCGGCGCGCAGGCGCGCGGCCACCAGCTCTATCATTATCGCGCCGACGCGCTGACCTGGCAGGACGGGCGGCTGTATGCGGGCGCGCACGCGGTCAGCGTCCAGGCGATTTCCGGCGACCATTTCCGCTTGGGCGACTTCACCATCCTCGACCTCGGCCGCGACGTCGACGTCGTACTGATGCGGCAGGATCCGCCGTTCGACCTCGGCTACATCACCGCCACCCACCTGCTCGAGCGCATCCAGGGCGAGACCCTGGTGGTCAACGACCCGGCGGCCGTGCGCGACGCGCCGGAGAAACTGTGGGTGCTCGACTTCGCCGAGTTCATGCCGCCGACGGCGATCACCCGCTCGCTCGGGGTCGCACGCAAGTTCCTTGCCGAGCATGGCGACATCGTCGTCAAGCCGGTGCACGGTTTCGCCGGCGGGTCGGTGTTCCGGATCGGCCCCGACGGCCGCAACCTCGCCTCGCTGATCGAGCTGTTCAACCGCAGCTACCGCGAGCCGCATGTCCTGCAGCAATTCATCCCGGAGATCGCCGCGGGCGACAAGCGCATCGTGCTGGTCGACGGCGAGGTCGCCGGAGCGGTCAACCGCGTGCCGGGCGAAGGCGAAATCCGCTCCAATCTCGCGGTCGGCGGCAAGGCGGCGAAGACCGAGCTCACCGACCGCGAGCAGGAGATTTGTGCCGTCCTCGGGCCCGAGTGCCGCAAGCGCGGCCTGCTGTTCGTTGGCATCGACGTCATCGGCGGCCGCTGGCTGACCGAAATCAACGTCACCTCCCCGACCGGCATCGTCGCGATCGACTCATTCAACGGAAGCGACACGCCGGGACTGATCTGGGACGCGATCGACCGCCGCCTGGCCGAGCGCCGGAGCTGAGCCGATGAGCGACTGGGTCGTGCGCCTGATCGAGCAATCGGGCTATCTCGGGGTGGCCTTCCTGATGTTCCTGGAGACCATTTTCCCGCCGATCCCGTCGGAGGTGATCATGCCGGTCGCGGGCGTCGCCGCCGCCCAGGGCAAGCTCGGTTTCGCCTGGTCGGTCGCGGCGGGGACCGCGGGGGCGATGCTCGGCAACATCGTCTGGTACCTCGCCGCCCGGGCGCTCGGCCACGATCGCCTGAAGCCGATCATCCGGCGCTACGGCAAGTGGCTGACGCTCGACTGGAACGACGTCGAAAAAGCGCATCGCTGGTTCGACCGGCACGGTATCGCGCTGGTGTTCATCGGCCGGCTGATCCCGACCATCCGCTCGATTGTGTCGATCCCCGCCGGGCTGCTCGACATGCGCTTTCGCAATTTCGTCATCGCCTCGACGATCGGGACGGCGGTGTGGACCGCGGTCCTCGCCGGCGCCGGCTACAAGCTGCAGGAGAATTTCCGCGACATCGGCAAGGTGATCGGCCCGGCGTCGAACCTGATCCTGGGCGCGCTGGTGATCGCTTATGTCTGGCGCCTGCTGACCCACAAGCTCGACCCCGAGGAATAATTCACTCCGAATCGGGCCGCCAATCCGCGCAAATCTCTCGCGCACGTCGCTAAGCATTTCATCCGGAACGGTTATTTAGCTTCCGATTCACCACTTCCGGATACCGCGATCGGGTCGCGGCGGTGGCCGGCTACCCCACGTGTCGGGCGCCGCCGCGACAAACCTTCGGTCAGCGTGTCGAGTTCAAGCGCGGGGGTGGGCGTGGCGGTAGACGTCGAGCAGGCGCGCCGCGTCCACCGCCGTATAGATCTGGGTCGACGACAGGCTCGCATGGCCGAGCAATTCCTGCAGCGCCCGCAAGTCCGCGCCCCGCGCCAGCAGGTGCGTGGCGAAGCTGTGGCGCAGCGCGTGCGGCGTCAGGCTGTCGGGCAGACCGAGCCGCCGCCGCGCCGCCGCGACGGAGCGCCGCACCAGATCTGGATTGAGCGGACCGCCGCGCGCGCCGACGAACAGCGGCGCATCGCCCGCCCGCGGCCAGGGGCATTGCCGGACATAGTCCTCGATTGCCTCGCGAACCGCCGGAACGATCGGCACGACCCGGGTCTTCGACCGTTTGCCGGTCACGCGCAGCGTGGCGCCGATCGGCAGTGCCCGGGCCGTCAAGGACAGCGCCTCGGCGACGCGCAGCCCGGCGCCGTAGAGCAGCAACAGGATGGCGAGGTCGCGCGCCCCGAGCCACGGCGCGCTGGCGGCCGCGGCGGCGTCCTCGGCGAGGCCCATCGCCTCGTCCGGCGCGGCCGGCCGCGGCAGGGTGCGCGGGCGCTTCGGCGCGCGCGTGCGCGGCAACTGTGCGGGGATCCCGGCCTGCTCCGCCGCATATTTGAGGAAGGCGCGGACCCCCGACAGCTCGCGCGCGGCCGACGACGGGCCAAGCCCTTCGCCGCGCCGCTGGGCGAGGAAGGCGCGCAGGTCAGCTGGCCCCAGACAGAGCAGCGCATCCGGGCCGATCGCCTCGCCGCGATAGCCGCCCAGAAATTGGATGAAGCGGTGGGCGGTCGCGACATAGGCGCGAACGGTGTGAACTGAGCGCCGGCGATCGTGCTGCAGGTGGCCGACCCAGCGCGCCGCGAGCGCGGCGGCGGGATGACTCGTCAGGGGAGCTTCGGGTCGATCAGCCACCGGCGGATGATAGCCGCAACGCTGCGCCCGAGGAACATCAGCAATTCGGAGCCGTGGCGGGCGTCGAGGCTGAGCTCGGCCCGTTGGCCGAGCGCGAGCAGGCCGCGCGGCAACGGGGGCTCGCACTCGATCCGAATCAGCGCCTCGGCGCGGATCAGGCCGCAGGCCGGCCCGAACAACGGATGGCCGCGCCTGACGGTCCGCATCTCGACGCCGTCGACCTGGCCGATGGCCCGCTCGACCAGGCGCGGCTCGACGCTCTGCACGCCGTTCCCGTCGGCCCGGAACCCCTTGTCGCCGACGATCAGCGCCAAGGCGACCGCGTCGATCCCGAGGATCAGCGGCCATTCCTGGGTGACGACGTGGAGCAAGGCGTCGATCTCGTCGGCCTCCATCGCCGCCAGCACCGCCGAGTGGATCGAGGCCACCGCGCCGCTGTGGCCGCGGGCGAAAGCGATCAGATCCTGATTGGCCTCTTCGACCGCGCCGAGACGGTCGCGCAGATGCGCCACCGCGCGCTCTTCGAAGGGGATGACCGTAGCCATGGCCGCGGAAGATACGCCTCGGCCGGTTAATTTCCTACTGACCGACTCGGCGCGCTCGACAAGCCGTTGAGTCAATGCAATTTCACCATGCATGTTGATTTTCGCCATTGCTGCCATGGCGGCGCAGCTCAGCGCACCTCAGGGAACCGATATCCGCACCGTCTTCAGCGACGACGACGTTCCGTGGAACTATCTGCCGGCAGAGAGCGACCGAAGCGTGGGTATCCGGCTCACGGTTCGGCCTGACGGCAAGGTCCAAAGCTGCGAGATCGAATATCCGAGTGGAATCGAGGGGCTCGACGTTTACACCTGCAAGATCGCCAAGCGCCGCGCGCGATTTGCCCCGGCATCAGCGCAGGCCGGCACGCCCGCCTATGCCGTCTATCGAACGACGATACGATGGATTGTCACTGACTTTGCCACGCGACCGCCGCGGCGTGACGTGGCTGATCTCACTCTGACCGTGAGCGCGCTTCCCGCGGGCCTCAAGTCGCCCGAATACGTGTACCTGAAGTTCGACGTGGACGAGCGGGGATTCGCCTCATCCTGCTCGGCCGAGGGTCCGCTGCGGCGCAAGAACAGCGACGACTTGCAGCTTGTCCGGGTCGCTTGCGACGAACTGTTGAAGAGCTACAAGCCGAAGCCGGCCAAGAACGAGCAGGGCACGCCAGTCCCGTCCGTGCAGGACGCCCTGGTCGCTTTTGCCACGAAATAGCGGCGACGGACCCAAATCGCGGACAAAATGAAAGCGGCGGCGCCTTGCGACGCCGCCGCCAGAACTCAACAGACTTCGGACGAAGCTTAGAGCTTGGCCGAAACGTTGTTGAAGGTCGTGCCCAGCTTCGAACCGATGCCGGTCATCGCGCCAATCGCCGCAACGGCGATGAGAGCAGCGATCAGGCCGTATTCGATGGCGGTCGCACCCTTCTCGTTCTTAATCAGCTTGAGAAACTTGCTCATGGTCTAGCTCCTTGGTTCCAAAGAGGCAGAAGCCTCCTCCTGCAGTCCACTGGCAGGATGGGAGCAGGTTTAGGCCCTGAGCCGTTAGGAAAGTCTTACGCCCGAGGGTTGACGGCCGTTAACCGCGAATTTCTTCGACCGTCTTGAAATCAGCCGATTTTCTGGCCGGTTTTCTGCCAGTCGGCGAGGAAGCTCTGGATCCCGGCGTCGGTCAACGGATGCTTGAACAATTGCCAGATGATCTTGGGCGGCGCGGTCATCACGTCGGCACCAACTTTCGCCGCTTCGACCACATGCAGCGGATGGCGCACACTGGCTGCGAGAATCTGCGTCGGAAAATCATAATTGTCGTAGATCAGCCGGATGTCGGCGATCAGCCCCATGCCATCGGTCGCGACATCGTCGAGCCGGCCGATGAACGGGGAGATGAAGGTCGCCCCGGCCTTGGCCGCAAGCAGCGCCTGGGCCGGAGAGAAGCAGAGCGTCACATTGACCATCGTCTTCTCGCCGGTGAGCGCCTTGCACGCCTTGAGCCCGGCCGGGGTCAACGGAACCTTGATCGCGATATTGTCCGCGATCCTCCGCAGCACTTCGGCCTCGCGCATCATCCCGTCATAGTCGAGCGCGACGACCTCGGCCGACACCGGGCCGCTGACCACGCCGGCGATCTCGCGCACGACCTCGAGGAAGTCGCGGCCGGCCTTGTGCACCAGCGACGGGTTGGTCGTGACCCCGTCTAACAGCCCGGTGTCGGCGAGCTCGCGAATCTCGGCAATCTCGGCGGTGTCGGCGAAGAACTTCATCGGTTTGCTAATGCCCCCGCTATGGTCGATGACGCAGTGTCCCTTGCGGCATAGCCGGTGGGGCCGGGCGCGTCATCCGATTCGAGGGAGCAGCAATGACCGAGCATGTCAGGGTCGGACGGGACGGCGCGGTGCTCGCGATCACGCTCGCCCGGCCGGAGCGCCGCAACGCGATCACCGTCGCCATGTATGCGGCGCTTGCCGACGCGATCGAGAGCGCCGCGGACGATCCGGCGATCCGGGTGATCACCATCCGCGGCGAGGGCCAGGATTTCGCCGCGGGCAACGACCTCGCCGATTTCCTCGAGGCGCCGCAGCGCGATGGCGGCGAAATCCCGGTGTGGCGCCTGCTCCGAGCCCTCGCCGAGTGCGAGACCCCGATCGTCGCCGCGGTCCACGGCAATTGCGTCGGGATCGGGACCACCATGCTGCTCCATTGCGACCTGGTCGTCGCGGATCCGAGCGCGCGCTTCGCGATGCCGTTCGTCGACCTGGCGCTGGTTCCCGAAGCGGCCAGCTCGCTGATCTTCCCGCGCCTCGCCGGCCGCCGCCGGGCAGCGCGCTACCTGCTGCTGTGCGAGCCGTTCGGGGCCGAGGAGGCGCTCGCCATCGGCCTCGTCAGCCATCTCGCCGAAGCCGGCGCGCTCGAGCGCGAGCAGGGCCGGCTGGTCAGCGCGCTGCTCGCCAAGCCGGCCGAGGCCCTGGCCCGCACCCAGCACCTGCTGCGTCACGGCATGCGCGAGGAGACGCTCGAACGGATGAAGCTGGAAAGCGCGGAGTTCGCCGACCGCCTGGCCTCGCAAGAGGTCAAGGACGCGATCGCTGCCTTCTTCGCGAAACGCCAAGCTTAGTGGGCGACGTAGACCCGCTTGCTTCGCGTGAGCGTGATCGCCGGCCCGCTGAAGAACAGGAAGTTGGGCGTCACGGTGTAGGTGATCTGCAGGTCGCGGCAATAGACGCACGAGCTCGCCGCCGGCGTGGTCACCGTCGGTGCCCCGAAGCTGCCGATGTTCGATCCGAACTTCTTGGCGTTGATCGCGGCCTTGATCGCATCGTCGGTCGGTGAGTTGCAGGCGTTGCCGCTCGGCGTGCACACAGTCGCGAACCGCGCGCCCTCGCCCAGCGCGTGCTGCATTCCGGCATTGGCCTGGTAGATCAGGCCGACCTGGAAGATGCCGTAGATCATCACGACCATGACCGGCAGAGCGATCGCGAACTCGATCGCTGCGGCGCCGCGCTGGTCGCGGCGAAACAGTTTCCAAACGCTCATTGCGTCCTCAATCCAGCCTTGCCGTGAAGGGTGAACGTGCCGTTGGCGTTGGCACCCGGCCAGCGTCGCGAGGCAAACATCGGCGTGAAGGTCCCCTGGATGTCGATCGTCACCCAGCGAGCATAGGTCTGGCTGCCCGGGCACACCGAATTGTAATCGGCGGCGCGAGCGCCGTTGCATTCCAGCCAGAAGTCGATGGTGACGTCACTGTCGGTCGCGCTCGTGAATCCCGACGCGCGCGCCGCCGCCGCCGCCTCACTCTTCAGCGTGTCGTAGGTGCTGGCCGTCGTATTGTACTGCTGCACCTTCTCGATCGCGCGATAGGCCGCCTGCTCGAGCTGGAGCTTGGCGGAGTAAGCGCGGCTGATGTCGACCATGCCGATCAACAGCGACGAGAGGATCGGGAGCGCCAGCCCCATCTCGATCAGCGAGGCGCCGTTTTCGTCGCGCGCTAGAGATTTGATACGCCGGGTCATCCGACCAGCCTCACTTTCTTGCCGACGAAGGAATGCGCACCGGAACCGGCCGGACAGCTGTTGGTGACCGCGCTGTTGCCGATGAAGGTCACGCGCTTCGTCACGATCTGCATGCAGTTCGTATTCTGGCCGGTGTTGCCCGTGAACTCCAGATCGGCGCGTGGGAAGTAGAGCGCGCCCTCGATCTTGGACGAACTGTTCCCGTTGATCTTGACGTCGTTGTCGGCGGTTGCGCGGCGGTCCTGGTAATAAATCATGCCCGCGTACGTCCCGCTGGTCGGTGCCGTCAGGTCCAGCAGTCCGCCCTGCATGTCGACACCGCCGATGGAACTGGCGTCCGTGGCTGCCGTGTCGCTGGTGAGGATGAACGTGCAGCCGGTGCAGTGCAGCTCGGCGTTATTGCTGTTCATTCCCAGGTTGCCCTGGTTGATCACGTAGATCCCCGGATCGAGCGTGACCTTGCCCTTGATGTCGATGTTGCCGCTGAAGCATTTGACGCCGCCGCCCGGATTGGCGAGCTCCGGGTTCGTCGTCGAATTGTAGGTGTTGTTGGGTGTGTTGTTGGGGAAGTTCGAGCAGCTGCTGAACGCCGGAATGGGCACGCTGGCGAAGGGATCGGCCTGTTCGACCGTGAACGGCTGCAGCACCGTTCCGGTGCCCCAGTGGGTGCTCGCCGGGATCCCGCCGACCGCCGCGATCGGGCTCGCGGCGACGCTCGACGAACCGGTCGCCACGGCGGCGCTCATCGACACCGAGTTGGTGATCATCCCGCAGCCGAGGTTGACGTTGGTGCTGCCGGTCGCGTCGATGCCGGTCACCGCCTGGTTTTCGAGGCTGATGACGCAATAGGTGCCCGACGGCACGACCGTCGCAATGCCGGTCGCGGTGATCGTCGGCGTGCTGCTCAGGAACATGCCGGAGAAGCCGAGCGACTTCTGCACCGACAGCTGGACCTGAACTGCATAGGGATCGCCGGCGAAGGTCCCCGAGGTCGGCGCGCCCACCACCTTATTGTAGGTGTAGGCGATGTGGTTGTTGTAGCTAAGGTCGTGATCGACCGAGGTCGCGACGTTGGTCCGCACCCCGTCGTCCTGGACGATCGCATAGACCCCGGCCATCGCTCCGGAATCGGCGGCGCGCTGAAGCTGCCGCTTCCACAAGGCCCACTGGATGGTGTCGCTGGCGAGGCCGGCCGAGCCGATCACGAGCGGCAGCGCGGCCCCGATGATCACCAGGGCGTTGCCGCGTTTGTCGCGCCAGAGCTTTTTCATGAAACCGATCATTCGGGCGTCCCCAAGCAAAGCGTGCGCTAAGTCAGGGGTCGCTCTACGGGAGTCACGGTGAGGGAAGCGTTGAGGCCTGTGGTTAACCGGCGTTGACCATGATCGCCTGTCCCAATCTTGCACTGCGCTGTCTTACGCCTATAATACAGCTAAAGCCTCTTGCGCGGCATGGCTCGCCCGTTCACGGATTGGCCAGCCGCTCATCGAGGCGATGAAAGGACGAGGCATTATGGCGACCGAACCCGCCACCGAGACCGAGACCAGGACCAAACTCAAGCTCGACCCGCCCGAGGCGTTGCAGCCCGTGCCGGTCGCCGAGGCCGCCGGGCTGGTGCCGCTGAAGACCGAGGAAACGAGCGAGCTCGACAAGCGCGTGAGCCAGTTCGTCGACGAGCTCGCCGCGCTCGATTCGAACAGCCCCGACTTCGGCAAGAAGGTCGATCAGCTGACCGCGATGGGCCGCAAGGAGATCGCCGAGGCGGCCGGCGCCTCCAACCGCTTCCTCGACCGGCCGGTCAAGGCGATCGACAGCGACACCGGCATCGGCGCCGACCTGACCGAACTGCGGCGGACGGTCGAGGCGCTCGACCCCAAGGAGGCGACCAAGACCCGCAAGATTCTCGGGATCATCCCGTTCGGCAACCGGATCGACCGCTATTTCGACAAATATCGCAGCTCCCAGACGCACATCCAGAAGATCCTCGGCAGCCTCGCCAACGGCAAGGACGAGCTGCTGATGGACAATGCCGCGATCGACACCGAGCGCGCCGGCTTGTGGAAGACGATGCACAAGCTCGAGCAGATGATCCACATCTCCAAGAGCCTCGACCAGAAGCTCGAGGACAAGGCCAACGAGCTCGACGCGACCGAGCCGGCCAAGGCCAAGGCGATCCGCGAGACGGCGCTGTTCTACACGCGCCAGCGCACCACGGACCTTTTGACCCAGATGGCGGTGACCGTTCAGGGCTATCTCGCCCTCGACCTGGTCAAGAAGAACAATGTCGAGCTGGTCAAGGGCGTCGACCGCGCCTCGACCACCACCGTGTCGGCGCTGCGCACCGCGGTCACCGTCGCCCAGGCGATGAGCAGCCAGAAGCTGGTGCTCGAGCAGGTCACCGCGCTCAACACGACCACCGCGAGCATGATCGATTCGACCGGCGAGATGCTGCGCACCCAGACCGGCGCGATCCACGAGCAGGCGGCGAGCTCGACCATCCCGCTCGAGACCCTGCAGCGCGCCTTCCAAAACATCTACGACACCATGGACCAGATCGATCAGTTCAAGCTGACGGCCCTCGGCAACATGAAGCAGACGGTCGAGACGCTCGGCAAGGAAGTCGAGAAATCCAAGGGCTATATCGCCCGCGCCGAGGGCGTGAACCAAGGCAAGCTCGGAGGCGGGACCTCGCCGCTGACCCCGATCGAAAGCAAATGAACGCCAACGAGCTCGGCCGGATCTTCGACCGCGCGAACGAAAGCTTCGCCCGGGCCGAGCGGACGAGCCAGAAGGTCGACCGCTCGCTCGACCGCGCCGACCAGGTCATGCGCCGGGCCGATGAGCGCAGCGGCGCGGTGCGGGCGGCCGCGCAGCGCGAGCGCCAACGGGTCAACGCGGACCTGAAGCAGCGTGCGGCGCGGATCGGAATCGCGATCGGGCTCGTCAGCATCGCGACCATTGTCGTCGGCCTGGTCATGCCGATCGGCATGTTCGGCTTTCTCGCCGCGGTGGGCCTGGCGATCGGGATCGTCGCCCTGCTCGCCTTCATGCCTTCGGCCGAGCGGACCGCGGCGGCGCCGCCGGCCGACCTGCCCAACGGCCAGATGGTCCAGCGGTTCGATTCCTATCTGTACCGCTCGCGCGCCCTGCTGCCGCCGCCGGCGCAGGCCGAGATCGATGCGCTGAGCGCGGTCCTGCCGTCGCTCAAGCAGACCCTCGAGCGGGTCGAACCGCTCGACCCGAACGCGCAGGACGCGCGCCGGCTGATGTCGGTCCATTTGCCCGGCCTGATCGACCGCTACGCCCACGTCCCGGCTGCTTATCGCGGCGAGCCCGACGGCGAAGGCAAAAGCGCCGACGAGCGGCTGGTCGAAGCGCTGGCCGCGAGCCGCGCCGCGCTCGACGACATCAGCGAGCAGCTCGCCCGCGCCGACATGGCGGCGTTCGAGACCCAGGGCCGCTTCATCGAATCGCGCTACGGACGCGAGGAGATCAACCACTAAGTTCCTCCCTGCGAGCGCAGCTCGTGGGGAGGGGAACCATTCCCCGCAGAGGGAATGGTGGAGGGGTAGAAGGCGCCGAACCAAGACCCCTCCACCATGCTGCGCATGGTTCCCCTCCCCATCGCTACGCGACGGGGAGGAACTTCAGCCGATCACTCCTGACGCTCTGAGCAGCGCCAGCTCCTCGGCATCCGCGAGTCCCCCCAGCACCTCGTCCGTATGCTCGCCCAGCGCCGGCGGCGGCAGGTCGCTGTCGGCGCGCGCCCCGTCGAGCCGCACCGGCGACCCGACCAGCGGCACGCCGGCGATGGTCCGCACCATCGCGCGATGCTGCGCCTGGACGTCGGACAGCGCCTGGGTGACGCGATTGATCGGCCCCGCCGGGATTCCGGCGGCCTCGAGCTGCTCGAGCCATTCCGCCGCCGGTCGGGTCCGGATCGTCTCGCCGACCAGCCGCACGATCTCGCCCCGATTGGCAACCCGGGCGCCGTTGGACGCGAAGCGCTCGTCGCCGGTCCATTCGGGATGCCCGCAAATGTCGGCCAGGCGGGCGAACTGGCGGTCGTTGCCGACGGCGATGATGATCGGCTGGTCCGCCGCTTCGAACGGCTGATAGGGCACGATGTTCGGGTGCGTGTTGCCCTGCCGTGGCGGGTCCCGGCCCGAAATGAGCGCGTTCGACGCCTGGTTGGCCATCACGGCGAGCTGCGTGTCGAACAGCGCCATGTCGATGGTCGCGCCCTCGCCGGTCCGCTCGCGTGCATGGAGGGACGCGAGGATCGCGACACACGCGTACATTCCGGTGAAGATGTCGGCGATCGCGACTCCTGCGCGCATTGGGCCGCCGCCAGGTTCGTCGTCCGGCAGCCCCGTGACGCTCATCATTCCGCCCATGCCCTGGACGATGAAGTCGTAGCCGGCGCGCTCGGCATAGGGTCCGTCCTGGCCGAAGCCGGTGATCGAGGCGTAGACCAGCCGCGGGTTGGCCGCGCGCAGGGTCGCAGCGTCGAGCCCGAACTTGGCCAGACCTCCGACCTTGAAATTCTCGACGACGACGTCGGCGCCGGCAGCCAGCCGCCGCACCAGCGCCGCGCCCTCCCCGCGACCGAAATCGATCGCCGCCGACTTCTTGCCGCGGTTGCAGCTCAAGAAATAGGCCGCGACCTTGCGCTCGCCCTCGCCGTGCCACGGCGGGCCCCAGTGGCGCGTGTCGTCGCCGCTGCCCGGCCGCTCGACCTTGATCACCTCGGCGCCGAGATCGGCCAGCAATTGCGTGCACCACGGGCCCGCAAGCACGCGGCTCAAGTCGAGGACCTTGATCCCCGCGAGCGGCTTCACGCCGCGCGCCTCCAGAATTTGCGCCGGTCGGCGAGGACGGCATGGGCCGCATTATGGCCCGGCGCCCCGGTGACGCCGCCGCCCGGGTGCGCGCCCGAGCCGCACAAATAGAGGCCCCTGATCGGCATGCGGTAATCGGCCGCGCCGATCATCGGCCGCGCGCTGAACAATTGGTCGAGCCCCATCTTGCCATGGAAGATGTCGCCGCCGATCAGCCCGAAGCGGCGCTCGAGGTCGAGCGGCGAGTGGATCTGCCGCCCGATCACCGACTTGGCGAAGCCCGGCGCGTGAGCATCGACGGTGGCGATGATCTGGTCCGCGGCTTGCTCGCGCTCGGTGTCCCAGCTGCGGCCGGGGCCGAGGTCGTAGCGGAAGTGCTGGCAGAACAGCGACGCCACGTGCTTGCCCTTGGGCGCCAGGCTGTCGTCGAGGGTCGAGGGGATCAGCATCTCGATGATCGGCCGGCTCGCCCAGCCGTTGAGCGAGGCGTCGAGCCAGGCGCGGTGCATGTAATCGAGGCTCGGGGCCATGATGATGCCCGCGGTCAAATGATTGCCCTTCTTGGGCAGCACGGTGAATTTGGGCAGCTCGGACAGCGCGACGTTCATGCGGAAGGTCGCGCTCTCGCACTTCCAGCCGTGCATGCGCGCCGTGACGTCGGCATCGGCCGACCCCTCCGGGACCAGTCGGTCGAACAGCAGTTTGGGATTGACCCCGGCGACCACGATCGGCGCCGGCCACGCCTTGCCGCCGGCGACGACACCGCCGGCGCGGCCGTTGGCGACGATCACTTCCTCGACCGAAGTATTGAGGACGATGTCGACCCCGGCCTCGCGGCAAGCCCGGGCCATCGCCTGCGTGATCGCGCCCATGCCGCCGATGGCATGGCCCCACGCGCCGGGAACCCCGGCGGCCTCGCCGAACAGATGATGCAGCAGCACATAGGCGGTGCCGGCCGCCTGCGGCGACGCGAAATTGCCGACGACGCCATCGAACCCGAACAGCGCCTTGGTCAGCTCGCCCTCGAAGTGCCGGTCGAGGATTTCGGCCGCGCTGCGCACCGCGAAATCGTGGACGATCCGCGTCTCGGCCAGCGACAGCCCGGCCATGTCCTTGCCGAGGCTCAACAGCTTGGGGATCGCGCTGACCCGCGAGCCGACGTTGGGCGGGGCGCGCAGCAGCCACTTCTTCAAGAGCCGGACGACTATCTCGAGCTCGGCGACGTAGCGGTCGTAAGCCGCGGCGTCGGGCTTGTGGTGGCGGCCGATCTCCTTGCGCGTCAGCCCGCCGCGGCCGGCGAGCAGATAGTCGCCGTCGCCGGGCAGGAAATTGTCGGTCTTGCGCAGCACGACCTTGAGGCCGTGCCGTTCGAGCTGCAGGTCGCGGATGACCTTGGGCTGGAGCAGGCTGACCGTGTAGCTCGCCGCCGAGTTGCGGAAGCCCGGCAGGAACTCGTCGGTCACGGCGGCGCCGCCGACCGTCCCCGCGGCCTCGACCACCGCGACCTTGAGGCCCTTCTTCGCCAGGTAGAAAGCGCAGGTCAGGCCGTTGTGGCCGGCTCCGATGATAATTGCGTCGTGCATAGTCATCGCCGCCATAGCGGCGGAAGTTACCGCATCAACACCAGTTCTTCCGCCATGGTCGGGTGAAGCGCGAGAGTCGCGTCGAAATCCGCCTTCTTGAGCTTCGCCTTGACCGCGATCGCGGCGACCTGGAGCAGCTCAGGGGCGTCCGGCCCGATCATGTGGATGCCGACGATCTGGTCGCTCGTGCCGTCGACCACCAGCTTGTACAGCGAGCGCTCGTTGCGGCCGGCAAGGACGTTCTTCATCGGCCGGAAGTCGGAGGTGAAGGTCTTGACCTGGCCGAGCTTGTTGCGCGCCTGGCCCTCGGTCATTCCGACTCCGGCCAGCGGCGGGTGCGAGAACACAGCCGACGGGATGCAATTGTAATCGACCTGGGTCGGCTTGTTGCCGAAGAAGCTGTCGGCGAAGGCCTGGCCCTCGCGGATCGCGACCGGAGTCAGCTGGACTCGATCGGTGACGTCGCCGACTCCGAAAATCGACGGGACCGAGCTGCGGTTGTCGGCATCGACCTTGATCTCGCAGTTCTCGCCGAGATCGACTCCGGCTTCCTCCAGCCCCAACCCCTGCGTGTTCGGCTTGCGGCCGAGCGCGAACAGCATCTGGTCGGCGTCGATGTCGTCGCAGCCGGTCATGGCGATGTGCAGCGAGCCGTCGTCTTTCTTCTCGACCCGGTCGATCTTGGCGTTGAAGCGGAACTCGATCCCCTTGCGCAGCGAAATCTGGATCAGCCGGTCGACGATCTGCTGGTCGTACTGGCGCAGCATCACGTCGGTGCGGTTGACCAGGATCACCTTGGTCCCGAACTCGTGGAAAATGCCCGCGAACTCATTGGCGATATAGCCGCCGCCGGCGATCACGATCCGCTTCGGCAGTCTTTCCAGGTTGAACACCTCGTTCGAGCTGATCGCATGCTCGATCCCGTCGAGCTCCGGCATCGACGGGCGGGCGCCGGTGGCGATCAGGATCTTGTCGGCGGTAAGCTCGCGGCCGCCGCCCAGGCGAACCGCGTTCGGGCCGGTGAGGACCGCCCGCTCGTGGAAGATCTCGACGTCGTGGCTGGTCAGAGTCTCGGTGTAGGCACTCTCGAGCCGGCCGACCTCGGCCAGCACGTTGTCGCGCAAGGTCGGCCAGTCGAAACGCTTCTCGGGGATGTCCCAGCCGAACATCGCCGCATCCTCGATGTCCTCGGCGAAATGGGCGCCGTAGACCAGCAGCTTCTTGGGCACGCAGCCGCGGATCACGCACGTCCCGCCGACCCGATATTCCTCGGCCAGCCCGACCTTGGCGCCATAAGCCGCGGCGACTCGCGCGGCGCGCACGCCGCCAGAGCCGGCGCCGATCACGAACAGGTCAAAGTCGGCCATTCATTTCCTCCGGAGCGGCTCCAACCACACCGCCCGATCCTTGAAGTCGGTCGTGATCCGGAAATTCTTCAGGATCGCCGTGCCGACGTTCATGTCGTTGTGACTCGGCTGGTCGTCGATGTTGGCATGGACGTTGGTGAAGCGCCGGCCGGCGACTTCGAGCACGGGGAGCAGGACATAGTCGCGCTCGATCGCGCCGCCGATTCCGCCGCCCGTCTTCTTGCCGAGGATCGGCAGCTTGAGCCTGGTGACGAGGTCGCGCGAAATCATCACGTCCGAGCCGTTGCCGAGGTCGAACTCGGCCTGCGCGGAGACCCCGTTGGCGCGCACCGGAATCCCCTCGATCCCCGCGTGCGGGGTGAGCGGCAATTTCACGCCGCGCGGCGGAGCATCCTTGCCCACCGTGGCGATGCGGCCGCCGGCGAGGTCGATGCGCAGCCGTGCGGCGTCGAACAACTCGCGGCCGACGATCGCCTGCGTCGGCCGCTTGATCAGCCTGGTCGACAGGTCGGTCATGTCGAGCACGACCACGACTTCGGGGTGAAGCTCGACGCCGAGCGCCTTGACGGTGATGCCCTCGACGATCCGGGCCGGCGCGGTTCCGGCCGACCCTTTCATGATTTGCGGCGTCCCTTCCGGGAATTTCGCTTTGGCGGCGAGCGCCGGGTCGACCAGAGTCGCTTCCGCCCCGCTGTCGAGCAGAGCCTCGGTCGCGACGCCGTTGACCTCCGCCGATATGAACAGCCGCCCGTTGATGACCTTGAGCGGCTCCGCGGCAACCGCGGACGCCGTCGTCAGCAATGCCAGTGCGATGAGTGACCGGATCATAGCCCCGCCCGTTCGATCAGCGCGCGGGTCGATGGATCGAGGCCGTCCTCGTCCGCGCCGTCCGACAATAGCCGCGCGATCTGCTTGCCGAGTTCCACGCCGAACTGATCGAACGGATTGATGCCCATCAGCATCGCATTGGCGAAGGTGCGGTGCTCATAGAAAGCGAGCAGCGCGCCGAGCGTTCGAGCATCGAGCCGGTCGAGCAGGATCGTCGCGCTCGCGCGGTTGCCGGCATAGCTGCGCTGCGGGTCGTCGCTGGCCCGCCCCTGCATCAGCGCCGCGCCCTGAGCGAAGGCGTTGAGCAGGAGCTGGCGGTGATACTCGGGGCCCTGCCCATCGTCGGCCTCGCGGACGGCGACGAATTCGACCGGCACCGGGATCGTGCCCTGGTGAAGCAGCTGGAAGACCGCATGCTGCGCATCGGTGCCGGTCCCGCCCCAGGTCACCGGCGCGGTCGGGCCGTCGACCGCCGAGCCGTCGGCGCGGACCGACTTGCCGTTCGACTCCATCTCGAGCTGTTGAAGATAGGACGGCAGCAGCTGCAACCGCTGGTCGTAGGCGAACACCGCCCGCGTCTGGCAACCGAGCTGCTCGACATAGAGCCGGTCGGCGAACGCCGCGATCATCGGCACGTTGGTCGCCGGCGCGGTGAAGCGGAAGTGGCGGTCCATCTCGGCCGCGCCTTCGAGCAATTCCTCGAACGCGTCCCAGCCGAGCGCGAGCGCGGCCGAAACCCCGACCGGGCTCCAGAGCGAATAGCGCCCGCCGACGCCCTCCCCGAACACGAGGATGCGGGTCTCGTCGATCCCGGCGTCGAGCGCGGCTTGCGGCGCCGCGGTCACCGCGATCAGCCGTCCCTCGGGATCGGCCACCCCGCTTTGCCGCAGCCACGCCAGCGCCGCGTCCAGGTTCGCCAGCGTCTCGGCCGTCGTGAAGGTTTTGGACACGACCACCACCAACGTGGTCGCCGGGTCGAGCGGCTCGACCGCCGCGTCGAACGCCGCGCCGTCGATGTTCGACAGGAACCGCACGTCGAGCTTCGAGCGCCGCCGGCCGAGCGCGTCGACCAGCAGCGCCGGGCCGAGCAGCGAGCCGCCGATCCCGATGTGGAGGATGCCGGTGACATCGCCGAAGGCTCCCGCCTCGATCGCATCGACCAGCGCCCGCATGCGCTGGCGCCGGGCGGTCGCAAGGTCGACGTCTTCGGGCGCTCCGCTGCCGCGCTCGGCGACGTGAGTCGCCCCCCGCCCTTCGCTCGCGTTGACGATTCCGCCCGAGAAAAGCGCGTCGCGCGCCGCGGCGAAACCGCTTTCCTCTGCGCGCGCTAGGGAGCGGTCGATCAGCGCCTGGTCGAGGTGGGTCTTGGACCAGTCGAAATAGAGCCCGGCGACTTCGAAGCTGAGCCGGCTCAGCCGATCCGGCTCCTCGGCGAACAGCGCGTCGAGCTGCGTCGCGTCCGGCTGGTGGGGTGTGGCCGCCATGGCCGAGGCACATAATGCCCGCCTTGGCAAAAGCCACCCCGGCTTGACCTCGATGCAACGGGCGGAAACAAGCCGCGCATGAATCTCTCGACGACCGAAGCGGACCAGCCGGCGACCGAGCAGTCCGGCAAGCGCGACAGCGGCGGCAGCCTCGTCCGCTTCATCCTGACCCTGGTCGTGCTCGCCTGGGCGCTGCGCTGCTTCGCCTTCGCGCCGTTCAACATCCCGTCGGGCTCGATGCTGCCGACGCTCTACATCGGCGATTATCTGATCGTTTCGAAATGGCCTTACGGCTATTCGCGTTACAGCTTCCTGTTCGGATTCCCGTCGTTTGATGGCAAGATCCTGGCACGCCTGCCAAGCCGCGGCGACGTCGTCGTCTTCCGCCACCCCACCGAGAATGCGGACCTGATCAAGCGGGTCATCGGCCTCCCCGGCGACACGGTCGAGGTCCGCGGCGGCGCGCTGATCCTGAACGGCAAGGCCGTCGCGCGCGAGAAGCTGCCGCCGTTCGCGGCTCCGATCAGCGACAACAGCCCGTGCAAGGTCGCGCCCGGAGCGACCCCAATCGTCGCCGACGCGGGCCATGGCCCGGTCTGCCTCTACCCGGCGTATCGCGAGACGCTCCCCGGCGGCCCCAGCTATACGGTCCTCGACCAGGTCGACGGCCTTCCGGCCGACGATTTCCCGGTCGTCACCGTTCCCGCCGGTCACGTCTTCCTGATGGGCGACAACCGCGACGACAGCCTCGACAGCCGCTTTTCCCCGGCCGGACGCGGGATCGGGATGGTGCCGGCCGAGAATCTCATCGGGCGCGCGACGGTGACCTTCTGGTCGACGGACGGCAGCGCTTCCTATGTCCTGCCGTGGACCTGGTTCAGCGCGCTGCGCGGCAGCCGCATCGGCAACGGTTACTCGCAATGAATGATGCGGTGGCCGCGTTCGTGACCGCAAGGCTCGGCCACGCGGCCAAGGACATGGCGCTGTTCGAGCGCGCGCTGACTCATTCCAGCACCGGACCGGACAGCTACGAGCGGCTCGAGTTCCTCGGCGACCGGGTACTCGGCCTGGTCATCGCCCGCGCCCTCTACGATCGCTACCCGAAGGAACCGGAAGGCCATTTGTCGAAGCGCTTCAATGCTTTGGTTGCGCGCGAGACCTGCGCCGAGGTCGGCCGAACGCTCGGCCTTCCGGAGCTCATCCGGCTCGGCAAGCAGGCGCGGTCGGACGGCGCGAACTTGAGCGACAATGTCGTCGGCGATGTGGTCGAGGCGCTGATCGGAGCGCTCCTGCTCGACGGCGGGATGGAGCCGGCGCAGCGCTTCGTCCGCGCCGCGTGGGAGCCCTGGCTCGCCGGCCAGGAGGCTGCGCCGCAGCACCCCAAGTCGGCACTGCAGGAGCTGGCCGCGGCGCGGAACCGCAAGGCGCCGGTCTATGAGGTGGTGTCGCGCACCGGCGCCCATCACCAGCCCAAGTTCGAAGTGCGCGTGTCGATTCCCGGCCTCGGCGAAGCATCGGCGGCAGGCTCGTCGAAGCAGGAGGCGGAAACCGCGGCCGCCTCGGCGCTGCTGGCCCAATTGCAATGACGACGCGCGCCGGCTTCGTCGCGGTGATCGGCGCTCCGAACGCCGGCAAGTCGACGCTGGTCAATGCGCTGGTCGGGCAAAAGGTCGCGATCGTCAGCCCCAAGGCGCAGACCACGCGGGCCCGGCTGATGGGCATCGCGATCGCCGACCAGGCGCAGATCCTGCTGGTCGACACGCCCGGCATTTTCGCCCCGAAGCGGCGCCTCGATCGCGCGATGGTCGCCGCCGCCTGGACCGGGGCGCAGGACGCGGACCTGATCCTGCTGGTCATCGATGCGTCCGAACGGGTGCGGGACGAGGTCGTCGCGGGCCTCGACCGGCGCGAGCATCCGTTGTTCCTTGCGCTCAACAAGATCGACCTGGTCAAGAAGCCGGCGCTGCTCGCGCTGGCGGCCGAGCTCACCGAGCGGCTTCAGCCCGACCAGGTGTTCATGATCAGCGCCACGCAGGGCGACGGCGTCCACGACCTCAAGCAGGCCTTGGCTGACGTCATGCCGCCAGGCCCGTGGCTCTACCCTGACGACGAAGTGTCCGACGCGACCGACCGGATGATCGCCGCGGAGTTGACGCGCGAACAGATCGTCAACCAGCTCTACGAGGAGCTGCCCTACGCGACCGCGATCGAGACCGAGACCTGGGCTGACCGCCCCGACGGCTCGACCGAGATCCGCCAGCAGATCCTGGTCGCCCGTGACAGCCAGAAAGCGATCGTCATCGGCAAGGGCGGATCACGGCTCAAGCGCATCGGCCAGGGCGCGCGTGAGGCCATCGCCGAGCATCTCGGCCGGCCCGTCCACCTGTTCCTGCACGTCAAGGTCAACCCCAAATGGGACGAGGACCGCGCCCTCTACCGCGAGATCGGGCTGGAGTGGACGGAGTGAAGTTCCTCCCTAGCCGAAGGCTGGGGAGGGGAACCATGCGGAGCATGGTGGAGGGGTACTGGCGCTTACGCCTTCTACCCCTCCACCATTCCCTCTGCGGGGAATGGTTCCCCTCCCCACGAGCTGCGCTCGCAGGGAGGAACTAGTTGGCCAGCACCTCCGCCACCCAAGCCGGCACCAACTCACCCGCTCTGCCCACCCGGCTTTCGTCGAAATAGACGCTGCCGAGGCTTGGCTCGAGGTTCATTTCGAGCGTTTTCGCACCGCAGTAACGCGCGGTCTGGACGAAGCCGGCGGCGGGGTAGACTGCGCCCGACGTGCCGATCGACACGAACAGGTCACAGCGCTGGAGCGCATCGTCGATCCGCTCCATCGCATAGGGCATCTCGCCGAACCACACGATGTCCGGCCGGACGCGCCCCTCGACTTCACAGGCCGGGCACGTCGCCCGCTCGCCCATCGGTCCGGTCCAGCCGAAGCGCTCATCGCACGCCAGGCACCAGCCGCTGGTCAGCTTGCCGTGCATGTGGATCAGCCGCTCGGAGCCCGCGCGCTCGTGCAAGTCATCGACATTCTGCGTGACCAGCAGCAGCTCGCCCGGCCACTCGGCGTCGAGCCGCGCCAGCGCCTGGTGCGCCGCGTTGGGCTCGACCGTGCCGAGCCGCGCCCGTCGCGCATCGTAGAATTGATGCACCAGCGCCGGATCGCGCGCGAACGCCTCGGGCGTCGCGACGTCCTCGACCCGGTGCCCTTCCCACAGCCCGTCCGGACCACGAAAGGTCGCGAGCCCGCTTTCCGCCGAGACTCCGGCGCCGGTCAGGATGACGATGTTGCGGATGTCCATGTCGCAACCCTAGAGAGCGAATCGCGATGAGCGAAGGGACGATCCGCATCGGCATCGGCGGCTGGAATTTCCCGCCGTGGCGCGGGGTCTTCTACCCCGACAAGCTGCCCCAGGCGAAAGAGTGCGAATATGCGACTCGGGCGATGTCCGCGATCGAGATCAACGCCACGTTCTACGGCCGCCAGAAGCCGGCCAGCTGGGCCAATTGGGAGAAGATCGCGCCCGCCGGCTTCCAGTTCGCGATCAAGGGCTCGCGCTATTGCGTCAGCCGCGCGAAGCTCGCCGAAAGCGCCGACAGCATCGCCAATTTCTTCGGCCAGGGGTTCGAGGTCCTCGGGCCCAAGCTCGGCCCGATCCTGTGGCAATTCGCTAAGTTCAAGCGCTTCGATCGCGACGATATCGCGGCGTTCATCGACCTGCTGCCCGGGACGTTGGGCGGGATCACGCTGCGCCACGCGATCGAGCCGCGCCACAAGAGCTTCGACGACCCGGCGTTCTTCGAGCTGTGCCGGGCACGGAACATCGCCGTGGTGCTCGACGACAGCGACGAATATCCGGCGATCGAGGCCGATACCGCCGACTTCGCCTACGCCCGGCTGCAGCGGATGAGCGAGGACGTCCTTACCGGCTATGACGACGCCGCGCTCGACGGCTTCGCGGCCAGGGCCTGCGAGTGGCGCAAGCGCGGCGACTCCTACATCTTCATGATCAATGGGGCGAAAGTCCGCGCACCTGCAGCTGCGCTCGCGCTGCGAGACAGGCTCGGCGTTTAATTTGCATTAGGCGTCCAGCGCTAACGCGTGTAGGGCCGGCACGAGGACGACGCCGTACTTCCCGGCGTTCTTGCCGATCTGGCGACGCCGTCCCGACTCGCAGAGGCCTCGAGCTTCTGCGACAGAGAGGACAATCACGTGAAAAAGTTCATCCTAGCCGCGCTCGGCGCGGCCGCTCTCGTTTTGCCATCCACCGCATCGAGCCAGGAACTGCCTCTGAAAGGCGGCGATTTCTGGGACGTCGGGGCAGTCACCGTCGATGACGGCCATTTCGGCGATTATGCCGACTTTCTCGCCGGTCAGTTTCGCAAGAACATGGAATTCCAGAAATCCAAGGGCTGGATCAAGGGCTATCACATCCTCGCCAACGTGAATGCCCGCGACGGTGAGCCCGATCTCTATCTCGTCACGATCTTCGACCATGTGACGACCCCCGCCGAAGACATCGCACGGGAGAAGGAAGCGAACGCGTTCCTCGCGCAGACTACCCGCCAATCGATGGCCGGGAGCGGTCAGCGCGCAACCTATCGCCACCTGAAGGGCGACATGCTGCTCCAGGAGCAGCTCTGGTCGCGTTGACCTGATGCCGGGCGCCGCCGTTGCGCGGCGCCCGCGCTTTCGCCATGAGCGGGCCATGCGCACCGCCGACCAGCCGATCCGCCTCAGCCTGTTCGCGCCCAACGGCCGCATGGGCAAGGCGATCGCCGCCGCGGTCGAAGCGGACCCCGGCTTCGCGATCGACCAGGAGCATGGCGACGTGCTGGTCGACTTTTCGGCACCCGACGCGCTCCAGGCCAGTCTCGACCGCGCGGTCTCCGCGAGCGTCCCGATCCTCGTCGGGACCACGGGGCTCAGGGACGAGCATCAACTGCTGATCGATGAGGCCGCGAAGAGCATCGCCGTGCTGCGCGCGCCCAACACTTCGGTCGGCGTCAACTTGCTGCGCGCGCTGGTCGAGCAGGCGGTCGCCCGGCTCGGGCCGGAGTGGGACGTCGAAGTGCTTGAAATGCATCACCGGAACAAGGTCGACGCGCCGTCGGGAACCGCGCTGCTGCTCGCCCAGGCGGCAGCCCAGGCGCGCGGCAAGACCCTGCCCGAGCTCGCCCGGTTCGACCGCTTCGGCGAGCCACACGCGCGCGAGCCGGGCACGATCGGCTTCGCCTCGCTGCGCGGCGGATCGGTTGCCGGCGAGCATGTCGTGATTCTCGCCGGCGACGGCGAGCGGCTCGAGCTCGGCCACCGCGCCGACAGCCGCATGATCTTCGCCCGCGGTGCGCTCGCCGGCGCGCGCTTCCTAGTCGGCAGGGCTCCCGGACTCTATTCCATGCGGGACGTGATCGAGACGCTGTGAAGCGCGAGCAGGTTTTCGAATTCTTCCGCCGGCTGGCCGAGGCGAACCCCGCGCCGACCACCGAGCTCGAATCTACCAATCCTTATCAATTGCTAGTCGCCGTGGTGCTATCCGCCCAGGCGACCGACGCCAGCGTCAATATCGCGACCAAGCCCTTGTTTTTGCACATCAAGGCGCCGCGGCAGATGGTCGAGTTCGGCGAGGAGCGGCTGCGCGAGGCGATCAAGACGATCGGCCTGTTCAACACCAAGGCGAAGAACGTCATCGCGCTGAGCGAAGCGCTGATCCGCGACTATGGCGGCGAAGTCCCGCGCACCCGCGACGCGCTGCAGGCGCTGCCCGGAGTCGGCCGCAAGACCGCCAACGTCGTTCTCAACACCGCGTTCGGCGAGGAGACGTTCGCGGTCGACACCCACGTCTTCCGCGTCTGCAACCGCACCGGCCTCGCGCCGGGCAAGAATGTCGACGCGGTCGAAGACAAGCTTGAAAAAATCGTCCCCCAGCCCTTCCGCCGGGATGCGCACCACTGGCTGATCCTGCACGGCCGCTACACCTGCAAGGCGCGGCTGCCCGAATGCTGGCGCTGCCCGGTCACCGACCTCTGCCGCTACCAGCCGAAGACTCTGGCGCCTAACGCCAGACCCGCTCGAACCGCGAGCCGAGCGTCGTCAGCAGCTCGTATTGCGACAGCCCGGACTGCTGCGAAGCGGACGGCAGGTCGTAGTCGACCTCGACCCACTCGCCTTCCTTGAGTCCCGGCGCGGAGTCGCACCCGACCGCGATCAGGTCCATCGACACGCGGCCGAGCACGGGCAGCGCATATTCGCCGGCGAACGCCGAGCCGTGCGACGAAAAGCCGCGCAGATAGCCGTCGGCATAGCCGAGGTTGAGGATCGCCGCCTCGGTGTCCTCCCTGGCGACGAAGGTCGCGCCGTAGCCGCAGCTTTCGCCCGCCGGGATCGTGCGGCGCTGGACGATCTGCGCCTCCACGCGTGCCACCTGGCGGATGTGGCCCTCCGCCTCGGCCCGCGGCACGCCGCCGTAGAGCGACAGGCCGGGGCGGACGAGGTCGAAGCTGTAGTCGCGGCCGAGGCAGATGCCGGCCGAGTTGGCGAAGCTGTAGCGCGTGGCCGGAACCGCCGAGGTGACCGCGCGAAAGCGCTCGAGCTGCATTGCGTTCAGCGGGTGGTCCTCGTCGGCGCAGGCGAGATGGCTGTGCAGCGTGTCGATGACGAGGCCGTCGAGCAGATCGATCTCGGTCGGCCTCAGGCCGAGGCGGTTGATGCCCGTGTCGACCATCACGTCGCAGGGGCGGCCGGGAGCGATGGCTTGCCACCGAGTCACCTGCTCCGCGCTGTTGAGGCAGGGGCGCGCCGACGAGTCGAGCGCGGCCTCGATGTCGTCGGGTCCGATGCCGTGCAGCACGACCAGGCCGACCTTTTCCGGCAGGCTGCCCAGCGCCTCGGCTTCAGCCCAGGTCGAGACGAAGAAGTCGCGACAGCCGGCAGCAATCAGCGCTTCGGTGGCCTCGCGCGCTCCAAGGCCGTAGCCGTCGGCCTTGACCGCCGCGCCGGCGGCTACTCCGGCGCGCTCGGCCAGCCAGCGCCAATTGGACTGAATCGCGGAGCGATCGATCGTCAGGCGCAGCGGGCGGTGCATCCGCTGGCCTATTCGCCCTGTTCCGCCCGATGCGCGTCCGCCAGCTCGCCGAGCGAGGTGAAGCGGAAGTCGTAATGCGGCATCGGATCCGGCAGCACCGTCGCTCCGGAGCCCGGCTTGTCGTGGCGGCGATCGATCCACGCCGAGGCGATGCCCATGCGGTTGGCCGGGGCATGGTCGTGGAACAGGCTCTGCGCGACGTGCAGCAACTCGCCCTGGGCGATCCCGGCTTCGGCCAAATGCTTGAGCAGGTATTCGAAATTGCGCGGGTCGGGCTTGTACGAGCCGATGTCCTGCGCGGTGAAGACATGGTCGAACTCAACTCCGAGCCGCCGTTGGCTGCCGGCGAAGCTCAAGCGGTCGACATTGGACAATATGACCAGTTGGAAATGCTGCTTGAGGTAGGCGAGCGCCTCCGCACTGTCGGGAAAGGCCGGCCAGTCGCCGACCGACGCGCCGAGCTTGGCCGCTTCCACCTCATCCTCAGCGACTCCGAGGCGGTGGCTCAGACCGCGGTGCACCCGTTCGAGCAGCTGCGCATAAGCGAGCCCCGGATGCTCGACCTCGACCGCATGCTCGACCTCGCCGTAGGCGGTGAGGAGTTCCTCGTCGCCGACCCCGGAGCGGTCGCGCAGCGAGCGGAGCGCGGCGAGGATACCGGTCTCCCAATCGATCAGCGTGCCGTAGCAGTCGAAGCTCAGCGCCTTGAAATCGGAAAGTTGCATGGCGAGCGCCCTAGTGGCCGCTCAAACGCCAGACAAGACGAAGGCCGCCACAGGGGAGCTGGGCGGCCTTCGTTACTGAGCTTCGGAGCTCAGCGTGCGGCGAGCGTGATCGTCCCGCTGTCCCCGTGGGCGGCGAGCTGTTCGCCCTTGGCGCGGGCGTCGGCGAGAACGTTGGCGCGGCAGGCGCGGGCCTTGTTCTTGCCGGCGAGATCGACATCCGAGGGGGTGCCGCACACTTCGCGCGCCGCCTGCGACAGGCGGGCGTCGAGCGCCCGGCGGCCGGCGTCGGTCGCGAGGTTGAGATCGGCGGTGTGGACGACGCTGACGTTGACGTTCTGCCCGTTGACCGGCTCGGCAATGGCCGGGACGCCCTTGATGGCGGCAGTTGTGATCAGGGCCGATGCGATGATGATCCGAATGGCGCTCATGGTCGCCTCCTCCTGTTTGAGTGCGACCCCTTAATTAGTCCCGATTCGCAACTTACGTGAGCAACGAGTTCGTGCTATCATTCTGCAAAATTGCAGAACGCATGCGCGACCGGCAGGAGCTAGACGTGGCGGCGGTGCTCGACTGGAACGACCTTAAATATTTCCTCGCCGTCGCCCGCGAAGGCAGCACGCTCGCGGCCGCCAGAGCGCTGCGCACGAGCCAGACGACCGTGGCCCGCCGAGTCGCCGCGATGGAGCGAGCGCTCGGCCTCCATCTCTTCGACAAGCGTCAGGCCGGGTACGCGCTGACGCCCGAGGGCCAGAATCTGCTTGGCCAGGCCGAAGCGGTTGAAGGCGCGCTGCAGGGCTTCTCCGACGCCGCCGCCGGGCACTCCCGCAGCGTCAGCGGCACGGTCAAGATCACCACCGAGGAGATTTACGCGATCACCATCCTCGCGCCGCTGCTGCGCGAGCTCCACGAGGTCCATCCCGAGATCGTGATCGACCTCGATACGTCGCAGAGCGTCCGCGACCTCGGCGCGGGCGAAGCCGACATCTCGCTCCGCAGCACCAAGGCCGAAACGCAGCTGCCGGCCGGCCTCGTCGGGCGGCAACTGGGTATCGACGACTGGGCGCTCTACTGCAGCCGCGACTATGGCGCGCGCAACGGCGTCCCGCGCAACCGGGCGCAGCTGAAGAAGCATTCGTTCATCGGCGGCGGCGGCGGCAATCTCTGGATCCATTATCAGAGTTGGCTCCAGTCGCTTGGACTGGAAGAGCAGGTCGCGATGCACCACGCGACCTCGGGCGGACTCCTGTCGGGCGTCCGCTCGGGCTTCGGGATCGCCGTGCTGCCGTGCGTCGTCGCCGACGCCGATCCCGATTTGGTCCAGTGCCTCGCGCCGCGCGGCGATCACGGCCGCATGCTCTGGCTGTTCACCCACGAGCGCGTCCGGCACACGCCGCGCGTGCGGGCGGTGATCGACTTCCTCTACGAACGGCTGAGCGGCCACATCCGCCGGCTCGAGGAGAAAGCCGCTGCCGCCTAGGCGACGGCCCCGCCGCGCCACTCCGGCAGCGGCCGGTAACCTACCGCAACATCGACCGCCGCCCGAGCCAGCAACCGGGTCGAATCGAGGATCGGCAAAGGCGAAGCGTCGCTGGTGATCAGCAGCGGGATTTCGGTGCACACCAGCGCCACGCAATCGCAACCCTCGGCGGCGAGCTTGGCAATGATCGCGACATAAGCGGCGCGCGATTCGTCGCTGAACGTCCCGAGGCACAGCTCGTCCATGATGATGTCGTGGACGATCTTCCGGTCGGCCGCGCCAGGCACCGCCCAGGCGATCCCGCGGCGGCCGAGCGCGCCCGGATAGACCGGGCCGGTCATCGTCCAGTTGGTGCCGAGGATGCCGACCTTGCGCCGCCCCTCCTGCTCGGCCTGGCCGGCGACGACTTCGGCAATGTGGAGCGCCGGAATCGGGAACGGCTCGCCGGGGCTTTCGAGCGCGATATGTGCGCTATTGTCCGGACAGACGAAGAAGTCCGCGCCGGCCGCTGCGAGCTTCTCCGCATCGATCCGGAACATCGCGCGCAGCTCGGCATGATCGCTCCGCTCCCACGCATCGAGCGAATGGGCCATGGCCGTGCAGGTCAGCGTGATCTCGGGATGGAGGTGCGGCCCGAGCTGGCGGACGCCCTCGGCGCACATTTCGTGAAAGCACAGGGTCGCGCCCTCGAAGCTATGGGCGAGGATTCCGATATGCTTCATTGTGCGGTCGCGCCTTTGGCGGTTCGCCAGCACTCTTGTGCGTGCTCCGCCCAGTTCGCGAACTGCTCGTCGCTCGCAAAGCTGCGGCGCGGCAGGATGATCGCGCAACTTGCCGTCGTGAAGAGGAAGAGCCGCTGCCCGCGGACCACGACATCGCGAAGCCTCTGCCAATAGAAGATCGAGCTCTGGCTCGGATGCCGGATCGAAATCCCCTCCTTGGCGAGCTGCACGATCATCGGCTCGTTCCAGCCATTCTTCCGACGCAGACGAACGGTGTACCAAGGCGAGAACAGGTAGAACGTCAGCACGGTGATTGCGGCGATCAGAAGGTAGGGAAGCGCATAATAGACCAAGCCCACCCCGCGCACGCCATCGCCGTACGACAGCGCCCCAAACACGGCCGGCACGACCAGCAGCAGCAGTATGGCGTTCCGTTTGCAGCTGCGGCACGCGCGGTAGAGCGCGCGGAAATCGGCGCTGCCATAGACAACCTTGATCTCGTCGCTCGACGGCACTTCCGCCATCATTCCACCGTCACGCTCTTGGCGAGGTTGCGCGGCTGGTCGACGTCGGTGCCTTTCAGCACCGCGACATGATAGGCCAGCAGCTGCACCGGCACCGCATAGACGAGCGGTGCGATCAGCGGGTGGACCTCGGGCATTTCGATCGTCGCCATGCACCCCTCGCCGGCCTCGGCGATCCCGCGCGCGTCGCTGATCAGCACGATCTTGCCGCCCCGCGCGCGCACCTCCTGCATGTTGCTGACGGTCTTCTCGAACAGCGGCCCGGACGGCGCCAGCACAATCACCGGCACCTCGTCGTCGATCAGCGCGATCGGCCCATGCTTCATCTCGCCCGCGGCATAGCCTTCGGCATGGATGTAGCTGATTTCCT
>Ga0207674_10000813_pt1 | contig 40546 bp, 24 predicted proteins | sample KBSCornC72_FD_184303 | JGI IMG/M metagenome (GOLD analysis project Ga0207674, IMG submission 184303) | Corn rhizosphere microbial communities from Kellogg Biological Station, Michigan, USA - KBS Corn C7-2 (SPAdes) (version 2) | ecosystem: Host-associated > Plants > Roots > Rhizosphere > Soil ... | reverse complement strand
ACAACCCCGTGAGCCTGGTCGGCTACCTTAGCCGCGATCAGTATGGCGACTGGCCCATTCTCTACGGACCGGATTTTCAGGACCGCCCTCCCCGCATTGACGGAGGTCCGCTGTATGTCAAAGGAAAAGATAAATATGAGGTGGCAGGCAGGATCTCGCTCCAGGATTGGGGCAATACACCCTCTTCGCATATATTTCCCCGTATGTGGGACGGCGGCAATGACAGAGGACAGGTGGACGCCTACCGTGCTTTTGGAGGCCTGTCGGACGGGGAGACCCCAACCATGGCCAATAATATCAAGTATTTTGTCAGCTATCAGACCTGGGTCATGTTCGGCCGCTACTTTATGTGGAACTTCTCCGGCAAGCAGAATGACCTGCAGGGCTTCGGCAATATACGGGACGGCAATGCCATTACCGGTATCCCCTTTATCGATAATATATTCCTGGGCGACCAAAGCAAGCTGCCCGACACCATTCACAAGAACAACAAGTCCTATAACAGATTTTTCCTTCTACCCATCATTCTGGGCCTGGGGGGCCTGGTCTTCCAGTATATTCGAAGCAATCGGGATTTCTGGGTCACCATGCTCTTATTCTTCTTCACCGGCATGGCCATCGTTATCTACCTTAACCAGGCAGGCTTCCAGCCACGCGAACGTGACTATGCCTACGCCGGCGCCTGCTATGCCTTTGCCATCTGGATCGGGCTGGGCGTCATCTGGGTAAAGGAGCTGCTGCAGAAATTTACCTTCAAGGGCAGGGCCGACATGGCCAACTATGCCGCCGCGGGGCTTTGCTTCCTGGCCGTCCCCGTGCTCATGGGCAGTCAGGAATGGGATGACCATGACCGTAGTAAGAAGACGCTGGCAAGGGACATTGGAAAGGATTACCTGGAAAGCTGTCCGCCCAATGCCATCCTTATCTCCTTCGGGGACAATGATACTTACCCGCTGTGGTATGCACAGGAGGTGGAAGGTATCCGCCCCGACGTACGGGTGATGAATTATTCCCTGCTGGGCACGGATTGGTATATCAACGAGCTGCGCTACAAGGTCAACGAGAGCGCACCGGCCGATGTTCTGTTCACACCAGAGCAGATACAGGGCAACACAAGGGATGCGGTACCCATTGGCGGTATCCCTGGCTTTGATCAGAATAAGTATTACGATCTCTACGACATGCTGAAGAATGTAGTAGGTAGTAATGACCCGAAATATACGCAACAGTCGGAGGAAGGCGATACCTATAATTTCCTTCCGGTGAGAAAGCTGTCCGTACCGGTGGACCTGAATACGGTGCGTAGCAATGGTACGGTCAATCCGGGCGATAGCGTGGTGTCCCAGCTGCAGCTGAATATCAATCCGAATAAGAATTACCTCTTCAAGAATGAGCTGGCCGTGCTTGCCCTCATCGCTGCTAACAAATGGCAGCGCCCCATCTGCTTCAACTCTACCTATGAGCTGGAAGATCTGGGATTGTCGAAATATATCCGCCAGGATGGCCTGGCCGGAAGACTGGTGCCCGTGGAAGGCAAGAACCTGGACCTCGGTTTTTACAACGATGATCTGGCATATAAGAATATGATGACAAAGTTCGGATTTGGCAATGCGAATACTCCCGGCGTCTATTATGACGAGGAAAACCGCCGCCATCTGAATACGCTGCGCGCCGCACACGCACAGCTGGCTCTCACCCTCATCAACGACAACAAAAAAGACTCCGCCCGCAAGCTGCTGGAGCATTTCGATCAGAATGTGCTGGAATCCAATTTCCCCTATGGCATGACCTCCAATAGGGGCAATCAGCACAACAGAATATCCTTTAGCTTCCTGCTGGCATGCTATGAGTCAGGAGATCTGACACTGGCAAAGAAAGTCAATGCGTCGCTGAAAAAAGACCTCACCCAGCAAATGCGCTATTATAACTCCCTGGGAGAACCCATGTCCGACGAGCAGCTGGCGATCAACGCCCAAATGGCCAGACAGGGCAAAGGCGGCAATCTTTCTGACAAACAGATGCAGTTTGTACAGGACATTGTCTCCTCGTACCAGCTGCTGATGCAGATGGCGGATCTGGAAAAACAATATGCCGGAACACCGGCAGCAGGTCCAAAAAACTAACGCCGTCACCCCCATAAGACAAGGTCCCTACGGGATAAGACAATACGACCCGGTTTGCCAAAACGCAGCCGGGTCATTTTTTTCGCCCCTCGTGCTCTGAAAAATTACTTCGGGGCGAAAAAACGCTAACGATGGCCCTTCGGGCAGCAGACCTGTGGTCCGCTTTGTTTGGGCCCTTCGTCGTCTGGAAATTACTTCGGGCCCAAAAACGGCTTATGATGGCCCTTCGGGCAGCGGACCTGTGGTCCGCTCTGTTTGGGCCCTTCGTCGTCTGGAAATTACTTCGGGCCCAAAAACGGCTTATGATGGCCTTCGGGCAGCGGACCTGTGGTCCGCTCTGTTTGGGCCCTTCGTTGTCTGGAAATTACTTCGGCCCAAAAACGGCTTTTGATGGCCCTTCAGGCAGCGGCCCTGTGGCCCGCTCTGTTTCGCCCCTTGTAATTTGGAATGTACGTCGGGGACGAAAAACGTCTAATGATGGCCCTTCCGGCAGCGACCCTGTGGCTCGCTCTGTTTCGGCCCCCTTCCACTCTGTTTCACACAGTTAGAACCAAATCCATCCGAGGATTGTTTATTTATGACGGTGGACGGCAAAGAGCAGGATTGTAGAGAATTATCTGTAAATTGGAGGGAACAGCGTTCCCAGATTCTAACCAAAAAATATGATAGGATTTCACTTTAGACGGTACGATCCGGAAGAAGAGGGCAAGCCCAAATTCGACCAGCTGCTGGATGTATTCCTCCAGCTGTTGAGCTATACGAATGGAGATGTGGGTGAGGCCTTGCAATGGATGAATCAGCTGGATAAGGAATACCAACTGACGGATGACGAATATGGGATGGGCGACTTCATCGAAGACCTGAAAGACAAAGGTTATATAGACGAGAACAGGCAGACAGGCGAGATATCCATCACTCCCAAGACGGAGCAGGGTATACGCCGCCGGAGCCTCGAAGAAATATTCGGCAAGCTGAAAAAGACCAAACAGGGCAATCACAACACTTTCAAGCCCGGCGCCGGCGACGAGACCAATCCGGAGACACGCCCCTTCCGTTTTGGCGATCAGCTGGAACAGATCGATTTCACCGAGTCCATCCGCAACGCCCAGATCAATCATGGCATCGAAAGCTTCAATATGCAGGAAGATGACCTCAAGATCAGAGAAACGGATTACAAGGCGCAAACCTCGACGGTATTGATGATCGATATTTCCCACTCCATGATCCTGTATGGAGAGGACCGTATCACCCCGGCTAAAAAAGTAGCCATGGCGCTCAGCGAGCTGATCACTACAAAATACCCAAAGGATACCCTGGACATCGTCGTATTCGGCAATGACGCCTGGCCAGTGGAGATAAAGGACCTTCCCTATTTGCAGGTAGGCCCTTATCACACCAATACCGTAGCAGGGCTCGAGCTGGCCATGGATATCCTTAGACGCAGAAGGAATGCCAACAAACAGATCTTTATGATCACAGACGGCAAACCTACCTGTCTCAAGGTGGGCAAAAGATATTATAAGAACAGCTTCGGTCTGGACAGAAAGATCACCAGCCGGTGTCTGAACCTGGCCGCCCAATGTAAAAAACTGAAGATACCCATCACTACGTTTATGATAGCGAGCGACCCCTACCTGCAGCGTTTCGTGACCGAGTTCACCGAAACCAACAATGGGAAGGCATTCTTCGCCTCACTGGACCATCTGGGAGCATTTATTTTCAGGGATTTTGAAAGCGGCAAAAGAAAGACCGTTTATTAATCGCGAAACAACCATACCATAAAACGCAGAAATGGACATTACAAAAGCAAAGACACTTGGAGAGCTCAAGGCGGCGGGATACAAGAACAGATCTGTAAAAGAAGAGATCAGGGAGAACCTTATCCGCAAACTAAACGGCAAAGAGACTACCTTTCCGGGCATCATAGGTTATGAAGACTCTGTCATACCCGACACCGAAAGGGCATTATTGTCACGTCATAATATTCTTTTCCTCGGATTGCGCGGACAGGCCAAGACAAGGATGGCCCGGCAAATGATCGACCTTCTCGATGAATACATACCGTATATCAGCGGCAGCGAGGTCAATGACAATCCATTCGCCCCCATCTCTAAATTTGCCCGCGATCTGGTAGCCGCCCAGGGCGATAATACCCCCATCAGCTGGCTGCACCGCACGGAACGCTACGGAGAAAAGCTGGCCACACCCGATGTCAGCGTCGCAGACCTCATCGGGGACATCGACCCCATCAAGGCGGCCAATCTCCGCCTGAACTTCGCGGACGAGCAGGTGATCCATTTTGGGATCATCCCAAAAAGTAACAGAGGCATCTTCGTCATCAACGAGATCCCCGACTTGCAGGCACGTATACAGGTATCTCTTTTCAACATACTGGAAGAAGGGGATATACAGATCCGGGGATTCAAATTGAGGATGCCCCTGGACATGCTTTTCGTCTTCACGGCCAACCCTGAGGACTATACGAACCGCGGCTCTATCGTCACACCGCTGAAAGATCGTATAGAAAGCCAGATCCTGACACACTATCCCAAAAACGTCGACACGGCCCTGGCTATCACCGAACAGGAAGCCGATATCCACGCCGAACAAAAAGGGCGGGTGGTCATAAGCGATCTGGTGAAAAGATTGATCGAACAGGTGTCCTTCGAAGCCCGCAACAGCGAATACGTGGATAAGAAGAGCGGTGTTTCCGCACGTCTCACCATCGCCGCTTTCGAGAACGCCGTGAGCGCCGCGGAACGCAGGGCCATCCTCAACGGCGAAAAGGAAACACAGGTCTGGATCAGCGACCTCGTAGGCATCGTGCCGTCCATCACCGGCAAGATCGAGCTGGTCTATGAAGGCGAACAGGAAGGTCCTTACCAGGTAGCGTTCAATCTGCTGGAAAAATCATTCCGCAGCCAGTTCGTCAACTACTTTCCCAACCCCGATCAGCTGAAAAAAAGAAAGGACACCAAGGAAGAGAACCCCTTCAAGTCCATCACCCACTGGTTCGACAAAGGCAACCAGCTGAATCTTTTCTTCAATACCAAGGACCAGGATAAGATACAGCAGCTTTACAAAGTGGATGGACTGCATGCCTTCGTAAAAAAATACTTCAAGCTGGCTAACGAGCGGGAAGCAGCCCTGCTGATGGAGTTCGTACTACACGGACTCGCCGCCTATTCGCTCATCAGTAAAAAAGTGGTGGAAGGCAGGATAGAGTTCAAGGACCTCATCGGCTCGATGGTGAACCTGGGATCGGCCGGTAGTGGATTTAGCAGTGAGGAGGAGGATTTAGACGACTTCAACTAGGGGATTATATTTACCTCCCTTTCCAGCTCCACGCCAAATTTCGCCCGCACGCTCTGCAGTATCTCTTCGCTGAGATCATATATCTCCTGTCCGCTGGCATGCCCATAGTTCACGAGGACCAGCGCCTGACGGGCATGACATCCCGCATCGCCCCGGCGAAACCCCTTCCATCCGCATTGCTCGATCAGCCAGCCGGCTGCCAGCTTGATCCCGACGGGACGTGGGTATCCTACAATGCCCGGATAATTAACCTTCAGCTCCGCAAGCTTCTCCTCCGTCACCGTTGGATTCTTAAAAAAGCTTCCCGCATTCCCCATCTCCGCAGGATCAGGCAGCTTGGACCGGCGAATATGCATCACCGCTTGTGAGATGGCCTGTATACTTAATTTCTGCACCTGCATCCTTTCCAGCTCCGCCCGTATGTCCCCATATTCTATATGGAACCGCGGTTTCCTGTTCAGCCGGAACGTGACATCCAGGATAACAAACTGCCCCTTATGACGATGCTTGAAAACACTTTCCCGATAGCCGAACTCACAGTCGTTGAGACTGAATGTATAAACTTTCTTTTCGCCCAGGTGATAGGCCGATAGTTCATGAAAGACGTCTTTTATCTCCACCCCATAAGCGCCGATATTCTGCATGGGCGCAGCCCCTACGCTGCCCGGTATCAGCGAAAGGTTCTCTACCCCCGCCCACTCTCTGTTCAGGGCGTGCTGCACAAAGCCATGCCAGCTCTCGCCCGCCCCGGCCCGGACATATACGTGCTCCGCATCTTCCCGGATAACTTCGATGCCCCGAACCTCATTGCGTAATACCAGCCCGTCGATATTCCCGGTAAAAAGGATATTACTCCCGCCACCAAGTATCAGGATACCCGGCGACGCCAGCGCCGACAGGTCCTCCACATTGGTAAAGGTCCCCATCCTCCGGGCTATCACGTCTATTCCAAATGTGTTGTACGGCTTGAGCGAAACGTTCTCGGAAATTTGCATAAGTCGGTAAAGATACTACACCGCATCCACATCCAGGATGATCACCACGCTCCTGAATTTGGGGTGATTGTGCAGGATGGCTGTCTGTTGCTGTATGAGGTGCTTGGCAAATTGAATGGTGGACCCATCTTTAGGCAGCTTTAGCAGCAGCTCCATCAGGTATTGATTCCGCACGCGGGCGATGACGGGTTCCGCAGGGCCCACCAGGTAAGGGCCCAGCTCCTTTTTAAGATTGTTGGCAAACAATTGCGCCGCGGACTGAACCACCTCCTTGTCCTTATGCCGGAAGGTCATTAGGATGATACGGGAATAAGGCGGATAGGAAAAATGCTGGCGGGCAGCGATCTCATGCTGGAAGAACAGCTTGTAGTCATGGGCCTTGACATAGCCCAGCACCGGGTGAGCCGTATTCGCCACCTGGATCAATACCCTGCCCTGGCCATCCATCCGGCCCGCCCGCCCACTGACCTGCTCCATCAATTGAAAAGCCCGCTCATTGACCCGGAAATCCGCAAAGCTGAGAATCCCGTCGGCATCCAGGATGCCCACCAGGTTCACGTGCATAAAATCCAATCCTTTTACCACCATTTGCGTTCCCACCAGCACATCGATCCGTTGCTGCTCGAACAGCTGTATCAGGCTGTCATGCGCAGTCTTGCCCCGGACGCTGTCGATGTCCATACGGGCGATACGGGCCTTGGGAAAGACCTCTTCAAGATGCTCCTCGATACGCTCGGTACCGAAGTTACGCTGGACCCACTGGTGGTTGCCACAGGCCGCACAGGTTGAGAGGGGGGGATATACGGTGCCGCAGTAATGACAATGCAGCTTATTCGTCAGCTTGTGATAATTCAGGGACACATCGCAGTTGCGGCATTGCGGTATCCAGCCACAGACCTCGCAGACCTGGTATGGCGAATATCCCCGGCGGTTTTGAAAAAGAATGACCTGTTTGCCGGCGGACAGCGACTGTTCGATGGCCTCCCGCAGCGGAGGGCTGAGAATGATCTTTTCTTTTTGGCTGGCGCCCCCTTCGGCGACAGGTAAGGGTCGGATATTCTTCGTATCTATCACTTCTATCACCGGCATCTGTACCTGTCCAAACCGCTCGCTCAGCTCCACCAGCCCGTACTTGCCACTGATGGCATTGAAATAGGTTTCTACGGAAGGAGTAGCGCTGCCCAGCAATACCTTCCCTTTGAACAAAGAGGCATAATAGACGGCCGCATCGCGGGCATGATATCGGGGAGCAGGCTCCTGCTGCTTGTAGGACGCGTCATGCTCCTCGTCCGCCACGATAAGTCCCAGGTCATTGAAAGGAAGGAATAGCGACGAGCGGGCGCCAAGAATGATCTTCAGCTCACCGCTGCGGATCTTGTTCCATATCTCCAGCCGCTCGTTCTGGCTGAATTTGCTGTGATAAATACCGATGTAGCCGCCAAAATGTTTTTGCAGACGGCGTATGATCTGGGACGTGAGAGCGATTTCAGGCAGCAGATACAGCACCTGCTGTCCCTGCCGGATGATCTTTTCTATCTGCCGGATATAGACCTGCGTCTTGCCGCTGGACGTCACTCCATGCAACAGACAGACGGATCGCTGCTGCCAGCTTTGTTCGATGCCGTCAAAAGCCGTCTGCTGGGCAGGCGTCAGCTCGAAGTCGACATTAATATCGCGGGGCAGGTACCTCAACCTGTCTACCACCCGGCGCTCGACGATCAATATGCCTTTATCCACCAGCCCTTTCAGCTGTGCATCCGACGCTCCGGATTTTTTCAGCAATCCGGATTTGGTGACCTCTCCCTCCGTCTTGGAAATGTGCAGATAAGACAGCAGCAGCTCCATTTGTTTGGGAGCCCGTCCCCAGTCATTCAGTAATTGGGAGAGCTTATCCTCATTGCTGTAGGCAGGATGCAGCACCACATAGCTTTCTTTCTTTGCCGTGTACGTATCTTTCAGGGCCTCCCAGACGAAACAGACCTTTTTCTCGATCAGCCGCTTGATGACGGGATAGACATGGGAAGAGTCGAGTAGCTGCTGGACCTCGGTGATCTTCAGTTCCTTTTTGATATGCAGGGCTTCCGCTACCAGGTATTCTTCATGATCCAGATGCGAGAAATCATCCCCGGCCTCCTCATTGAAGACGAGGATCGTTTCGCTGCTGAGCTTGAAATGGGCTGGCAATGCGGCCGCCATCACCTCCCCTTCGCTGCAGAGATAATATCCGGCGATCCATTCCCATAGCTGTAATTGCGTGGCATGCAGGATGGGGTCCTGGTCCAGCAGATTGAGGATGGGTTTGGGCTCGAACGCTTCCGGCTTCTCTGAATGCAGCCGCTTGACGATGCCTGCATATTTCTTGTTCTTCAGCTGCACCTCGACCCGGCATCCTTCGCGGACGGACATACGCCATTGCTCCGGTACGGACCAGGTATAGTTCTTCGGCAAGGCCAGAGGTATGATGACTTCGGCGTACATTAACCGGCAAAGTTACTCATTCCGGGTGACATCCCGGGACTTGTTCACTGCGGCCCGATCCATGACGCTCCGTACGCTTTCAGCCCCTCCTCCATCATTCGAAAGACCTTTTGCCGCAGGGCCGGCAGATCATCGATGGTCAATCCTTCCACGCCGACCTCCGGCAGGAACACCGTCCGTAGTATGCCGGGATTGAGACTGAACACGCTGGAATAATGCATCCGATCGTAGGTGTCGAGAAAAAGGACAGGCTTGAGAGGCGTCCGGGTCTCAATGGCTATACGAAAGGCGCCATCATAAAACCCTTTCAACGGATCACGGGTCTCGTTGAATGTTCCTTCCGGAAAGATGAAGACGGAAATACCCTGTCGCAGGACATTGATCAGTTCCCGGGCGCTTTTCGACCGCTGATCAGGATTGCTCCTGTCCACCATGACCACGGCCCGGCTGTAGATATAACCAAAGATGGGAACCTTTTTCATCTCCGCCTTGCCAAGCACCCGGAAAGCATGACGACGGATGACGCGAAGGATCAGCGGTATATCCAGATAAGAAATATGATTGGCGACAAAGACATATCGCCGCTGAGGATCAGGCTCGGGACCAGGCAATGCGATATGACGCAAACCCATGGCCGTCATCCAGCACCAGTCCCAGCAAAAGCAGGCTTTATAGATGAGATTTCCGCCTTTCACCGATCCACGGAGAGAGAATACTACAACAAAAGGCAGCGTACAAAGCATGCCGGCTATGAAGAGTATAAGCGCGCAAATACAATAGATCCACAGCAGCGGTTTTAATACGATACGCATAAAATGACCGCTAAAAATAGGGAATATTCAAGGGGCTTCTGACTTTCTTGACCGGGATCAATGACAATCGCACTGCCATTCCACTCCCAGCTCGATACAGGTGACGACTACCAGGCTGCTCTCGCCTCCCCTTCTGCCGGTGGGTACGGCAAAGACAATTCGCAGATGCTGTCCTTCTTTGGTATAGCCTTCCAGGGCATATTTAGGGTCCGGATGGGCATCCGGCTCGCTCTTTTTGTAATTGATCTCGCCTTCTTCCAATATCTCGCGTATTTCTTTTTCCGTGATGTGGCGGCAGTCCATCCTGCATCGGGCATGGCGGGTGAGGATGAGATGATCGATGTGCCGGTCGATAGGCTGTGTTGTCTGCCGACAGGCAAACAACATGAGAAGTGCCACTATTAGTCTGACTTTCACCATATTCCGGCATTTTGGCCCCTGAAGATACACGATTCATGGTATTTCCCTGTCCTTCAGTACCTTTGCCGACTGAATAACTATGGAGCAGGTCCAAAACAAGACGGTAGCCTTTCATACGCTGGGATGTAAGCTGAATTTTTCAGAGACCTCCACCCTATCCCGCTTGCTGGAAAAGGAAGGTTTCGACAGACGCGACTTCGACCAGCAGGCCGACGTATATGTCATCAACACCTGCTCTGTCACCGACAATGCGGATAAGGAATGCCGTCACCTGGTGCGTCGTATCCAGCGCCGTAACCCCGAAAGCCTGGTAGTGATCACAGGCTGTTATGCCCAGCTCAAACCGGAGGCCATCGCCGCCATCCCAGGTGTGGACCTGGTACTGGGCGCGGCGGAAAAATTCAATATTGCCCAACACCTGAAAGAGCTTTCCAAAGGCGATCCAGCCAGGATCTGCAGCTGCGACATCGAAGAGGTCACCGGTTTTCACCCTTCTTTCTCCCTGAATGACAGGACACGCACCTTCCTGAAAGTACAGGATGGATGTGATTATAACTGCTCCTTCTGCACCATTCCCATGGCAAGAGGCAAAAGCCGCAGCGACACCATTGCCCGGACGGTGGAAAATGTCCGGCAGCTGGCTGCGGCAGGCAATACGAGGGAGATCGTTCTCACGGGTGTCAACCTGGGAGATTTTGGCAAGGGACCAGGGACCAGCGATCCATCGTCCAAAGGAGAAGACTTCTTCGGCCTCATGAAGGAGCTCGACACCGTCGACGGCATAGACCGCTACCGCATATCTTCCATCGAACCTAATCTGCTCAGTCCCGAAATGATCGAATGGGTAGCCGCCAGCCGGAAATTCATGCCGCACTTCCACATACCGCTCCAAAGCGGCAGCGACCGTATCCTGCGATTGATGCGCCGCCGGTACAAAAGAGACCTGTATGCTTCGAGAGTGCAGCTGATCAAAAGCCTGATGCCCCATTGCGCCATCGGAGTGGATGTCATCGTAGGATTTCCCGGCGAGGCGGAAGATCATTTTAAGGAAACTTTCGAATTCCTGCACGAGCTCGATATTTCCTACCTTCATGTCTTCACCTATTCCGAAAGGGACCATACAAAGGCGCTGGAGATCAAGCCTGTGGTGCCAATGGAAGTCCGTAACCAGCGGAATAAGCTGTTACGCAACCTGTCGTGGCAAAAAATGCAATACTTCATCCGTCAGCATGAAGGCCAGACGCGTAAAGTCCTGCTGGAAGGACACGTAAAAACTTCAATGATGGAAGGTTATACCGACAATTACATCAAGGTGACGACGCCCTACCGGGAGGAATGGGTTAATAGGGTGATTGACTGGAAACTATAACCAGGCAACTTCTGCACGAAATGAGCCGTATGATATTAATGGGCAAAACATCATCCTGTGAACATTGTAGCCGATGTTTTGTTAATATCAAGTAAGCAAGATGCGAAAATTCCAGGTTACCATACAATTCGAAATGAACGATGAGTTCGCCTCTCTTGTCCCCTCCCACCGAACGTATGTAAACCGTTTGATCGAGCAGGGGATCATCGACCACTATGTAGTGACGATGGAGACACAGAGAGTGTGGATCACTTTCTCCGCCGATGATAAAGCCGCCGTCGAAAAATATCTTTCCAAATCTCCTCTCCATAAGTTCTGGACATACGAGATCGACGAGCTGTTCGTAGTCGATGGGCTGCATTACCGGCTGCCGGTGGTCCAGCTGAACTGATCCCTAGTACATAAGCATGTATTTATACAAGGCGGGGAATTCCCTGAGCAGCCCGACAAGATCGTTGGCATAGAACACGTCGGATGAGGCGCTGTGCACATGCTGAATACCCAGTTTCCGGAAGATATATTTACACCGGGTGATATGGTAGAAAGTGCTGACCACGATGACGGACGGACAGTGGAGCGATCCATTTACCTTTTTGAAGTCCACGGCTGTCAGGTAAGTATTTTCCCCGTCATTGTCTTCTATAATGCGGTCCGCCGGCACCCCCTGCTGTATGAGATATCTTTTCATGGCCATGCCTTCCGGTACTTTTCCCGCCTTCATTCCTTTTCCCCCGCTGACCATGATCCGTCGCACGCGCCCCTGTCTGTACAGCAGCAAGGCCTTGTCCACCCTGCCTTCTAGCACGGGCGAGAGCGAGCTGTCCGCGTCCACCCTGTTGCCCAGCACAACGGCAATATCGGCGCTGCCCTTATAGTCGGACAATCCGTCGATGGTAACATAAATGAGATGAATGATGATCCACAAGAGAATAAGTCCAAACAGTATACGGACTAGCCTTTTCTTTTTTGCGCCCATGCCGGCTTTTGTTTGAGTAGTTTTTTATAGACAGGACAGCTTTCGATATGCGCCCCGGGGAGATAGCCAGAGCTCATCAGGAACTCTCCTACGATCTCTCCCCCCGTGAATCGGAATGTCTTTTTGAACAGCTTCACCCACTCTTCCTTTGTAAGAGGATGATGTGCGTCCAGCCAGTTCTTAAAAGAACCGTATTCTTTTTGTAACGCTTGTATCTTTTTGGCATTGTCGATGGTGGCCTCAATTTTTAGCCGATTGCGTATAATACCAGCATCCTGCATCAGACGGTCTTTCTGCTTTTGCCCATAGCGCGCTACCTTGTCGATGTCAAAATCGTCGAAGGCCTTGAAAAAATTATCCTTTTTGTTCAGGATGGTCGTCCAGGACAGCCCGGCCTGGTTGATCTCCAGGATCAGGCGGGCGAATAGATGGTTGTCATCGTGAATAGGGAAGCCATATTCCTTGTCGTGATAATGGACATGCACATTGTCCTTTTCCATCCTTTCGACGGCTTCACAATAGCTGCGGGGCTTTTCCATACTCGAATAAATATGCGGGAGATTCACTGTCTGGAAATTAGCGCATCTCCCGCAAAGCGCTAATGTCTGAGACCTTCGTCGGAGCTGCTTCGACACGCTCCTCCTCGATCGGAACCTATGGTTCCAGCCGACGGACCTCCGGCCCGTCCTAGATTGCCACCAAATTTAACAGGCAAATACCATATTTTTACGGATAGGGAGAAATTAAAATGGGGAAAAATTATTTTTGGTTCTTATCGCTGGGACTGATCAGCTTTACCTTTAACGGCCATGCTCAAAAACCCGCAGGCCTGCCCGAAAATCCTGTAGCGCCGGGTTATGATCCGCAGGCCCTTTTCGCGCCCGGGTTTTACAGCAGCCATAGCAAGCCCTATCATGGGGCGGATGGCGCCCCTGCAGCCAGCTATTGGCAGAACAGGGCGGACTATACATTACAGGCCAGCCTGGATACGGTATCCAATGTCCTGACAGGTGAAGAGACGATCCTCTATACCAACAACAGTCCCGACAGCCTGCGTTCTCTCTGGCTTCAGATGGACCAGAATACCTATCGCGCTGACGCCCGCAGCAATTTTTACACGGATGGCGCCAGCTTCCAGCATACGGATGGGTATATATTGGGAACTGTAAATGTCCGGAAAACGGACCCCTCGGGAAATATAGCCCGTTTTCCGGAAAAGGCTAATGTCTGTCCTTCGGACAACGGACCTACGGCCCGTTCTGTATGGATCGAACAGGGAGGGGTCACCGCTACGGCCGACTATATCGTTACGGACACCCGCCTGCAGATCCGTCTGAAAAAGGCGTTGCCCTCCGGCGGCGGCAGGATCCGAATACATATCAGCTATCATTATACGGTGCCGGGTGATTTTGGCAATCGTACGGACTATACCACCACCGCCAACGGCAAGATCTATGAGATAGCCCAATGGTACCCACGTATGTGCGTATACGATGACACCCAGGGCTGGAACACGCTGCCTTTTTTGGGCAGCGGTGAGTTCTATTGCGAATATGGCGACTTCGATTATAAGGTCACCTTACCCTGGAATATGATCGTTGCCGGCTCCGGTGAATTGCAGAATCCACACGAAGTTCTCACCGCAAAAGAACAGGCCCGGCTGGCGGCCGCCAAAGCCAGCGACAAGACAGTGATGATCCATGGCCCGGAGGATATCAATGCTCCCGCCAGCAGGCCGGCGCAAAAGGGCACGCTCACCTGGCATTTTAAAATGTATAATACCCGCGATGTTGCCTTTGGCGCATCGCACGCCTATATCTGGGACGCCGCCCGTGTGAACCTGCCGGGCGGGAAAAAATCACTGGCCATGTCCGTCTATCCCATAGAGAGCGCTGGTGAAAAGGCATGGGGCCGGTCGACGGAATATCTCAAGGCATCGATAGAATACTTCTCCGACAAATGGTATGTCTATCCCTACCCCGTTGCCATCAACGAAGCAGGTATTGCGGGAGGAATGGAATATCCCGGTATCCTCTTCGACGGGATCAACGACAAAGGCGCCGAGCTTTATTGGGTGACGGCTCATGAGATAGGTCATAACTGGTTTCCCATGATCGTCGGCTCCGACGAGCGTCAATATGCCTGGATGGATGAGGGCTTCAACACGTTTATCGATATCTATGCGTCGGATGCTTTTAACCACGGCGAATATGCTCCCAAACGGGACGGAGAATATGCCCCCGGCGGCGGCAATCCTGTGGAAGAGATCGTTCCGCTGCTAAAAGATCCCGCAGCGCCCGTCATGATGACCCGTGCCGACGGCATCCCGGAGAAATACCGTCACCCGATGACTTATTTCAAACCCGCCCTGGGGCTGGTGCTTCTGCGCGAGGTGATATTGGGTAAGGAAAGGTTCGACTACGCCTTCCGCGAGTACATCCGCCGCTGGGCCTATCGTCATCCTACGCCATATGATTTCTTCCGCACCATGGACAACGAGGCCGGCGAAGACCTTTGCTGGTTCTGGAGGGAGTGGTTCTTCCAGAATGGCGGGCTGGACCAGGCCGTACAGGGTGTGGCGTATACGGATAACGATCCGGCGAAAGGCGTACAGATCACGCTCACTAACCTCGATAAAATGGTCATGCCCGCCGCGCTCGAACTGGTGTGGAAGGATGGCAGCAAACAACGCATTGCCCTGCCAGTGGAGACCTGGATGCAATCCGGTACGCATGTATTGCGGCTGCCGCCCGCTGCGGGCAGGCAGAGGTTGTCGATGGTGACCCTCGACCCTGACAAAGTGCTGCCCGATGTGAATAGGAGCAACAATAGCTGGAAGGGCGAGTAACCCCCTGCTTCACCGGGATTTATGTTTAAAAAAGTCTCGAAAAAAATTTTTGTAAAAACTTTCCAGGCCGTATCTTTGCACTCCTTTCAGCGGAAGGCCGAAAGGTAAAGGGAGTTTAGCTCAGCTGGTTCAGAGCATCTGCCTTACAAGCAGAGGGTCGGCGGTTCGAACCCGTCAACTCCCACAAGGAAATCCCGCGAGGGCCAAAACGCCGAAAGGCGTTTTGTTCGCTAAAGCACCCCCTCATTGGATCCTTTACATCGGGCGCAACGATTACAATTAAAATTGCCGTTCCGTACCCAGTGGACCTTCGGTCCATCGACCGAAAGGTCAGACATCAATGATACGTCTCTGTAGCTCAGTTGGTAGAGCAGCTGACTCTTAATCAGCGGGTCCAAGGTTCGAGCCCTTGCAGGGACACAAAAGATCAAGCACTTGGAAGCAAAATGCGGCTAGGTGCTTTTTTGTTTAGCTTTTGCCCTCCACCTCCCTCCTCAAATTTTCCCGCGCCCTCTCCTCCAGCCTCTCAAAAAAATAATCTGTTTTGTAGATCCTCTCCATCGCCAAAAAATGTTCCAGCACTTTCCGTCTCCCTGGCTTATACACGATATCCGGATAGACAGCATATTCCTTCCGCACATCCCGCGCATACGCATCATACGCACCCGCCTCCGCTCCCAATATCGATAGGTCCGCATCCGTAAAATAGTTCGTATCCGCGGAGGGGCTGATCCCGTGCCCCTTGGTCGCCAGTATCTGCTCCACGCATGCCCCGATGGCCGTGGGAGCAACACCCAGCCAGGCCATCCTCTTCTCCGCCAGCTCCGCGCTTTTTTCCTCATTGTCCTTACGCAGCGCCTTATAAATAATATCATGATAGAACAGGCTGAACAGCGCTACCTCCCAATCCCTGATCAGGTGTTTCACCTCCTCCAGCTGCCCCAGCATATTCTCCAGGTGCTGCAATATATGATAATAGCGGCCCTTCCTCATATAAGCAGTTTCTATCTCCTGCCATAAGGTTTCCGCCATACCTGCATCACGCCCCTGATCGGTGGATAGCTCAACAAAGGTCGCTTTCAATCGATGGCTCATATTCAAAAGAATAAAGAATGCAAATTAACTGATCCGATCCGCACAGCATCGGTTAAAATCCGCAAACCCCCATCCCTGCCAAAAACATAAATTGGCAAATGAATTTCACCAGGCTAACTATCCTTAGCCTCGCCTTCTGGCTGGCGACGGGGACGACAGTAGCGCAAAAGCTCCATTACACCATCTCGATGGAAGCCCCCCTCCTCACATATATTCCATGTCACCCTCCGCTGTACCGGACTCGACGAGACAGGCCCCACCCTCGATCTCAAAATGCCCGCCTGGATGCCCGGCTATTATCAGCTATTGGATTATGCAAAAGCGCTGAGCAGCTTTCACGCCACCGACAACAAGGGGCATGAACTTTCCTGGGCAAAGCCTACCGGCAACACCTGGCGGGTAGAACACCCGGCCAGCTCCTCCATCACCATCACCTATGATATCCTCGCCCAAAAAGCATTCGTGGCCCAGCCCTGGCTGGACAGCACCCACGCCTATATAGCTCCCACCGGTGTATTCCTGTACATAGACGGTCAGCTCCGGCTGCCGGTGACAGTAGAAATAAAACCCTGGCAAGGCTGGTCCCAAATAGCTACGGGCCTGGCGCCGGTGAAGGGACAGATCCATGAGACAGGGACCGGGACCACATTTTACGCCTCCAACTTCGACATCCTCTATGACTCCCCTATCCTGGTGGGCGCCCTCGAAGACCTGCCCGCTTTCAATGTCAGCGGCATCCCGCACTATTTCACGGGCTACAATATGGGTGAGTTCGATAAACAGCAATTGAGCAGCGACCTGCAAAAGATCGTGACCCGGGGCGTGGCCGTCATCGGCGATATCCCTTACAAGGATTATACTTTTCTGGCTATCGGCAACGGGCCCGGTGGCATCGAGCACCTCAATTCCGCCACCATCGGGTTCTCCGGCGCCTCGATGAAGAGTCCCGAAGGCCGTCAGCGCATGCACTGCTTTATCGCCCATGAATATTTTCATCATTACAATGTCAAAAGGATCCGCCCCATCGCGCTCGGCCCCTTCGACTATCAGCAGGCCAATAAGACGGATCAGCTATGGGTATCCGAAGGACTGACGGTGTACTATGAATATATGCTGGTGCGTCGCGCCGAGCTGATGACAGGGGATGACCTGCTGCATCATTTCCAGTCCGACATCGCCGGATATGAAAAACATTCCGGTCATCTCTACCAGACCCTGGCCCAGGCCAGCGAAGACACCTGGTCCGAAGGCCCCTTCGGAGGCAACCCCGACTCTTCCATCTCCTATTATCAGAAAGGTCCGGCCATAGGATTGCTCCTGGACATGGCCATCCGTCATCATACTGCCAATAAAAAATCCCTGGACAACGTCATGCGGACGCTGTACCAGGTCTACTATCAGCAAAAGCACAGAGGATTCACCGGCCCCGAGTTCAGAAAAGTATGCGAGACCATCGCCGGCGCCGACCTCTCGGAAATATTTGATTATGTCTATACGGTGAAGGAGCCCGACTATGCCAAATACCTGGCTTATGGTGGGCTGGGCATCGACAAGGACTTTCATATCCACCGCCTGACAAATACAGACGGGCTGCAGACGGCCATCCAAAAAGACTGGCTGAAGGAATAAGCCTCCTCCAACAGCACGGTATCAGCCGGCCGGTACGGGCCGCCGTCAGCAGGCCCTTACAGGTATATCAACGGATTCCCGGCCACATTCTCACCCCGGCAATGGTAGATTCGATGCCGCAGATTATCAGGATGCTCACGATTAAATACCAGCTCATTGGAAAAATAGCGCATGGTATACCCCGTCCGCCGCCGCTGGCTCGTATTCGCTCTGGCCCCATGGATAATGCGTGAATCGTGTAACGAATAGAAATTTTTTTCCAGCTCCAGCCAAACCACTTTCGACTCGTCCACCTGGGAGTCCTTGATCCTGATCTTGAATATCCTGCTGTCCGTATCCATCTTTTCGTATTCCGAAAAACCATTCCGATGCGTGCCGGGTATCACCCCCATACAGCCGTTCTCTACATCCGCCTTGTCAATGGCCAGCCAAACGGTGACGATCTTATCAAATCTATCGAACCGCCCCTTCCAGTAGGCGCTGTCCTCATGCCAGGGCGTCGCATTCCCCTTCTTCGGCTCCTTGCTGATAAAATGGCTGCTCCACAGGCCGATGTTGGGACCGATCAACGGCTCCACCACATCGAGCACCTCATCCGCCATCAGGAAGTCGAACAGGCGGGGATCCTTCATATGGGGCACATCCAGCTCGTCCGGCTTGAGATCGCCCCTGTTGGCAAGATGCTCTTCAAAAAGAGCGAACAGTCTCTCGAACTTCTCAGGACTGAAAAGCGGCCGGCCCGTCAGCAGATAGCCATTGTCGCGGTAAAAATTTACATCTGACATAGTATTACATTTTATTTCAGGCAACATTCTGATTTATCTTCCGGTAGTCGGAAGGCGTAACATGATAGATCTTTTTAAAAGTTTTATAAAAATGCGCCAGGCTGTTAAAGCCGCAATCACTGCTGATTGTCTTGATCGGCGCATGGGTGATCACCAGCTGCCGGGCAGCAAACTCCATTCTAAGCTCCGTGAGCAGATCAGACAATGACTTGTTCAGCACCTTTCTGACCGTACGGTTGATATGATGTATATTTTTCTTACAGCTATCGACAAATCCCGCATACCCCTGCCGAAACAGCTCCGGCGTGGAGAAGTCCTGAATGGCATCGCGTAGCCAGACAGGCATCTGACTATCCGCCTGCAGGTCCTTTCCATCGGCGATGCTCCGGAAGATGAATAGCAGCAAACTATCCAGGTGGATGACCGAATCCCGGAACTGGAAGCTTTCCTCCGCCCGTCGCGATAGCTGCCGGATCAGCGAAGGGCTCAGTGAGATCATATACGGTAAAAGATCACCCATCCAGAAATAGCTGTCTAAATGAGAGAAATACCGTTTCCGGAAATGTTTCACCGTATCAAAAGAAAAAGCAAAGTTCATAATGGTAAGCCCCCTTCCTCTTCGCGTGGAGGTAAACGTATGCCTGTCATCGGGCCTGATCATGACCAGATGGCCCGGCTCCAGCCGCACCTCTTCATTATTGATCAGATGAGTGCCGCTGCCGCTCTCTACCCAAAATATCTCCGCGAAATCATGCCGGTGCAGGGATATGTCCTTTCTTGAATAAATACTTACTCTGGCCAGATGCATCACATCACCTGCCCTCATGAAATCGCGCAAATGAAAACATTGAACTTCCACCCTTCAAATTTAACAGGGAAAAAATACCTTATAAAGACTTTTTTATACGCAAAAGTGTATAAAGGTTACGCTATAACGACTTTTGATTGTTTTTCCCCGCCTCAAAAGGTTCCTCTAAATTTCCTATATTTACCCGCTCTTATGATTCCTAACCCTAGCGACATGTCAACGACAACCCTCGACCACATCATCCAGCTCGCCGAACAAAAGCAATACCAGCAGATCATCGACCTGTTGCCCGACAACATGCTGACACAGCACAGCGATCCTGAACTCTGGCGTCAGCGATCCGACGCCTGGTATTTCCTGGACCATCACGACAACGCATTGAAAGACCTGAATAAAGCCCTGGCATTGGATCCCCACGACGCGTGGAGCTATTATAGCCGTGGGATTATCTGGTCTGAAAAAAAAGACTACCGCAAAGCCATCGAAGATTATACAAAGTTCCTCCTGATGGAGCCGTATGAAGACATCGGCTATAGCAAGCGGGGGGACACATGGCATGCATTGAAGGAATTTGACAAAGCCATACTGGACTATACCATGGCCATCGGCATCGATCCGGCCGTGGAATACTATTGGTTCGATCGGGCGAACACTATTCATGACAAGCTGGAAGAAGACCCCGGTCTGCCGGAAAAAGAGATCGAGCTGGCTGTAAAGGATTACGCTGAGTCCATCCGGCTGGACCCTCACCGCCAGGAGTCTTATTGCTATCGGGGTATCCTGCTGGCCGTATTGGAAAGGGACCAGGAAGCACTAAAAGATCTGGAAAAAGCCCTCGCGCTCGATCCGACGGACGATCTGGCAAGAGAAAGCCTGCAATACGTCAAAAAAAAGCTAACGAAGGAAGACGCTCCCACAGCTGTCCTGCTGAGCGAGGAGGATATGCAGGCCACGCGCGAAAAGGCGGCCTCCTTTCTGGACAGGTTGCGAAAGCACCTGGACGCCAAGTTCAAAATAGCCAAAGAAGGCTATCAGCATGGATTTGAGATAACATCCTACGATGAGCAGACACGGCGCCCGCTGATTGCCGGCATACAAGGATGGCTGCCCGAGATCATGCCCGGCCTGGCCCGATGGGAAGAGACGACAAATGAGGAAGGGGAGAAAATACTGGACGTCTGCACGCCCGACGGGCAGGAGTTCTGGCCCTCGCTGGCGGGGATACCTATAACAAACGACCTGTGGTTGGCCATCGTAGGCTATAAACAATACCTCATCGGGGAAAGTCCGTTAAACCGCAACGTGAGAAGGTTCCCGATGGTCAACCTCCTGATCATGCGTATCATTGGGGACATCCTTAAAGGTCACCTGGACAACGAGCTGATCTTTCATCAGCCGGCATAATATCCTGGCCGCCGGCCCGGTAATCAGATATGTTTCAGTACTTCGGCGCCCATAGCTTCCGTACCCAGGATCTTGTCCTTGGGCGTCGTCGCATCCGCAATGTCCCGCGTGCGCCATCCGGCTTTCAGCACCTTGTCCACCGCATTGATGACAGCTTCCGATTCCGCCCGCATACCAAAGGAAATATCCAGCAGCAGCGCCGCAGACAGGATGGAAGCCAGGGGATTGGCTACTCCCTTGCCCGTGATATCATGCGCCGAGCCATGGATAGGCTCATATACGCCCGTGCCGTCGCCGACGCTGGCAGAGGCCAGCATTCCCATGGAGCCCGCGATCTGCAAAGCTTCGTCTGTAAGGATATCGCCAAAAAGATTCGCTGTTACTACAACGTCGAATCTACGGGCGTCCTTGATGAGGAGCATGGCCATTGCATCCACAAACTGATGCTCGAGTTCAATGTCCGGGTAGTCCTTGGCCACTTTTTGTACCACTTCTCTCCAAAGCCGGGATGTCTCGATCACATTGGCCTTGTCCACGGAGCACAGTTTTTTGCGACGGGTACGGGCCGCCTCAAAGGCCTTGCGGGCAATACGCTCTACTTCATACCGGCTGTATTCCGCAATATCATAGGCCGTATCACCATTGTTCTTACGGCCCTTCTCCCCAAAATAAATATCGCCCGTCAGCTCGCGGAAAAAGAGGATATCGGCGCCTTTCAATATTTCAGGCTTGATGCTGCTGGCGCCCAGCAGTTCGTCGAACAGCTTGATGGGACGGAGATTGGCATAAAGTCCCAGCTCCTTGCGCATCTTCAGCAATCCCTGCTCCGGACGCACTTTGGCGGAAGGGTCGTTATCGTACTTGGGATGACCTACGGCGCCAAACAGCACGGCGTCCGACTTACGCATTTTCTCCAGGCTCTCGTCAGGCAGGGGTACGCCCGTAGCTTCGATGGCCACATGCCCGATCAGCGCTTCGTCATAGCTGAATGTGTGCCCGAATTTTGCCGCTATCTTATCCAAAACCTTCTTACCGACTGCCGTTACTTCCTGTCCGATGCCGTCGCCCGGCACGATGAGTATATGCTTATTTGCCATTCGAAATGTATTTGTCTTAAATTAAGTTCAGCATTTTTTGTGTCGCCTTGATCGCAGATACCGTCTGATCGCTGTCAAGACCCCTTGTTTTAAATTCCCTGTTGTTGGCGTTCCAGGTGATCACCGTCTCGCACAGGGCATCGCTCTTGCCTCCCGGCGGGATCCGTACCGTATAATCCGTCAATGCAGGCAGCTCATGCTTTTGCTTCTTGTACACTTTTTTCAGGGCGTTCATGAACGCATCATACTGCCCGTCCCCCTGTGCATGCTCTTCAAATAGCTCTCCATCGATGGAGATCTTTACCGTCACGGACGGATGCAGGTTCTTGGAATGCGTGAGCACATAGTTCTCTATCCGTACCTTCTCCTGTATCGCCTTGCTGTCCAGGATGTCGGAAATGATATAGGGCAGGTCATTTTGGGTTACTACCTCCTTGCGATCGCCCAGCTCGATGATCCGCTGTGTCACGAGTTTCAGATCGGGATCCGAGAGTTGAATACCCAGCTGCGCCAGGTTGTTCTCGATATTGGCCTTCCCGCTGGTCTTGCCCAGCGCATATTTCCGCTGACGGCCAAAACGCTCGGGCATGAGATCGCTGAAATAAAGCTTGTTCTTCTTATCTCCATCGGCATGGATTCCCGCCGTCTGTGTAAACACATTCTCCCCCACTACGGGCTTATTGGCTGGGATCCGTATACCGGAGAAGGTCTCCACGAGCTTGCTCACCTGGTACAGGGAGGCTTCATTCACACCCGTCCGCACAGAAGGCAGGAAGTCGTTCAGCACCGCTACAGCGCTGGCCAGCGGCGCATTGCCGGCCCTCTCTCCCATCCCATTGACGGTAAGATGAATGCCATGCGCGCCCGCTTTTACCGCTTCCAGGACATTGGCCGTACCAAGGTCGTAGTCATTATGTGCGTGGAAGTCGAAATGCAGCCTGGGATAGCGTTGTACGATGGCGGAGATATATTCAGCCACCTCCGTTGGAGTGAGCACTCCCAGGGTATCGGGTAACATGATCCGCCGGACGGGCTGACCCTGCAAAAAATCCAGATATTGAAAAACATATTCCCGCGAATGCCGCATGCCATTGCTCCAGTCCTCTAAATATACATTGCATTCAATCCCTTTCTTCTTACCCAGGGCGATGACGGCCGCCACTTCTTCGAAGTGCTGCTCCGGCTTCTTTTTCAGCTGGTGGATCAGGTGGTTCAAAGATCCCTTGGTCAGCAGGTTCATGACCCTGGCGCCCGCCTCCTGCATCCACTTGATGGAGACGTCCCCATCGACAAATGTGAGCACTTCGATCCTGTTCAGGATCCCGCTGGCTTTGGCCCATTTTGTGATCGCCTTGACCGCCGCCAGCTCTCCCTCCGACACACGGGCCGACGCGATCTCGATCCTGTCCACATTCAGCTCGGTAAGTAAAAGCTGCGCTATCGTCAGTTTCTCCGAAGGCGAAAAGGAGACGCCACTGGTCTGCTCGCCATCCCGAAGGGTGGTATCCATGATTTCAATGTGACGTGGGGCTGCTGGAGACATGTTGTTGTGAATAGGTTAGTAGATGCTCTTTTCGGCGTAGGCGCGGATCTCCGCCCGCATGGCCTGCAGATAGTCGATATCGTCATAGCCATTCATCAGGTTGTGCTTTTTATAGCTGTTGATCTCGAATTTTTCGCTCTCGCCGGTAGCCAGGATGGTAATGGTCTGATCGGCTAGGTTTACCTCCAGCTCCGTTTTGGGATCGGATTCGATGGCCCGGAAGATCTTGTCCAGGAAAACAGGGCTTACTTGAACAGGCAGTATTCCAATATTAAGGCAATTATTTCTAAAGATGTCGGCGAAGAAGCTGGACACGACACAGCGGAATCCATAGTCATAGATGGCCCATGCGGCGTGCTCGCGGCTGCTGCCGCTGCCAAAGTTCTTACCGCCTACCAGTATCTTTCCCGAATAGATGGGATTGTTCAGGACGAAATCTTTTTTGGGCGTATTGTCTGAATTATAACGCCAGTCGCGGAAAAGATTATCTCCAAACCCCTTGCGCTCCGTAGCCTTCAGGAATCGGGCGGGGATGATCTGGTCGGTGTCCACATTCTCGATGGGCATGGGGACGGCGGAACTCTTGAGTACAGTGAATTTATCGTAAGCCATGGTACTTTTAATTTGATGGTTAGATTTTACAGCAGCTCTCTTGGGTCAGTGATCACACCCGTCACCGCGGCTGCGGCGGCTACCAGCGGACTTGCCAGCAGGGTCCTGGCGCCAGGTCCCTGTCTTCCTTCGAAGTTGCGGTTGCTGGTGCTGACAGCATACTTGCCGGCAGGGATCTTATCGTCATTCATTGCCAGACAGGCGGAACAGCCGGGCTGACGCAACTGGAAGCCCGCGGCAGTCAATATATCCAATATCCCTTCCTCCCTGATCTGCTGTTCCACGATATGACTTCCGGGCACGATCCACGCCGTAACATGGTCGGCCTTCTTACGATTTTTTACGATAGAGGCAAAGGCGCGGAAATCCTCGATGCGACCATTGGTACAGCTGCCGATGAATACATAGTCCACCTTCTTACCCAGCATGGCGTCGTCCTCGTGAAAGCCCATATAGTCCAAAGCTTTCTCATAGGTGGCCTTGCTTCCACCCGCCTGCTGGGCCTGCGGTATATGCTGGGTAATGCCGATGCCCATACCGGGATTGGTCCCATAAGTGATCATAGGCTCGATGTCCGCCGCATTATAATGGTGCTCTACGTCGAAGCTGGCGCCGGCATCCGTTCTCAATGTCTTCCAATAGGCCAGCGCCTTATCCCAGGCGGCGCCGGAAGGAGCTTTGTCCTTACCCTTTATATAGTTGAAGGTCGTCTCGTCGGGAGCGATCATACCCCCGCGGGCGCCCATCTCGATGCTCATGTTACAGACGGTCATACGGCCTTCCATGGACATATTCTCGAATACCTCACCGGCAAATTCCACAAAGTAGCCCGTAGCGCCCGCTGCCGTCAGCCGGGAAATGATATACAGGACTACATCCTTGGGTGTTACCCCCTTGCCCAGCTTGCCGTCGACCTTGAGACGCATTTTCTTCGGCTTCGGCTGCATGATACACTGGGAGGATAATACCATCTCCACTTCCGAGGTGCCGATCCCAAAGGCGATGCACCCGAATGCTCCATGGGTGGAGGTATGGGAGTCTCCGCAGACGATGGTCATACCGGGCAGGGTGATGCCATTCTCGGGACCGACGACGTGAACGATACCGTTCTTGGGATTGCCCAGCCCCCAGTGGGAGATGCCATATTTCCCGGCATTTTGTTCCAGCGCACGTAACTGATTGGCGGACAACGGGTCCTGCACAGGCAGATGCTGGTTGACGGTGGGCGTATTGTGATCTGCCGTAGCAAATGTCTTTTCAGGGAACATTACTTTCAGACCCCGCGTTTCCAGACCAAGAAAGGCCACAGGGCTGGTTACTTCATGGATGAAATGACGATCGATAAACAATACATCAGGTCCATCCGCGATATTTTTGACAACATGGGAATCCCATACTTTGTCGAACAACGTAGCAGGTGAAGAACTCATTTTTCCAGAATTTAAAGAAGCTGCAAATTTCTTAAAAAATCTCCATATAGTAAGGTTTCTTTATGGATTTTTTCTAAACGCTTCTCCTACTCTGCCCTTAGGGATCTGGTTCTCCGGGTCGGATCTATAAGAAATGTAGTCCCTCCCGTAGAACATCTAATGATTGTCCTTCGGACGAAGAGTCTTCTTACTCCGTTCGCAGGCTCTTCATGGGATTCACCACGGCCGCCCGTATCGCCTGCGAGCTCACCGTCACGACGGCTATCACCACGGACAACAACCCCGCCAGGGCAAACATCCACCACCGGATGGCCGTCCGGTAGGCAAACCCCTCCAGCCACTTGTCCATCGCCCACCAGGCAATAGGAATGGCAATGACAAACGCCACCAGCACCAGCCACCCAAAATCCCTCGACAACAATTGCACGATGTTCCCCACGCTGGCTCCCAGCACTTTCCGGATACCTATTTCCTTGCTCCGCTGCTCGGCATTGAACGCAGCCAGTCCAAAAAGCCCCAGACCGGATATGACAACGGCCATGAGGGTGAACAGATCGATGATATAGGACATGGAAATTTCGGCCTGGTATTGCTGCTGCACCATCTCGTCCAAAAAGGAATACGTAAAAGGAACACCCGGAATATCCTTATGCCAGATGGCCTCTATCTTTCCCAGCAGCTCCTTGTAACTGGCCGTATTGGTATTGACCGTAATATTCGGCCATGGATCATCATGCGGCCCCCGCTTCCACAATACAAAACCGCTGATCTGTTTGTGCAAAGTGCCATAGTTGAAGTCCTTCATGACACCCACGATCTCGGCGCTGCGATGCGCTACGTCGTAGAGCATGGTACCGGGTGCATGGATGGGATCGAGCCCCAGGGTCCGGGCATATGACTCATTGATCAATATCTTCGAAGAGTCTGTGGCGCGGAAATCCCGTCCGCTGATAATGTGTATCCCATTGGCCCGCACAAAGAACTGATCGGGAATGATATACTCCACTCCTTTCGAATCCGACTCCTTCTGCCCCTGTAAAAAGAATCCATTGCTGAAATAATACGGCCGGCTGAGATACTGACTGGAATTGCTGACGACCTTTACCTCCGGCAACATCCGCAGATCGTTCATAAAAGCCGGCGTCCTCCCGACAGCCTCCGGCGAATACAACGAGAACACCAGTTTCTGCTCCTTCTCAAACCCAAGGTCTTTGTTCTTGATATAATTCAGCTGGCTGTAGATGATTACGATGCCGGAGATAAGCACGATGGACAATACGAATTGAAATACGACCAGTCCCCGCCGAATACCCGATGCAGATATATGATTGGCAAAATTTCCCTTGATCACCCGTATGGCGCGGAAGGCGGACAGATAAAAGGCCGGATAGCTCCCCGCCAGCACACCCGTGAAAAGGACCAGTCCCGAGAGCAGCAGCATTGCCCGAATATCGAGAGCGGACAAAACTATGGTCGTATGCGTGATCGCATTGAGCACCGGCAGCGCCGCGATCAGCAAAGGTATAGCCAGCGCCGTACTGATCAGGGTGATAAAAAGCGATTCCCCCAGGAACTGTCTTATCAGATCGCCCCGTCCGGCGCCTATCACCTTACGTACTCCCACCTCCTTGGCCCTTCGCGACGCACGGGCGGTGGACAGGTTCATAAAATTGATACAGGCTATCACCTGTATAAGGATCGCCACCAGGACCAGGATATTCAGGAACGAAGGGTCCACCGCCTTGTCGAACTGGATACCGATGAGACCAGGAGTGGTATGAATAGCCGTCACCGGCTGCAGGTTCAAGGCCAGCACAAGCCCCGCCTTCTTCATATCACTGCCTGTATACTGATCCACAAAAGCCGGCAGCTTCTTTTCAAAGGCACGGGGGGTCACACCCGGCCGGAGCTTTATATAGGAAGACACATAGGTGTTGCGGGTCCAGCTGTCTTCATGCATCATATAGCTCCCCGAATTGCCGCTGTTCATCGTGACGAAGATGGTGGCATGCAAATGGGACTTGCCCAGAGACTGATCCACCACGCCCCTCACAGTAAGCGTTATTTTCCCGTCATCGGCATTGGTCATCGTAAATGTCTTCCCTATGGGATCTTCCTTTCCAAACAGTTTGTCCGATACGGATTTGTCCAGCACTGCCGAATACGGCTCCTTCAATACATCCACGGCACTACCCTGCACAAAATGATAAGAGAACACATCGAAGAAGGTGGAGTCTACATACACCACGTCCTTCTCATACAAGGTCTTATCCTTATACCCCAACAGCTGCTGCTCTATCCCCGCAAAAGGCAACACCCGCGTGAACTGAGCAACCTCTCCAAAATCCTTTTTTAGAAGGGGCGCCGTAGAAGCAGCCGTAGTGGCAATATTTTCAACCGTCCCCTTTGCCTTGATATCATACCGGGTGGTGACCCGATAGATATCCTTTACATCCGCATGATGCCTGTCATAGCTGTACTGATCCGACACGTACAACAAAATATAGATACAACACACCGTGCCCAGCGTCAAACCAAAAATGTTGATGACGCTGAATGTCCTGTTCTTTAACAGGAACCGCCACGCGGTCTTCAGATAGCTTTTAAGCATGGGAAAGTTTTATGGTACAGACAATGCACCAAAAGAGTGCCGGAGAATTAACCAAATGATAGCTAATAAATTACATATCAGGGATCCTGCACGACTGTTCGCTTTCGATACTCCGGGTGTCCGCCATAGGAATATGCATCCTACCTACTTGATATTTACGGAGTTAATCTCTATCTTGTCCCCCAATGTCAGACATTTAGTCTACTCCTAAACCCATGCACCTCCAGCCGGCGAAGACCTATCTTATAAAGCACAGCCTCCTTATAGCTATATTTCTATCCGGCATGGCCGCTTCCGCTCAGCTCACCGCGCGATTCACCATGGACAAGACAGGCGGCTGCTCACCGGTGATCATCAATTTTAAGAACCAGACATTTGGCGCCTCCTCCAGCGCTAGCTATAAATGGGATTTTGGCAACGGTAATACCTCCACGCTGGTGGATGGCGGCGCTGTCTACACGGAGGAAAAGACGTATACGGTGACCCTGACGGTACAGGACGGGTCGGGTCAGTCCACCTACCAACAGCAGGTCACGGTCTATTCTCCACCTACGGTGGACTTTACCGTATCGCCGGCCAAAACCTGTCTGGGCATGCCGGTGAACTTTACCCCCAGCGCTACCCCCGGCAGCGGTAATATATCTTACTATACCTGGGACTTTGGCGATGGCTCAACAGCCCAGCAATACGGCACGGGTGCACAACCCCATACCTATCCCGCGGTGACAACGGCGCCGGTGAGCCTCACGGTGACCAATACCTACGGTTGTCATACCACCGTACACAAGGCAAATATGGTGACGATCATCCCTGCCCTGACATCCAGCTTTACGTCGGATAAGAAGGTCCTTTGCCAGGTGTCGGATCCCATCCAGTTCACCAACAGCAGCACGGGGCCCGGCACGCTGGATTATAAATGGGATTTTGGCGACGGCACCAGCTCGACAGCCCTCAATCCCACGCATATCTTTAACAAAAAAGGATTCTATACGGTGAGCCTGACGGTACACAGCTCCGAAGGTTGTACCATCACCAGCACCCAATCCAATCCGATAAATGTCGCGAGCTACAGCACGGACTTCACGGTTCCCTCTCCCATCTGCATCGGGTCCTACGTCGCTTTCAATTCGACCAGCACCCCCGCCCCGGATGTCGGTCAATGGTATGTCGACGGCAATCCCAACTATAGTTATGGGAACCTCTACACCGGCTTTTTTACGCTGGGGGATCATACGGTGGAACTAAGGAATACATTCGGCACCTGTCCGCAGTCAAAGCTCAAAACAGTTTCCATAAAAGACGTCCCCCACCCTTCCGGCTTCTCGTCGACCATCGCATCCCCCTGCGGCTCGCCGGTGGCCGTTAATTTCAAGGACCCTACTCCGGGCGTCGTAAAATGGGAATGGGATTTCAATTATCAGAGTTACTATAACCCCAACATTACAGGTACGACACAAAATCCGTCCTATACCTATACGGCCGATGGCTACTACAATGTCTGGCTCCGGGAAACCAATGCCGACGGCTGTTCGGCTACCACTACCGGGCAGGTGTTTATCACAAGGCCCAGCGTAAATATCTATATGGACCCGGCGGTGCTCTCGGTGTGCTCCTCGCTGATGACCATCACCTTCCACTCCAATGCTTCGGAAGCCCTCACGGCTGTGAATTGGAACTTCGGAGATGGCGGCACATCGACAGACCCGAATCCAACCCATGGGTTCAAGAACACGGGCTCCTATAACGTGACATTGAGCTATACGACGGCCAGCGGCTGTAAAGGCACGGTCTCCTACAAGGTCTACAGCGTGTCGCCACCCAATCCGGTAGCAGTATACACCACGCCCGGCACTCCGGCGGTGTGCAACCAGCCCATCACGGTGTCATTCACCACCTGGTCGTCGGAACCCCTGACTTCCACTACCTGGACATTCGGGGACGCAGGCAGCGCCACCTCCACCGATGCTACTCCCACACATACCTATCCGAATATAGGCAAGTACATCGCCACCCTCAACTATGTGACACAGAGCGGCTGTAAAGGCACGGCCTATTCCAATGTCATCATCATCGACCCCAAGATCACGACATTAGACCTCGCTATCAATCCCAACCCCGTGTGTGGCAACTCACCCGCCACCTTCTCGACCAACCCCACCACGGCCATGGACATCAACTCCTATACCTGGGACTTTGGCGACGGCGCGGTCATTTACGGCTCTTCCTCCGCCATGACGCATATCTATAGCGCCGAAGGCACTTATACAGCCAAGGTATACGTCCGCAGCGTGGGCGGCTGTGACACCACGATCAGCAAGACGGTGACGGTAAAGCCTCCTTTCCCTCATCTCGACAGACATGCCAATACCTGTGATGGCACAAGAGGCGACGTCACCTTTACCCAAAGCTCCGTGGGAGCTACCAGCCTGGTTTGGAACTTCGGGGACGGCACTACGCTTACTACGCCCGGCGATCAGCCAACCGTAACCCACACTTATAAGAAGACGGGCGTATACAGCGCTTCTCTGACAGCCGTCAACGGGACATGCTCCCTGACCGCGTCGGACCTCACCGGAGCGACCCTCGTGCTGCTCAAGCAAAATCCTCTTCTGACAGGCGACAAATCCTCCGCCTGCAGCAATACCACCGTCAATATCCAGATCGCCAATTTTGACAGGAACCCATACCAGAGCGACAATGTCTATGACTATTACTCTTACTACACGGGATACATATTCTCGGACGCGCAGTACGGAGATGGTACACCCTTCACCGGCGTTCGCTCCGACCCATATTACAATTATCGCTGGACGACGGCCTACACGGGCACTATGACGGGTTTCAAGGCTGGAGAACAAGGCATCCGCTTCATCTTCACCAGCCTCGGCTTCGGCTGCAAGGATACTACCAACATCATGCCCCTGGCCATCAAAGGCGCCGTGGGAGGGTTCAAGGTGGACGCGGATAAGCTATGCTATCAATCTCCGGTGGTATTGGAAGATACTTCCCAGTCCACATCCAATAATAAGATCCTCTCCTGGACATGGAACTTTGGCGATGGCAATACGCTTACACAAACCAAAGGCGGTAAGGTCACGCACCTCTACGCCAATCCTGGCGCCTACTATGTCAGCATGCAGATCACTGACGCCGCGGGATGCTCGTCCAATGTTCCCAGCTCCCAATACGTATCGGTCAACGGACCCAAGGCCTCTTTCTACCCTTCCGGCACCGATGTGCACCTCAATACAACAGTATACTTCTACAATACCACCAATGACTACGGAAATACCAACACCACCTATTCGTGGGACTTTGGGGACGGAACCACTTCGACCGATCCGTATCCATCCCATACCTATACCGTGCCGGGCACCTATACGGCGACCATGTCGGCGTCCAATCCGGCATTACCCTGTAGCTCCACGGCCACCCCGGTGACCATCATCGTGCGGAATTTCAACTCGCACTTCCAATTCAACTCGTCCTATGTGGCAGGCGTCTGTCCTCCCCTGCTGGTGTCCTTTACCAACACTTCCTACAACGCGGTGTCGGTGGCTTGGGACTTCGGCGACGGCAATACGGCCGGCAACGTCAACTACCCGAGCCACGTATACGAGAAGCCCGGAACCTATATCGTCAAGCTTACTGTCTATACATACAACGGTCTCCAGGGAGAATATATCGATTCTGTCATCATCCGCAAGCCCACCGTGATCATACCCAAAGTTCCTCCGGAGACATGTATCGGCAATCCGGTGACCCTGTCCTCCAATATACAATACGGCAGCAACTATATCTGGGACTTCGGGGACGGCAGCATCGTCGCCTCCCCCGATGGCAATGCCACCCATAGCTACCAGACAGCCGGTTCGTATATAGCAACACTTCTTGTACAAAACGATGCCGGCTGCGTCACCGATACGACATTACCAGGTCCCGTGAAGATCCGGCCCAATCCGGTGGCCATGATATCTCCTGCCAGACCTGTACTTTGCCGGGGCGATTCGCAGCCCATTACCGCCAGCGGCGGCAGTGTCTATCAGTGGAGTCCCGCCACGGGTCTCAGCGATCCCACTATTTCCAATCCCATCGCCAACCCCACAGTCACCACCGATTATGTGCTGACAGTAAAAGACGACATCGGCTGTCAGAATACGGCGCCGCTGACGATCCAGGTGGTCCAGCCGGGTAACCTGCAGCTCCGGCCAACGGCCTCGATCTGTGCGGGTGATACCCTTCAGCTGAACGCCACCGGCGAGACCCTCTATACATGGATCGGCGATACACAGGGGCTGGATCACACCGACGTCGCCAACCCCGTCGCCAGTCCTTCAAACGATATCACCTATACGGTCCAGGGCTCCGACGACCATCACTGTTTTGTACATACGAAATCCATTGTCGTGGCAGTACATCCCCTGCCCACCGTCAATGCCGGCCCCAACATAATGGTCGAAGCAGGCTATGATGCAACGCTGAATGCCGCGGGCAGCGCCGATGTCATCCGCTGGCAGTGGACGCCGGAAAAATACCTCAGCTGCTACAACTGCCCCTCGCCGGTGTGTCTGCCTCTCGCCACTAGCGAATATGTGCTGAAAGTATATAATCAGTATTGTCAGGCTTCCGATACGATAGTCGTGGCGGTCGACTGCCAGGAAAGCCATGTACGTATTCCCAACGCCTTTACTCCCAATGGTGACGGCGCAAACGATGTCTTTATGATAAAAGGCATTTCCATCGTGAAGCACATGGTCATCTTTGGACGCTGGGGGGAGAAAGTATTCGAACGGGATAATTTTATCGCAGGCGATAGAACTTCATGCTGGGATGGCACCTATAAAGGACAGAAATGCGCCCCCGGCACCTATGTTTATTTCGTGGAGATGGAATGCCCGTCCGGCGGCACGTTCAGCCGCAAGGGCAGCTTTATACTGGTGAGATAGGGCAATGGGCAGGCTCACTCGGACCGAAGGCTCTTCACCGGATTTGTCACCCCTGCCTTCACGGACTCATAGCTCACCGTGATCCAGGCGATGACCAGCGCTGCCAGCGGCCCCAGCACAAATACGCCCCATCCGACATGGATGTGATAGGCAAAGCTTTCCAGCCATTTATTCACCGCCCACCAGGCCAGGGGAATGGCAATGATCATAGCGACGATGATCAAGCGGGTAAAGTCCGTGGACAACAGCCGGACAATGTTGAAGAGGGATGCGCCCAACACCTTCCGCACGCCTATTTCCTTGGTCCGCTGCTCGGCCATATATGCCGAGAGCCCATACAGCCCCAGACAGGAGATAAAGACTCCCAGCAGGGCAAATAAATTGAAGATGCTGCCCATCTGCTGCTCGCCCTTGTATTGATTGGCCAGATCCTGGTCGAGGAAACCATAAGACACAGGATAGGCAGGATCGAATTGTGTGCTTATCTTACTCAGCGCCTTGATAGTGCTTTCTGTGCTGCCGGGCAGGGCCCTTACGACGATGACCCCGCCATACCGGTTCAGCTGAAGGACCAGCGGCTCGATGGTCCGCTGAATAGGCTTGTAGTTGAAATCTTTCACCACTCCGACAATGGTTCCCTTCCCATCCTGGAAGGAGATCTGCCGGCCCACCGCGTTGGCCGCCGTCATACCCATGGTGCGGGCCGCGGTCTCATTCAGGATAAAATTGCTGGTATCCGACTTGAAGTCCTTCGAGAACGGCCGGCCGTTAAGCATCTTCATGTGAAAGATATCAAAGAAGCTCTCACTGACCTGCATGGAAGGGAATACGACCTGTAGCTTGGGGTCCTTACCTGGCCAGTTGACATTGATGGTGCCGCTAAAAAGATTGATCGGCAGCTGGTCTGTCACGGTAAACTGACTGGTCAACGGGTTCTGCGCTAATTCATCATACAAGGCCTGCTTCTTATTCCACATATTACCCTGCATATACATATACACCAGGTTCGATTTCTCAAACCCGAGGTTCCTGTTCTTGATATAATGCAGCTGGTTGTAAATAACCACGGTGCCGATCAACAGTACGATGGATACGACGAACTGTACCACCACCAGCGCATTCCGGAAGAGCCGGTTGCCTCCCAGACTTTTCAGATTGCCTTTCAGCACCTTCACCGGCTGAAAACCCGAAAGGAAAAGGGCGGGATAGCTCCCTGAAATAAGCCCGGTACCCATAGAGATACCGAGTAGGGTCAACAGCAGCCTCCAGTCCCAAAGGCTCACGGACAATGTCTTGCCCGCCAACTCGGCAAAAGAAGGCAGCACCAGCCATACCACAAGCATGGCTGCCAGCAGCGAGAAAAAAGAGATGAGGAGGGATTCTCCCAGGAACTGACCGATCAATTGCCTTCTCACGGCGCCGACCACCTTGCGCAATCCCACTTCCTTTGCCCTCCGCGCCGAACGCGCCGTCGCCAGGTTCATAAAATTGATACAGGCCACCAGCAGGATAAAGATGGCCACGATAAAGAATATATTCACATACTGGATATCTCCTTGTCCAGGCAAGTCTATCTGTAGATTGGAATGCAGATGTATCCGGGTCAGGGGCTGCAGGCGCAGGTCTATTCGGATGCCTGTCTTTTTGTCTTTAAAGATCTGGTTCATCGTACGCTCCATCCCCGCCAGCGCGGCAGGCGTAGCGTTGAAATGGTCATCCAGCTGGAGATAGTCGTAGAAGCTGAAGTTATCCCATAGATTGGAATTCAATTCACGACGGGCGTCGGGGGATGAAAAGGGCAGAAGCATATCGAACTGCAGATGGGAGTTCGCAGGGATATTCGCCAGCACCCCCGTGACCACCACGTCTTCGCGATTATCCTTTCGCAGCACCTTCCCCAGCGGATTGTCTTTCCCGAAATATTTTGTAGCCAGGTCCTCGGTGATCACGACAGCATCGGGACGCATCAGAGCGGTCTTTATATCTCCCTTCACCAATTGAAAGGAAAAGACATCCAGGAAAGTGCTGTCCACATAGAATGTCCTGTCCTCTTTGAATTTCTTGTCCCCTATCGAGATCAGGGTACTATGGACAGACGAAAGACGCACGGTGTTCTTTATCTGTGGCATCGCCGCCTGAAAAGCCTGCGGCATACCCGAACATGACACCGCTGTCTTGAAATTATCCGCCGCCGATGTGATCCTGTAGATCTGTTTCGCGTGCTTATGCCACCTGTCATAGCTCAATTCATTCTGCACCCACAGCAGGATCAGAATGCTGGACGCCATACCGATGGCAAGACCGGCAATGTTGATAACGGAAAAAGCTTTGTGCCGCAGGATGCTGCGGATCGCGATCTTAAGATAGTTTTTGAACATGGCGGAGCGATTAATCCCCTGTGTCTCCGAAAAAAGATGCCATTTTTACATCAAACTGTCTTTCAGATATTTAGACCACCACTACCCCATGAAACTGTCCGTTTTTGATACTGATACTGTCCGAAGTTTAGTAATGGTAGATAGCCGCAGGGCCGTCATTCACGCCAAACAGCAGCCTGTTCCCCGGCAATGGCAGTACGCCACGCACATCTTCCCTCAAATGCAGACCGCTCTCCGGCTGCGGCACATATTTAAACCCGCCCTTCCCGTCATTCAATAACAGCACGCCATGACTGGCACGCCACCGGCCAAATCGTATACGGGTCCATTGGTTGCTACCAGCCAACACCAGGTCCTTATGCCCGTCCCCATTGACATCGACGGCGGCTATTGCGTACACGGGCGCATACTGCGCTTCCACAGGCAGCTCCCTTAGCTGGAATCCTGCATCTCCCTTGTTCTGCAGCCATACGGTGCTGAGCATATTTGCCCGCAAAGGCCCCGCATCCTTCAGCTCATCCGCGCTGAACATATCCTGGATAGTAGCATCCGCATAATCATGATATTCCAGGAACTTCTTTTTCAGCATCGGCACCTGTGTGGTAAGATCATCCCTGGAAGCAGCGGGATAAGACACACCATTGATATAGTAGCAAAAGACGGGATCGATGGTGCCATTATTGTCAAAGTCCTTATAGTATAATGTCAACGGCTCTTTGTCGCTGGCACGGAACTGATTGTTCAACCCCTGATTGCCCAGCACCAGGTCAGGACTGCCATCGCCGTCCAGGTCCGCCGCCGCAATACGGTTCCACCAGCCGGAGGAAGGGAAATGGATGTATTTGTCGGAAGCATCTTCCAGCCGCCCTCCCTTGTTAAGATATACCTTTACAGGCATCCACTCTCCCACCGTGACCAGGTCCGGTTTGCCATCCTTGTTCAGGTCGATCCACAATGCATCGGTGACCATGCCGCTGTGCTCCAGACGGGGCGCCGCCTGCGAGGTGCCATCCGTAAAATGCCCCTTGCCATCGTTCAGCCAGATCCTGCTGCCGGGTGATAAAGGATACTTGCCGGGGATCACTCTTCCTCCCAAAAAAAGATCCAGGTCCCCATCTCCATCTATATCCGCCGCGCGAACGACCCCTACACTGGCAGGCCATGCAGGAACAGCGCCTTCCGCCTTTGTGAATTGCCCCTTGCCATTATTCAGATACAGCCTGCCCTGCAGCAACGGATCATTTTCCTCCAGCTCGTATCCGCCGCCCGCGACAAAAAGGTCCGGCATTCCATCTCCGTTGGCGTCGAAAAATTCAGCCGCTCCATCTTCGGCCAGAGAATCCCGTTCGATGGCAGGCTGAAAAGTTGGCTGCAGCGCTCCGGAGGCCGACTGTATATAGATATGGGCGGGATGTCCTTTGGACCCTCCTATAAAAATAACTGCCCCACCGTCCTTGTTGATATCCGCCCGGGCCATACAGGGGCCGCTGCGCGAGAGATAGTTCAATAGCAACGGCTGTCTGTCGAAATCATTAAAGCTGTTCTCAGGGTAATCCGGTCCCGAGGCTGCTTCCGCCTTCAGCAATGGAACAACGGGCTTTGGCTTGTAGTCCCATACACCAATGGCGTCCTTCTTCTGCAGGTGCATCAGCTGATCGGCCTTCACCGCTCTCAACACCTGGAAATGATCATCCGGCCAGATCACCAGCAGCGAGTCCACCGTCTCATGATCTCCCAGCCCAAAGTTCAGTACAGCATCCACGGATGATTGAAAACCTCTGACGGGGAACGCTTCCTGGTAAAAGACGGTATCCTTGCAAAACAGTTTGACCTTGGACCCGATGCCCGTGCCATTGGCGGGATCTCCTTTCAACGCCACTTTCAGATAATGGTTTTTCGTCTTCGTACGCGCATTGTTCTTATAGATGCCCGCATATTCATTCGTATTGCTGATCACCAGGTCCATCGCACCGTCATTGTCCAGGTCCGCATAAGCGGCGCCGGCAGAAACGGTCTTCTGCGTGAGCCCCCAGTCGTTGTTAGCCTTTACAAAACCATTTCCACCCGTATTGCGGAAGACGTACGTTACGCTTGGACTGGATGGCATCCTGCTGATGGCATCTTTTACCATTTCTTCCTGTCCTCCGCCACCATTTCCCCGCAACGCCTTGTCGGCTGAATATTTCAGAAAATCCATGTCGGTATAGTCTTTTACATAGCCGTTGGTCACGAGCAGATCTTTGTAACCGTCGTTGTCCAGGTCGGAGAAAAGAGCGGACCAGCTCCAGTCGGTATTGGAAACTCCATCCAGCTGACCGACCTCACTGAACGTGCCATCGCCGTTATTCTTCTGCAGCATGTTGCGGCTGTACTGGTAATAGAAGCCGCGGCCGAACAGCTGCTGGAATTTATTAAAGTTCTCCGCTCCGCTATGCATCTTCTGTGTATGGTTGTCTTCCGGAAGCATGTCCAGGGTCATCAGGTCCACCCAGCCATCGTTGTTGAAGTCGGCAGCATCGTTCCCCATGGAATACAACGAGCTCTGATCCATGCATTCGCTGAGACGCTCCGTGAAAGTGACAGGACCGCCGCCCGCCGATGGGCCATTATTAATAAAGAGATAATCGGGCTCGTTGAAGTCGTTGGAGATATAGACGTCGGGCCATCCGTCGTTATTGATATCCGATATGGCCAGGCCAAGCCCAAAGGTCAGTACATTGGAATGGATACCTGTTTGTTCCGACACATTCGTATAGACGGCATGTTTCAGCTTCGGATCATAGTCGCAACGATACAATTTACATTCGTAGGCAGGCTGCCGTTCCTTGCGCCATCCGGGGTTGTCTACCGCGCCCGTGGCATACTGGTGTAAGGAGTGATTGATGAGGAACATATCCAGGTCGCCGTCCTTGTCGTAATCGAAGAACGCCGCCTGTGTGGAAAATCCGGGATCGGCCAGGCCATAGTCGGCCGCCTGCTCGGTAAAGGTCTGATCGCCGTTGTTGATATAGAGCAGGTTGACCCGCTGAGAAGGCAGTCCGGCGGCGCTGCGGCAGATATAAATATCCATCAATCCGTCCCCATTGATATCCACCATGGTGGCGCCCGTACACCATCCTTCCTTGTCGGCAATATGGCTTTTGGCAGTGATATCCTCGAACTTGAAGTTGCCTTTGTTAAGGAACAGGCGGTTGTGCACCATATTGCCCGTGAACAGTACGTCGGGAAGCCCGTCGTTGTTGATATCTCCGATGGCTACGCCGCCTCCGTTGTAGAAATAAATATAGTTCAGCACATTCAGCGTCTCTCCGTCAAAGAGGGTGTTGCGGAAGTCGATACCTGTCCTGTCTTTGTCCAGCTGCGTAAAAAGAGTGTCCTGGGAGTCGTTGCCTCCACAGCCGGCACAGGAACAGATGAGCCCCAGCCATAGGAGCCCCTGACGAAGAGATATAGACATAGATATATGAAATTGATAAAGGCCGCCTCACCTGTGAGACGGCCTATTAAGGTAAACTATTTTTTTGTTAATTCTTGTCCCACCAGAGAGGGGTCGTGATCTTGTCACCACCGCTGCCCAGCAGGTTTTTTGCAGCCGCATCTACTGCCTCGCCATTGGTTTCCTTTTCCGATGTCAGGAATGTGAGCCTGCGTATCCACTGAGTGGTGGGATCGGGAAGATCAGGATTGTCCGAATTGACCACAGGATACATCTTCATATAATGTCCCCTGCGCCAGTCAGCCCATGCTTCCATTCCATCCGGGTAGAGCGCCAGCCATTTCTGCGTAGCTATCTGCTGTAGGGCGATATTATTGTCCACTGTATTAAATAAAACAGGAATAGTCGATACAGCCGGAGAGTTCATGTAATCGCCAGGCGCTATCGGAGTTTTGACGCTGTTGATATAACTCTGCTGCACCGTTGGGTCCGTGACATTCCACTGGGTCAGCGACTGGGTAATGCCCTGGTTATAAAGGTCCTTTGCAGTACCACCCATATTCCATCCAAGAATGGCGCCCTCAGCACGGTTGAAATACGATTCGGCAACAACCATTACATTCTGTGCAGTAGAGATGGAGTTAGCCGATCCCAGAACATTACCGCTTTTGTCGACGATATTAGTGGAAGACCACCGCTGCCCTACATGGGAATTATTGGCGGCCAGGTTTTGCGTCTTGCCTAACTGATCGATGGAAAGGCCATTTCGCAATCCGGAGTACAGGCCGGTATTTAATGACGGTAGAAAATAGGATGGTTCGCGGGGATCCTGGTAGCCGTTCAGCACGGAGGCCATGGTGGCGCTCATACGGAACTCGTTCCAGTCCGACATGGACTGAAGACCATTGCCATCCGTATTTTTAGCGCTACGCTGAATGAACGCATCGTCCCCGGCAGTGGCAGCCGTCGGATCGGTGATGGCTGCACTGGTAGTCATTACTCCCGCAGCTACGGCGGCTTCTGCCTCGGTTTTGGCTCTGGCCGGATCCACTTTCGATATACGAATGGCAAGCCGGAGGCGAAGGGAATTCGCAAATTTGATCCACCTGTTCACATCTCCCCCATAGATCAGATCATAGGAACCATAGTGGTTCTCGCCGGCATGAGTCTTCAGCACGGCGACGGCCGCGGTCAGACGTTTAAAAAAGTCGTCGTAGATCTTGTCCTGTGCATCGTAGGGCACACTCGTTCCGGGCTTCCCGGCCTGGAAATAAGGGATAGGGCCCCAATAATCCGTCACACGGTGGAAAGTGAAAACCCATAAAACATTTGCCATGGCATACTCGGCCGAGGTCGCGCTGTCCGTAGCCGCAAAAATGGATTGCAACTGGGGCATCACCGCGGTATACATGGGGTCAAAAGCCGCCTTGGACCAG